>Ga0308405_1001002_pt1 | contig 14998 bp, 19 predicted proteins | sample HotsprSampleMS13_FD_203473 | JGI IMG/M metagenome (GOLD analysis project Ga0308405, IMG submission 203473) | Hot spring phototrophic mat microbial communities from Mushroom Spring, Yellowstone National Park, Wyoming, United States - 20060912_MS13 ...
CCTGAAGGGGAGCCTCCACGGGCCCCGCATGGGCGCAGTAAAAGGCCCGGGGCTTCAGGGCCAGCACCGCCCTTAGGCTTTCCAGGAGGGCCTTGAGGTCAAAGCCCGGAGGGGCCAGGCTGGCCTTTACCCCCAGGAAGAGGTCCCCGCCGAAGAGGAGGCCCCTTTCGGGGTCGTAGAGGGCCACGTGGTCCGGGGCGTGGCCCGGGGTAGGCAGGAGGTGGAGGGGGCCCACCCGCTCCACCACCGCCACCCGCAGGGGGGCGGGGTTGCCCCAGACCAGGCGGCGGTAAAGGCGCAAGGGGCTTTGGGCGGTGAGAAGCCGAGCGGTGGCCGCGCTTCCGTAAACGGGGAGCCCAAGCCGCCCCGCCCCGCCCGCGTGGTCCTCGTGGGCGTGGGTGAGGAGGGCGGCCTCGGCCCCAGGAGAAAAGGGCCTCGCCTTGGGAGGGCCCGTGTCCACCAGGAGGCCCCGGTACCGGTACACGTAGACCCCGTACCCCACCCACCGCCCGAGGGGTGTGGTCAGGTACAGGGCTTCCACCCCATGTCCCACGGGCTTCCAAACCATGTACCAAGTATAACCCTAGTCCTCCTCCAGGATCATCTTGGGCCGGAAACCCAGGGCGTCGGCGGCCACCAGGTGGAGGGGGATCCCCCGGAAGGCCTGGGGAAGGCGCTCGGGGTCCGCCCCGTGGAGGTGGCCGTAGACGATGGCCGTGGGGCCCGTCTCCGCCGCCTTCTCCAAAAGGGGGGTGGCCTCCCCCCCGGGGCCAAAGGGGGGGAAGTGGAAGGCCAGGATGAGGTAGCGGTAGGGCTTGCCCTCCAGGGCCTTTAGGGAAAGCCCAAGCCTTTCCACCTCCCGGGCGAAAATCCTTTCGTCCTCGGGGGTCTTGGGGGGGTACTCCCAGCCCCGGGTCCCCGCCACCGCCACACCGCCCAGGACCAGGGCATCGTTCTGCAGGGCGTACATCCCCTCGGGTAGGGCCGCCCTCAGGCGGCTGATAGAGGGCCACCAGTAGTCGTGGTTCCCCTTGAGGAGGACCTTTTTCCCGGGGAGGGCCGCCAGGTCCAGGAGGTCGGGGATGGCCTCGGCGAGGCGCATGGCCCAGGAGATGTCCCCGGCCACGATGACCAGGTCCTCCGGCCCCACCACCTCCCGCCATCCCTGGAAGAAGACCTCCGGGTGGCCCTGCCAGGCGGGCCCGAAGATGGTCATGGGCTTAGGGTGTGCGCGGGAGAGGTGGGGGTCGGCGATGGCGAAGACCCGCATGGGCCTTAGCGTACCCTAAAGGCATGGACGAGGCCCTGGCCTACGCCCTGCGCCTGTTGGCCCGGCGGGCCATGAGCCGGGCTCGTCTGCGGGAAAAGCTCAGGGCCCGCTTCGGCGAGGAGGTGGTGGGGGAGGTCCTGAGGCGGCTTGAGGCCTTGGGTTACCTGGACGATAGGGCCTTCGCCGAGACCTTTGTGGCCGTGCGGGGCAGGTACGGTCCCCTTAAGCTCCGGAACCTCCTGAGGGCCCAGGGGGTGGCGGAGGAGGTGGTGGAGGCGGTCTTGGGTCAAGGAGGGGAAAAAGGGGTCCTGGAGGCCGCCCTCGAGGTGCTCCGCCGCTATCCCCGGCGGGGGGACAAGGCCAAGGCGGTGCGCTTCCTAAAGGGGCGGGGCTTCCCCCTTTCCGTGGCCCTCGAGGCCTACCGGCTTGTCAAGGAGGAGGAAAGCGGGTAAAAAGAGCCCATGCCCGAGGTACGCGCCGAACGTTTCATCCAAGCTCCCCCGGAGAAGGTCTACGCCCTGGCCAAGGACCTCGAGGGCCTCAAGCCCTACCTCAAGGAGGTGGAAAGCCTGAGGGTCCTCGCCCAGGAGGGCAGCCGCACCAAGAGCGAGTGGGTGGCGGTGGCCATGGGCAGGAAGGTGCGCTGGCTGGAGGAGGAGGAGTGGGACGATGAGAACCTGAGAAACCGCTTCTTTTCCCCCGAGGGGGACTTTGACCGCTACGAGGGCGCCTGGGCCTTCCTGCCTGAGGGGGAGGGAACCCGGGTGGTCCTCAGCCTCACCTACGAGCTCACCATCCCTATCTTTGGCGGGCTTCTGCAGAAGCTGGTGCAGAAGCTCATGCAGGAGAACGTGGAAAGCCTCCTCAAGGGTTTGGAGGAGCGGGTTCTCGCCGCCTAGTTGCCAAAGGGCCTTCCCTTGTCCTAGCATGGGACCAAGCCGCCCAAAGCTTGCCCAAGCGGGGTGGCCCTAGAGCTTTCAGGAGGTCAAAGTGGAAACGTTGCGCGTCTCTTCCAAGTCCCGCCCCAACTCCGTGGCCGGTGCCATCGCGGCGCTTTTGCGCACCAAGGGCGAGGTGGAGGTCCAGGCCATCGGGCCCCAGGCGGTGAACCAGGCGGTGAAGGCCATCGCCATCGCCCGCGGTTACATCGCCCCTGACAACCTGGATCTGGCGGTCAAGCCCGCCTTTGTCAAGCTGGACCTGGAGAACGAGGAGCGGACCGCCCTCAAGTTCAGCATCAAGGCCCACCCCCTAGAGCTTTGAGGCCTTTTTCTCCCAGGGGCCTGGCCCTTGGGGTCCTCCTCGAGGTGGACCGGGGGGGCCGGGCCCAGCTCCTTTTGGACCAGGCCCTGGACCGGGTGGGCTTTTCTGAGCGGGACAAGGCCTACGCCACCCACCTGGTCTACGGGACCTTGCGCCGCCTGAGGCTTCTGGACTTTCTCCTGGAGCCCCACTTGAAGGCACCGGATAGGCTTCCCCTCGAGGTCCTTTGGATCCTGCGCCTGGGGACCTTTGAGTGGCTTTCCGGAAAACCGGACCACGCCCGGGTGAGCCCCTGGGTGGAGGAGGCCAAGCGCCGCTACCCTCCTCTCGCGGGCCTGGTGAACGCCGTTCTGCGCCGCCTCAAGCCCCGGGAGGCCCCGGAGTGCGTGCGCCTCTCCCTGCCCGACTGGCTGTGCCAGGCCTGGCGGGGTTTTTTCGGGGAGGTGGGCTTCGCCGAGGGCTTCAACGAGCCCGCCCCCCTCTTCGTAACCGCCTACCGCCCTGTGGACCTGAAACCAGGGCCCATCCCGGACAGCTACGTTTGGGAGGGGCCCAAGCGGGACTTCTCCGCCCTGGGCCTCCAGCCCCAAAACCCGGCCTCCCTCTTCGCCGCGAAGCTCCTGGAGCCTGGGCCAGGGGAGAAGGTCCTGGACCTCTGCGGGGGGGCGGGGCTCAAGGCCTTCTACCTGGCGGCCAGGGGGGCGGAGGTGGTCTCCTATGACCTGAACCCGAGGCGCCAGAAGGCGGGGGCGAAGACGGCCAGGAGGCTTGGGCTCAAGGTCACGTACCGCACCCAGGACCTGCGGGAGCCCCTTGGGGAAAAGGCCAAGAAGGTGCTTCTGGACGCCCCCTGCACCGGCACGGGCACCTTCCGTTCCCACCCCGAGCTCCGCTACCGCCTCCGCCCAGAGGACCCGAAGGCCATGGCCAGCCTCCAGCTGGCCCTTCTGGAGACCGCGGCGGGGGCCACGGAGGAGGGGGGGCTTCTGGTCTATGCCGTCTGTTCCCTCACGGAGGAGGAGGGGGAAGGGGTGGCCAGGGCCTTTCTGGAGAGGCACCCGGAGTTCCGCCCGGAGCCCTTCTCCTGCCCTTTTCCGGTCCTTCGGGAGGGGCTTGGGGTCTACGTGGCCCCCCGGGAGGGCCTGGACGGGTTTTATTACCTGCGCCTCCGCAGGGTAGACTCTAGGGCATGAGGCTGGTCTTCCTGGGCCTGGGGAAGATGGGCAGGAGCATCCTCAAGGGGGCCCTCGCCCGAGGCTTCCTGCGCCCCGAGGAGGTGGGGGTGGTGGGGCGTACCCCGGAGCGCACAAGGGAGCTGGCGGAGGCCCTGGGCATCCGGCCCTGGTCCTTGGAAGAGCTCGCCCAAGCGGAGCGGGTCCTCCTGGGGGTCCAGCCCCGGGATTTTCCCCACCTGGCCCCGGAGGTGGCTCACCCCGGGGTGGGGTACATCTCCATCATGGCGGGGGTGTCCACTGCGGTCCTGGCCCGGAGGCTTTCCACCAGGCGGGTGGTGCGGGCCATGCCCAACCTGGCGGCGGTGATCGGGGAAAGCTCCACCGCCCTCACCGCCCTGAAAGAGGCCAGGGAGGCGGGGGATCTGGACTTCGCCCGGGCCCTCTTCGCCACCGTGGGGGACGTGTACGAGATCCCCGAGCACCTCTTTGACCCCTTCACCGCCATGTCCGCCTCCGCCCCCGCTTACCTGGCGGTGGTGGCCGAGGCCCTGGCGGACGCTGGAGTCAAGATGGGGATGCCCAGGGCCCTAGCCCTGCGCCTGGCGGCGGAGGCCCTGGCGGCCACGGGCGAGCTCCTCAAGGGGCGCCACCCCGCACAGCTCAAGGACGAGGTGGCAAGCCCCGGGGGCACCACCATCCACGGGCTCCACGCCCTCGAGGCCCGCGCCCTACGAGCCGCCTTCTACGAGGCGGTGGAGGCGGCCACCAGGCGGGGGCACGAGCTGGGCGAGGTGGAATGAGAAGGCTTCTGGCCGTCCTCCTTCTCCTCCCCCTGGCCTTGGCCCAGGTCTTTCCCCAGGGAGGGGGTCGTTACGCCTATTCCGACGGCACCCTCCAGGAGCTTCTCCCCACCCCTGAGGGCTACCGCCTCCGATACCTGAGGGAGGGGCAGGTCCTACGCGAGGACCGCTTGCGGCTTTCCCCGGAGGGGCTTTACCTCCTGGGCTTGGGGCTTCCCGAGGGGTACTTCCCCTTTGCCCCGCCCCTTCTCCTCTACCCCTTGCGGCTTTTCCCGGGGCAGGCCTGGGGCGGGAGCGCCCAATTCCGGGGGCAGAGGGTGGCCCTCTCCGCCCGGGTGGAGGGCCTGGAGGGCCTCAAGACCAAGGCCGGGGCCTTCAACGCCTACCGGGTGCGGGTGGCCTTCACCACGGAGAAGGGGGGGACGGACCTCAAGGAGCTCTACCTGGTCCCCGGCCTGGGGGTGGTGGCCTACCGGGCGGGGTCGGGCCTGGTGGAACTCCTCCGCTTCACCGCGCCTTGAGGCGGTAGCGGAGGATCTCCCCGTACATGCGCAGGCGGTGGAGGAAGCCCTTGAGGAGGCCCCGCTTCTCCTCCTTCATCACCTGGCTTACCCCCTTTAGGGGCAGGTAGCGCACCCGCCAGCCCCTTTCCTTGGCGTGGCGGGTGAGGAGGAGCTCCAGGTCGTAGCGGGCCCGCTCCAGGCCGGGGACCTTCCGCAAGTCCTCGGTGCCGAGGGCTCTCTGCCCCGAGAGGAAGGGGGTGAGGCGCATGGCCAGGTCCGTGGAAAGCCTTCCCCCCCGGAACACCCCCACGGTCATCTCCGCCTCTCCCCGGGCCACGGGGAGGAGGAGGGCCTTTAGGTGTTCCGGCCTCAGCCCCAGGAGGTCGGCGTCCAGGAGGAGGACCAGGGGGGTTTCCACCACCTTCAGTCCCTCGGCGATGGCCCCACCCTTTCCCTGGTTCTGGGAGAGGCGGACCACCTCCGCCCCAGCCTCCTCCGCCTCCTTGGCCGTGCTGTCCTTGGAGCCGTCGTCCGCCACCACCACGGGGAAGCCCGCTTCCCTGGCCACCCGCACCACCTGGGCGATGGTGGCCTCCTCGTTGTAGGCGGGGATGAGGACCGTGGCCTCCATCAGCCCCCCAAGAGGCGCTTGAGGTCCTGGAAGGTGACCAAAAGCACCAGGAAGATCAGGAAGAGAAAGCCCAGGTAGTGGACCATGGCCTCCTGTTCAGGGCGGATGCGGAAGAGGCGGGAGAGGAAGAGGAGGAGGATCCGCCCTCCGTCCAGGGCGGGGATGGGCAGGAGGTTAAAGAGGGCCAGGGAAAGGTTGATGGCCACGGTGAGCTCTACCAGGCGGAAAAGCCCCTCCTGGGCCGCCCGCCCCGTCTCCGCCACGATGCCCACGGGCCCCACCACGCCGCTGTTGGCGTTCCCCGATAACACCCCCAGAATCCCCCCTACCAGGGCCCGCACCATCTCCGGCCCGAAGGCCAAGGTGCGGCTCGCCGCCAGGGCCAGGCCCTGGAGGAAGCCCACCTTGCGGAAGGCCACCTCGGGCTGGTAGACCACCCCCAGCTTCTCCATGCCCTCCTGCCAGGTGAGGCTGACGGTTTTTTCCTCACCCTCCCGGAGCACGGTGAGGGTGTGGGGGCCCGGCACCTTGAGGCGCTCAATGTCCTGGGGACGCTCCATGGGGGTCCCGTCTATGGCGTAGAGGACATCTCCAGGCTTGAGCCCAGCCCCCTCCGCCACGCTCCCCTGCAGGACCTCGAGGATCACCGCCCGCCCCGTGGCCTCCGGCACCCCCTGGGCGCTGAAGAGGTAGGCGAGGAGACCCCAGGCCAGGAGGACGTTCATCGCCACTCCCGCCACCAGGACCAAGAGCTTGCCCATAAAGGGCAGGGCGTCGTACCCCCGGCCCCGCTCCTCGGGGAGGAGGCCCTCAATGTCGGCGTAGCCTCCTAAGGGGATGGCGGAAAGCCGCCACTCTGTGTCCCAGGCCCTTTTGCGCCAGAGGATGGGGCCAAAGCCCACGCTGAAGGCCTTGACCCGGACCCCCTGGGCCCTGGCCGCCAGGTAGTGGCCCAGCTCGTGCACAAAGACGCTGACGCCGATGATGATGAGGAACCAGATCAGGCTCATGCCCACCTCTTGGCCTCTTCCCGGGCCCAAGCGTCCACGGCGAAGAGGCTCTCCCATGTTAGGGGTTCCTTGGGGGTATTTTCCAGGACCTTGGCCAACACTTCCGGGATGCGGGTGAAGGGAATCCTCCCCCCTAAGAAGGCCTCCACCGCCACCTCGTCGGCGGCGGAGACCGCCACCTGGGCCACGCCCCCAAGCCTCCCCGCCTCGTAGGCCAAGGCCAGGGCGGGGAAGCGCTTCAGGTCGGGCTGCAAAAACTCCAAGGCCCCGGGGATGGGGAGGTCCTTTAAGGGGGTTTCCGCCCGCTCCGGGTAGGTGAGGGCGTACTGGATGGGAAGGCGCATGTCCGTGGGGCCCAGCTGGGCCTTTAAGCTTCCGTCCACGAAGCGCACCAGGCCGTGCACGTAGGCCTGGGGGTGGACGAGGACCCGGATCCTTTCCAGGGGAAAGCGGAAGAGTTCCTTGGCCTCGAGGACCTCCAGCCCCTTGTTGAAGAGGGTGGCCGAGTCCACGGTCACCTTGGGCCCCATGCGCCAGCGGGGGTGGTTCAGGGCCATCTCCGGGGTCACCTGGGAGAGGTCCTCGGGCTCCTTGAGGAAGGGCCCCCCGCTTGCGGTGAGGATGAGCTCGGCCACGTCCGCCTCCCGCTCCCCCAAGAGGGCCTGGAAGAGGGCGGAGTGCTCCGAGTCCACGGGGATGAGCTGGGCTCCGCTTTTTTCGGCCTCCTGCCAGAGGAGGGGCCCCGCGGCCACCATGGCCTCCTTGTTGGCCAGGGCCACCCGCTTGCCCGTCCGCACCGCCACCCGGGTGGGGGGTAGCCCGGCGAGGCCCGGGATGGCGGCCACGGCCACCTCGGCCTCGAGGGCCGCCACCTCCTCGGGGGAGGCGAGCCTGAGCCAGGGGAAGCGGGCCCTGAGCTCCCCGTGGAGGCCTTCCTCCGCCGCCACCAAGAGGGGCCGCCAGAGGGCGATCTGCTCCGCGAGGAGCGAAAGGTTCCTCCCCGCCGCCAGGCCCACCACCCTGTACCCCCGCCAGCGGCAGACCTCCAGGGCCTGCCGGCCGATGGAGCCCGTGGAACCCAGGATCACCACCCGTTTCATGTGAAGAGCACCACCAGGAAGTAGGTCAGGGGGAAGGTGAAGAGGAGGCTGTCCAAACGGTCCAAAAGCCCCCCGTGCCCGGGCAGGAACTGCCCGGAGTCCTTCACCCCGGAGAAGCGCTTCAGCATGGACTCCACCAGATCCCCCAGCTGGGCCGCCAGGGAGAGGAGGAGGCTGAAGAGCCAAAGCTCCAAAAGGCCGAAGGGGAAGACCTCCCGCACCACCCCGGTGTAGACCACCAGGGCCAGGAAGCTGAAGAGGATGCCCCCCAGGGAGCCCTCGAGGGTCTTCCCCGGGCTGATCTCGGGGGCCAGCTTGTGCCTGCCGAAAAGCCGCCCGGCGAAGTAGGCCCCGATGTCCGTGGCGAAGCTGGCCACGAGGGGTAGGGAGAGGGTCCAAAGCCCCAGGTGGCTGTCGGGGATCTCCCGCAGGAGGAGAACGTACCCCAGGCTCCAGGGCAGGTAGAGGAAGGCGAGAAGGGTGAAGGCGAAGCGGGTGAGGTCGGCGCCCTTCAGGAGCTCGTAGCTGAAGCTTCCCATGAGGAAGAGGCCCAGGGCCACCTCCCGCCAGGGGACCTGGGGAAAGTGCCAGTGGAGCTGGGGCAGGGAGAAAAGGAAAAGCAGGCTTCCCCCGCCCAAGAGGAGGGGAAGGTTGAGGCCGATGCCCCTCCTGGCCAGCATGTCCCTGAGCTCCACGCCCCCCAGCCAGAGGAGGAAAAAGAGGGTGGGCAGGATCAGGGGAAGCCCCGCCCAGAGGACCAGGATGAGGAGGGTGGCCCCCACCAGGCCGGAGAGGACCCGGGTGGGCAGGTCGTCCTTCACCCCCCGCCTCCTTGGGCTTCGGCCAGCGGCATGGCCCTAGTGGAGGATCTCCTGCTCCTTCTTCGCCGCCAGGTCGTCCACCTTGGCGATGAACTCGTCGGTGATCTTCTGGATCTCGGCCTCCGCGCGCTTGGTGTCGTCCTCGGAGAGGTGAAGCTCCTTGGAGAGCTTTCTCAGCTTCTCCAGGGCCTCCCGGCGGATGTTGCGGATGGCGATCCGCCCCTCCTCGGCGTAGTGGCGGGCGGCCCGCACCAGCTCCTTGCGCCTTTCCTCGGTGAGGGGGGGGATGTTGATGTAGAGGGCGTCCCCCTTGTTGCTGGGGTTAAGGCCCAGGTCGGAGTCGCGGATGGCCTTCTCAATGGCCTTGAGGGCGTTCTGGTCCCAGGACTGGACCACCAGGGTCCTGGCGTCGGGAGCGGTGACGGTGGCGATCTGGGAGAGGGGAACGTGGGTGCCGTAGTACTCCACCTTGAGGTGCAGAAGGAGGGCGGGGTTGGCCCGCCCGGTGCGCAGGCCCGCCAGGTTGTGTTCTAGAACCTCGAGGCTCTTCCCCATGTGGCTTCGGGTTTCTGCGTAGAGCTCTTTCAGGGTCATGGTGCCTCCTTTCCGGTCAGGGGTCTAGGGTCAGTGGATCAGGGTGCCCACCTTTTCCCCCTGGATAATACCCACCAGGGCGCCCTCTTTGAAGATGTCAAAGACCACGATGGGAAGCCCCGCCTCCATGCAGAGGGTGATGGCGGTGGTGTCCATGACCTGGAGGCCGCGGTTGAGGACGTCCAGGTAGCTGAGCTCGTCAAAGCGGACGGCCTCGGGGTTCTTCCTTGGGTCGTCGGAGTAGACCCCGTCCACCTTGTTCTTGGCCATGAGGACCACCTCGGCCCCCACCTCCAGCGCCCTCAGGGCGGCGGCGGTGTCGGTGGAGAAGAAGGGGTTTCCCGTCCCCCCGCCGAAGATGACGATCCGCCCCTTCTCCAGGTGCCTGAGGGCCCGCCGTCTAATGTAGGGCTCGGCCACCTGGGTGACGGTGAGGGCGGTCTGGACCCGGGTGGGGATGGAGAGGGCCTCGAGGGCATCCTGCAGGGCCAGGGCGTTCATGATGGTGGCCAGCATGCCGATGTAGTCGGCGGTGGCCCGGTCCATGCCCACCCCTTGGCGCGCCCCCCGCCAGAGGTTGCCCGCCCCGATGACGATGGCCAGCTGGACCCCGGTCTCGTAAGCGGCCTTGATCTCCTTGGCCAGGGCCTGGGTGGCCTCGGGTTCAATGCCGAACCCGTTACCGGTCAGAAACTCACCAGAAAGCTTGAGGAGTACGCGCTTGTACTTCATGGCTCTAGCAAAAACCGGGGCCCGCTCGGACAGGGGCCCCGGCGGCTTCCATGGCCTACGCTCCCACTTCCAGGCGGCAGAAGCGCCGCACCACGATGTTCTCCCCGGTCTTGGCGATGGCCTGCTGGAGGAGTTCCTTCACCTTCACCTTGTCGTCCTTGACGAAGGGCTGCTCCAGGAGGGCCACCTCCTCCAGGTACTTCTTCAGGCGGCCCTCGGCGATCTTCTCGGCGATTTGCTGGGGCTTCCCTTCGTTCAAGGCGGCCTGGATGTAGATCTGCCGCTCCTTTTCCAGCTCCTCGGCGGGGATCTCCTCGGCGGAAACGTACCGGGGGTTCATCATGGCGATGTGCATGGCCAGGTCCCTGGCCAGGTTCTGGAAGACCTCGTTCCTGGCCACGAAGTCCGTCTCGCAGTTGAGCTCCAGGATCACCCCCACCCGCCCGTTGTGGTGGATGTAGTGGCCGATGAGGCCTTCCCGGGCCTCCCGCTCCGCCTTCTTGGCGGCCTTCATGGCTCCCCGCTCCCGCAGGAGCTGAACGGCCTTCTCCTCGTTCCAGCCGGCGTCCTCGAGGGCCTTCTTCACGTCCATCATCCCGGCCCCCGTGGCCTCGCGGAGCTTCTTGATGAGTTCCATCTGGCTCATGCTTCCACCTCGTCCTCACCGGCGAAGCCCTCTTCTTCGTCCTGGGCCTGGGCCTCCATGCGCTCCGCCTCCTCCACCAGGGCGTAGGAGGGGGAGGGCTCCACCACCCCGCCCCGGGCCTCAATGATCAGGTCCGCCGCCCGGGAGAGGATGAGCTGGATGGAGCGGATGGCGTCGTCGTTGCCGGGGATGATGTAGTCCACCAGATCGGGGTCGGAGTCCGTGTCCGCCAGGGCGATCACGGGGATGAAGAGCTTACGGGCCTCCCGCACGGCGATGGCCTCCTTGGTGGGGTCCACGGCGAAGATGGCGTCGGGGAGGCGCTTGAGCCGCCGGAAGCCCGAGAGGTACTTCTGCAGGCGCTCCAGCTCGTGCTTAAGCCGCACCTGCTCCTTCTTGGGGCGCTGGTTGATGTCCTCGGAGGCGAAGAGGTTCTCCAGGTCCTCTAGGCGGTTCACCCGCTGGGCGATGGTCTTGAAGTTGGTGAGCATCCCGCCCAGCCAGCGCTGGTTCACGTAGGGCATCCCCGCGCGCTCCGCCTCCATGCGCACGATGTCCTGGGCCTGCTTCTTGGTGCCCACGAAGAGCACCGTGCCCCCGCGCATGGCCAGGTCCTCGAGGAAGCGGAAGGTGCGCTCCAGCTCCACCATGGTCTTCTGCAGGTCAATGATGTGGATGCCGTTGCGCTCCGCGTAGATGAAACGGGCGAACTTGGGGTTCCAGCGCTTGCGCTCGTGGCCAAAGTGTACCCCGGCCTCCAGTAGCTCCTTCACGCTGATGTTAAGCGGCATATTCCTCCCATTCGGGGAAGGTTGGGCTTGGCGGTTCGTGCGGGCCGGCCTTTTTCCCCAGGGACCTTCCCCTGCCCAGGGGCTGGTCCGGCACGCCTTACCGATTATAGGGCTCCTTAGCCCTTTGCGTAACCCCCCCGTTTAGGCTATACTCCCTAAGGCTTGGGGCGGTAGCTCAGAGGGAGAGCACCCGCCTTGCAAGCGGGAGGTCGGGGGTTCAAATCCCCCCCGCTCCACCAAGTCCAGGACGCAAAACTTCCCCCCTCGGTAGTGAGGGGGGAAGGCCTTTTTACTGCAACCCTACTGCAACCCGGGTCAGGCCTTGGCCCGGTTAGGCTTCACCAGCTCCTCGAGGTTCATGACCCAGCCCCGGCGCTCCTCCTCTAGGACGTGGCGGTAGCGGTTGAGGGTGATGGTGGGGTTGGCGTGCCCCAAGCGCTCCGATACCACCTCGAGGGGGACTCTCCGCGCCAAGCAGAGGGTGCCGTAGCTGTGCCGGAGGTCATGGACCCGCACCCGTTCCAGGCCCAGGCGTTGGGTTATCCGCCTCAGGGCGTGGTTGGGGCTGTTGGGGTTTAGGGGCCACGAGGGGTCCTTGGTGCCGGGGAAGACCCAGGGAGTCCCCAGGCCCCCGAAGGTGCCCTCCCACCAGGCCCGGTAGGCCCTGAGCCGCACCAGGGTGGAGTGGGGGATAGGAAGGGTCCGGTACGCGTTCGGCGTTTTGGGGTCCGAAATCTCCCCCCTTCCCTCCACGGCTACCCAGGTCCTTCGGATGGTGAGGACTCCTTCCTCGAGGTCCAGGTCGTCCCATTGGAGCCCCAGAATCTCCCCCCTCCGGAGGCCCAACGCCAGCCCAAGGTGCAGGGCGAGGCCCATGCGGGGGTCAGGGTAGGCATCCAGGGCCTCGAGGAGGGCATCCGCTTCCCCGGGCTCCAGGGCCCTCCCCGTCTTCTCCGGGGCGGGGGCCTTCACCTTCACCGGGGCCACGGGGTTTCGGGCCACCAGCTCTAGGCTCAGGGCCTCCTCAAAGAGGGCGTGAAGCTTCTCCCGCACCTTCTTCACCGTGCGCATGGAGAGGCCCCGCTCGGCCAGGCCGTCCAGGAGGGCCCGAATGTGGGCGGGCTGGACGGCCTGAAGGCGCATGCTCCCCAAGGGGTCTTTGGCCTGGGGGTCCTCGAGGGAGGGCAGGGCGTAGGCCAGCTCCTCCCGGTAGAGAAGGAGGGTCTTGGGCCGCACCTCCCGGGCCTTCCGCTCAAGCCACCTCGAGGCCCACTCCCGCACGGTGATGGCCTCGGGGGAGGGGAGGAGGCCCTTGTGGTGCTGGGCGGCGAGTTCGGCCAACTTGGCCGCCACCTCCTGCCGGGTCCTGCCGTAGACCGTGCGCCTCCTGGGCTTGCCATCGGGGCCGTAGCCCACCATCAGCTGGCCCATCCAACGCCCATCGCGGCGGCGCACGATGGTGCCCTCCCCGTTGCCCCGCTTGCGCTTCCCCACTACCACCACCCCCTTCGCCTCCCAGCCCGCCTCAGGGTCCTCTTGGCCCACCTCCAGGCCAGGCGCTTGGGAAGCCGCCCCCGGGAGAGGGCCTTCACGTCCCCTATGAGCCTGAGAAGCCGCCAAAGCCACCTCACGCTTCCTCCTCCACCTCCTCTTCTTCCGTGGGCTCCCACCAATAGTGCTCCACCTTGAGGCCCCTGAGAAGGGCCTGCCCCCGCTCCTTGGGGGACAGGCCCTCGAGGACCCGGAAGAGGTGCCGGGGCCCGCGTATTCGCACGGTCCGGGTCTCCTCCCCGGGCTCCAGGGCCTCCACGCCCAGGGCCTTGAGCCGCCGCTTCAGGGGCGGCCTCACCAGGGCCAGGTGCCTTCCCCTCATACGGGGATTCTATCACGCCACACGATAGCGGTTCATTTGGGGTAGGGGCCCCAAAGCGGACCGCTTTCTTTCGCCTTCCGCCGCATGCCCGCCGCCTTTTGCCGCCTCCAGGACCGCCTTTTGCCGCCTTTTGCCGCTTTTTGCCGCCTTCCGCCGGGTCCTGGGCCTCGAGGGGAGGGGGGATGGGAGGGGGCTTGGCCCCTCGAGGCCCTCCCCTTCGGGCCTGGCCTCACCCCTCCTGGGGGGCCTCCAGAAGGGGGGCCTGAAGGAGGGCGCTCCTGAGCCTCCTTTCGGCCACCTGGAGCCAGGAGGCCTCCCGCTCCACCCCCAGGAAGCCCCGGCCCAGGCCCACCGCCGCCACGCCCGTGCTCCCTGAGCCCATGAAGGGGTCCAGGAGGGTGTCCCCGGGCCTCGAGGCCAGCTCCACTAGCCAGGCCATGACGCTCACCGGCTTCTGGTGGGGGTGGCCCGTGGCCTCCCCGTCCCGCCCCGGCCTGGGGCTTGTGGCCAGGAAGAGGTCCTTCCCCCGGCCCGGGAGGCTCCTCAGGGCCAGGACCGGCTCAAAGGCGTAGGCGGGCCCCTGGGGGCGGGGCCTGGGGTCAGGCTTGCCCCAGATGAGGAGGCGGAAGGGGAGGCCCCGCTCCCGGGCGAAGGCCAGGGCCTCCTCCAGGCGGTCCTGGGGGAGGAAGAAGAGGACCGGCCCCCGGGCCACCCTCAAGGCCTCGGGAAGCCAGGCCAGGCTCCAGGAGTCCCAGGGCTCCCGCCCGTAGACCGCCCGAGGGTCGGCCCCTTGCCCGCTTTCGGGCCGCCGCCAATGGCCGGTGCCGTAGGGGGGGTCAGTGAGGACGGCCTCCACGGCCCCGGTCTTGAGGGAGGCCAGGACCTCGAGGGCCTCCCCGTGGTGGAGGCGCACGGGGGGCGAGGAGGAGAGATCAAGGACCATCCTCCCCTCCTTCCAGGGCGGGGAGGGGCTTGGCCTCCCCCTCGGGGAAGGCCTCCTCGGGGGTGAGGTGGCCCCACTGCACCAGCAAGGCCCGCACCCTGGGGTCTTCCGGGATGGGCCGCTCCAGGCCGAACAGCATGTTTGAGACCACCCAGGCTATGGCCTGCCCCTCCAACGCCACCAGCTCCTTGCTCTTTCTCTGGGCCTCCTCCCGCCGCCGCCTCATGGCGGGGTCCTCCTCCTCCATCTCCTGGTAGGCGGCCCGGTAGGCGGGGGTGAGGGTGGCCAAGGCGTGGGCCGCCCGGAGGGCCACCTGAGGGTCCTCGTGCTCCAGGAGCTTGGCGGTCTTGCGGATGGCGCTCCAAAGCCGCCGCACCAGGGCCTTCCTGCTTCCGTACTTCTCCCGCATTCTGGGCATCTTTCCTCCACGTGCTAACCTGGGGCTATGCCTAGGCCAGCCCCGTCCCAACCCAAGGAGGCCTCCGCCTTCGTCCTCACCCCTCCCCGGAAGAGGGGCAAGCCGCCCCTTCCCGAACCCGTAAGCCCCACGCCCGGGAAGCCTAGCGAGGCGTACTTGGAGGCGCAAAGGCGTTGAACCTCCTCTTGGAGACCAGCGGTCTTCTCAAGCTCCTTGCCGCTAAGAGGGAAGGCCTGGCCGTGGTGCCAGTACCCGCTTTAGAGCCTCCGGGGGCAGGGTGAGGAAGGCCCAAAGCTCCCCTCTCGCCTCTTCCCCCACCTCCAGCTCCACCCCCTGCCCCAGGAGGTGGAGGACCAGGAAGAAGACCGCCTGCCCGGCCCGGTGGCGGCCCTCGAGGCGGAGGGCGAAGGCCCCCTCTCCCAGGTGCT
>Ga0308405_1001009_pt1 | contig 14920 bp, 16 predicted proteins | sample HotsprSampleMS13_FD_203473 | JGI IMG/M metagenome (GOLD analysis project Ga0308405, IMG submission 203473) | Hot spring phototrophic mat microbial communities from Mushroom Spring, Yellowstone National Park, Wyoming, United States - 20060912_MS13 ...
GCCCGGCGAGCGGCCTCGGGGTAGTCGGGGGCCAGGAGGTACTTGCGGCTTAGCTCCGGGCTCCAGAGCTTGAAGTCCGGCAGGTAAACGTCCACCAGGCCCTCCAGCACCCTAAGGGACTCCAGGCTGTCGTAGGCGCTGGTGTTGTAGACCAGGGGCAGCTTAAGGCCCATCCCCACCGCCAAGGGCAGGGCCTCCACCACCTGGGGCACCACGTGCTCCGGGGTCACCAGGTTGATGTTGTGGCAGCCCATCTCCTGCAGGCGGACCATGAGCCGGGCCAGCTCCTTGGGGGAAACCTCCTCCCCTTCCCCCCTCTGGCTGATCTCAAAGTTCTGGCAGAAGACGCAGCGGAGGTTGCACCAGGAGAAGAAGATGGTGCCCGAGCCCCCCCAGCCCCGGAGGACATCCTCCTCGCCGAAGTGGGGAAAGGCGCTGGCCACCCGGGCGTGCCGCCCCGTGCGGCAGACCCCGAAGGCGTTCGCCAGCCGGTCCACCCGGCACCCCCGGGGGCAGACCCGGCAGGAGGGGCCCAGGTGGGAAAGGGCCTCCTCCACCTTTTCCTGCAGATGCCCCTCCTCAAGGGCCTTCAGGTAGGCGGGGACAAAACCCTTTCGGGGGATGAGGAACCGTCCATCCCCGTGGACCTCCCGCGGCACCTTCCAGGACCTCGTGCCCATACTTCCCTAGGCATCCTTTAGCCTACTCCACAAAGGGGCTCGAGGCCCGGGGGCAAGGGGTGCTCTGGTACCCTAAGGCCATGATCGCCCGCTACCAGACGCCGGAGATGGCCGCCCTCTGGTCCGAGGAGAACCGGTACCGCATGTGGGCCCTGGTGGAGGCCTACGCCCTCGAGGCCTGGGAAGCCCTGGGCCAGGTGCCCCGGGGGCTTTCCCAGAGGCTTTTAAAAAAGCTCCAGGAAAAGCCCCTCACCGAGGCCTTCACCCGCATGGTGGCCGAGCTGGAGGCCTCCACCCGCCACGACATCGTGGCCTTCACCCGGGCCCTGGTGGCCTGGACCGAGGACGAGGAGGTGGGCCGCTACCTCCACCTGGGCCTCACCAGCTCCGACGTGGTGGACACGGCGCAAAACGCCCTTTTAGTAAAGGCCCTGGACCTCATCCTGGAGGAGCTAAAGGGGGTGGAGGAGGCCCTTAAAGGGCTCGCCCTCCGCTACCGGCGCACCCCCGCCATCGCCCGCACCCACGGGGTCCACGCCGAGCCCACGAGCTTCGGCCTCCGCTTCCTGAGTTTCTACGCCGCCTTCCAGAGGGACCGGGAGCGGCTTCGGCGGGCCCAGGAGACCATGGGGGTGGCCATGCTCTCGGGCTCCGTGGGCAACTACGCCCACCTGCCCCCGGAGGTGGAAGCCCACGTGGCCTCTAGGCTTGGCCTCCGCCCCGAGCCCGTCTCCACCCAGGTGGTGCCCCGGGACCGGCACGCCGAGGTCCTGGCGGCTTTGGCCATCCTGGGGGGGAACCTGGAGCGGGTGGCGGTGGAGCTAAGGCACCTGCAACGCACGGAGGTCCTCGAGGCGGAGGAACCCTTCCGGGAGGGGCAGACCGGGAGCTCCTCCATGCCCCACAAGAAAAACCCCGTGGGCCTGGAGAACCTCACGGGGGTAGCCAGGCTTCTCCGGGGCTACCTGCACCCCGCCCTGGAGGACATCGCCCTCTGGCACGAGCGGGACATCTCCCACTCCTCGGTGGAGCGGGTCATCCTCCCCGACGCCACCACCCTGGCCCACTACGCCCTGAGGCGGCTAAAGGGGATCCTGGAGGGCCTGGTGGTCCACGAGGAGAACCTGAGGCGGAACCTGGACCTCACCCGGGGCCTGGTCTACTCCCAGCAGGTCCTAAACGCCCTCATCCAGAGGGGCCTTCCCCGGGACCAGGCCTACGCCATCGTCCAGCGGAACGCCCTAAGGAGCTGGGAGGAAAAGAGGTCCTTCGCCGAGCTTTTGGAGGAGGACCCGGAAAACCCCCTCAAGGGCGAGGCCCTAAGGGCCCTCTTTGACCCCGCGCCCTTCCTGAGGCACGTGGACGCCATCTACGCCCGATTTGGGCTTTAAAATGGGGACATGCCTCGGTTTAGCAGGATCACCCGCGATCCCCGCATCTTCGGCGGCAAGGCCACCATCCGGGGGATGCGCCTCACGGTGGCCGCCCTGCTCCGGAGGCTTGCCCGGGGGGAAACCCCCGAGGACCTCCTCCGGGACTACCCGGAGCTTACCCTCGAGGACATTCAGGAGGCCCTGGCCTACGCCGCCTGGAGGCTGGAAGAGGAGGAGCACGCCCTAAACCCGTGAGGATCCTGGTGGACATGAACCTCTCACCGCGCTGGCGGGAGGCTCTTTTGGCCTTAGGGTACGAAGCCATCTGGTGGCGGGATGTGGGCCCGGCGAACGCCCCCGATGAGATGCTCTTCGCCTGGGCTAGGGAGCGGGGTTACGTGATCCTCACCGCCGACCTGGACTTCGGCCACCTCCTCTCCCTCACGGGAGAGGCGGGGCCCAGCGTGATCCTATTGCGCCTGGCCTACACCGAACCCCCGGAAGCCTTATCCCCAGTCCTGGAGGTTCTTGAGCGGTTCGGCGAGGCCCTCAAGCTTGGAGCCTTAGCGGTCATCGGCCCAGAAAAGACCCGGCTCAGGCTCCTGCCACTACAATGATGGGAAAGGGCCTCGAGCCCAGCTAGGAGGCGCATGGAAAAGCTCTACGAGGGCAAAGCCAAGATCCTCTACCCCGAGGGGGAAAACCTAAGGGTCTACTTCAAGGACGAGGCCACCGCCTTCAACGCGCAAAAGAGGGGCCTGATCCCCGGCAAGGGGGTGGTGAACAACAAGGTCTCCGCCTTCCTCTTCCGCTACCTGGAAGGCCACGGCATAAAGACCCACTTCCTCAAGGAGCTCTCCGACCGGGAGATGCTGGTGAGGCGGGTGGAGATCCTCCCCTTGGAGGTGATCCTCCGCTACCGGGCGGCGGGGAGTTTCGCCAAGCGCTACGGGATAGGGGAAGGCACTCCCTTCAAAACCCCTCTGGTGGAGTTCTCCCTCAAGAACGACGCCCTGGGGGACCCCCTTATCTGCGAGAACGCCATCCTGGCCTTAGGGCTTGCGGAAGAGGGCGAGCTGGAAAGGGTCAAGGCCACCGCCTTAAGGGTGGGGGAGCTTCTTAGGGGCTTCTTCGCCCAAAGGGGCCTGGACCTTTGGGACTTTAAGCTGGAGTTCGGGCGCCACGGGGGCGAGATCCTTCTGGCCGACGAGATCAGCCCCGACACCATGCGGCTAAGGGACGAGAGGGGCGAGCCCATGGACAAGGACCGCTTCCGCAGGGATCTGGGCGGCGTGGAGGAGGCCTACCAGGAGGTCCTAAGGCGCGTTTTGGGGGAGTGAACATGCGGAGATACCAGGCCACCCTGCTCATAGAACTCAAGGAGGGCATCCTGGACCCCCAGGGCCGGGCGGTGGAGGGGGTCTTGAGGGACCTGGGCCACCCGGTGGAAAGCGTCCGGGTGGGGAAGGTGCTGGAGGTGGTCTTCCAGGAGGAGAACCTGCTGAAGGCCGAGGAAAAGGCCAAGGTCCTGGGCCAGACCCTGGCCAACCCGGTCATGGAGACCTGGACCCTCGAGGCCCTAAAGGAAGTGCCATGAAGTGGGCCATTATCCGCTTCCCCGGCTCCAACTGCGACGAGGACGCCCGCTTCGCCCTTAAGAAGGCGGGGATGGAGGCCGAGTTCGTCTGGCACACGGAAAGGGAGCTGAAGGGGTTTGACGGGGTCTTCCTCCCCGGGGGGTTCAGCTACGGGGACTACCTGCGAGCGGGGGCCCTGGCCGCCAAAAGCCCGGTGATGGAGGCGGTGCGCCGCTTCGCCCAGGAGGGCCGGTACGTGATCGGGGTCTGCAACGGCTTCCAGGTCCTCACCGAGGCGGGGATCCTCCCGGGGGCCCTCCTCGCCAACCTCAACCTCCACTTCACCTGCAAGGAGGTGGGGGTGCGGGTGGAGCGGGTGGACCTCCCCTTCACCCGGCTCTACCGGAAGGGCCAGGTCCTGAGGCTTCCCATTGCCCACGCCGAAGGCCGGTACTACGCCGACGAGGACACCCTGGCCAGGCTGAAGGGAGAGGGCCGGGTGGTCTTCCGCTACGCCCCGCTAAAGGGGGAAGGGGACTACAATCCCAACGGAAGCCTCAACGACATCGCCGGCATCGTCAACGAGAAGGGCAACGTCCTGGGCATGATGCCCCACCCCGAGCGGGCCGTGGACGAAATCCTGGGCAACACGGACGGGCTTCCCTTCTTCCTGGGAATGGTCAAGGAGGTCGCACGATGAAACCCAAAGCCATCACCTTTGACTTCTGGGGCACCCTCTTCACCGAGGGCAGGGCGTTCATGGAAAAGGTCATGCCCGCCCGGTACGAGATCCTTCTGGACGCCCTCTCCGAGGCGGGCCACCCCGCCGAAGAGAGCCAGGTGCGGGAGGCCTACCGCCAGGCGGCCCTGGCCTTTGAGGAGGCCTGGAAGGCGGGGGAGCACATGAGCGTGTACGACCGGGTGGCCCGCATCTTCGCCCTCCTAGGGGCCCCCCATGATCCCGGCCTCGTGGCCCTCACGGCCAGGAGGCTGGAGGAGACCTCTTTGCTGGTGGACCTCGAGGCCCTGCCCGGGGTAGCGGTCCTGAAGGACCTGGCCAAGAAGTACCCCCTGGCCCTGGTGTCGGATACGGGCATGACCCCGGGCCGCCTCGTCCGGGAGCACCTGAGGCGGCGGGGCCTGGACCTCTTCCAGGCCTACAGCTTCTCCGACGAGACGGGCTTCGTGAAGCCCAGGCCCGAGGCCTTCCTCAGGGCTTTGGAGGCCCTGGGCGTGCCCCCGGAGGAAGCCTTGCACGTGGGGGACCTGCCCCAGACGGACATCAAGGGGGCCTTCGGCGCGGGCTACCCCTGGGCCGTGCAGTACGTGGGCCTGAGGGAGGTGAACGGGGAGGTGAAGCCCACGGCCAAGGTGAAGGACCACCGGGAGCTCCTCCCTCTCCTTACGTGATGGAAGCCTTAGCCAAGGAGATGGGCATCCCCGAGGGGGAGTACCGGGAGATCCTGAAGCGCCTGCGGCGGGCGCCCAACCGGGTGGAGCTCCTCCTCTTCAAGGTCATGTGGAGCGAGCACTGCGCCTACAAGAACTCCCGCCCCCTCCTCAAGGAGCTTCCCAAGGAGGGGGAGGCGGTTTTGCAGGGCCCGGGGGAGAACGCCGGCGTGGTGCGGATCGGGGAGGGGTGGGCGGTGGCCTTCAAGATAGAAAGCCACAACCACCCCTCGGCGGTGGAGCCCTTCCAGGGGGCGGCCACCGGGGTGGGGGGCATCATCCGCGACATCATGAGCATGGGGGCGAGGCCCATCGCCCTTTTGGACTCCCTGCGCTTTGGCCCCCCAAGCCACCCCAGGAGCCGCTACCTGCTAAAGGGCGTGGTCTCGGGCATCGCCTTCTACGGCAACGCCATCGGGGTGCCCACGGTGGGGGGGGACCTCTACTTCCACGAGGGCTACGGGGAAAACCCCCTGGTGAACGCCATGTGCCTGGGCCTTTTGCGGGAGGAGAAGCTCAAGCGAAGCCGGGCCTCCCTGGGCCGGCCCATCTACTACGCCGGGGCCAAGACGGGCCGGGACGGGATCGGCGGGGCGGCCTTCGCCAGCCGGGAGCTCAAGGAGGAGAAGGAGGAGGACCGCCCGGCGGTCCAGGTGGGGGACCCCTTTTTGGGCAAGCTCCTCATGGAGGCCACCCTCGAGGCCATAGAACTGGACCTGGTGGAGGGCGTCCAGGACATGGGGGCGGCGGGGCTCACCAGTAGCCTCGCCGAGCTGGCCCACAAGTCCGGCCTGGGGGTGGAGGTGGACCTGGACCGGGTCCCCACCCGGGAGGCGGGCATGGCCCCCGAGGAGCTCCTCCTTTCCGAAAGCCAAGAGCGCATGGTCCTGGTGCCAAGGGAAGGGAAGGAAGCCGAGCTGGAGGCGGTCTTCCGGAGGTGGGGCCTGGACTGCGTCCCCGTGGCCAGGACCATCCCGGAACGGGTCTTCCGGGTCCTCTTCGGGGGCCAGGTGGTGGCCGAGGTGCCCACCGAGGCCCTGGCCGAAGCCCCCCTTTACGTGCGCCTGGCCCAGGAGGACCCGAAAATAAAGGCCCTTCGGGAAACCCCCCTCCCCCCCCTGGAGGTGGACCCTAAGGAGGCCCTCCCGAGGCTTCTCGCCTCCCCCAACCTGGCAAGCCGGGAAGCGGTTTACGAGCGCTACGACCACCAGGTGGGAACCCGCACCGCCCTGGTGCCGGGCCGGGGGGACGCCGCCGTTCTCTGGGTCAAGGGGACCCGGATCGGCGTCGCCGCCAAGGTGGACCACAACCCCCGCTATAGCCGCCTCGCCCCCCGCCTCGGGGCCATGCACGCCCTGACGGAGGCGGCCAGGAACGTGAGCGTGGTGGGGGCCAGGCCCCTGGCCTACACCGACGGCCTCAACCTGGGAAGTCCGGAGACCCCCGAGGGCTATTACGAGCTCCAGGAGACTATAGAGGGCCTGAAGGAGGCGAGCCTCGCCCTGGGCATCCCCGTGGTCTCCGGCAACGTTTCCCTGTACAACGAGTCCGGGGGCCAGCGTATCCCCCCCACGGCTATGGTGGGGGTGGTGGGGGTCTTGGACGTGGAAAAGCGGGCGGAGATGGGCTTTAAGCACCCCGGGGAGGTGATCCTCCTCATCGGGGAGGAAAGGGGCCATTTCGGGGGGAGCGAGGCCCTCTACGTCCTCCTGGGCCTCGAGGCGGGAAGCCCCCCACCCATAGACTGGGAGCGGGAAAGGAAAGCCCAGGAGGCCATCCGCAAGCTCATCGGAGAGGGCCTGGTGAAGACCGCCCACGACGTGGCGGAAGGGGGACTTCTCGTGGCCCTGGCGGAGATGACCTTCCCCTACGGGATGGGGGCCACGGTGGAGATTAGGGAAAGGGGCCTACAGGCCCTCTTCGGCGAGGCCCCCAGCCGCATCCTCTTCACCGTGGGCAAAGGGCACCTCCTGGAGGCCACCCGGCTTCTGGAAGGGGCGGGCCTCCCCTACCGCATCCTGGGGGAGACGGGGGGGAAGACCCTCACGGTCCTCACCCCGGAGGGGGTGGTAGAGTGGGGGGTGGACGAGCTTCTCTCGGCCTGGAAGGCTCCTTTGCGGGAGGTGCTGGATGGATAAGCCACAGGAGGAGTGCGGCGTCCTGGGCCTCTGGGCCGAAACCCCTCTGGACGTGGCCGGGATGCTCCACCTGGGCCTGTTGGCCCTCCAGCACCGGGGGCAGGAGGCCGCCGGCATCGCCGTCAGCGACGGGAAGACGTTTCTGGTGGAGAAGGACCTGGGCCTGGTGAACCAGGTCTTCACCGAGGAGCGCCTGGCCCGCCTCCGCCTCCCCGAAGCCCGCCTGGGCATCGCCCACACCCGCTACTCCACCACGGGCTCCAACCTGCGCATGAACGCCCAGCCCCTCACCGCCAGAACCGTCCACGGGGTCCTGGCCATCGCCCACAACGGCAACTTCGTCAACGCCAAGCCCCTCCGCGACCGCCTCCTCCTGGAGGGGGCCACCTTCCAAAGCACCTCGGACACCGAGGTCACGCTCCTCCTCCTGGCCCGCCTGGGCCACCTGCCCCTAGAGGAGGCCGCCGCCGAGGCCATGAAGGCCCTGGAAGGGGGGTACTCCATCCTCCTCATGGACCGCAGGACCCTCCTGGCCCTGCGGGACCCCCACGGGGTGCGCCCCCTGGTCATCGGCCAGGCCCCTTGGGGCTACGCCTTCGCCTCCGAGCCCCCGGCCCTGGAGATCCTAGGGGCCCGCTACCTGCGGGACGTCCGGCCCGGGGAGGTGGTCTGGGTAGAGGCGGGCGAGCTCAAAAGCCTCCAGGTCCTCCCCCCAAGCCCTACCCCCTGCGCCTTTGAGTGGATCTACTTCGCCCGGCCCGACAGCCTCCTAGAGGGCCAGGAGGCCTACCAGGCCCGGGTGCGGATGGGGGAGGAGCTCTTCCGGGAGGCCCCGGCGGAGGCGGACATCGTGGTCCCCGTGCCCGACTCCGGCATAGGGGCCGCCGTGGGCTACGCCCGGGCCAGCGGCCTCCCCCTGGAGTACGGCCTTTACAAGAACCCCTACGCCGGGCGCACCTTCATCCAGCCCACCCAGGAGCTCAGGGACCTGAAGACCCGCCTCAAGCTCTCCCCCACCTCGGCGGTGAGGGGCAAGCGGGTGGTTCTCATTGACGACTCCATCGTCCGGGGCACCACCAGCAGGCGCATCGTGGGCATGTTGAAGGAGGCGGGGGCCAAGGAGGTCCACTTCCGCGTCAGTAGCCCCCCCATCCGCTTCCCCTGCTACTACGGCATAGACACCACCGCCAGAAAGGAGCTCATCGCCGCCGAGAAGGGCCTCGAGGAGATCCGGGCCTACATCGGGGCCGACTCCCTGGCCTTCCTCTCCGAGGAGGGGGTCAGGCGGGCCATCGGGGGGCCGGTGTGCCTGGCCTGCTTCAACGGCCGCTACCCCGCCGGGGTGCCCCAGGAGGGGGAAAAGCTTATCCTGGAGATGGGCTAAGCCCGCCGTATCCAGAAAAACGCTAGCCCTAATAAGAAATCCTTCCGGAGCCTTCCCTCAAGTAAGAGCACGCGCCTAGCCAAGCGCCTATCGGAAAGGCCGAGGCTTTAGCTCCCCCTGCTTAGAGGAAGGAAGCAGGAGGACTTCATATAAGCCCAGAAGGAAGCCCAAAAGGAGGAAGGCGAAGGCGAAGGCCCCGGTGGAGGCCAGGTGCCAGCCGAAGAACCAGTAGCTGCACACGGCGTACCGCTCCACCTGGACCCGGACCAGCTCGGGAAGGTCGCGGCTGGTGGTGAAGTTGATGAGGAGAATGGTGAGGAGCAGGACCACCAAAGTGACGACGACGCCCCACTTGAGAATGCTCCAGGCGCTAGCCTTCATGGCTTAAGCTTACCAGCCCTTTCCCCCTAAAGGCCTATAATCGGCCTATGGTCGGGACCACCTTGCGGGACGAGGCCATCTTCAGCCTCATCGCCTTGGAGGAAAAGCGGCAGCGGGAGGGGCTGGAACTCATCGCCAGCGAGAACTTCGTCTCCCAGCAGGTGCGGGAGGCGGTGGGCAGCGTCCTCACCAACAAGTACGCCGAGGGTTACCCGGGGGCCCGGTACTACGGCGGGTGCGAGATCGTGGACCAGGTGGAAAGTCTCGCCATAGAGCGGGCCAAGGCCCTCTTTGGGGCGGCGTGGGCCAACGTCCAGCCCCACTCCGGCTCCCAGGCCAACATGGCCGTCTACATGGCCCTCATGGAGCCCGGGGACACCCTGATGGGCATGGACCTGGCGGCGGGCGGCCACCTGACCCACGGCTCCAGGGTGAACTTTTCCGGGAAGCTTTACAAAGCGGTCTTCTACGGCGTGAGCCCGGAGACGGAGCGGATTGACCTGGAGGAGGTGCGCCGCCTCGCCCAAGAGCACCGGCCCAAGGTGATCGTGGCGGGGGCCAGCGCCTACCCCAGGGTCTGGGACTTCCAGGCCTTCCGCCAGATCGCCGACGAGGTGGGGGCCTTTTTGGTGGTGGACATGGCCCACTTCGCCGGGCTCGTGGCGGCGGGCCTCCACCCGAACCCCGTGCCCCACGCCCACGTGGTGACCAGCACCACCCACAAGACCCTGAGGGGGCCTCGAGGCGGCCTCATCTTGAGCCAGGACCCGGAGCTGGGCAAGAAGATAGACAAGCTCATCTTCCCCGGCATCCAGGGCGGCCCCCTGGAGCACGTCATCGCTGGCAAGGCGGTGGCCTTCTTTGAGGCCCTGCAACCGGAGTTCCAGGAGTACAGCCGCCTGGTGGTGGAAAACGCCAAGCGCCTGGCGGCGGAGCTGGCCGAGCGGGGCTACCGCATCGTCACCGGTGGGACCGACAACCACCTCATGCTGGTGGACCTGCGCCCCAAGGGCCTCACCGGCAAGGAGGCCGAGGAGAGGCTGGATCAGGTGGGCATCACCGTCAACAAGAACGCCATCCCCTTTGACCCCAAGCCCCCCAGGGTCACCTCGGGCATCCGCATCGGCACCCCGGCCATCACCACCCGGGGCTTCACCCCCGAGGAGATGCCCCTCGTCGCCGACCTCATTGACCGGGCCCTGACCCAAGGCCCCTCCGAGGCCCTGAGGGAGGAGGTGCGCCGGCTGGCCCTGGCCCACCCCACGCCCTAGGGCCTCACCCTGCGGACAAAGTCCCCGGGGGTGAGGACCCTTAGGGGCAGGTCCTCCCGGGCCATGAGGGGTGCGAAGTGGCGCAGGTCCCCGGTAAGGAGGTGGGTGGCCCGGGCCGCCACCGCCGCCGCCAAAACGGGCACGTCCTTTTCCGGCAACAGGTCCGCCATCCAGGGCTCGGGCCTGGCCTCGGGGACCAGCCTCACCCGCTTCAGGATGCCCTCTAGGGCCTGGCGCCTCTCAAGAACTTTGAGCTCCACGTTGCGCCAGGCCTCCAAGTAGCAGAAGGCGCTGGTCAGCAGGTGGAGGCGGCCCCTTTTGGCCACCTCCAGAATGGCGTTGAAAACCGGCCCCCCAAGGGCCATGGAAAAGAGGACGTTGGCATCAAGAAATACCCTCACTCCAGGCCCCACGCCTCGAGGAAGGCCGCAACCTCCTCCGGGGTGGCCTCGGCAGCCTTGCGGAACTCCTCCAACCTTTCCTCGCTGTAGACCTCGTAGGAAAGGAGAAGAGCGGGTTCCAGCACAAGCCTCCCCTCCTCCACCTTCAGGAGGAGAACGTCCCCGGGCCTCAGGCCCAGCTTCTCCCGGAACTCCTTGGGCAGGGTGATCTGACCCCGGCGGGAGAGGGACAGGGGGATGGTCATACCTTCAGTATAGCGGAAAATCCGCGCATCCCCAGGGAAGCCCCCCAAGTGCCCGCACTTTGGTTTCGCAACATGAGGTGCCCAAGTCGGAGCTGTGGAAGGGCTTTTTTGGGGCCCCCACCGCGGCAAAAGCCGCGGTGGGGTACTTAGAACACCCCGTGCCCTGAGGTACAATGTTGGCGGCATGCCAGAACGCCCTGGCCTCTTGGAGCGCCTAGACCGCTGGAAGGAATGGCCCTCCTTCAACGAGGACGCCACCCTCCTGGGCCTGGTCCTCCCCATCCTTGAGGAGGCGGGCTACGACCCCTTCAATCCAGAGGAGGTTTTTCCCCAGGCTCGGGACAACAACAACCTAAAGCCGGACCTCCTCCTCTACAAAGGCTCCGCCCGCCAGGAGGGTGGGCCCTACATGGTGATAGAGGTCAAGGCGCTGGGAGAAGACCTCAAGAAGCACGCAAACCAGGTGGTGCAGTACATGAACGGGGGCCAGGCCCGCTGGTATGTCCTCACCAACGGAGAAACCTGGGAGTTTTACGACCGGGCCCGCCCCTTACCCCTCGCCAACTGCCTGCGGGCCCGCATTCAGCTCGCTGACCCGGGGGCGCTAAGGGCCCTCTCCCTTCTCCTCAGCAAGGCGGCGGCCGAACCCCCCTTCCAAAAAGCCCAAGAAGCCTTGGCCGAAGCCCTCCTCGCCCAAGCTGCGGAAAGCGTCCCCTTTGAGGAACAAAAGCGGGCTTACGACCTCACCGGGCATTTTGTAAAGCCTTTGCAGACCGCGGTCAAGGAGGCCAGGGAACGCTTCCCGCTGGCCGAACCTTTCGTGGAGCGGTGGGTGCGGGAATGGGAAGCCAAGCTCCAGGGCAACACCCCGCCTTCTCCCCCTTCCCCGCGCACCTTTCCTTCGTGGGCAGAGGCGCTCTTCACCCTGGGCGCGGAGTGCTACGGAAGCGACCCCGCCAAAGCCCGCCAGGTTTTAAAAGTCCTGCCCCCGAACTACGCGGGACCACTAAGGCACAAGCCTCTGCCAGACGGCCATAAACTTTGTGTGCAATTCAGCGCAAAGGATATAAGGCGACAGCTTAACAAGCTGGCTCGCGTCTTTCCCCACCTGAAGGGAGAGCGGATTCGGGTCCGGGAGGAAGAGTTCACCCTGGGCGCTGACCTACAATGAGGGGGATGCTGCAGCGCCTCGAGGTGCAAAACCTCGCCGTCATCCGCGAGGCGGTGCTGGAGCTTTCCCCGGGCCTCAACGTCCTCACCGGGGAGACGGGGGCGGGAAAGAGCCTCTTGGTGGACGCCCTGGCCCTCCTCCTCGGGGCCAAGGCGGAGGGGATGGTGGGCCCTTTTGGGGACAGCCTCCTGGTCACCGCCTTCTTCCAGGGCCAGGAGCATAGGGTCCTCTCCCGAAGGGTGGGAGCTCGCTCCACCCCCCGGATTGACGGGGAGGTGGTGAGCCTGAAGGAGCTGGAAGCCGAGGCGGAAAGGTGGCTCTCCCTCCACGCCCAGCACACCGCCTTGGCCCTCCTCTCCCCTAAGCGGCAGCGGGAACTCCTGGACGCCCTGCTGAGCCCCGCCCTCCTTTCCAGCTACGGGGCGCTTTACGCCCGCAAGCAGGCCCTTCTCTCGGAGAAGCGGGCCCTCGAGGCGGCCCTTAGGGAAAAAAAGGCCCGGGAAGACCTCCTCCGCTTCCAGCTCAAGGAGATCGCCGAGGCCCGGATCCGGCTGGGGGAGGACCTGGAACTTTCGGAGGAGGCCAAGAAGCTCCGCCACCTGGAGGTTCTGAGGGAGCGGGCGGGAAGGGCCCACGCCCTCTTGGAGGAGGGGGCCCTCGAGGCCCTGGAGGCCGTCTTCCGGGAGCTTAGGGCCGGGGCCCGGTACGACCGGACCCTGGAGGCTTTGGCGGGGGACCTGGAGGCCGCCCTGGAAGGGGTGCGGGCGGTGGCCCAGGAGCTTTCCGGGTACCTGGAGGGCCTCGAGGGGGACCCGGAGCGCCTCGCCCAGCTGGAGGAAAGGCTTGCCCTTTTGGAGCGTCTCCAGCGCAAGTACGGCCCCACCCTGGAGGAGGTCCTGGCCTACGGGGAGAGGGCCAAGGAAGAGCTCGTCCGGCTGGAAGGGGGGGAGGCCCGGCTCGCCGAGGTGGAAAAGGAGCTGGAAGAGGTCATGAAGGCGCTCCTAAAGGCCGGGGAGGCCCTAAGCGAGGCCCGGGAAGAGGCGGCCAAGAGACTTATGGCGGGCATGGAGGAGGAGCTAAGGGAGCTTGGCTTCCCCAAGGCCCGCTTCCTGGTGGACCTGAAGCCCCTGCCAGAGCCGGGGCCCTTTGGCCTGGAGGAGGTGGCCTTCCGCTTCTCCGCCAACCCCCACCTCCCCCCGGCCCCCCTGGGGGCGATGAGCGGCGGGGAACTCTCCCGCATCGCCCTGGCCTTGGCCCTCCTCACCGGGGCCGAGGCCCCCACCGTGGTCTTTGACGAGGTGGACACGGGACTCGGGGGAGAGACCGCCTGGAAGGTGGCGGAGCGCCTGGCCCGCCTGGGGGAGACCCGGCAGGTCCTGGTGGTGACCCACCTGCCCCAGATCGCCGCCAAAGCCCACCGCCACCTGCGGGTGGTCAAGGAGGGGGAGGAGGTGCGCCTTCAGGTCCTGGAGGGAGAGGAACGGGTGCGGGAACTCGCCCGCCTCCTCTCCGGCCAGTACACGGAAGCCGCCCTCTCCCACGCCAGGCTTCTCCTAAAGACCCCATGAGCCTCTTGGAGGCCCCCTACCCCGTCATCCTCCTAAAAGGGGAGGAGCAAGTAGCCAATCCCCTGGCCCAGGGCCTGCCCCTGCCCCACGGGGACCTCCTGGAATGGGAAGGCCGCGCCTACCGCGTGGCCCGTCTGGAAACCCCCGAGGGCACGTATCTGATCCTTTTGGAGGTGAGCGATCTCCTTGTGCGGGCCAAGGCCTTTACCGGCCTCCTCCAGGTGCTCAAGGGCCTCATGCAGCACGAGGAACCGGAAGGCCTCCTGCAAGAGCTGATCCGGGAAGCGGTGGCCGTGGTGCCGGGAGCTGAGGCGGGGAGCGTCCTCCTGCGGGAAGGGGGGTACTTCTACCTGGTAGCCCAGGAAGGCTTTAGCCCCAGTCTCCTGGGGGCCCGCACCTCCTTGGAGGAGGAGCTGGCCTGGTACGGCCTGGGGGTGGACAACTGGGCCAAGGGCCGTCCCCGGATCCTCAAGGGGAAGGAGGTGAAAAGGCTCTCCTCCCTGAGCACGCTGGAGGCCCGCCCCGCCTTCTTTGAGCACGGCTGCCTGCAGGAGATACAGGCCACCTTAGGCCTGCCCATCGCCCTGGAGGGGGAGGTGCTGGCGGTAATGAACCTGGACAGCTTCCAAAGCTCTGAGGCCTTCAGCCCCCTCTCCCTGGAGCTGGCCCAGGCCTTCGCCCTCGAGGCCGCCCTCCTCCTCAAGGCCCTAAAAGAACGCCAAGCCCTGCAAGAGGCCGCCCGCACCGATGCCCTCACCGGCCTCCTGAACCGCCGGGCCCTAGAGGAAATTCTGCCGGAGATCCGCCAGGAGGCCCTGACCCTGGGGGAGCCCCTCACCCTCATCTACTGGGACCTGAACGGCCTCAAGGCCATCAACGACCGGGAAGGCCACGCCGCCGGGGACCAGGCCCTAAAGAGCCTGGCCCAGGCCCTAAAGCGCCTCTCCCGGCAACGGGACCTGGCCTTCCGCCTGGGGGGAGACGAGTTCGTGAGCCTGCACCTGGGCCTAGGGGAAGAGGACGCCCGCGCCCTGATCCTGAGGCTCCGGGAAAGCCTGCCCTATGGGGTGGCCGCCGGAAGCCTGGAGGTGGGGGAAGGAAGCCTGGAAGACCTTCTGGCCGAGGCCGACCGCCGCATGTACCGGGACAAGTAGCCTAACCCAAGTTGCTACCCAAGCATTTTCTGGGCCATGAGGCCAAGGTTGTGGGCCAGGACGAAGGAGAGCACCTTGATGACGAAGCCCTCCTGGGTTACTGCGTGAATGCGCCGGGGAAACATGGC
>Ga0308405_1001020_pt1 | contig 14837 bp, 15 predicted proteins | sample HotsprSampleMS13_FD_203473 | JGI IMG/M metagenome (GOLD analysis project Ga0308405, IMG submission 203473) | Hot spring phototrophic mat microbial communities from Mushroom Spring, Yellowstone National Park, Wyoming, United States - 20060912_MS13 ...
AGCTCCTCCACCAGGCGCTCGGGAGCGAAATCCCCCTCCTCGAGGGCCGCACGGGTGAGTTCCAGGGCAGCCTCGCCCGCCTCCAAGACCTCGTCCAAGGGTTCCAGGACCCCGGTGGAGTGGTCGTTGAGGTCGGTGAAGGGGGTGTTGTGGTTGAGGAAGGCCAGGGCCTCGAGGCTCCCCATAAGCCTGCCGGCATAGATGCGGGCGTGCTCCAAGACCACGGGGTTTTGCTTCTGGGGCATGAAGCTGGAGCCCTGGGAAAGGCCCTCCCCCACCAAAAAGGCCCCCCGGCCCGCCCAGAAGAGGAGGTCGGTGAGGAGGCGGGAGAGGCTCGCCCCTAGGGCCCCTAGGGCGGCGGCCAGCTCCAGGGCGTAGTCCCCGGAGGCCACCGCGTCCAGGGTGTTCTCCACCGGGCCCTCAAAGCCGAGGAGGGCCGCCAGGCGCCTTCGGTCCACGGGGTAGGGGCACCCCGCCAGGGCGCTGGCCCCCAAGGGCGAGCGGTTCACGTTGCCGAGGGCCCGGAAAAGCCGCTCGGTGTCCCGGGAGAGGAGGCTTTCCACGCCCAGGAGGTAGTGGTCCAGGGTGGAGGGCTGGGCGGGGCGGTGGTGGGTGTGGAGGACCACAACCACCCCCTCCACCCGCGCCGCCAGGCGCAAAACGGCCCGCCGCAGGCGGAGGAGGTCCCCCAGAAGGGCCAGGGTCCGGTCCCGGAGGTAGGCCCGGAAGACGGTCAGGTCCAGGTCGTTGCGGGAAAGCCCCCGGCGCACCGCCCCCGCCACCTCCTCCCCCCAGTGCTCGGCGAGCTGGGCCTGGATGGAGAAGAAGACGTCCTCCACCTCCCCGGTGAAGCTGGGCAGGGGCAGGGTGCGGAGCTCCCTCAGGGCGGCCACCGCCTCCTTGGCGTGGGGCAGGCCCAGGCGGGCGAGCTCCAGGGCGTAGGCGGTGAGGGCGTCAAAGAAGTGGGGGACCAGGGCCTCCCGGGCCAGGCGGTAGTGCCGGGCCAGAACCCAGCGGCGGAAGACCCCGTGCCAGCCCATGCCCCTAGGCTATCGGTTCCAGTCCTTCAGGTGGCGGAAGGCCACGGGAAGCCCCACCCCCAGGCCGAAGAGGAGGTGGGCCGCCGTCTTCCCCAGCATGGCCGCCAGGAGGGGCATGGCCAAGGCCACCACAAAGACCGCCCGGTAAGGCCTCCGGGAGAGGGCGGCGAGGAGGGCAAAGAGGGCGAGGGCCCATAGGAGGAGCCTGGGGTCCACGGCCAGGAGGACCCCCGCCCCGGGGGCCAGGGCCTTGCCGCCCCGGAAGAGGAGCCAGGGGGAGAAGGCGTGCCCCCACACCGCCCCCACGCCCCCCAGAAGCCCCCCCAAAGGGCTTCCGGAAACCCCTTCCCCCACCGCCACCGCCAGGACCCCCTTGAAGAGGTCCAGAAGGAGGACAAAAAGCCCGGGGACGGGCCCCAGGAGGCGAAAGGCGTTCAGGGCCCCGGGGTTGCCCGAGCCCTCCCTTAGGAGGTCCTTTCCCCTCAAGGCCCCGAACCAGTAGGCCACGGGCAGACTTCCCAGAAAATAGCCCAGGAGGAAGGCGGTCATGAAAGGGCGCGGCGCACCTGGTCCTGAAGCCGCAAGAGGGCGGCCTCGAGGCCCCGAAGCCGCAAGGGGGTGAAGAGCTCCTCCAGCCCCGAGCCCCGGTAAAAGGTGGGGGGAAGGGCTAAGACCGCTTCTGGGGATTCGCCCTCGAGGCCTTCTTTTAAGAGACCGGCGAAGGCCTTCACCGTGGGGGCCTCGTCGGGCACGGCGAAGTGGAGGTGGACCCTCCCCTCCCGCACCTCCGCCTTCAGGGCGAAGGGGGTCTGGCACTCGGGCACGGGCTCCAGGGCCAGGCCTTCGGGGGGCGGGGGCACCTTTTGGGCGTAGTCCAGGAGGACCTGGGCCTTAAGCTCCCTGGGCAGGGCGCGGAAGAGGTCCAAGGCCTCTTGCAGGCGTGTGGGCAGGCTCACCTCTTTAGCTTACCCCTTGGCGGGCCGGGTGGGCCGGAGCTCCATCTCGCTCAAAAGGGCCCTCTCCGGCATCTCCAGGGCGAAGAGGATGGCCCGGGCCACGTCCTCGGGGGCGAGCTTCCAGCCCTCCCCCACCGGGCTTCCGGCGAAGCCGGTGTCCACGGAGCCGGGCAGGACGTTCACCACCCGCACCCCCATCTCCCGTAGCTCCAGCATGGCGGCCCCCATGAGGCCCAGGAGGCCGAACTTGCTGGCGTTGTAGGCGGCCCCGCCCTTGAAGGCGTTCTTGCCCGCCAGGCTCCCCACGTTGACCACCACGCCCTGGGATCGCAGGAGGAGGGGAAGGGCGGCCTTGAGACCCAGGAAGGGGCCCATGAGGTTCACCTCCAAGACCTCCCGCACCTCCTCCTCGGAAAGCTCCGCCACCGGCTTCATGATGCCGATGCCGGCGTTGTTGATGAGGGCGAAAAGCCCGCCGAAGGCCTCCTCCATCCTTCCCACGGCCCTTTCCCAGTCCTCCCGCCGCCGCACGTCGCCGACGAGGGGCAAGGCCCCGGGGAGTTCCCGGGCCAGGGCCTCCAGCCTGGCCCCGTTCCGGGCGAGAAGCCCCACCCCATAGCCCCCGGCGTGGAGAAGCCGGGCCGTGGCCTCGCCGATGCCCCGGCTGGCCCCGCTGATGAGCACTGCCTTCATGCCCCCAGGATAGCCCGGATCTCCCCAAGAAGGGCCTGGACCTGGGCCCTCAGGTCCTCCAGGCTCCCCCGGTTCTCCAGGACCCAGGTCGCCCGCCTGCGCTTCTCCTCCTCGGGCATCTGGGCCCTCTCCCGGGCCAGAACCTCCTCCCGGGAAAGCCCCGAGCGGGCCATGGCCCGCTTCAGGCGCTCCTCCAGGGGGGCCGCCACCAGGATGGTGCCCTGAAGCCTTTTCTCCCAGCCCTTCTCAAAGAGGAGGGGGATCTCCACGAAGACCAGGGGGGCCTCGAGGCGGGAAAGTTCTTCCTCAAGAAGCCTGCGCACCTCGGGGTGGATCAGTTCTTCCAGGGCCCTTAGCTTTTGCGGGTCCGAGAAAACGAGTTGGGCGAGCCGCCTCCGGTCCAGCTCCTCGCCCAAGAAGGCCTCGGGGAAGAGGGCCTTGAGCTCGGCCTTTTTGAGCTCCCGGGCCCTTTCCGAAAGCAGGTCGGCGTCCAGGACGGGGTAGCCCATCTCCCGGAGGAAGGCCGCCACCGTGCTCTTGCCGCTTCCGATGTTGCCGGTTAGGCCAATAATGATGGGGTGCTTCGCCTGATCGCCCATAGGGACTTCCCCTTTTATACCCCCAAGGGGGCCATCCCCGTGGGGGGGGCGCTAAGGGACCTCCTCCTGGGCCAAAGGCCCCTGGACCTGGACTTCGCCGCACTGGACCCGCAAAAAGCGGCGGAGGAAGCCAAGGCGCGCTACGGGGGCACCCTCTTTCCCCTGGACCCGGAGAGGGGCCACTACCGCCTGGTCGCAGGGGCCCTCACCCTGGACTTCACCCCCCTCGAGGGGAGCCCCGAAGAGGACCTCCTGCGGCGGGACTACCGGGTAAACGCCCTCCTCTGGCTCAAGGGCAGGGTCTTCGGCCTTCCGGGGGCCGAGGAGGACCTCGGGAAGCGCCTTCTCGTCCCCGTGCGGGAGGAAAACCTGTACGCCGACCCCTTAAGAAGCCTAAGGGGGGTGCGCTTGAGCGCCACCCTGGGCCTGGGCCTCCCTCCGGAAACCAGGAGGGCCCTCGCCCGCCACGCCCGCTTCCTCCAGGAAAACCCCTCCGCCCTCCCCGCCCGGGAGCGGGTGCGGGAGGAACTGGCCAAGCTCCTCCTCTGCAAAAGGGCTCCCTTTGGCCTTCGCCTTCTGGAGAAGACGGGGCTCCTTGGCGTGTACCTCCCGGAGCTCACCCACCTGGTGGGCCTCCACCAGGGCGGGGTCCACCACCTCCCGGCCTGGGAGCACACCCTTTCCGTCCTCTTCCACCTCCTCTGGCTCTTTCCCGAGGCTCCCCTCGAGGCCCGCCTGGCCGCCCTCTACCACGATGCCGGCAAGCCCTTGACCCGCCGCTATGACCCCGAGGTGGGCCGCTACCGCTTCTTCGGCCACGCCGAGGTGGGGGCGGAGATGGCCAAAGCGGCCCTCTTTTGGCTCCGCTTCCCCAAGGAGGTGGTGGAAAAGGCGGCCCACCTGGTGCGCCGCCACATGGACCGCCCCCCCGAGGGGACCAAGGCCCTCCGCCGCTTCTACTTCAAGCGAAGGGACCTCCTCCCCGCCCTCCCCTACCTGATGGCGGCGGACCGCCTCGCGGCCAAGGGGGTAGAGGCCGAGGCCTGGGGGGTGCTGGAGGCCTACAGGGAAGCCCTAAAAGACCCCTTCCCCGAAAGGCCCCTCCTCTCGGGGGAGGAGGTCATGGTCCTCCTGGGCCTAAAGCCTGGCCCTAAGGTGGGGGAAGCCCTAAGGGCCCTCCTCAAGGCCCAGGCGGAAGGAAGCGTGCGTACCCGGGAGGAGGCCCTGGCCCTTCTCCTAGGCCTCGCCTAAAGCCTCCTGGGCCCTTGACACCTAAGGCCCCATCGCTTACCCTAAGATTTAGGTGCGCCTAATTCTCTGGATAAAGACCGGAAGGAGGCTAGGGAATGGAAAGGTTGCGGACACGTTCACACGGCAAAGCCTTCCTCATAATGGCCCTTGCTCTGGCGGCTGGCCTCGCCCTCCTCCTGACCCGTACCGCACCCCTCGAGGCCGGGGCCCGCGGTGGGGGATCGATCCGAGCGGTGGCCACCACGACCATCGTGGCCGATGCCGTGCGCCAGGTGGGGGGCGATCGCGTGGAGGTGGTGAGCCTCATGGGCCCTGGAATTGACCCCCACCTGTACCAGGCTAGGGAAAGCGATCTCCAGAAGCTTTTGGAAGCGGACATCGTGTTCTATGTTGGCCACCAGCTGGAGGGAAAGATGGCGGAGGTCCTGGCCCAGGTTGGGAAGCAGAAGCCCTCCGTGGCCTTGGCGGAGCGCATCGATCCCACCCGTTTACTTCCGGCCGAGGAGGACTTCCCCGGGGTATACGATGCCCACATCTGGTTTGACGTGGGGCTATGGATGAGGCGGTGAAGGTGGTGCAAGACGCCCTCATGGACCTTGACCCCTCCCACGCCGAGGTCTACCGGGCCAACGCCCAGCGCTACCTCCAAAAGCTTGAGGAACTGGACCGCTGGGTGCGGGAAGAGGTGAAGAGGATACCCCCTGGCCAACGGGTCCTGATCACGGCCCACGATGCCTTCAAGTACTTCGGCAAGGCCTATGGCTTTGAGGTGCATGGGCTACAGGGCGTAACCACGGAGGTGGAGGCCAGCGTCGCCGACATACGGGCCTTGGCGGAGCTCATCGTACAAAGGCGCATCCCCGCTATCTTCGTGGAAGAGACCGTGCCGGTTCGCTTCCTCCGGGCCTTGCAGGAGGCCGTGCGGGCCCGGGGTTTTGAGGTGGTCATCGGGGGCGAACTCTACTCCGATGCTCTGGGTGCGCCGGGGACACCGGGGGAGACCTACTTGGGCATGGTGCGCCACAACGTGGAGACTATCGTCCAAGCCCTAACCCGCGCAGATTAGCCGGGAGAAAGGAGGGAGATGTGGGAGGAGAACGGAAGGGCGGCGCCACCGCAGCCCTGGAGGTTCGGGATCTGACGGTGGTCTACCGGGAGCGGCCTGTGCTCTGGAATGTGAACCTAACTCTTCCCTCAGGGGTTCTACTGGCCATCGTCGGGCCCAACGGTGCCGGAAAGACCACGCTGCTCAAGGCCGTCCTCGGCCTCGTCCGCCCATTGGCGGGGCAGATCCTGGTTCTCGGCGAGCCCGTGGAAAGGAAGCGGCATCGCATCGGCTACATGCCCCAGCGGAGCAGCGTGGACTGGGACTTCCCCATCAGCGTTCTGGACGTGGTCCTGATGGGCACCTACGGCAAGCTAGGCTGGTTCCGGCGCCCGGGGCGACGGGAGAGGATTCAGGCCCTAGAGGCCCTGGAGCAGGTGGGCCTTTCCCACCTCAAGGACCGGCAGATCGGCAAGCTCTCGGGGGGGCAGCAGCAGCGGGTCTTCCTCGCCCGGGCCTTGGTCCAGGAGGCAGACCTGTACCTTTTGGACGAGCCCTTTCAGGGTGTGGATGCCCTTACGGAAGAGGTCATCGTCCACCTCTTGCAAGGGCTTCGGGCCCAGGGCAAGACGGTGGCCGTGGTCCACCACGACCTGCAGACCGTACCCACCTACTTTGACTGGGTTCTCCTCCTGAACGTGCACCCCATCGCCTGTGGACCCGTAGCCGAGGCCTTTACTGAGGAAAACCTCCGGGCCACCTACAGCCGCCATCCCGTACCCTCCCTGGCCCAAACCAAGGTCGCCCCCCCCTCCAAGGATTAAGGCCTATGACCCTCGAGATCCTGAACGACCCCACTCTCCGCACCGTAGCCCTAGGTGGGGTAGTCCTCGGCCTGGGAAGCGGGGCGGTGGGGGCCTATGTCCTGCTTCGCCAAAGAAGCCTCCTAGGCGACGCCGTGTCCCACGCAACCCTTCCCGGAATCGCCCTGGCCTTTTTACTTACCCGGAGCAAAGAACCTGCGGTCCTCCTGGGGGGTGCCCTCTTGGCGGGCTGGCTGGGCTCCTGGCTGGTGGAGGCTATCACTCGGACCACCCGGGTCAAACTGGACAGCGCCCTTGGCCTGGTCCTCTCGGTCTTCTTCGGCCTGGGTATCGTCCTCCTGACCTTCCTGCAAAGGTATCCCGAAGCCGGCCAGGCAGGCCTTAACCGCTTCCTCTTCGGCCAAGCGGCCTCCATCCGCCAGCAGGATGTCCTGGTCATGGCGCTCGGCGCAAGCGCCATCCTCCTGACAATAGGGTTGTTGTGGAAAGAACTCAAGACCATCGCCTTTGACCCCGAGTTCGCTGAGAGTTCAGGCCTCCCCGCCCGTGCCCTAGGGCTTATCCTGGACACCTTGACCGTCCTGGCCATCGTGGTGGGCCTGCACATGGTGGGCGTGGTCCTCATGAGCGCCATGCTGGTGGCCCCCGCTGCCGCCGCCCGCCAGTGGACGGACCGCCTGGACAGGATGGTTCCCCTAAGCGCCTTCTTTGGCATCCTCGCCAGCGTCGGGGGTGCCCTCTTCAGCGCCCTGATCCCCCGTCTGCCCACCGGCCCGGCCATCGTCTTGGTCATGGGCACCTTGGTCTTCCTCTCCTTGCTGGCTGCACCCAACCGGGGCCTCCTCTGGCCCGGGCGGGCCAGGGGAAGGCCTGGTTTCCCTAAGGCTGAGAGGGAAAGCCCATGAGTGCAGCCCAGATAGAGATCCAGCTAATCGCCGCCCTGACCGCCGCAGCCTGCGCAATCCCTGGCACCTTCCTGGTGCTTCGGCGCATGGCGCTCATCAGCGACGCCATCAGCCACTCCGTGGTCCTAGGCATCGCCTTGGGCTTCCTACTGGTCCAGAGCCTGAATTCCCCGCTTCTGATCTTGGGAGCCGCCCTGGTGGGCCTGCTCACGGCCCTCCTGGTGGAGCTCCTCTATCGGACAGGGCTCGTGCGCCAGGATGCGGCCATCGGGCTGGTGTTTACCGTTCTCTTCAGCGTGGGCGTCATCCTCATCTCCCTTTACGCCAGAGGCGTGCACCTAGACGTGCATGCGGTTCTCCTAGGGGAGCTGGCCTTCGCTCCCCTCAACCGGCTGGTGGTGGCGGGGCGGGATATCGGACCCGTAGCCCTTTACGTGAGCGCCGCCCTGCTAGCCATCAATACGGTCTTTGCCGCTCTCCTGTACAAGGAGCAGAAACTGGCTGCCTTTGACCCCGTTCTCGCCACCCTGTTGGGCTTTTCCCCCGCGGTCATCCACTACAGCCTCATGGGGGTCATTGCTCTGACGGCGGTAGGGGCTTTTGAGGCAGTCGGGGCTGTTCTCGCCGTTGCCCTTTTCATTGTTCCAGCCGCCACGGCCTACCTCCTTGCCGATGATCTGGCGGAGATGCTCCTCCTCAGCGTGGCCCTAGGGGTAGCGGCAGCCCTCGGGGGTTACTGGCTAGCCTCGTTCCTGGACACCTCCATCGCGGGGTCTATGGCCACCGTCGCCGGGCTCCTCTTCGCCCTAGCTTGGCTCTTGGCCCCGGAGCAGGGGCTTTTGACGCAGAGGAACCGCCGCAACCGGCAACGCCTGGCGCTAGCTCTGCGGGCCTTCCTGGTCCATCTCCTCCAACAAGAGGGGCGGACCAGGGAAGAGGCGTTCCCGGAGGCGCATCTCTGGCGGGAGCTGGGGTGGGACCGGACCTTTGCCCTCAGGATCCTGGCCCTGGCGGAAAGGGAACAGCTGGTGGACCGGTGGCAAGGGGGGCTACGGCTCACGGACCAGGGCCGCATCCTGGCCCGGGAGGCCCTCCACGGGGGGGAGGAGCCCCCACGGTTCCCCAAAGCGGGTGGGGTGCCGTAGGTCCCCCACTCTAGGGGAGCCGGAGGCTCACGGGCCCCAGGGAAAGGGGGCTGCCCTGTAGACTAAAGGTCGGTGGAAGGGAGACTTCGGTTGCGCCAGCCCCAGATTACCCCCATTGAGGGCGGGTTTCTCCTCACCGACCCCTACGGGGTCTACGAGAAGCCTTTGGCCCTCACCGAAGGGGGCCTCTTCCTCCTCTCCCTAATGGAGGGGAGAACGCTGGAGGAGGTCCAGGAGGAGGTCTTCAAGGCCCACGGGGTCCTGGTGCCCAAAAAGGAGCTGGAGGAGCTCGTGAAGGCCCTGGAGGAGGCGGGCCTCCTCCTCACCGAGAAAGTGATGGAAAGGCTCAGGGAAGAAGAGGCCAAGCTCAAAAGGGAAAGGCCCATGCGCCTGGCGGGCCTCTCCTACCCCCAAGGGGAGAAGGAAGCCCGGGCCTTCCTGGAGGCCTTCCGGGCCGCCTACCCCGGCGAGGGGAAGGAAGCGGAGGTCCTCCTCCTCCCCCACCTGGAGCCCGCCCGCATCCCCGAGGCCTACGGGGCGGCTTTGGCCGTTTTGGAGCGGACCCGGGAGCCCGAGCGCATCTACCTGGTGGGGGTGGCCCACAGGCCCCTGGAGGCGAAGGCGGCCGCCCTCCCCGTCCCCTTCCACACCCCCTTTGGCCCCATGGAGCCCGACCTCCCCGCCCTCCAGGCCCTGGACGCCCTCCTCCCCTACGAGCTCTTCAACACCCCCCTGGCCTTCCGGGAGGAGCATAGCCTGGAGCTTCCCCTCTTCTTCCTGAAGGGGCGATACCCAAAGGCCCGCCTCGTCCCCCTGCTGGTGGGAAGACGGGGCCCGGAGCTGGGGGAGGCCCTCAGGGTGGTCCTCAAGGACCACCCCGGCCTGGTGGTCCTGGCCGTGGACCTCTCCCACGTGGGCCCCAGGTTCGGGGACGAGCCCCTGAGCCGCCCCCTGGCGGAGGAGGCCAGGCGGCGGGACCTGGGCTTTCTGGAGCGGCTCGCCCAGGGAGAGCCCGAGGCCGCCTTGGCCTTCCTGGGGGAAAACCCCACCCGCATAGACGCCACCGAGGTGGTGGGAAGCCTCGCCCCCCTCCTCCGGGGCAGGCGCGGGGAGGTCCTGGCCCACCGCCTGGACCTCGAGGCCCCCACCTTAAGCGCGGTGGGGGCTGGAACCTTGGCCTTTTAAAGACCCCTAGCGCCGCCTTTTGCGGCGGGGGCGGGTCTCTGCCGGGCGGTTCTCCTTGGGCTGCCACTCGCCGAAGTAAATCGTGTTCACCGTGGCCCGCTCGGGACGGGTGTCCCGGGCCCGGTCCTTGGGGGGTCCGACCACTTTCCTCATGTCCACCTCCTTTTCTTTTTCCTTTTTCCTCTTCGTGGATGCCTCCACGTAGGGCACCAGGTCAATCTGCCTGAGCCTGGGGTTGGCGGCGGCGATGACCACCTCCATCTCGTCCCCCAGGCGGATCCTCTTCCCTTTGGGGCCCAGGAGGGCCATGGCCTCCTCGCTGTAGGTGTAGGGCCCCAGGGCCTCGAGGCGCAAAAGCCCCTCCACCCCGTTTCTTAGCATGACGAAGGCCCCGAAGCCCGCCACCCCGGTCACCTTCCCCTTGAAGCGCTCCCCCAGGTGGAGCTCGGCCCACTTGGCCATGTAGTACTTGGTGAGCTCCCTCTCGGCGGCCTCGGCCTTGCGCTCCATCTCCGAGGCGTGCTCGGCGATGGCGGGGAACTGGGAAAACCACGTGGCCTTCCGCTTCTCCGTCAGGGTGCGCCGCATGGAGGCCCTTAAGACCCGGTGAACCACCAGGTCCGGGTAGCGGCGGATAGGGCTCGTGAAGTGCAGGTAGTGCTCCATGGCCAGGCCGAAGTGGCCCAGGTTCTCTGGGGCGTAGCGGGCCAGCCTGAGGGAGCGGAGGACCAGGTTAGCCACCACGGGCTCCTCGGGCCGGCCCTTGGCCTCGAGGAGGACCTTCTGCAGGGCCTTGGGGGAGATCTGCTCGGGCAGGGTGTAGCCCAGGCGGGCAAGGGCGGTGCGGAGCTTGCCGTAGACCTCCTCCAGGGGCTCCTCGTGGACCCGGAAAAGCCCGGGAAGCCCCCGTTTCACCAGGTGCTCGGCCACCAGCCGGTTGGCCAGGAGCATGAGCTCCTCAATGAGGCTCCGGGCCCGGGGCTCCTCCTGGGGGATGAGGCGCAGGGCGCCCCCCTCCACCTCCACCTTCACCTCGGGGAAGCTGAAGTCCAAAGAGCCCGCCTTCAGGCGCTTTTCCCGCATCCTCTGGGTCAGGTCCAAAAGAAGCCGCAGGTCCTCGGCTAAGAAGGCGTGGGCCTCGGGGAGGCCAAACCCCTCGGCGAAGGCCTCCACCTCGGTGTAGGTGAGGCGGGCCACGCTCCTGATGACCCCCTCGGCGAAGCGGACCCTCTTGACCTCCAGGTCCTCGCCGAGGTCCACCAGGACCGAGAGGACGAGGCGGTCCTCCCCCGGCCTCAGGGAGCAGACCCCGTTGGAGAGCCTCTCGGGGAGCATGGGGAGGACCCGGCCCGGCAGGTAGACGCTGGTGCCCCTCAAGAAGGCCTCCTGGTCCAGGGGGCTTCCCTCCTTCACGTAGAAGGAGACGTCGGCGATGTGGACGCCCACCCGGTAGCCCTTGGGGAGGCGCTCTATGTGGATGGCGTCGTCAAAGTCCTTGGCGTCCACCCCGTCAATGGTGAAGACCCGAAGGGCGCGGAAGTCCTGCCGCCGCAAAAGCTCCTCCTCGGGGATGGCCAGGGGGATGGCCTCGGCCTCCTTTAAGACCTCCTCTGGGAACTCGGCCCGGAGGCCGTACTTGGCGATGACGGCCTCGGTCTCTGTCTCCGGGGCGTCCCCCTCCCCCAGGTACTCCAGGAACTCCCCGTAGGGACGCTTGTCGTAGTGGACCTTGACCAAGAGGCGGCTTCCCCGCTTGAGGCCCTCCAGGCCTTCAGGGAGAAGCCTGAGCTCGGGGAGGCCCGGCTCGTCGGGAATGAGGACGGCGTACCCCCGCCTAAAGTCCAGGGTGCCCACCACCCGCTCCCTGGCCCGCTTTAAGACCCGCTCCACCACCCCAAAGGGCCTGCCATCCCGGCCCGGGGGCATGACCCGGGCCTCCACCAGGTCGTCGGGCCAGGCCTCCCCCGTGTACCCCGGGGGGATGAAGAGGTCCTTCTCGGGCAGGCGCACGAAGCCGTACCCATCCCGGTGCAGGCTAATGGGGCCCTGGACCCGGCTCGGGAGAAAGTACTGGCTCCCCTTCTTCTCTAAAAGCCCCTCCCGCACCAGGGCCTTCAGGTAGGCCTTGGCCTCTCTTTTGTCCAGCCCAAAGCGGTGGAGGATCTCCTCCAGCCGGTGGGGCTTGCCGGTTTTCTTGAAAAACTCCAGTAAGGTTTCCTGCATTCTACCCCAACAGGCCCTCGAGGGCCTTCTCCGTGGCCTCGAGGCTCTCGGAAAAGGCGGAAAGGGCCTCGTCCACGTGCTCCCGGCCGATGATCAGGGGGGGCTCCAGGCGCACCACCTTGGGGTTGTTGAGGCCGAAGGCGGTGATGACCCCCCGCTCGGCCAGCTCGGCCACCACCAGGGCCCCGATGTCGGCGTCGGTGAACTCCACCCCGAGCATCAGCCCCCGGCCCCGCACGTCCTCTATGAGGTGGGGGTACCGGGCCTTTAGGGCCTCAAGCCCCTCCATGAGGAGGCCCCCCATCTCCAGGGCCCTCCTGGGCAGGTCCTCCTCCAGGGTGACCTCAATGGCCGCCAAGGCCGCCGCCGCCGCCAGGGGGTTGCCGCCGAAGGTGGAGGAGTGGAAGAGGGGGTTCCCCTTGAAGATCTCAAAGACCTCCCGCCGCCCCACGCAGGCCCCGATGGGCATGACCCCGCCCCCCAGGGCCTTGGCCAGGGTCATGAGGTCGGGGGCCACGCCCTCCCAGTCCACCCCGAAGAGCCTGCCGGTGCGGCCCAGGCCGGTCTGGACCTCGTCGGCGATCATGAGGACCCCCCGCTTGCGGGTGATCTCCCGCACCCCCCGGAGGTAGCCCTCGGGAGGCACCCGGATCCCCCCTTCCCCCTGGATGGGCTCCACGATGACGGCGGCCGTATCCTCGCCGATGGCCGCCTCGAGGGCCTCGAGGTCCCCATAGGGGACCACCTTGACGCCGGGGAGGAGGGGCCTGGCCGGGTCCTGGTACTGGGGCCTGGGGGTGAGGGAGAGGGCCCCCATGGTCTTGCCGTGGAAGCCCCCCTCGGTGGTGATGATCCCCGGCTTGCCGGTGTAGGCCCGGGCCAGCTTGATGGCGGCCTCCACCGCCTCGGCCCCGGAGTTGCCGAAGAAGACCATCTCCAGGCCCTCGGGGGTGATCTCGGCCAGCTTGGCCGCCAGCCTGGCCGTGGGCTCGGAGACCAGAACCCGCACCGACATGGGCATGCGGGCCAGTTGGGCCATCACCGCCTCCACCACCTTGGGGTGGCGGTGGCCCAGGTTCAGGGTGCCGTAAAGGCCGAGAAAGTCCAGGTAGCGCTTGCCGGTGGTGTCCCAGACGTAGGGCCCCTCGGCATGGGACTCCACCCGGTCCAGACCGGTGAAGCGGAGAAGGCCGGCGAGCCCTGGGTTGATGTGGCGCTCAAAGAGGGAGAAGGGGGAAAGGTCCATGCCGCTATGCTACCCTAAGTGTAGCACACTCAAGGCCCTCAGGATGTCCTCGGGGATGCGGGCGGCCCGCCCGCCCACCTGGCAGAGGTGGCGGGTGAACCCCTCGGCGAGGAGGGCCTCCTCCCGCAAAACCCGGTAGCGGAAGAGAAGGGCCCGGGAGGAAACCTCCGCCAGGCGGGTCCGGACCTCCACCACCTCGCCGAAGCGGGCGGGGCTCCGGAAGGTGAGGCCCAGCTCCACCACAGGGAAGTACACCCCCCTGGCCTCCACCAGGTGGTAGGGAAGCCCCGCGCTCTCCAGAAACTCCACCCGGGCGGCCTCCAGGTAAACGGCGTAGACCGAGTGGTGGACCACCCCCATCTGGTCCGTCTCCGCGTAGCGCACCTTGATCAGGGTTCGGGATTCCACGGCAGAAACTCCAGACGGGGCAGGCGCCTCAAGCGCACCCGCCGCCCCAAAGCGCTCGCAAGCCGCCTCTCGGCGTGGGCCAGGGCCTCGAGGGCCCCCTCCTGGTCCCCGAAGGCCTCCACGTAGACCGAAAGCAGGCCGCCGTCCGGGGAGAGGCGGGCGGCCTCCACGGTGAGGAGGAAGAGGCGGGGGTCCTCCAGGGCCTGGATCTCCTCCGCCAAAATCCGCCTAAGCCGCTCCTCCAGGTGGGCCTTCCCGTAGCTCACGCCCTCAGCTTACCCCCGGGCCAGGGCCTCCACCACCCGGGCCAGCTCCTGGGCCACCGCCTCCGCGCCCTCCTCGCCCTCCACCATGACCCGGATCAGGGGCTCGGTGCCCGAGGGGCGCACGCTCACCCGGCCCCGGTCCGCAAGCCGCCTCGTTGCCTCCTCTATGGCCGCCTTGAGCCTGGGGTCCTCCATGACCCGCGCCTTGTCCTCCACCCGCACGTTAAGGAGGACCTGGGGGTACATGGGAAGCCGCTCGTACCATTCGGAGAGGTCGCCTCCTAGGCGCTTCAGGGCCTTCAGGGTGAGGAGGGCGGAAAGGAGCCCGTCCCCCGTGGTGTGGTGGCGGCGGAAGATGACGTGGCCCGAGGGCTCCCCCCCGAGGTGAAGGCCCTTCTCCTTCAGCATTTCCAGAACGTAGCGGTCCCCCACCTGGGCCCGGTGGAAGGCGAGGCCCCGCTCCCGGAGGGCCACCTCGAGGCCCATGTTGCTCATGACCGTGCCCACCACCCCGGGCTCGCCGAAGGCCAAAGCGGTGAGGTAGAGGATGTGGTCCCCGTGGAAAAGCCGCCCCTTGCGGTCAATGAACTGGACCCGGTCCCCGTCGCCGTCAAAGGCGATGCCTAGGTCCAGCCCTAGCTCCACCACAAAGCGGGAAAGGGCCTCGGGGTGGGTGGAGCCGCACCCCTTGTTGATGTTCCTGCCGTCGGGCGTGTTGAAGAAGGCCATGACCTCGGCCCCCGCCCTCTGGAAGACCTTGGGGCCCACCCGGTAGGTGGCCCCGTGGGCCAGGTCCAGGCCCATCTTCAGGCCCGTGAGGTCCGGGGCGTGTTCCAGGAGGAAGTCCATGTACATGCGCTCGGCCTCGCGGAAGTCCCCCACGGTGCCGATGCCCCGGGTGGGGTGAGCCTCGTCCAGAAGCGTCTCTATGGCCTCCTCGGCCTCGTCGGGGAGCTTCTCCCCCGAGGGGCCGAAGAACTTGATGCCGTTGTCCTGGTAGGGGTTGTGGCTGGCGGAGATCATGGCCCCGGCGGTGGCCCCCAGGCGGCGG
>Ga0308405_1001022_pt1 | contig 14825 bp, 18 predicted proteins | sample HotsprSampleMS13_FD_203473 | JGI IMG/M metagenome (GOLD analysis project Ga0308405, IMG submission 203473) | Hot spring phototrophic mat microbial communities from Mushroom Spring, Yellowstone National Park, Wyoming, United States - 20060912_MS13 ...
ATCTATCTTAGCACCGATACTTTGTGCTGTATCTTCAATCACTGGTATTCCTAAACTTACAATTTTTTGTGTATCTTTCGCAGGATAACCGAACATATGAGGCAAAATTATTGCCTTAGTTTTTTTTTGATATATTTTTTTAACCTCTTCATAAGACAAATTAAACTCATCTGGGTTAACATCAACAATAACAGGTTTTGCACCACAATATAAAACAGAATTCAACACTGATGAACAACAAAAAACAGGGATTATTACTTCTGAATTTTTTTCTACTCCTAATGATAACAAAGCTAAATGTAAAGCTGCACTACCAGATGAAACAGCTACTGCATATCTTGAACCAAAAAATTTACAAAGTTCTTTCTCAAACAAATCTGTATATTGACCTTCAGCAAGTTGACCTGTTCTTAAAATTTGGTCTATAATTTTTATCAACTTTTTTTCTTCAAAAATTGTTGGTTTTGAATGTTTTATCATATCTGAGTGCTAATAATTTCTAATGTTTTTTCTTTACCTACATTAAATATCATATCAATAATTGAAAGGTTTGGTATAAACTCACCAAATAATTGTGGGTATTCTGCAGTAGAATACTCTTGGAATAAAACTTTAATACCATTTTTTTCAAATTCATCAAGTACAAGATATTCTTTAGCACCACTGCCAGAAATATAAGTATCACAATTCAGTTTTTTACAAATGTTAACCAACCTTGTAGTTTTCTCACCTTCAACTTTTAATTCTGACGATAATACTATTTTTTTGTCTATCCCAAGATATGAAAGAATCATCTTTACAGAATCTATATTTACATCAACCAACATTTTATATTCTTTACTTAACAGTTTTTCAATATACACAAAAACCTCATCAAAATACTTTGCTTTTTTATAACATACACTTATTGTTTTCAGATGATCTTTACGCCAAAAAATTTTGTTATCTATCTCAACTTCGTTAATTTTTTGTCCAAATTTATAATGCACAGGTACAATAAGCCAAACTTCACCATTAGCAGATTTAATTCTGTTTCTATTTTGCCACTCATTTTTTTTATATTGTACATCATCTAAAAAAACAAAAATATCTGATTGCAAAATCTTGTTAAAATATCCAGGCCAGGGCAAATACTGTGGTTGATGTATTGCTATTTTCATTCTACAAACACCGGGTTTGTTGCTATCATATTTGGATATTCTGATTCAATAAAAATTCTATAATACGATTTTATTTTTGGTTTTTCTTCTTCAAAAAATACATTAACATAATCATATTCTTCTTTTGTAAAAACAACATTACCATTTTTGATTATTCTTACAACAATTTTTCTATTATTTTTTGTTTCAGGATTAAATTTTACATCAAAACTAATTTTTATCTTATCAAAATTTTTGTTATAGATCTCACCAAATATAACTTTTTCATCACAAAATCTAAAGTTTTCTAATACTAATTCTTTTTCTTTATCCCTCCATAATGAATAAAAATTGCCTTTCTTTAATGCTAATAAAATATTTTTATAATCTTTCTGTCTTACATAAAGTACGTTTTTTTTAACAAACAACTCATCTGTACTTTCTCTGTAATCAACTTCAGAATAACAAAAAACAGGTTTTTCACGTATTCCCCTACAGTACTCGTTTAACACTTTATCCCATATCCCACCTATATTCCCAACTTCGCGATAACCTTCTGCAAAAATTGCAAAGCCATCATAATTATAAGTTTTTAATAATGAACCACAATACGGTTTTGTTTGCGTAGAAATAATTAATCCTCTTATTTTTTTTAACAACACTTTTTTTTCATAATTTATTGCTTCAGGATGTGCCCAAACAATTAATGGAGTTATTGAGTTTGTCTTGTAATATTGCGGAATAGAGTTAATATAGTTGATTAAATTTTGGTATGGAAGTTCAGAATAATTTTTATATTGGTCAAAAGGTAAGTACTTAAAAGGATAATTTATTGTCAAAAAAATTATAGAAAAAATAACTAAAAATTTTGATTTAAAAAAATTCCTAATAAAATAAAAACTATTGGCCAAAAAGATAAAATTCTGACTTTACCAGCATTAGATTCATTACCGATTACTGGTAAAAAATAAAATAAATTTTTTTATCAAGTCCCATTATTAAAATATGTTTATGAAGATTGTTTATAACTAAAGAATTTTCTTCAATAGACCAAAAATAATGAGATGTAATTTCAAGTCCAGGTATTACAATTACATCTTTTTGTTTTTTGTTCATTTCTTCTATTTTAGACAAATATTTTTCAACACCAAGTTTAATAACAGAAGGCAAGCTCACAGATTTTTTAATAACACCTCTAAATGGCCAAAGACCACATTCTACTTTTCTTAAAAAATGCTCTGTCATAACAACACAATCAATATTATGTTGCCTTGCTAAATCAACAATTTCTTCTATAGAATCTTTACCACTGCTAAAATTAGAATGGATGTGTAAAACACAACTTATAGTAGTAAAACTTAAATTATAATTTTGTTGAGCAAATAGAATACTTAAACTTAACAAAAAAATAATAAATATAAATTTTTTCATAAATAAATTAATATTTTACTGTTTTTGTAGTTGCAGCGTCTTACGCTGCTTATCTTTATTTAGCAGAGCAAAGGATCTGCATCCCGCAAGTTGCGGGATGCAACTACAATTTTTTATTTGTTTTTATATCTACAAACTGTAGTTGCAGTGTCTTACGCTGCTAAAATTAAATCTGTAGTTGCAAACCTTGGTTTGCTTATTATCTTTACGCGGGATAAATCCCGCGGCTACCAATAACTGCAGGGTAAAATCAGCGACCATAGAATTTGTCGGATACATACCTGAGGCAGTCCCTGCCCGCGTCAGGCGGGCCTGCCTGCCCACCTCTGGTGGGCGCCTCTTGCGGAAATCCGACCGCTACGAATTTTTTAGCAGAGTAAACTCTGCAACTACAATTATAAATTACTAATAACTCTGAACTAATAACTATGAACTAACATTTTATAAAGATTTTCCAACAAAAACAACATTCTTTCTATACTAAATTGTGGATATCCATCAAAAATTTTATAAACCCATTTTTTTGCATTTTCTCCCATTTTAGTACGCAAATTTTCATCATTAATAAGTTTAACAATTACTTCAGCAAGTTTTTGTGGATCCTTTGGCGGAACTAATATTCCTGTTTCATTATTTATAATAACTGATGGTATACCTTGAACATTAGTTGCAACAACTGGTTTCCCTAAAAGTTCTGCTAAAACTATTGTTTTCCCCATACCTTCATTTATTGATGGTTGAACATATATATCCATAATTGACATTAACTCAGCAACATCGTCACGCATACCAGTAAATATAAATTTGTCTTTTAAACCCAATTTTTCTACTTTTTCTTCCAAAAACTTTCTTTCAGAACCATCACCGACAATGAGGAAGTAGCTAGAAGGAAGTAAGTAGGAGGAAGGTAAAGATAAAATAATTTTTGCAGCATCTACAAGATATCTGATACCTTTTATTGGCTCAAGTCGTGCAACTGTACCTATAACTATTGAATTTTTAGAAATACCCAATTTTTCTTTTAACTCTGAATCCCGCAAATTGCGGGACAAGTCCCGCAATTTGTTGGAAACTTTTAATTCTAAATTATAATCAATACCAGATGGTATTATGACCCATTGCTGTTCTTTACCTACTCCAAAACTTAACGACTCATTTTTTTCACCTTCAGTTAAAGCAATAAGTTTATCAGTAATTTTTGCAGTAATACGTTCAAGGAACAAAAATAAAAATGTTTTGAGTTTTCCATAATAACCATAAAAAATATGTCCATGAGGAGTATGAATAATTTTTTTGCTTGTAACTTGTAGCTTGTGATTCGTGCCAACCATGCAGCCCATCTACCAATAATCCCTGCTTTTGACGAGAGTGTATGAATAATATCAGGTTTTTCTTTTTTTATAATTTTATAAATTTTTAGAAATGCAATTATGTCATTTACTAAAGAAATTTTTCTTTTTAATTCTTTAATATAATAATTTTTACAGCTCAAATTTACTTTTGTTTCTCCACCATAAACTAAAACAATTTCATATCCTTCCTTTTTGTTAAAATACTCACAAATATATACTACAGTTTCAGCAGAACCGCCTTTGTCTAACCGTGTTATAATATGTAGTATTTTCATTTATTTATTTTTTTCTAACATTTATTTCTACTATTTCTGGTTCAGCAAAAAACCTCATTGGTGGTCCCCAAACACCAACACCTGAGGTAACATATAAAACAGAATTTTTATTTTTATACAATCCATAAAAATACTTATAAGTCATCTTTGTTAATATATGAAACGGAAAAATTTGTCCTTTATGATTATGTCCTGATAACATTATAACATCAAACTTATCAGAAATTTCTTTAAAATAAAGCGGTTGGTGTGAAACAAAAATATTAACTTTATTTTCTTTATAATTTTTTGATACAAAATTTATTACATCGTTTTTAGACATATTTTCTGTCCTTATATCTCCTATACCTATTATATTAAAATCTTCAAATTCAAAAGATTCGTTTTTCAAAATTCTAAATCTGAACTGGTTTAAAACATCATATGTTTTTTCGACACCAAAATAATACTCGTGATTGCCAAAAACAGCAATTTTTTCTGTATCTATATTATTGAACATTTCTACTAATTTGTTATCAAGTTTAAATCCTGGGTCAAAAAAATCTCCTCCAACTATTAATAAATCTGGAGTAGTTTGCTTGATTTTTTCAAAAATTTTTGTTACAATTTTTGTTTTATAACTAAAATCAATATGTATATCAGAAACAAAAACAATAGTATAATTCTTCCTAACATTTGTTAATTCAATTTTTATTTCTTTTAATTTAGGAATTTTGAACCCGTCATACACAGATTTTGCTATACTTATAAAAGATAAAATCAATATACATATGACTACATAATCTTTTTTGATATTATTAAAAACTAACAAAATGATATCTCCAACTACACACCATAATAATAAAATTAAGATAGCACCCATCCATAAAAAACTTAAAATATAAACATATTCACAAATTTTACAACTAAACTTTATACGGAAAAACAAAGATAAAATTGAGAAACAACACAAAACTAAAAATACTTTTTTTAACAAACTATTATTTTTTATAAACCCTGCTTTACTTATTACATTAGTAACATATATATGTGATAAAAAATATATAATTAATAATGACAAAAATACAACAAATATAACAACAACTTTCATTTTTCCTTCCTTGCATATACAATTAACGAAGTAGAAATTGTTATTTTACCAAAAGATATAAAATACAAAATCTGTGAAACATAGTAAAAAACAATTTTTAACCAAGTTAAAACATTACCTATTTTTGATTGCGAATAAGGATCGCCTAAAGTAAGTTCTGAATTATACACTTTTATATCTTTGAAACCGTTTTTTAACAAAATTTTTCTTATAGTTCTGTTAGTAAACCCGTATAAATGAAACATAAATAATTTATGTATAAATTTTTTTAAGAATCTATTTATACAGAACAACCATAGATGAACCTGAGCATTTCTCAACCTCATTACTATTAACCCGTTTCTCTTAAGTATTCTCTTTATTTCTTTAAGTTCATTATCTGGATAATATAACTCCTCTATAACATCCCACAGAGTTATAACATCAAAATACTCGTTTTGAAATTTAGCATCTTTTAAGATACCATTAAAAATATGTTTTGCGACCACTGGTCTTTTATTTTTTGCATATGATATTTCTTTTTCTGATATTTCTATACCAAAAATGTTAAATCCATACTTTTTTGCTATCTCAAGAAAAAATCCGTCAGAACAACCTATATCAAGTAAGTTTCCTTTACCTACTTTTTTAGAAATTTTTTTATGTGTTTTAAAAAAATTTTTCTTTTTGCCAATTTTATCCTTTCACAATATACATATTGAGTATCATATGCACACTGTGTTTGTTTTACACCTTCTGTTTCTGTCATTCTTGGATTCCAATATAACAACCCACAGTTCTTACATTTAACCAGGTTTGTATTAAACCCTTTTATTAAAACTTTATTATTATCTTGTCCACATAAGTTACATTTTACATATTTTAACTCAGTCATAAAATTTTTACAATTTCTTTTTTAAACTCTTCAATAAAAATTTCTTTTGAATAATTTTTTATCACAAACTCACGACATTTCCCAGCAATTTTTTGAAGTTCATTTTTGTTTAATAAAAAATACTTAATTCTCTCATAAATATCGTATGGTTCTGTACCTTTACACAAAAGATGTTCATCAAAATTCTTCAAAACTTCCACAGGACCACCTACTGGTGTTGAAACAACAGGGACACCACAACTCATTGCTTCTAATATAACCATACCAAATCCTTCTAATAACTTTGTTGGTAAAACAAAAATATCTGCTGATTGATAATATAACAATAAAACATTTGGGTTTGAAACTTTACCTACAAATTTAATATAATCTGAAACTCCTAACTCTTTTGCAAGAACTTTTAACTTGTCTTCTAAACAACCACTACCTGCTATCACTAAAAAAATGTTATCAAACTCTTTTTTCAACATTCTTATAGCTTCAATCAAATTTTCTAATCCCATTCTTGGGACCAACCTTCTTGCAGTAAAAATTATAAATTTATTTTCAGGAAGACCAAGTTTTTTTCTTATTTCCATTTTGTTTTCTGTAGGATAAAATCTGTTAGTATCTATTCCTACATGTAACACTTTTATATTTTTTTTAATTCTATGTATTGAAACAATTTTGTTTTTCATAAACTCGCTATAACAAACTATTTTGTTACAAAAACTCATAACTTTTTTTTCAATAAATTTTCTTAAATAATAACCAACACCTTTTTTCTTTTTGTCTATCAAGTATTCTTCACACCATGGCGAATGAAAAAAATATATTTTTGGTACGAACCAACTTATAAATGATGTGTATACAACCAAACCTACATATGGCTGATTAATTATTATTAAATCAACTTTTGTTGTCAAAAAAATTTTATAAATTTAAAAATACCATCAATAACTGTTAAAAAAGCAAAAAATATGTTCAAAGAATAAAAATATCCGTATCTAATAACAAACACATTTTCATTCATTTTTTCATATCTTTGAAGTCCTTTTTTCTCAACAAAGTAAAAATTGTTATTTTAAATCCTTTGTTTTTTAATCCATCAACATATTGTTCAATTACTCTTCCTGAACCACCGATTTCATCTCTTGTTATAAACTCGCAAAATACTAATATGTGTTTCATGTTGACTCAAAAATTTTTATTAAAGAATTAACCATCTTTTCTAAACTATAAGATTTTACTTTTTCAAAACCTTTTTTTTGCAACTTTTCTCTTAAAGTTTCTGAATGCAGGTTTTCTAATATTGTTTTAGAAATTTGATTCACATCATAAGGGTTAAAATACAAACATGCATCTCCAAGAACCTCTGGCATGCTTGAAGTATTAGAACTAATTACAGGACAACCACAAGCCATTGCTTCTAATGGTGGTAAACCAAAACCTTCATAAATTGAAGGAAAAACAAAAACAGTTGCTCCAGTATATAGTACTGCCAACTCTTCTTCTGAAACAAACGGTATTATTAAAGTATTCTCATCTTTATAACAAAACTTTTGTCCAACACCTGCTAATACAAGAATATAATCTTTTTTTATTTTTTCGTTAATTAATTGCCACGATGATAAAAGACGACTCAAATTTTTATGTGGTTTAGCATTTCCTATATAAAGAATATAGTTTTTATTTATTCCATATTTTTCTTTAATTTCTTTTATTTTTTCTACAGGTTGTGGGTTAAATTTCTCATCTACTGACAAATAAACAACATCAATTTTCTCATCTGACAAATTTAAAACTTTCATTATTTCATTTTTAGCAAAATTTGATGAAGTTATAACTTTCTTAACTTTTTTATAAGTAAATTTAATAAAGTTCTTTCTATAAATATTTTTTATATCATTTTTGTATTCATCAAGCACAAGATACATAACATCAAAAATAGAAGTTATAACTGGTACTTTAGTAAACACAGGAAATTTATAATATGGCGAAAAAACAAATCTATTTTTTGTTATTTTATAACCTGCAAAATTGTAACTTGGTCAAAATAAAATGTATTTTTTTCTTCAACAACAATTTTTTCATATCCGTCAAGTTCTTTCCTTCCAAAATCAGTATACTGATTACCTAAAAGTAAAAATTTATGTTCTATATTAAAACTTTTTATCCCTTTAAATAAACTCAACAAAAACCTTGCAATACCAGTAGTATTTTTTTGTACCTCTCTACAATCAATTATTATTTTCATTTATAATTTCAACATAAAGTTTTTCTATTTGGTCTATTTGTTTACTTAAAGAAAATTTTTCTTTTACTTTATTCATAGCAGCAAAAGATATTTTTTTATATAATTCATCATCTGATAATATCTGCAAAATAACTTCACAAATTTCATCAACTTTTGGTTCAACAAGGAAACCATCTACACCATTTTCAATAATTTCTTTTGGTCCACCTAAGTTTGTAGCAACAACAACTTTACCACACGACATCGCTTCTATTATTGTTCTTCCAAAAGGTTCAGGTTGAGTTGATAAGTTTACAATAATATCACACAAATTTATTATTTCAACAATATTTTTTGAAAACCTAAAAAAATAATTTTTGAAGACAAATTATATTTTTCAATAAAATTTATTATTTTTTCTTTCTCTGGTCCATCACCAGCAATTAAAAATAAAATATTATTGTTTATTTCTGTTATTTTTTTAGCAACTTCTAAAAACAAATCATAGCCCTTCCACCAGTCTAATCTTGATATACTTCCAACAATTTTTTTATCTTCAGAAATTTTTAGTTCTTTTTTAAGATAAGAGACATCTATTGGTTTAAACACTTCTGTATCAACAGCATTGTAAATTTTAACAATTTTATCTTCAAAATCTTTAAACTTTTCTTTTACAGCATCTGATATAACAACAATTTTTGTAGCAAGTTTTGCAATAAGTTTTTCTTTCCAACCAGCAGTATCTAAAGTCCTGTTATGCCAAATAAATGGTATTTTTAAAATTTGGCTAAAAAACACAGCATATACAGTATATTTTGTTGTAGGCGAGTTACAATGAATTATATCAGGACTAAATTTTTTTATTTTTGACAACAAATTTTTAGGTTGGATAATTTCAACATCTATATTTTCATTTTTTAACCATCTAACAAACTCACATTCGTATGGTACAAAAACTTTTATTTCAAACTTTTCTTTATTTATATTTTTCAAAATATAAAACAAACTGACCTGTCCTCCACCAGGTGGGTCAAGTGGTGTATCAAGATATAAAATTTTTATTTTTTCATTATACAACTCAATTAGTTTAAAATAACTAAATATTATTGTCAAAGCAGAAGATAAACTTATAAACAACCCACGCCAACCATCTTTGTATCCTTTCAAAACAAAGAATTTTAAAATAAAAAAGTAAAACGGTCTGAGTAATAACTCTTTAATTGTGTTTCCAAAATTTATTTTCATACCTTTATTTAAATACTCATATGCTGTAGCTGTAGTGTATCTTTTAAATTTATCAATCCAATCATCAATAGAATTATAAGAATAATGCAAAATTGGATTTTTAAGATAACAAATTTTTTTACTTAATATTTCGCCATTAGTATGTATTGATGATTGGAATCTAACTGTTCCTTTTTTAAACAACCTTGGTATATATGATGGCCACCAACCACAAGTTTTGATTGCTTTTCCTAAAAAAAATGTCTCTCTTGGAATTAAAGCAACATCACAGGTATTTTTTTCAATTACTTTAATTATTTCTTCTTTTAAATCTTCAGTTATAACCTCATCCGCATCTATATAAATTATCCATTCATTTTTTGCTTTACTGACAGCAAACTCTCTATCCAGCTCACATATTGATTTATTCTCAGTAATATAAATTTTATCTGTGTATTTTTTTGCAAGTTCAACTGTTTTGTCATTAGAAGATTGGTCAACTAAAATTATCTCATCTACCCATTTTATACTCTCAAGACATCTTACTATATTTTTTTCTTCGTTTCTTACAATAAGCACAGCTGAAATTTTCATAGTTTTTTCTCAATAATTCTTTTTATCCTACCAATATCAAAACTAAGGTCAGCTGTTAGTTTTAATATTGGGAAACCAAAAATTATTAATGCTCTTTTAAATATTGAAAACTTGTAAAATTTAAAATACTTTATTATAAATTTATATCTATACAACTGCCAAAAATAGTATAGAAACCATATAAAAAACAAGAATCTAATCCCTAAAAACAAAGAAATAAACAAAACAAACATTATTTTTATTGTTACCAATGTTTTTAAAACATAATTTAAATGGAGAATATGTCTTAATTAAATATCAATATCAGCAATTCCTCGTCTTATATACCATTTTACAAACTTAAAAATTGTATCTGGTGAATAATGCCATACAACAGAATCAGGGACAAAGATAAACTTATCTTTTCCATATTTTCTAAAAACTCGTAAACATAACTCACTATCTTCAGAACCAAATTTGTTTTCAACATCGAAATATCCGACTTCTTCTATTATTTTTTTATTAAATATAGTATTACAGGTTGCCACTTGATTTAAAAATATCACTTTCCCTTTTGAAAGATTATGTAACCTAAACCCGCCACCAGGATGTCCTAAAACTCCACAAACAAAATTTATAACATTACTTTGTTTAGGGAAAGTTGTTCCCATTGCACCAAAAACTTTATTTTTATAGTTTTCAAATGTAGTTGTTAATTTTTCAAACCAATTTTCTGTAATCTCGACATCGTCATCTATAAATATCACAAACTCACAAGAAGCATTTTTAATACCAATATTTCTTTGGTTTGAAAACCCTTTGTTTTCAGGTTCTACTTTGATATACTTAATTTTATCTTTTTTTTCATAATTTAATTCTTCTTTAGAAGCATCAACAACTATAATCTCTGCTTTTTCATCAATCTTATATTCAAAAAGTTTATCCAAACAGTTTTTTAAAACTTTATTTCTATCAGCTGTTATTATTATTATTGAATAATTTGTCATATATTCTTCAACTTACACAAATTAATTCTTTTTAATTTTATACTTATCAATCATTTTTTTATAATAAGAAATCATTTTACTGACAATAAAACTCCATTGATATTTATTTTCAATCAACCGTCGTGCGTTTTGTCCTATTATTTTAAACTTTTTAAAATTAGTAAAAACATCTATAATTTTTTCAACAAATTCTGTAGGTGTGTTTGCAACTAAAACTTCTTTATTATCGTTTGCTTCTATTCCTTCTAAAGCATTTTTTGTTGTTATAACTATGAGTCCGTATGCCATTGCTTCTAAAATTTTGTTTCTGATACCAGAACCTGTTCTAATAGGTGCAACAAAAATACAACATTTTTTTGTATATTCATATATATCTTCTACTTGGCCTGTTACTATCACAGAAGTATCTCTCTTTGCAATTTTTAAAATATCTTTAGTTGGGTTTCTACCAACAACATAAAATTTTACATCGCTAAACTTTTTTTTGATCTCAGGATAAATTTTTTTAACAAAGAATTTGACCGTATCTATATTTTGAAAAAAAGACATATCACCAACAAATATAAGGTTATGGTTCAAGTTTAGTTCTATCTGTGGAAATTTCTCTATTTCTACACCATTAGGTATTACATAAACATTTTTATTTTTATATTTTGTCAAAACATAATTTCTTGCTTCTTCAGAAACTACAAAAAAGTTCTTAAAATTGTTATAAAATTTAATATCTGAAATATAATATCTTGGAATTCTTAATAAATTTATAAATTTTTTATAGATAGAATTTTCATATAAAACTTCATAAAATGCTACATCTAATCCACAGGCAGCCCACAAATCTATAATTATAGGTAAATTTTTTATATTCAAGAAATACTCTGCCATTTGAAATTTTTCAACATGTATTATATCATAAATATTTTCATTTAAAATTTTTTGCAACAACAGTTCAAAATTATGATATTTAGGATATGCTTTTAAACAAATTAAATTGTTTATTTTTTTAAAAAAATTTTGTTTAACCTCTAATGAAAAGATTTTTTCTACAAATTCACTAATTTTTCCATAATTTTCTTTTTCAAACTTGTCTCCATGTTTATAACTTAATAAGTCCACTTTTATATTATTTAATTTGAGATATTTTAACATATTATACATTCTTGTCCCACCACCTAAATTATGAGGTATTTCTGGTGTAACAAAAAGTACTTTCATTTTATTTCATTTTTTCTATAATATTTATAAACTTTTCAGCTAATTTTTTTTTATCTTTAAATTTATTTGATTGTATTAATCCTTTTGGTATTAAAACCTTTTTTATTTCTTGGTTTGTTAAAACATAATATATCTTTTCAGCAATATCTTTATAATCATAAGGATTGCATAATATACAAGCATCATCAGTTACTTCTCGTATACTTGGGATATCGCTAGCTATTACTGGTACTCCACAACTCATCGCTTCAACGACAGGCATACCAAAACCTTCATAGAAAGAAGGAAAAACAAACAAATCAGCATTTTTGTAAACATAAGTCATTGCTTCATCTGGAATATAATCTAAGACCATAACCTTATCTTTTAAACCAAATTTGTGAACAAGATTAAATAATTCTTTGACACAATCTGGGTCGCTATTTGTTTTACCAACTAACACTAACTTTTGTGAAATACTATAATTATGTATTAACTCTTTATATGCAAGCAATAATTTTATTTGATTTTTATGAAAAGATATGTTACCTACACAAAGGATATACCTATCATTTATATCATATCTCAGAAAATTTTTGTCTTCTTCTATTTTATATTTTTCGTCAATAATTGGATACAAAACTTCTATTTTTTATTCTTCTAATCTGAACTCTTTAACAATATCATTTTTTGAAGTTTGAGATATCGTCAAAATAAAATCTGAACAAGAAATAACATTGTTTATTAAATCAAAAAATCTTTTTTTATACTTATCATCAAAAACTGGACTTTTTAATGGGCTTATATCGTAAACAAAAGAAATTAATTTTATATTTTTAAATTTTGGTGTAAAATAACTTGTTGAAATATAACAATCTATGTCTGAATAAAAAATTTTTTCTAAAAAAACTGAAGAAATACTATTTTTCCAAAAAGACAATTGTAATCTATCAGGTAAAAGAATGGGTATAAATTTAACATTATAAGTTTTTTTAACAGATATGTATTTTTCGAACACATTGAGATTTTTAATTCTTACAAAAAACTTATAGTTATAGTTTGTAAAGGCAAGTATTGTTTTAACAAATCCTTCTATATATTTTGTGATCCCAGCACCTTTTATAGATACAAGTGGTAATGCATCTATCCCTATTTTTATTTTTTTATAAGAAGCAAGCATATATTTCCTTCGTTTCTACCTCGTTTATTTATTCCACATTTAGAAACTTCTTCTTCAGTAGACACACTCCAGTATTTATCTTCAAAATTTTTAGAATATCTTACATCAATTATTTCAAACCCTTCAGTTAGCTTTTTAATATCTTGCTTGTCATACACTCTAAAAACTTTTGTTGTTTGTTTAACACCATAAGGAACAGTTAATATAAACTTACCTCTTGGTTTCAGTATTCGTTTTATTTCATTTACTGCTTTTATATCACTATCTTCTTTACTATCACCATACCATCCTAAACCGATATGTTCTAAAGTAGAAACTGCAATGACAGCATCAAAAAAATTGTCTTCAAAATTTGTTTTACATATACTTCCTTTAACAAAAGTTAACTTTGGGTGATAAAAAGGATATTCATTAATATCTATGCCATAAACTTTAAATCCTAAACAAGCTAGTTGTAACGAGATAGTGTTTTCACAACAGCCAACATCTAAAATCTTACTTTCATAAGGTAAGTCATGTAAACTCATAAAAACAAAACCGTTATCTATAATACGTTCTGTAACAGTATAATCTTCTACAAAAATTTTTTTAACAAATTTTTCTGGTAACCGAAATAAAAATTTTTCTATAATAGGAAACTTTTTTGCAATGTTTCTTAATGTTTTATTTTTTATCATTGTATGGACAACTATTGGAAAACCAATACTAATTTTATCTCTCATATTTATATTTCCTCTTCTAAAAATAATTGACAATCTTTTCCCCAGTACTTCCATAAATTATTTGAAAACAGATATTTAAGAAAGTTAAATGATGTTTGTTTCTGAACAACAAAGTTATAGATCAAAAATATACTAACCTGTGTAGAAACAGTTGCTATTGCAGCACCTTTTGATGAATATCTGGGTATAAGTACAAAATTTAACAAAATATTTATGATACAACTTATAACTGAAACATAAACCATATTTTTTTGTTGACTTAAAGATGTTAATATATTGCCATAAATAATGGTAGTAAAAAGAAATGGGACTCCTAAAATAAGAATGTAAAAAATACTTAAAGAAAACAAGTATTTTTCTGATAGCAACATCAAAACTGCAACTTTTCCAAAAACAAAACATAAGGATGTAATTATTACCCCAAGAAAAAAATTGTTGATAATACAAACCTAATAATTTTTATAAAATTTTCTGTGTGTTTACTTAATTTTGAAAACACAGGGAATACAATAAAACTTATAGTTGCAGGGAAAAATAATAAAAAGTTGTACA
>Ga0308405_1001026_pt1 | contig 14799 bp, 11 predicted proteins | sample HotsprSampleMS13_FD_203473 | JGI IMG/M metagenome (GOLD analysis project Ga0308405, IMG submission 203473) | Hot spring phototrophic mat microbial communities from Mushroom Spring, Yellowstone National Park, Wyoming, United States - 20060912_MS13 ...
GCGATGATGCGGGTGACGGGGCGAGCGGTGGCAGGCGGAATGAAGTTGTGGCGCGGAGCGCATGACGGTGGGAGGGTGGGGCGCGGCATGGCGCCGGGGCGGGGTGGTTTGTTGCAAGGTGTTGGGGGCGGGGGAGAAAGAAATGTCTCAACGGCGTCAATCCCGTGGCCAAGGAGGCGCGACGGGAGCGAGCAGATGGGGAGGGGGTGGCGCCGGTGTTGAACTTGCGCGACTGGTTTCAGAGCGAGAAACGGCGAGTTTTGCTGATTGCTGAGGTGGCGCAGGCCCACGACGGGAGCCTGGGCACAGCGCACGCCTACATTGATGCGGCGGCGCGCGCCGGGGCCGATGCGGTGAAATTTCAGACGCACATTGCCGAGGCGGAGAGCACCCTGCGGGAGCCCTGGAGGGTGCGGTTCAGCCTGCAAGATGAGACGCGGTACGACTACTGGAAGCGGATGGAGTTCACTGCGGAGCAATGGGCGGGGTTGAAGTCACACGCAGAGGCAAAGGGGCTTCTGTTTTTGTCCTCCGTGTTCTCGTTTGAAGCGGCAGACTTGATGGAGAAGCTCGGGATCTGCGCGTGGAAAATCGGCGCAGGCGAGACCCCGAACCTGCCGTTGCTCGAGCGGGTGGCATCGACCGGCAAGCCGGTGCTGTTGTCTTCCGGCATGTCAGGGTGGACGGAACTGGATGAAGCTGTGGCGACGGTGCGGCGGCGGGGCGCGCCCGTCGCGGTGATGCAGTGCACCACGGCTTACCCATGCCCACCGGAGCGGTTGGGGCTGAACGTGATCGGGGAGATCCGGGAGCGATATGGTTGCCCTGCGGGGCTGTCAGACCATTCCGGCACGATCTACGCGGGGCTGGCGGCGGCGGCACTGGGGGCGGAGCTGATCGAAGTTCATATAACCTTCAGCCGCGAGTGTTTCGGTCCGGACGTGCCGGCCTCGGTCACCACGGGGGAGCTGGCGGAGCTGGCCAAAGGAGTGCGCTTCATCGAAACGGCGCTGGCGAGCCCCGTGGCCAAGGATGCGGTGGCGGAGGAGCTGGCGGCAATGAAAGCGGTCTTCGGCAAAAGCGTGGTGGCGGGGAGGGACCTGGAAGCGGGGAGGGTTCTGTGTTCCGAGGATCTGGCGTTGAAAAAGCCGGGCGGGGGGATCCCGCCCCAGCGGATGAAAGATTTGATCGGCCGCAGGCTGCGGCGGGCGGTGGCAGCCAATGAAGCCTTGACGGAGGACGATCTTGAGCGATAAGCGGAAGATCTGCGTGGTGCTGGTGGACCGGGCGAACTACGGGCGGATGAAGCCGGTGATGGAAGCCATCCAGGCGCACCCTGCACTGGAGTTGCAGGTGATTGCGGCGGGCACGATGGTGCTGGAGCGTTTTGGCTTGCCGGTGGAGATTGTGCGGGCCGACGGATTTCGGGTGGATGGCGAGGTGTACATGGAGCTGGAAGGCTCCACGCCGGCGACGATGGCGAAGTCTGTAGGATTCGGGATTGTGGAGTTCGCCAACGAGTTCCAGCGGCTGAGGCCGGACGTGGTACTGCTGATCGGGGACCGCTACGAGGCACTGGCGGCGGCGATTGCGGCGGCCTACATGAACCTGTGCGTGGCGCACATTCAGGGAGGGGAGGTTTCCGGGTCGATCGACGAGAGCGCCCGCCATGCCATCTCGAAGTTCGCACACTATCATTTCCCGAGCACGCGCCGTTCGGCGGAATATCTGATGCGGATGGGGGAGAAGCCGGAAACGATTCTCACGGTGGGATGCCCGAGCAGCGACATTGCGCGAAGGCTGGACCGGAGGATCGACCCCGAGTGGATCAACGGGGCCGGCAGCGGTGCAGTGGTCGATCCCGGGAGGCCGTATCTGCTGGTGGTGTTCCACCCGACGACGACGGAGTATGGCGGGGAGCGGCGGCAGATGGAGCAGCTGCTGGAGGCGCTCGACCGGGTGCGGAGCCAGACCATCCTGCTGTGGCCGAACATTGATGCGGGGTCGGATCACATCAGCAAAGCGATCCGGGTGTTCCGGGAGCAGCGGCAGACACGGGGCTGGCTGCGGACGATTGTGAATCTGAACCCGGAGCGATACCTGAAGGTGCTGGCGGGCGCGGCGTGCGCGGTCGGCAATTCGAGCAGTTTTGTCCGGGACGGCAGCTATTTCGGGACGCCGGTCGTGCTGGTGGGAAGCCGGCAGGACGGCCGCGAGCGGGACCGCCATGTCATTCAGGTGGCGTGCGAGGCGGATGCGATCGAAGGCGCCGTGCGGCGGCAATTGGCGCATGGCCGCTACGAGCCGAGCCGGTTGTACGGCGACGGACAGGTCAGCGAGCGGATTGCGGAGGCGCTGGCCCGGCTCCAGCCTTACCGGCAGAAGCGGCTGCATTATGTGGAACAGGGCGAGCTGATGCGGGCGGCGGCGGACTGATGCGGGTGCTTGGCGTAATTCCGGCGCGGGGCGGGTCGAAGGGCGTGCCGCGGAAAAACATCCGGATGCTGGCGGGCAAGCCGCTTCTGGCGTATACGATCGAGTGCGCGCGGGCGGCGCGGAGCCTCGAGCGGGTGATCCTGTCGACGGAGGATGAAGAGATCGCCGAGGTCGGGCGGCGATGGGGGGTGGAAGTGCCGTTCCTGCGGCCGGTGGAGCTGGCGCAGGACGACACGCCGACGCTGCCGGTGATCCAGCATGCGGTGCGGTTTCTGGAGGAGCGGGGTGAGAGGTTCGATGCGGTTTGTCTTCTGCAACCGACCTCGCCGTTCAGGAAGGCAGAATGGATTGACCGCTGCGTTGCGCTGCTGGAGGAATCGGGGGCGACTGGAGTAGTGACGGTTTTGCGGGTTCCCCCGGAGCATCACCCCTGGTGGGTCTATCTGAACGACGAGAGCGGGTGGTTGACTCTGAGCACGAAGCAGGCAGAGCCGGTGTCACGGCGCCAAGACTTGCCCCCCGCTTATCACCGGGAGGGATCTGTTTATGTCACCCGGCGGGATGTACTGATGGAAGGCGACAGTCTTTACGGAGAGAGACTGGCGGGCTTCGAGGTGGATGAGGGGGAGAGCGTGAACATCGACGGGCCCGAGGATTTCGCCCGGGCCGAGCGGTTGCTTGGCGGCCGCCTTGCGAGCCTCTGATGTGCGGAATCGCTGCGGTTGCGGGATGGCGGGGGGAGAGCGGCCGGTTGGAGGCCATGCTCGAAGCGATGAACGAACGGCAGCAACACCGTGGCCCGGATGATGCGGGGATCTGGCTCGACGAGGACGGATTTGTCGGGCTGGGGCACCGCCGGTTAAGCATCCTCGATCTGAGCGCGGCGGGCCGCCAGCCGATGGCGAGCGCGGACGGGCGGCTCGTAATCACATACAACGGCGAGGTCTACAATTATCTGGAACTGCGGCAGGAGCTGGACGGCTAACCGTTCCGGACGGGGACGGACACCGAGGTGGTGCTGGCCGCCTGGGAACGGTGGGGCGAGAAGGCGTGCGAACGGTTCATCGGGATGTTCGCGTTCGTGATCTGGGACCGCCGGGAGCGGACGCTGTGGGCGGTGCGAGACCGGTTCGGGGTGAAGCCGCTGTACTGGAGCCGAAGCGGGCCGGGCGAGCTGATGCTTGCCAGCGAGGTGAAGGCGTTGCACAGCGGCGGGGTGGAGGCGCACGCGGACGAGGGGCAATGGGCGACGTGGCTCGCCACGGGGCTGAGCGACTATTCTGAACGAACCTTTTGGCGAGGCGTGCAAGCCCTGCCTGCGGGTGCGTTGCTGCGGTGGAGCGGCGGCGATCCGGAGGTGCAGCGCTGGTACGATCTGGCGGAGCGAGCCGGCGAGGAGGACCCGCGCAGCGAGCAGGTTGTCATCGAAGAGTACCGGGCGCTGCTCGAAGAGAGCGTGCGGCTGCGGTTCCGGTCGGATGTGGCCGTGGGAATCAATCTGAGCGGGGGGCTGGATTCCTCCACGCTGCTGAGCGCGGTTCACGCAGCCCAGGGGCGGGACAGCGCCGTGAAGGTGTTCACCTTCACGACCGGGGATCCCGGTTATGACGAGCTCCCCTGGGTCCAAAGGATGATCGAGAGAACCCGGCATCGGCTTCACGAGTGCCGGCTTGCGCCGCAGGAGGCGAGCCGGATGGCGGAACGGGTGATGGAGGCTGCTGACGGACCCTACGGCGGGCTGCCGACGCTGGCCTACGGCAAGCTGTTTGAATGCGCCCGAAGCGAAGGGGTGGTAGTTCTTCTCGATGGCCAGGGGCTGGACGAGCAATGGGCGGGTTATGACTATTATGAGACCGCCTTGCGCGGCGGGACAGCGGCGATGGTGCAGGGCGGCGGGAGGGCGGTGCGCCCGGAGTGCCTGGCCCCTGAGTTTGCGGCGCTGGCGGCGCAGCCGCGGATTCCGAGGCCTTTCGGGGAGCCGCTGCGCGACCTGCAATACCGGGACGCCTGTCTGACCAAGATCCCGCGGGCGCTGCGATACAACGACCGGATTTCGATGATGTCCGGATGCGAGCTGCGCGAGCCGTTTCTCGACCACCGGCTGTTCGAGCTGGCGCTGCGGCAGCCGGCCGGCCGGAAGATCCGGAACGGCACAAGGAAGGCGTTGTTGCGGGAGATCGCCTCCACGATGCTCCCTGAAGAGGTGGCGCTGGCGCCGAAACGGCCCTTGCAGACGCCACAGCGCGAGTGGCTGCGCGGACCGCTGCGGGAGTGGGCTGAAGGAATGATCCACGAAGCATTGCAAACGGGCTGGTTTGCCGCGCCTGTCTTGCGCAGGGAATGGGAAGCCTTCCTTTCGGGCGCCAGCGACAACAGTTTTTACGTCTGGCAGTGGATCAGCGCGGGACTGGCCCGCCGGGCAGCCGCCGGGGCACGGGAGGGGCGGACATGAAGCCCGTGCTGCTGTTGCTGGTTCCTGACGGGGTGGGCGTCCGCAATTTCCTGCTGGAGCCGTGTGGGAGCCGCCTGCGGGAAGCGTGGGATGTGCGGGTGATGACGGGATTCCCGGAGCGGCTGTTGCCGGAACAGTGGCAGGCCAGCGCAGAGGCAATGCGGGTCTACCGAGAGGGCGCAATCGGGATGCTGCTGCGGTATGCGCTGGCGCATGCCCATTTGTGCCGCTGGGACACGCGCGCCATGCGGTTTGTCCGCCAGATGCCGGTGCGGGGGCGGTTGCCGGTGAGAGCGATGCACCGCGTGGCGCGGGCCATCGGGCGGATGACGGCTTCGGAGCCGGGGCTGGCGCTGCTGGACGGGTTGCTGCAATGGCGACTGGAGCGGCGGAAGGAAGTGGACTGGTACGCAGCGGCGCTGGAAAAGATCGGGCCGTCGGCGGTACTGTGCACGCACCAGCGGCCGTCGATCGTCCTGCCGGTGGTGCTGGCGGCGCGGCGGCTGGGCATCCCGACGGCCACATTCATCTTCAGTTGGGACAACCTGACGAGCAAGGGACGGATTGCGGCGCCGTTCGATCACTATCTCGTCTGGAGTCCGCTGATGAAAAGCGAACTGCTGCGCTACTATGACTGGATCCCGGAAGAGCGGGTGCACATCGTGGGGACGCCGCAATTTGAGGCCTACGGCGAGCGCCGATGGATTCTGAGCCGTGAGGACTTTTTCCGGAACATTGGCGCGGACCCGGCCCGGAGACTGATCTGTTATTCCGGAGGGGACACGACGACGTGCCCGAACGAGCCGGCGCAGCTGAGGGCCGTGCTGGGGCTGGCGAGGAAGGGCGTGTTCGCGGGAAATCCCCAGATTCTGTTCCGGCCCTCTCCGGCGGACCGTGGGGAGCGGTTCGACGGGGTCAGGCGTGAGTTTCCCGAGCTGATTTATGCACAACCCAGGTGGATTTACCCGTCATCCGGCGGTTGGACGAACATCGTGCCGACGCAAGAAGATGTCGTGATGCTGGCGAACCTGACCTTTCATGCCGATGTGAACGTGAATGTGGCCTCGACGATGACGCTCGACTTTGCGCTGCACGACCGGCCGGTGGTCAATATCGGATTCGATGTGGACGAGGCAGGGAGATCGCGTCCGTGGCTGACTTACTATGATTTCGACCACTACCGCCCGGTAGTCGAGTTCGGGGCGGCGCGGGTGGCGCGGAGCCCGGAGGAGCTGGCGGCGCACGTGAATGCGTATCTGGCGGACCCGTCGCTCGACCGGGAAGGGCGGCGGAAGCTGGTGGAGCTGGAGGTGGGCGTGCCGGTGGGTCGGAGTTCCGAGGCGGTGCTCGAAGCGCTGGCACGGATTGCGGGCGTGGAGGTGCGGGCGTGAGCGGGGCGGCGATCCGGGTGGAAAACCTGGGGAAGATGTACCGGATCGGGGGGCCGGTGGAGCGGTACCGGACGTTCCGGGACACGGTGGCACAGGGGTTTGCGCGGGCGGGGCGGCGGGTGCGGTCGTGGTTCGGGGGCGGCGATGGCGCGGCGCCGAAGTACGATACGATCTGGGCGTTGAAGGACGTCTCCTTCGAGATCCAGCCCGGGGAGGTGGTGGGGGTGATCGGGCGGAACGGGGCGGGCAAGAGCACGCTGTTGAAGATCCTGTCCCGGATCACGGAGCCGACCGAAGGCCGGGCAGTGGTCCGCGGGCGGGTGGGGTCGCTTCTTGAGGTAGGAACCGGGTTTCATCCGGAGCTGACGGGGCGGGAAAACGTTTATCTGAACGGGGCGATCCTGGGAATGAAGCGGGCGGAGGTGGACCGGAAGTTCGACGAGATCGTGGCTTTTGCAGAGATCGAGAAGTTCATCGACACGCCCGTGAAGCACTATTCGAGCGGGATGTACCTACGGCTGGCGTTTGCCGTAGCAGCACATCTTACAACGGACATTCTGCTGGTCGATGAAGTCCTTGCGGTTGGGGATGCGCATTTCCAAAAAAAATGCCTAGGCAAGATGGATGAAATCTCCCAATGCGGGAGGACAGTGCTCTTCGTCAGTCATAATTTGGCAACAATGCTGCATCTCTGCCCGCACTCATTGCTGCTGGAGGGAGGAAAGCTGATGGCTGCTGGGAAGACCGGCAGGGTTCTCGGTACGTATGGAGAACTGATTCGCTGCAACGAGGCGATTCCAAGCAGCGATGATGTCTGGGGGCCTGTGCAAGTGGAGACGACGCCGAAAGATGGCCAGAACGCCTCGGGATTCAACGGAATCATAGGCATTAGCGCTACGTTGAGGCCCCCGATGTCCTTGAGAAGGGCACAGCTGATAGCAATCGTTGAGGACGCCTTCGGACGAACTTTCGTCAACCGCCGGATTGAAGTCCACAACCCAAGGGAGGAGCTGGCGGCAGGGCATTGGTGGCAAGTACATTTCAGATTTCGGGAGACATGGCCGCTGCCGGGTGTATACAGCGCCTCTTTCAAACTGATCGGGATCGATGACGATGAGCAAGCGGTGCGATATGTCTCGGATCGGGCCACATTCGAAGTTACGGGTGAGTCGACCGATCTGGGCAAGTCCGTGATTGCACCGCCTTACGATGTAAATATTGTAAGGCTTCCGTCCTGATCAACGGTGTGCTGAGAAAACAATGACAATGTGTGCCGTGCCACTCTAGATTCGAGTGCGTGAGTAGATCTCACCTGAAAACCCTGACTCTTTCAGGAGCCTAGCAGGCTGCCGAGATACGGTCTGAATGTGCATCCGAGCAACGCGAAACCGATGACTTCCCATCGCATTCTTTATGTCCGACCAGGCCATTTCAGCAACCTGTTACGCGAGACGAACGGCCAACCGGCACCGAATGACTGGTGATTCCGCTATTGCACCTCGCGCTGCAAGGTGAAAGAAGAAGCGAATGTCGTCAAAGCCGAGGGTTATAATTCTTACTTCGTCCCCTCTTACTGATCGAATACTTTTGTACACAAACTTTGTCCAGAGATTAGCCGAAGATTGTCTGGTGGAGATTTGGGCTGCCTCTTATCCTGGTGAGCATTGGGAAACAATACAGGGGATTGCAGAAGTCTTGCGGATGCCTCCTTCGAATAGTTTTCCAGAGATACCTACCAATTTCTTGCGGCGTGTGAACGACATTGCGTGGGCCTATTCGAGCAAGAACCCGTCGAAGCTAAGCATGATGAGGCACTTGCGCGATCCAAGAGGCACCGTGGCGTACAGGTGCCAGAAGGCTCTTGCCTGGCTCATCGCCAGGGCCGAGATGCAGAGGGGATTGGATCGGATCCTGCGGAAGCATATTGCCAGGACGTGTACGAGCCCTGCGGCGGAGGCCGAGCTGAACAAAAGGGGACCGGCCTTTTTGCTGAGCATGGGGCCGCACTTCCACCCACAAATGCTGTTGGTGAATGCGGCTGTTCGATGTGGCGTGCCCATAGGGGCCTATATAACCTCTTGGGACAACATGACGACCAAGACGCGGCTCGATCACTGCTACTCTGCATACTTCGTGTGGAACGAAGATATGAAGAAGGAATTGCTCGCCGAGGAATGTGCGGATGCCGACAGCGTGTTTGTTACGGGAGCTCCTCAATTCGATATCCTGACTCGACAATATGGCCTGTTAGAGCGTGCGGCAGCATGCCGGCGTTGGGGTCTTCGGCCGGAGTTGCCTATAATCCTGTATGCAATGGGGAGGGCGAATGGTGTCGATGAGCGTTTTGCAGCGTTAGAATTGGCGCAGAGGGTGTCACGCGGAGATGTTGGCCAAGTGCAGCTCCTAGCAGGCCGCTGAAATAGTCTGCTCGGTCACAAAAAATTACGCGCAAGTTGTTGATTGCACGTTGGCAGGCTTTGAATTTTGACCGTATTTCAGCGACCTGCTAGTCCGGCCACATCCATACTTTGAGGACAGGGACGTCGCTGCTCAGATCGAGAGCTTGGGGCCGTCGGTGCGGGTGCAACGCCTGCATGGAGGGTCGCTGGAGCGCCAACTGCGGCCTGTTTGCGAGGAGGATATTGTTGAGTGGGTTAACTGCTTTTATCATGCCTCTGTCGTGGTTCATCTGTCCTCGACCGCGGCCATCGACGCGGCCATCCTGGGGCGTCCGTCTGTTTGCTTGAACTATGACCCTGAACCTGAAAAAGTGAAGGAGGCATTGATAAAAGAGGTCAATTGCCAATGGTTACACTACCGGCGCGTTACGGAATCGGGCGGGACCTGGTTGGTGAACAACAGTGACGAGCTGGTTCGGGCGATCCAGGAATATTTGCGAAACCCGGAGCGCAACGCCAAAGAGCGTGTACATATGGCACTGAGAGTTGCCGGTTTTCTGGACGGACTCAACGCCACGCGCTTTGCAGCCGCTGTGGCGGGTTCAGTGCATCGGAGCCGCAAGGCCGGAAGAGGCCGAGTTGGTGGCGCTAAACATTGATGGCGCCTTGAGGACAATTCGTTCGGCCTGATTAAAAGAAGGGTGCGTTCAGTTCAAGACGCGAGTTGCTTATGCATATGAGTCGAAAGCTGCGTTTGGCAGTGCTTTTACCGCGCGGTGAAGCGATACGGAACGTTCTCTATACAGGCATGCTCGACCATCTGCGAGCTGAGTGCGATTTATACATTGCGTCGGTGAAGCCTTGTCAGAGCATTTGGAATTTAATGGAGAGCAAGGCATGTTCTCTCATTGAGATACGGCCGAACCGCGGAAGCTATGGCGAGCGATTGACAACAGAGCTTATTCATATAGCGCATGGTAGGCACGTATGGAGCGTCGCCGCGAGGGACCGTTGGGCGCGTAGAAGCGCCGAGGCTCAATCGCTTTCAGGAAAGATAAAGTTGGCGGGGAAAAGAGCCTTGGCTGCTGCTTTCGGTGGCGAGAACAGAATAAGATTACTTGAGGATGTCGAGTCTCGGCTTGTACGATTAAACGATGATTACGCCTATTGGAAGTCAGTTATAAACGATTGGCGCCCGGACTTGCTATTCAACGCCTCTCATGTGCACGGCGTCTCCTCCCGAGCTCTGCTAGCCGTGGCGAGGGACGTGGGTATTCCACTAGCTGCATTTATTTTCTCCTGGGATAATCTAACTTCTCAGGGCCGAATACTTCCCTCCTATGACTATTATTTTGTTTGGTCAGAGTGGATAGCTGAGCAGCTGTTCAGCCTGTACCCACGGATCAGGCGAGATCAAGTGGTTGTTTCTGGCACTCCACAGTTTGACGTGCATTTTCTGCCCGAGCTGCGCTGGAGCCGGTACGAGTTTTGCAAAAAGCTGGGATTGGATCCCGGACGCCCGATTGTGCTGTATACGACAGGCATGCCGAATCACATGCCCTTTGAGGAGGAGATTGTGGAGGGCATTGCGGATAAACTGGCTCAGCTTCCGGCACAGACCGCGCCGCAGCTCCTGGTGCGAGTATACGCAAAGGATCGAACCGGACGGTTTGATCGTCTGTTCTCATATCGCCCCGATATTGCAAGGGTTCCAACGGTGTGGGAACAGAAATATTTAACGCCATTGCCGGAGGATAACGCGTGGTATGTGAATGCCCTTGCGCACTGTGATGTAGGCATTAACGTGGCATCGACGGTGAGCGTAGAGCTCATGATTCACGGAAAGCCTGTAATCAACATCGGTTACGACCCTTCGGGCCGCCGGATAGACCCAATTTCCTACGCTCGATACTATTCATATGACCATTACGAGCCTCTTGTAAAGATTGGGGCTGTCGAGGTCGTGTGGAAACCGGAGGATTTGCTGTCAACCCTGGTCAATACTCTGCAACGGCCCTTGGAGCGAAGCGATCAGAGGCGGATAGCGCTGGAAAGACTGTTCTGGCCGAGCGCGAAGGGCGGAGTAGCGCCACGAATGGCCAAGAGTATTGTCGAGTGTGCTCGAAGGTTTAGCAGGGACGATTATTCCGGTTGTCTGGGTGGACCGGCGAGCAAGCGTTGGTGAGGAGTAGAGCGGAGCTATCTGAAGGGCTGGACAGAGACCATGAGCGGCACGAGCGCCAGTGATATCGCATGCAGCGCCAGTACTGCGGTTGCCAGAAGGATATTGATGTTAACTACGTCGGGCCATCTGTATGAAGGGGCCGGCGGAAGGGTGAGGATCGCATCAGAAACGAAACTGGCTCTAAAAGCGGGCTACGATTGCAAAATTCTCTGCATCGTACCCATAAGGCATGGTGCCACCCCACAACTGGTAATTCGGGCAGTTAAATCTCTTGAAGAGGAAACGGGGGCAAAAGTGTCAGCGCTTCCTATGTGCCCTGGCAGGAGGATGCTTCCTCGCGCCTCACTGTGGGCGGATTCTTTTTTGTTAAGACAATACCTGACCAGGGTGCCAACTGATATAATCCATGCGCACGGATGCGGCGCCTGTGTGCGTGCATTAATTGGGCGGAAAGACGGATGGCCGAAAGTGATCTGCGACTTTCATGGCGCGCCTAGGGAGGAGTACCTGTATTCGACAGAGGGGCGGCCGACGGAACGCGTCCTGCGCATGATTGAACAGATGGAGGCGGCGTCAATCCTGGAATCCGATGGTTCGGTGTATGTGTCGCAGGCTATGCAGAGCTATTACGCAAAGCGCCTTGGCAGCCCAGGAAAGAACTTTGCCATTGTGCCTTGCGCCACCTGGATGCGAGACCTGCCGTACGAATTGAGGGTTCGCAGAAGGCATGAAATGGACATCGATGACAAGTTTGTGTTCGTCTATGCTGGTTCTTACCGTCGGTATCAGAGGCTGGACAGGATATGCGACTTTTTCGCTGAGGCGATGCGGGCGATACGACACGCATATCTTCTGGTGCTTACCAACCATGTCCAAGAATTCAGGCAGGCTCTTCAGGGCCGCGGTCTAGACCCTTCGAGGTACACTATTGTCTCATTGCGGCATGACGATGTTGCACAATGGCTCATCGCTGGTGATTGTGGACTGCTTTTAAGAGATGACTCCATGTTGAACCGGGTGTCATCACCCACCAAGTTTGCCGAGTACCTGGCAGCCGGTGTGCCCGTGATTCTTGAGGGGACTATAGGTGATTACAATTCCTTCGTCCGAGAAAAATCTGTAGGGGTTGTTATCGAGAGGGGGGGAGGCCCGGAGAGGCTCTGGCAGTTTTGCGAGGATGTCAGGGCGCAGAGGCGGGAATACTGGCAGAGGACGCGATTGGCATGTCGAGAGCACCTTTCATGGGAAACAGCAGGGGGGGCGCTGCTTAAGTTGTACGAAACAGTTCTGAGGCCCTCCAGCCCTTGTCCCACTCTCTTTCACGCTGGGTCAGCATGAAGTGCGTGGTTTTCACCCACAAGAAATGTTGGCGTATTCACGGCAGTGATGCCGGTTATGCCACCGATGGCGGTTTCCCCAAACAGATGCATGCGTTGGCGGGACTGTTCGATGAACTGATTGTAGCCTGTCCTATTACCGGGACCGATGTTGGCGCAGCGGGTACTCGCCTGGATGTGGGGAATGTGAGGACGGTCCCTCTTCCTCCGATCAATGGGAGTGGACTCAGGAGACGGCTATACTTGCCGTTCTGGATCTTGAGGGCAATGCCGCACATGCTGAGGTTAACACTTGGTGCAGATGTTGTACACTGTCCGATCCCCGGCGATATCGGGACAATTGGTCTGCTGCTTGCATGGATACTAAGAAAACACCTTTTCGTTCGGCACTGCGGCAACTGGGATCGAGAGATGACAATTGCTGAACGGTTCTGGAAGTGGTTCATGTGCCGGTACGGCGGAGGGAAAAATGTCATGCTGGCGACAGGGCTTAGAGATGATCGGGCTATTGCGGGAGGGAAAATAAGATGGATTTTTTCGAGCTCGCTTTGGGAACACGAACTCAGGCAGGTGGCCCGCGGACGGAATTGTCCGCTTGGCAAAGCGTTGCGCATCGGCATCGCCTGCCGACAAGTTCGGGCGAAGGGCACAAGCATTGTGATCGAGGCGGCAAAAAAGCTATTGGCGCAATGGCCTGAGCTTGTTGTGGAGGTTATTGGTGATGGACCCGATTTGGGTTTTTTCCGTCAGCTGTCGGAAGACCTGGGGATCTCGGATCACGTTCGTTTCTGCGGTTTGGTTCCTCATGAGGAAGTGTTGAAGAGGTTGGCTGAACTGGATATTTTCTGTTTGCCATCCTCATCTGAGGGTTTTCCCAAGGCGGTGTTGGAGGCGATGGCCTGTGGTGTTCCTTGCGTCACTAGCCGCGTGAGTGCTCTTGCCAAGCTCGCGGATTATGGTGGGGCAGTGGCTTTGGACGAAATTTCCCCCGTGCAGGTCGCCCTGGCAATACGGGATTGTGTACAGCCCGGAACCTACGAAAAGATGTCTGTCCGCGCTATTGAATGCGCAATGCACTTCACTCTGGAGAAGTGGAGGGAAGAAATCGCAAGGATACTGGGAGAGCAGTGGGAGGATTTCGGCTTTGGCGCGCAGAGGGTGGCCTGAACACGTTTGCTTTGTGGCGGGCACATTGGGTTACGGCGGGGCGGAACGGCAGCTATATTATCAGGCGACATGGATCAGCAAACAAGGAACGAAGGTGAGCGTATTGTGCCTGACGGAAGGAGAAGTGTGGGAGAAACCCCTGTTAGCGGCTGGTATTGAGATCAGCTACGTAGGCAGGCGAAGAAGCCGTTTGTGGCGACTCCTGACGCTTGCAGAGATTGTAGAGAGGAGAAGACCCGATCTCGTGCAGGCTGCGCACTTCTACACGAATATTTACGCCTCCTACGCAGGAAGATGTTTGCGGATCCCCGTAATTGGTGCGGTACGGAACAATGTTCTGAGTGAGATTGGAGCGCATCCTTGGCCCATCGGATATTTGTCTTTGGATCTGCCGGATGTCATTGCGGCAAATTCGAGGACGGCAATTTGTACTTGTCATAAACTGGGTTTGAGTTCCGAGAGTTTGTTTTACTTGCCGAATGTAGTCGATACGGACCAATTTATTGCCCGGCGGACAACCGGGCGCCGGGCTTTTGCCACTCTGGTTTGGTGCGGGCGCTTGGTGGCGCAAAAGCGGCCGCACAAGTTTGTGCGCTTGCTGCACAGGTGCCTAGGAGACGGGTTAGACGTGGAGGGGATCGTGGTTGGGGATGGGCCGTTCCGCCCGGAGGTCGAGGAGCTTGCCGGTAGCCTCCGGTTGTTGCCAGACCGACTACGTTTCTTGGGAAAAGTTGACGATATGACCCAAGTTTACGCGAACGCTGACCTTCTTGTTGTCACCTCGGCGTACGAGGGCACACCCAATGTTGTGTTAGAGGCGATGGCAAGCGGGTTACCTGTTGTATCTACCGCCGTCGGTGGTGTAGTAGAACTTCTGGAAGGGTATAACGACGAATGCCTTTGTGACATCGATGACGAGGACAAGTTGTACGCATGCGTGTCTGCTTTAATTCGAGATCAAGGGTTTAGGGAGGCCTTAGGGAGGGAGTTAAGACAGAGGGTTGTGGAGCGCCACAGCTTGGCCTCTTTGGGCTATGCTCTGGAAGGTCTCTACCGGCGGTTGCTTGTTTAACAGTTAGCTGAAATACGCTCAAAATTTGAAGCCTGCCGACGTGAAATCGACAACGTGCGCGTACTTCTTTGTGACCAAGCAGGCTATTTCAGCGACCTGTGAAAGTGGTGGAGACTCAATGAGTGTCCGTTCGAGCAGGAAAAGAGACTCTTGCCGTGAAGGGCCTTGATAAGGTATCTGAAAATTGCGCTTCGGGAAGAAAGCCTTGAACAAGCAGCTTAACAAATGGCAGAGCAGATGCAGGCGCGGTGGAGCCGGGAAGCGGCGGTGCGGAAAGTGGAGGAAGTGTATGAGCAGGTTCTTTCCTAGGCGGCGGGCTTACGCGGCGGCGCTGCTGTGGCTCGTTTTTGTTGCGGGGGC
>Ga0308405_1001031_pt1 | contig 14777 bp, 18 predicted proteins | sample HotsprSampleMS13_FD_203473 | JGI IMG/M metagenome (GOLD analysis project Ga0308405, IMG submission 203473) | Hot spring phototrophic mat microbial communities from Mushroom Spring, Yellowstone National Park, Wyoming, United States - 20060912_MS13 ...
AACAACGAGGTAGAGCAAGGCAGTTATCTTGTTTTAAGTGATACTAACTTTTTAAGAGAACCTGACCTTAAAACTATCACTTGACAAGATACCTGCTCACTTCTAACTTTTACTTTCATCTTCCCATCTAAATTGATATTTAAGACCAACCTCATCCCATATTTTTTTCTTTTCCATACACAAATAAATCCTTTCTAATGGATATCCAAAAGATTTTATAAACTCAATTATAGTTTTATAAATTTTTAATCTAAAAGAATATGGATATCTAAGTTTTCCATCAAAATCAATTATCATCTCCTCATCAAGTATTATATTATCAGGAAATCTTTTTTCTATAACCTTTTTTGTTTCAGGCGCAAATCTAAAACTCCCAATACTTATCCATTTTATTTTATTCAAATCTACATTATCAAAAAGAGTTTTTATAGACTTATAATATAAATCTTGCCAGTTATCAAATTTTATAACTGGATCAAAATGGACTCCAACATTATAACCATAATTTGAAAGTCTTTTAAGACACTCTATTCTCATATCCATTGATGTTGTAAAAAATTCTGTTTTTTTAATAATCTCATCCGGATTTAATGAATATGATACAACTATATTCTCTGATGGTTTAACCTTAAAAAAATTATCTACATTATCCGTTTTTGTTTTAAATTCAAAATAAATATTTTTAAGATCCTTTAGTCCATCAATTATACGAATAGAATACTCAGATATATCATCATAATAAAGCGAATCTGAAAACTCCCCATTACCAACCCTTATTTTCCTCTTCAAATTTTTGAATTTACTTTTAAGCACATTTATATAATCATCAATATTTGGATTTATTATTATTCCATTAAAATTTTGATAACTTTGAAGATAACAATACTGACACTCCATCGGACATCCAAAATTTAAATTCAAAACATAATAATTACAACTAATACATCTTTTTGTACAAGGACAATTCTTTAAAAGATCATATACCTCTTCAACTATGTATATTTTCTCAACACGTCTATTATAATTTTCTATGCTAAAAAATTTTTTAATCTCTTTAAAACTATCTATAAATCTAAATTTTGCTTTTGGAAATTTATTTTTAAGTTTTTCAAGAATAATATTTTGCAAATATTTTTTTTCAACTATTATCTCAGAGATATTTCTTTCTTGGTCAGGATTAAAAGCTTCTTTTTCATTAAGTTCAAGGTTTGGAAGATAAAAGCTATTTAAAGAATACTCTTTTATAGAATATGGATATCTTATCTTTAAAAGTTCTCTTTTAAACTGATTATAATTTTTAAATTCTGGAACAAAGGACGGATCAAAAATTTTTCTTTTTTTTGATATTTCAAAGATTAACCTTTTAATTTCTCTTTTTCTATTAAGTCCCAAGAAAGAATATTTTTCATTTACAAAATCATCAACTTTTTTATAAATCTCAAAAATATTCATTTAAATATCATCTCATCAAGCCTCAGTATCTCATAACCTTGAGTCTTTGCATTTTCTATAATTCTTTTTGTAAGATCAATAATTCTTCCTTTTCTTTTTTCAGTATCATGAAGAAGTAATATTGCACCTGGCTTTATATTTTTAACATACATATCAACAAGTTTATCAAGATCTACATAATTCCAATCATATCCAAATGTCCAATTATAAACATCATAACCCATACTTTTAGCAATACTTATACCAATTGGTTTGTTATATCCATAAGGATATCTTAAAATAGTTGGTTTTATACCTATGGCTTTATATATCTCATCCTCAGTTTTTTTTATCTCCTCCCTTATCTCAGACTCAACCTTATCCTTTGGCACTTTATAAAAATTTTTATGATGATATGTATGACTTCCAATTAAATGCCCATCATCTTTTATTCTTTTTAGATAATTAGGATATCTTTTTACATTTTCACCAAGCACAAAAAAAGTTGCTTTAATTTGATAATCTTTTAAAAGATCGCATAACTGTGGTGTAATTTTTGATGGTCCGTCATCAAATGTAAGCGCAATATATTTTTTAACTGGCTTTGCTGAAGAATAAAACTCTCCCCAAAGCAAAACTGAAAAGAAAAAAATAAAACAACTCATTATAATTTTCTTCATAAAAATATTTTAGCATTTTAAAGCTCTACATCTCTTATACTTTTTGATGCTAAATTAAAAATAAAAAAAGACGAAACTATACTTATAACCATAAAAATAAAAAATGAAAAATAAAAATAATACCAATCATAATGCAAATTTTTATTTGAAAGAACAATAAAATACTGCCTTATTGGATATGCAAATATTGCAATTGTAAGCATAACATAAAAAAGTGAGAGAGCCATAAATATAAAACCCCCATAAGATGACTCAACTTGATGTATGTTTTCAATCTTAAAATCAGGAAATATTGCTCCAAAACTAACAGCATAGACAGAAATAACAAAACTCATAATTGTTACAATAAAAACAGAAAAAGAGAAAATAAAATTATCCACAGAAAGATAATAATTTGAAAGAGAAACTAAAATCAACAAAAAAATATAAATAAAAGGAAAATAAAAAATAAGTTTTGCCAAAATAATTGACCTTGGTTTTAATGGCATTGATTTAAATATCCAAAAAGAGCCATTTTCATAACTTATTGATGTAAACATAAATCTTAGAGATATCGCAGAACAAATAAACCCAACAACTGTTATATTTAGAAAAGATATTAAATTTTTAAATTCATAATCATCAATAGGTAAGTTTTTTATGCTGTATATATAAACAAATGCAAGTGCAACTATAAGTATAAACTGTGATAAATATCTAACATCTCTAAAAACGCTTATTCTTTCTTTGTATATAAATGGCATTACATCACGAAGAAAATTTTTTCTTTTTATAATATATTCAAATGGAATTTTAAATTTATGAATCTTTTTTCCTGATGATTGTGCTTGAGAATAGGCATAAAGATAATTTTTTTTACCAACTTTTATAAGAAAATAAAGAAAAACAAAAGCTATCAAATATAGGAAAAAAACATTTAACAAAACATTTAAGTATTTTTGATTTATATAATCAAAAATTGCTTTTGTAAACCACCAACTTGGAAGATACCTTGATGTTGGTGTTTGAAGATAGGATAAATAATTTGCAATAACCTCCATCATCTCAGGTTTTATTAGTTTTTCTGGTTTTGAAAATCTTATTGCAACATATACAAGAGAAAAAGACAAACTTGATATAATCCAAATAGCATCCCTCGTTTTAGATGAAGGGAAAAGATACATCAAAAAAAGACTCACCAAAACACCAATCATTCCTGCAATAAAAGAATATGGTATAACTCCAACAGCAAAAACAAAAATAACACCAACTCCCCCATCACTCACCTTTAATAATGCCAAAATATATGGAAAAAGTATTAAAACAAGACTCCAAGATGAATAAAAAACAGTAGTTATAACCTTATCAACAAATATTTTTCTTTCATCAAGTGGGAGAGAAAAAAGAAAAGCAAGGTCATATGAATAAAAAAGTGTTGTCATTGCTATTATAAGCGATGATATAGCAATCATAGAAAAACTTATAACAAAAACAATTGAAGAAAGTTTCATTATTAAAAGATTTCCTATCAACTCAACCCCTTTAAGATAAGAAAGAACCTTTACAAAAGAAAGATAAAGCAAAAAAAGAATACTTATTCCCGTTATTAAAAAAATCAAATTCTTTATAATTTTCCATCTATCATAATTTTTCAATTTGTTTAAAAACATCTTTATTTTATATCTAAACAAAATCATATTCTTATAAAGTTTTTTTAAATTATTCTGTAAGATTAAAAAAGAAATCTTCAAGATCTTTGTTTTTTAATAAAATATCTGAAATCTTTCCCTCACCAATTATTTTCCCTTTATTTATAACACAAACTCTATCACATATCTTTTGAGCCATTTCAAGAATATGAGTGCATAGAAAAACTGTTGTACCATTTGAGCTTACTTTTTTTATCAATTCTTTAAATTTTTTAACACTTATTGGATCAAGTCCAACTGTTGGTTCATCAAAAAGCATAACCTTTGGCTTTCTAAGTATAACAGATGCAATTAAAATTTTTTGCTTCATTCCATGCGAATATGTAGATAAAAGTTCATCTGCTTTATCTGAAAGCGAAAAATAATCAAACAACTCATCAATTTCTCTCTTAGGATTTTTTATCTCATAAACCTCTGAAATAAAATATAAAAACTCTCTTGCAGTAAGATATGGATATACAAATGGCTCATCTGGGATATATGAGATTAATCTTTTTGCTTCAAGTGGATTTTTAATAACATCAATTTTATCAACATAGACATTTCCAGATGTTGGCTTTAATAGACCTGCTATTATTTTAACTGTGGTAGTTTTTCCAGCCCCATTTGGTCCAAGAAAACCTAAAACTTCTCCATCAAAAGCATCAAAACTTATATCATCAACTGCCTTATTTTCCCCAAATTTTTTTATAAGATTTAAAACTCTAAGCACATTATCCGTTTACCTGATTTATTGTTTCAAAATTTTTTCTATAATCTTTTATCTCTATTCTTGTTGTAAGTTGTCTTAAATAATAATTTGCACAATCAAGAAACTTTTGTTCTTTCAATTTCTCAACAAAATCCTTCTTTTCTTTTGGAAGATTTTTCTTATCTACAATATAAGAATATAAATTCAAATCATCATCAGTGACTTTTATCGTATTATAAATAAAATTCTTTAAATTCATAACCATCCTTTCCTTTCTTCTCCACTCTTCATATTCTTTTGGTGTCATTCTATATTTTGACCATATAGTTCTTACATACTGTGCTACATTAAACTTACCATTATCATAAAAACTCTGAGTATTTAAAACCTCCATTCCAACCTCAAAATCAGAAACCCCAATCTTTAACTTTTTTGCTTCTTGATATAATATTTCACTTACAATCATATCCTTAAAAACTTCCTGCCTTATTAAATTTTCAATTACTTTATTATTTTCAGGCATATCATTTTTTTTCATAAAATTCTCATAAACATTTCTAACATTTATCTCATATCTATCATAAGGTATTTTGGAATTGCCAACTTTAGCAACTGTATTTTTAACTGTAATTCCACTTATATATGCTCCAAGTCCAAAAAAAACTCCTAAAACAAAAACAAACACAGTTATTGTAAAAATAACTCTTTTATGTTTATTTAAATACCCAACCATATCAAACTCCTTTTTTCATAGTTATATTTCCATTAAAAATCGCACCTTCTTCAATTAAAATCTTTGATGGTGTAACATCCCCTTCAACACTTGCACTTGACATAATCTCTACTTTTTCTTTTGAAACAATATTTCCTCTAACATTCCCATAAACAACACAATTCTGGCAAGATATATCACCATTAACTTTACCTGTTTTTGATACAAAAACATCCTTTGCTTCAGCTATATTTCCATCAACAACACCGTCAACTCTCAAAGACCCTTTTGTTGATATATTGCCAGTAAAAACACAATCCTCCGCAATAACACTTTCTGTTGATGTAATATCTGCAAGTTTTTCCTTAAGTATAGCCATATCTATTTTTTAGCGGTATAAACATATCCATTTATATAACTTATAGGATTTTTTGGAACCCCATACTCCCAAACTTCATAATGTAGATGAGGTCCGGTTGATGTTCCAGTGGATCCTAATTTTGCAATAACACTCCTTCTTTTAACTATATCCCCTTCTCTAACAAGTGCTTGACTTAAATGCCCATACAATGTTGAGTATCCAAATCCATGATCCATTATTACGCAAAGCCCATAACCCATAGACCATCCAACATATCTAACAACACCATCCGCAGTTGCTTTTATCTCTGTTCCATGCTCATTTGCTATATCAACACCTGTATGAAAATCATATGAAAGTGTAAAAGGATGAACTCTATAGCCAAACCCTGATGTAATTCTTCCCTCAACTGGGGATCCTGTTGGAATTGCTCTTGAGTGATTTAGTTTAGTAGTTATATAATTTAGAAGTTGTTCATAAACACCAAGAGTTTTTTCTGATTCTAATTTTATCTTTTGATAAGAAGATATAAGATCTTTCTCATTAAATTTTGTGTAATCAATATTTTCAATCATCTTTCTAAAATTTTTGCTTTCATTATATGTTGGGCCACCTACATAATCAAAACTACCTATATTTGTAATTTTTGCAATCTGGTTATGTGTTTTTTTAACAGAATCAAACCAATCAAGTGCCTCATATGCTTTTGCTGTTATATTTGCAATCTTTGCTTTTAATATCTTATTCTCAATCTTAAGAGAATAATAATCAAGTTTACTAAAATTATAGAAAAATGAAACACTCAAAAACAAAACAATTGATATAGATATTATAAAAAAATTAAAGAAACTAAAACTTATTGTAAAAGAAGGTATATATGATGTTGGATGAAAACTTATATAAACCCTATGTCTCAACAAACTATTTAAAACCTTTTTAAAAACCCTCATAATATAAATTTAATCATTTATTAAAAAACAAGTCAAGAAAACGCATCAAATCATATATAATCTAACCATGATATATATCATCTTGTCAAAAATAATCTAACCTAAGGGTGGCTTGGTTAGGGGTTAGGTATAATTTTATTGATAACAAACTAAGTTTAGGAGGTCATATGATAAACCTAACCAAGCCAGATTATCATTTCCGTATGAAGTACATTTTTGCCTATATAGGCAAAAAATCTTAAATAAAGGTTATTTTTTTAAAGAATCAGATTTTTATTAAAAATCTGGAAGTTAGATAAGAAAAGCAAATCCCAAATTACGAGAAAACAAAAGAGATAAAATAGTTAAGAAATAGATTAAATCCATTTGTTTTAGGTGAGATAATAGATAAAAAACTTGAAAAAATATGGGTTCCGACGTAGCGTCGGAAAAATAGAAAGATTAAGTCAGTAATATCTAAGAGAGAAACAAAAAACGAGGAGATAATAAAGTCAATTGAGAAATTATTAAAAAAGAAGGTAAATCTTGGTTAGGTTTATTTTGAGAAGACGATTATTTCTATGGTTAGATTTATTTTTGACTTGACAGGTAATGAAACAACACAAGTCCTTCAACTGTGGGTCATGTTGAAATATACCAAAAAATATAATACAATTAAAATATCAGAGAAAAGAGATGAAAGAAAAAATGAAAATTATGAAATACTTAAAAAAGTTGGTCTCCAAGATAAAATAAAAGGACTTTTATAATGGCAACAGAAAATACAAGAACAATAAAATGCCCTTACTGCGAAATGAAATTTGAAGCAAGATTTTGGAGTGTAGTAAGAGGTGATATCGATACAGATCTAAGAGATCTAATAATAAACGGTGAGTTTAATCTTCTGATGTGCCCCCATTGCGAAAAAATCTTTAGATATGATGATAACTTTATATATCTTGACCCATCACATGAAATAATAGCATTCATAATGCCATCTCATATTGAAAACCAAAGCGAAATAATAAAGAAACTTGAAGAAGATTATCTATCTATAGGTGGAGAGATTTCAGAAAGCATAAAAACATATCTTCATCCATATTATTTTTTTGAAATAGACAGATTAATAGAGCTTATAAAAAATGATGAACTTATTGAAGAAGAAACAGAAATAATAGAATTTCTTTGCAAGGAAAATAATCTTAAAACAAAAAAAATATATAAGCACATAGCAAGAGAAAAAGGATTACCTTTTATTCTCCCCTATTTAAATTCCCTTCATCCACACGATGTTATTGAAACAGTAAAAGAAATTTATGAAAAAAACAAAAAGTTAAAAAGTTTAAAAAACTTAATAGAAGAACTTGAAAAACTTGAAGACACAATAGATTTTATAGAAAATGAAGATAATTCCATTAAATGATCTAAATTTAATAGAAGAGGTAAGAAAAACAAAAAAGTCTAAATCATACCTTGTTGGTGGATGTGTAAGGGATTGGTATCTTAAAAAAAAATGCTTTGATATAGATATAACATTTAAAGATTATCCTATTGAAATTGCAAAATTTTTATCAGAAAAATTTAGTTTTAAATACCAAGAATTTAAAGATTTCCTAACAATAAGATTAATATCTGAAAATAGAAGAATTGATCTTGCAACATTTAGAAAGGAAAAATATCCACATCCAGCATCACTTCCAATAGTTGAAGTTGCATCATCAATAGAGGAAGATTTAAAAAGAAGGGACTTTACAGTAAATTCAATTGCTATAAGTTTAAACGAAGATACATATAGGGCAGTAGATCCATTTGGCGGAATAGATGATATTGAAAATAAAAAAATAAGAGTTCTTCATAAAAAAAGTTTTATCGATGATCCAACGAGGATATTTAGAGCAATAAGATTTTCTAAACGGTTTGGATGGGAAATTGAGAAAAATACAATGGACCTTATTGAAAGAGACAAAAAATATATCAAAGAACTTTCAAAAGAGAGAATAAGAAATGAAATAATAAAAATACTCCAACAAGATAAATGCTATGAAATGCTTTTAATGATAAAAGATTTAAAACTATTAGATAAAAATGAATTTTTTGATTTTGATAAAGAAATAGATGAAATAAAGGGTTTAGACAAAAGATACTTATATATAGCTCAAAAAAATGGGATAAATTTTTTCGAATATTATAATTTTGAAAGAAAAATCAAAAACGAATTAAAAAAATAAATAAAACCTTAAATTAAAAATCAAAAACAATAAAATAACAAAATATAGCCACTCGGCTTTTTACATAAATTTTTGTTAAAAAGCGGAAAAATAAAAAATAAACTTAATTAAAATAAAAAAGTTAAACAAATAATAGATTAATCTTTATCTGAAATTTAAAATCACTTTATTAAATAATTTAGATGAATAGAGGATCAGATGATTAGAGAATTGGCTTAATAAAGTATTACATACAGTCCCCATCCCCTATATATCATATATTTCTTTCATCTATTTCCTTCGTTACTTCCGCTCTTCTATCTCATCTAAATTGTAGTTTCAGAGCTTGCTCTGAATAAAAGCATCCCGACGTAAGTCGGGGTGTAACTACATTTTTTTGGCAAAAAAAGAAAAGCAAGATTCCTGTCCCCGTCTCGCAGAAAGGTAACTCATCATAAGGTAAGTGCCACTACAATAATTCCCCCTTTATTCGCCCCTTTAAATCAAAGCCATTTAAAGTAATCATTTACTTACATTATAACAAGATTGTAATTTCTTAAAGCAAACGGAGTAATCAAGAAGAAGTATAATGGACCCAAAACGCCATATCAAAGGGTTTTAGAGTCAGATTTACCACAAGAACTTAAAAATGAGTTAACTGAAATATACAAAAATCTAAATCTTGTTGAGTTAAGGAGAAGACAAAGAGAGTTGATAGAAAAACTTATGAGGTTAAGAGAAAAGAAAAATAGTAAAATAACAGTATATGTTATCTATAGGAACATATGTTTTTGAACTAACACCATACAGATTATGAAAGAAACAAAACTTAAAAACATTTCTGCAATTTTTGCTTTAATATCATCAGTTTTTGCTTCAGTATGCTCAGTATGCCCTTTGTTAATTACATCAATTATAGGAATAACATTCCCTTCCTTTTTTATTTCCCAAAAAGCAAACTACTATTTTATTGGATTAACATATATTTTTGTAATAACATCTCTATATTTTTGGTATCGTGAAAAACAAAAAAATATCTGTATAACCTGCAATTCTAATACCACAAAAACAAAAAATATTTATTTATATTTGCTTCTTTTTTTAACACTTCTTTTTCTGATTTTTCCAGTTGGTGCTTTATTTCTTATACTTTTTCCAACCTGTGCTATATGCCCTACCTCTTTAGTTTTTATTGGTGCAAGTGGAGTTATATTTTATCTTAAATACTTATCCTCATATCATCATACAATTTTATTTATCATCATAATTCTTGCTTTTTACTTCTTTTACAAAAGAAAAAACAAATGCAAAAACTGTGGTTATAAAAATTAAATAATATTAAACATATTTGCTAAAAACTAGATGCAAATAAAAAAGCCGTCATTTCTTTATTTAGAAACGACGGCTTTCAATTTTAATCTTTCTTATTGCCTATTGATTTTCTTTAATCGTTTCTTCTATCCATTTAAGAACATAACTTACCTTTGAATAAACACCATACTTATATGGTCTTGCACATCCAATCCCCCAACTTACAACTCCAACAAGATAATAATTACCTGATGATTTTGTTTTATATATAAGTGGTCCACCACTATCACCTTGACATGAATCCTTTCCACCCTCAGGATATCCAGCACATAACATACTATCAGTTATAGCTATCTTATTTTCTGAATAAGCTTTTTGGCAAGCATCTTTTGAAACAAAAGGAACATCTACTTTTAATAATGTATTTGAAATACTTCCACCCTCGGAAGTAGTACCCCATCCAGCAACAGTATAAACAACACCATCTTTTTCAGTAATATAAGATATGTTGTTAAGTTTTATAGGAGAATAAGAAGATTTTCTATCAAGTTTAACAAGAGCAAAATCATAATCCATTGTCTTTGAGTTCCAATTTGGATGTTTAATTATCTTAACAGGAGTAAACTTTTCAGCATTTCCATCCTCTTTTAATTTATAAAGCCCTGCAACTATCCTTCCACCATTCAAATATCCACCATCAACGCAGTGTGCTGCTGTAAGAACCCAATCTTCTTTAATAAGAGACCCACCACAAAAATGACTATATGATTGTGGATTCCCCCATCTCTTTGCCTGAAGTGATACTATAAAAGGGAATTCCCCTTCATTAGCTGGTATTCCGCCAATTATCTTATTATAATCTTCTATTATTTGATAATTTGGAATCCTACTTGGCACTATATTATTAAGCTTTATCTCAGTTTGCTTTATAATGCTATTTATATCACTTGGGTTTTCAAAATTAAATGAAAAAGTATTTATTGAAAACCCAATAATTAACACAAGGCTACTTACTAATTTTAACATAACACCTCCTTTTTTACTAACATATTTAAAATTTTAAAATAGAAAAACTAATTTTTCAAGTCAAAAAGTCCTATTGAAAATGTGAAAAAAGGCACTTGACATTTCAATATCTAAAATCTTTTTCTCATTAAAATGGAATTTGTAACTACTGAAACGGAACTTAAAACCATAGATATTGAAGCAAAAACAGGGTTTAATAGAAAACCATTTATTGGATATAAAACGCCAGCAGCAAATAAAAAAACCTCCCGCCTTGTATACTTAAGATACACCGATGTTTTGTGAGTTTTGTATTTACTCATATCTATATTGTTAAAAATTTATTCAAACTTATAGAATTATAACTTAACATAAATTGGAATAGAAGTTATTTTATAGTAAAATTTAAAAAGATGATACATTTAGAATTAAAAAATAAATCTGGAGATTTTAAAAATAGAGAAGATCCTTTAACATCTACCGTTTTTGGTTTTTTAAAATATAAAGTAATGCAAGATATTTTATTGGATTTTATAGGTTATGCCATTAATGTAAAAACAAAATAAAAATTCAACACAAACCTGTTGGAAGGCAAGCAAATAAACTTTGAGTTTTGGAAAAGATTTAATGAAGAGGATGAAAGTAGCGAGATTGATTTATTTTTAAAATCAGGAAATTATAAACTCGGCATAGAAGTAAAATATCACTCAAAAGAAAATTATTCTATGAGAAAGAAAAAAATAAATGAACGAAAGAGGACAATATACACCAGCCAACTTAATAAATATCTTAATAATGATAAATGCGACAGCATTATATATATAACTATGGATTCTTCTATGCCAGAAATTGAATCTAAAAATGAAAAAATTTTCTGGCTCTCCTGGCATTTATTACACAAAATTCTTACAGAGAATAAAAGAGAAAAAAATTCCAAATTTTAAAAAAGAAATTATAAACGATTTACTCCTTTATCTGGAAAACAGAGATATATATTACTTCAATGGCTTTAATATATATAAGGCACAAATAAAATGGGAAAAAGAAAATATATTTTTTAAAAAAATGTTTTTTAATCTTAAATTTAATAACATTAAAAGAGATTCAGCACCAATATTTTTAAAGAAAGTCGGGAGGAAATATGAAAAGTGATAATATGAAGAATGATAATGTGATTGCTGTTTTTGAATCAATAAAATGTATAAGGCAGTTATATAGAGAAATTGATTCTTTCTTTAGAAGTTTAGATCATTTAATGGGTAAAAACGAATACAAACTTTTAGGAAACAGCAAAATTACAGACAATGAAGTAGTATTAGAAATGGCAGATTTGTGGTTACCTATTCATTTTTATAGAAACTATAAACTTGATTCCTACAACTTAATTAATGTAAATATATACTTAACAAAAAATCCAATACATAAAGAATTAAGTGAACTAAAAGAACCTATTTTAGTTTTCGCTAAATACAATTTTAATAAAAAATTCAAAAAAGAGTATTGGGCCATCGCGTATCTAGAATCGAGAGAATATGATATATATTTTAAAACAAAACCTTATAAAAAAATTCCTGAAAAAGTTTATAATAAAAAAGATATATTTACAAAACAAAACATAAAAATTCTAACTGATCAAAGACTAAAATAGTGGGAACGCTGGTATGAATCAGAGATACAAATGATAAAAGATTTTAAATTCATAGCTGTTCCATTATTTGATATAAAAGATGAAAATGACATACAAAAAATTCTGAAAAAAATCGGATTAAATTAAAAATATTAGTAATAAGGATATTTTTTACTATACTCATTTACTTATTCTCTCAATTTTATTTATTCTAAAACAAGATTTAATGAAATAAAAAAATTTATAAAGAATGCGATGAAAAAAGAAGAAATAAACATTCTCAGAATATGGAAATGGAAAACTCTCAATTTTAATCCGTTAAAAGAAATAAGAATGAAAATATTTTATTCTGTTCCAACAGTTGATAATTCCACACAAGAAAATATCTTGAAGAAGTAAAAGAAAGAATAAATCAAAATTAATAAAATAAGTTTATTTTAAAAATTTATTAGACAAGTAATAAGAATTTCAATGGGATTTTAATAATTGAATTTTCTACAAGTTCAAGATTTTTACTACCAAAAACCAAACCATATCTTACATTTTTTACCTTTTTCATTGTTTTCTCCACCTGTCTTGTTTCTTCCTTATTAAAACCCATTTCAATGACAATATTGCTCCTATCCAATAAATTTAAAATAAAATCTGCTCCTCCCTCTGCAATATCATAAAATAATTTATATGCAATATTATTTTTTAAATCATTTTCAAAAATAAGTCCAAAATAATCTTCTAACTTTTTACCTTCTATGCCCGATATAAAAATTCCATCTAAAATAGAATTACGAAGAGAAGGGGTAATAAATAAATATTTCGGCGTTTTTCTTGTGCTCCCATAACTCTGCCCATAAGTTTTAACCTTAAAAATCATACCGCTCATAATTAAAGCATCAAGCAAAGCATTAAGCGTTCTAATATTATCTATACGCAAAGATTGTAATAACTTCTCATAACTAATAATATCTGTATTTGCCAATAAATAAAGAAGGTCATTTATTTTACTTACAGTTTCTGTTTTAAATCTTTTAAGATTTATAATATCCTTAATAATCACGCCATTAATAACATTTTTTATTCGTTCTGATATTTCATTATCATTCTTTAATTTAGCTACGAAAGGAAATCCACCATTTTTATAGAAATCTTCCTCACAATTGTATGGCAAATTTATGAAAAATTTATCCACATTATGTTCTATTTCCTTAAGAGAATAAAAAACAGATTTTGCAGATTTAGAATTAAAAAGTATCTTTTTTAAATCCATAGATAAATTTTCCGAAGGTAAAATATTGTATTTCAAGATAAGATACTCAATAAACTTCATTGGAAAAATTTCAACCATTTTTGATCTTCTCATCAAATCAGCACTTATTTTTAAATTAATTGCCGATGAACCTGTGGCAATAATAAGTAAATTTTTATGTCCTTTTATGCTGTCAAAAAGCACCTTCAAATACAAACTCCATTTTTCATCAAAGTGAACTTTATCAAGTAAAAGTATTATTTTTTTATCAAGATTAATAAAGTTAAAATCATTTATTTTTTCAAAAAATTTAAAAAACTCATTAAGAGTAATTTGCTCAAAATGAAGCCTGCTAATATCAAAATAAAATCTATAATCAAGTTTATTTATATTCTGTAGTATTTTTGCATCTAAAGGATTAGAAGCATTTAAAAACTTCTCTATTTTTAAAATTTGCATTAAAAGGGTAGTTTTTCCCACCCCTCTAATTCCATGTAAAAGAATTATTTTTTCAAAATCATCTATATCATTAGTTAGGAATTTACTGATAATTTTTTTTAAATAATAAAAGATATGGCGCGTTGGAAAAAGTTTTTTGTTTTCATCATAAATATAACCCTCACTTAACTTGGAAAGATTCTTATTCCATTCTTTATAAAAATTGTCTAAATTTTCTTTCATATTTAGATTGTATTATACTACAATTTGATTACATATTTAAATTGTATTAAAATACAAACTAAATGTCAAGCGATCGAATTAGGCAGGTAGTGTATAATAAAGTGTGTAAAATGGGATTATTAAAATTAAAGGATGGATGATAGAAAACTTAAAAAAATAAAATAGATAGAAAGGAGGTAAAAATGAATAAAACAGAAGAATATCAAAAAAG
>Ga0308405_1001033_pt1 | contig 14740 bp, 7 predicted proteins | sample HotsprSampleMS13_FD_203473 | JGI IMG/M metagenome (GOLD analysis project Ga0308405, IMG submission 203473) | Hot spring phototrophic mat microbial communities from Mushroom Spring, Yellowstone National Park, Wyoming, United States - 20060912_MS13 ...
TGCCTGGATGAACCGCCTTGCCGCCTGGGTGGCGCGCTGGAACCTGTGGCGGGCCCGGATCATGACGGACCGGGAGCAGGCGCAGTTTTATAGGGATTACACAGCGGCAGTGGGTACGGAATCGAACCGAATGGTTCTGGCAGCGCTGGCACAGACCGGGCCGCCGGGGTCATTTCCCCTGACGGCATGGGTCCGCCGGCTATCAGATGGGGACGATGCGTGCCGTCTGGCAGCCGGTCTGGCCATGCACCGGTGGCTAGGGGAGGTGATGGAAGGGGCGAATGGCGAATGGCGAACGGCGAGTGGTTCAGAAGCGAGTGGCGAGCAGCGAGTAGCGAGTCGTGAACTTCCACTCGTCACTCACCACTCGCCACTCGCCATCACCCGCCGGCAGATGCGGCAGGTCCTGCGCCGGGCCGGGCAGGAAGGCACGGACGCCGGGATGGTTGCCCCGTTTGTCAATCTCCCGCCGGAGGTGTGGCCTGACTTCCGGCGGTTGCGCGGGATTGAAACCGCCCTCGCTGCCGGACACCTGCCCCCGTCGCCGGATGCTGTTGCGGAGAACCGGGCAGCGCCCCGTGTCGCCCCGGCCCGGCTGCCGGAAGCCCACCCGCGGACGGACCGTACGGGCATCACCAGCAGGATGGCCGGTTCAGAATCCACAACCCGGCATCCCTTCCCGGAGGCTGGCCGCCATAAATGAATCCCATGACAGCAGCACATTGCCATCAGTCGGGCAGGGGTGGCCGGGATGGCGAGCGGTCAGGTGGCGGATTCTGGACAGCAGGCGGTTGCGGCAAAAAAGCTCTTGCCGGAGAAGGATTTATGTTTTAGAGTTGGGGAGAAGGCGGCAGGAGAAAAGTGGTTTTCGGGGGCCGCTCGCAGATATGTCGGGAAGATATTGGAAATACGGCACATATCGTCTTGCGGTCATGGGTCTTGGGAAAGACCCCTTGAATTAAAGGAAACGCCGGGGGGCTTTTTGTATCCGACGTCTCCCCTCGTCATGGGTCTTGGAAAGGACCCCTTGAATTAAAGGCGCGGGTGGGCCTGGGCCGGGGATCCGGAACAGGGATGTCATGGGTCTTGGAAAAGACCCCTTGAATTAAAGGCCTGCGCTTGTGAGCGAGCAGTGTTCGTTAGCAAGGGGGGGTCATGGGTCTTGAGAAAGACCCTTTGAATTAAGAGAAGCTTGACATCATTCACCGTGCCTGTGGTAAAGTTGTTATGGGTTTTGAAAAAGGTCCCTTGAATTAAAGGTGAAAGCCCTGCCGGAACTTATCCGGGCGGCTGTACAGAAGTCATGGGTCTCGGAAAAGACCCCTTGAATTGAATTAAAGGAAAAAGACCCCTCGAATTAAGGTGTGGCCGTCTATACCGTCATGGGTCTTGAGAAAGGCCCCTTGAATTAAAGTGCCAGCGCTGGCTCCGGATAAATCCGTATCTTTCTCGATTGTCATGGGTCTTGAAAAAGACCCTTTGAATTAGGGGAAGCTTGACATCATTCACTGGGCCTGCGGTAAAATTGTTATTGGTCTTGAAAAAGGCCCCTTGAATTAGAGGAAAAAAAAACCTCGAATTAAAGCTAGGGTAGCACCGGGGTCATGGGTCTTGAGAAAGACCCTTTTAATTAAGAGGAGCTTGACATCATTCACCGGGCCTGCGGTAAAGTTGTTATGGGTCTTGAAAAAGACCTCTTGGATTAAAGGCATTGTGCGGCAGCTAGCTAGCGGGAATGCCCATGACGTCATGGGTCTTGAAAAAAACCTGAATTAAAGGCATACCAGCAAGCCAGGCTGTTTCGGGGAATCCGCCATAAATGAATCCCATGACAGCGTAGACAAGCTCTTGTCGGAGAGGGATTTATGTTTTAGAATCGGGGAGGAAGCTGGAAGGGAAGAGCGGTTTTCGGGAGCCGCTCGCAGATATGCCGGGAAGATATTGGAAATACGGCACATATCGTCTTGCGGTCATGGGTCTTGCAAAAGACCCTTTGAATTAAAGGAAAGGCAAGCTCTTGCGGCTCATGGCTCGCAAAAAGGTCATGGGTCTTGCAAAAGACCCCCTGAATTAAAGGCATTGAGGAGGATGCAATGAGCTCTCATCAGTATCTTCGGTCATGGGTCTTGAAGAAGACCCCTTGGATTAAAGGCATACCAGCAAGCCAGGCTATTTCGGGGAAGATGGATGGAACAGGGGAGGCTTGAAAGCGCCCCCTCTGAATCAAAGAACTGTTTCACATCCGTTATGCTTCCTGGAAGTCGAAAGTTGCCGGCGTTGAATTGCAGCGTATGTGACCGTCATGGGTCTTGGAAAGGACCCCTTGAATTAAAGGGTAGCAGATTGACGAACGGGGCAACCGTCCCGGTGTGTCATGGGTCTTGAAAAAAGACCCTTTGAATTAAAGGGAACTGGTGCGGTTTGACACCCAGGCGCTGCAAAGTCATGGGTCTTGGAAGAGACCCCTTGAATTAAAGGTTGTTGCTGTCGGACGGCGTGCACGACCTTGTCACCGATGGTCATGGGTCTTGAAAAAGACCCTTTGAATTAGAGGGCGGCCGGGTAGCGGCCCTGTGCCGTCTGGTCGGGTCAGGTAATTCCCCGGATTCCCGGTCCCGGAGGTCCCGAATGGCGGTGTGATGTCACCGGGTTCAGTTTAGTGGCCAGGACCGGTTCCACCAGGGCCGCCACTTCGGGGGAAAGCTGCCGTTTCAGCCGGAACAAAACATGCCGCGCGGGAAAGCTGTGGGTGCGTTCCCAGAGGTCTTTCCACGCTAGGGCCAGTTCGTCGCGGTGCACCGCCCGGGCCCGGAGCGTGTAGCGGCGGGCGACGCAATGGAGGTCTGGGTCAGCGGCGGAAGTTTCACGGAGCCAGGCGGTCAGATGAGGGACAGCAGCCCCCGGAAGGTACTGTGTGTCCAGCCAGATCATCTGAAGCAAAGCCTCCCGGCGGAGACGGTCTGGCGCTTCCCGGTCAGCCAGGACGGATTCCCAGGCGGCGTGCCAGAGGTTTGCTGCTTCCGCCCCTCCCGGATCGTGACGGAAAGCCTGCCCTAGAGCTGCCACCACATGGAAGTCGGTGGCAGCCGGGAAGACCTGCTGACGCATTTCCGTCAGCAGGTGGAGCAGGCGGGGGCGGAGGCGGCCGGGAAACCACCGGCGCTCCAGGGTCGACAGGGCCCGGAGACTGATCGCCAGTCCCCGTCCGTCAGAGTGATTGCGGAAGCGGTCACTGTCGGCAGCGGCCTCCCAGGCTTTCCAGAGCCGGTCGGCAGATGCGGGGGAGCGCGGTCCGTCCTGGCCATAGACGGCCAGGCTTTTGAGCCACAGCAGGTTCCGGGTGGGGTTGGCGCCCAGCAGCCCGCAGGCCGTAGGCAGCAGGCGTTCCGGGAAATGGCTGATGTCAAGAGCCACCAGGGTTTTCAGTCCCTTCCAGGCCTGACGCCAGTCAGGGCTACTGTGAAACTGATGCCAGGCCGTATCCCAGTGTTCCTGTGGGGAGGGCGCCATGGGAGAAGTTCCTTTCGTGGGGTGTGTCACCAGTCCAGCGCCGGCGGGGGGAAGCATACCGGACGGCAGCGGGCATCGGCAATGATGAACTGGAGGCTGCCCCAGGCTTCTCGGCGCTGCCATTCGGGGGTGCCGACGGCCACCAGGTCGGTGCCGGGCCGCAGGGTATCACCCAGCGGGGCCTGGTCCCACCACCAGGCCTGCAGTTGCACATTGTCCTGTTCCAGGACGAGCTGCAGATGGCGTTTCTGCACGATCCGGGTTTCCCGAATCCGTCCCCGGACGAGAAAGCGCGGGGCGGGCCAGTCCATGCCGTGCGGTCCGAGGCAGCGGAGTTCCCGGACCAGTTCCGGTGTCAGGTCCGCCAGGGGAAGTTCCTCCAGAATGGTCAGGGACATCTGGGGGACACCGGCCGGCCACTGCCGGGCCGCCTCGGCTTCCAGACGGGTGATCAGTTCTCCGACATGGGCGGCCGGGAGGGAAAAGCCCACGGCCGCCGGATGTCCGCCATACCGGTAAAAGAGGTCGTCGCCGGCGACGGCCTGAAGGGCGGCAATGAGATCAAAGCCCGGAACGCTGCGCCCGGACCCGCGTACCCGTCCATCCCGCTGGCTGCCGAGCAGGACGGGGCGACCGGTGAGCTCGACCAGCCGGGAGGCCACAATCCCCAGAATACCTGGATGCCATCCGTCAGCCTCGTCTCCGACCATGACGAGCAGGCGCTGCCCGGCGGGGAGTGCGGCCAGGCGAGAGGTCAGATGGGCAAGCAGGCGGGACTGGAGGTCCTGGCGGGTCTCATTCCAGGTTTCCAGTTGGGCGGCCCACCGGCGGGCTGTTTCCGGGTCATCCGTGGTGAGAAGTTCCACCACGCCCCCGGTGGTTCCCGCTATGCGTCCGGCGGCATTGATGCGGGGGGCCAGGCGGAAGCCCAGGTCGGTATCGGTGACGGACTGCCCGTCAAGCCCGGCGGAGGCAAGCAGGGCGCGCAGCCCTGGTGGATGTCGGTCCCGGCCCCGGTTGAGCACTTCCAGTCCGCGACGCACCAGAAAGCGGTTGGCCGGACTCCTCAGGGTCACGAGGTCGGCATAGGTGCCGATGGCCACCAGCGGGAGCAGTCCGGTCAGCAATGCCTCCCGGGCGGGGCAGCCGTCCAGAACGCCCGCTGCCACCTGCCAGGCCAGTCCGCAGGCGGCCAGGTGTTTTTCTGGATAGGCATCCCCGGCCTGTTTGGGGCACAGGACCAGTGCGGCTTCCGGAACCCGACTGCCGAGCGCCGTGTGATGGTCAATACAGATGCCGGTCATCCCAAGGTCGCGAACGAGCTGCCACTCGGCATGGGCAGTGATGCCGATGTCAATGCTGACCAGCACCTTCACGCCGTCGGCGGCCGCCCGCTCGACGATACCGCGGTTCAGTCCATAGCCTTCGCGGTCGCGGTCGGGGATGTACCATGAGATACGGTTCCGGCGGTCGCCGGCCAGCGCCAGCAGGGACTCCCGCAGGGTGATGAGCCCCAGGGTGCCATCACAGTCGTAGTCCCCCACGATGCGGATGTGGTCCCCGCGGTCGAGCGCCTCTCGCAGCGCCCGGATGGCTTCCGGGTAGTGGCGCATGGCGTCCGGCGGCGGAAGCGCGGTGGCGTCCGTGGTGAGGAACTCCCAGACGGCTTCGGGGGTGGTCAGTCCCTGCTGCAGCAGGTAGCGGGCGGCCAGCGGGTGCAGTCCGGTCACACGGGACATCTGGCGCGCCTTCCGGTCCGGGACTTCCGCGAAACTCCAGCGGCGCCCGGTCAGGGAGGACGCTTGCCAGAGCTGGTCTACCGGATGGTCTGCAAGGTGGATCATGGGAAACTCCAGAGAAAATGCGGCAGAAAGTCGCCGAAAAATTACAGGGAAAATCAGGCCTTGGATGCGGTTTATGTGCGACCCGGCTGGAACGGCATGATACGTGCTGATCGGGATGAAATCAAGCCTCCAAAAAAAGGAAAAGATAAAGGGTGGACAAACGGGTTGTTTTGTGGTGGAATGGGCAGGCAATTTTGGGAATCCGGCAGACATGACGGACAAATGTCGCCCCGGAAACACACAGAAAACGGCACGGAAGCAGGAGGTGGCCATGCCGGGATACGGAGATGACTATGGAGATGAATTTGGAAGGAAGGGTGGGGAGTTCCGGGACGGAGACGGCGGGACGGGAACGGATCTGGCCGGTTGCCTCGGAAAGAGCAGTGCCATTCTGAAGGAAATGTTCCGTCTGTCACCGGAACCGCTCAGCGGGTGGAAGGCGCTGTGTCCGCCGGTGGCCGGTCAGGGGACGAAACCGGGGGGACTCAGGTTGCCGCCGCCGCGGCCGTTGTATCCGTCCTACTGGTCGGTTCGGGAGAAGGCGGACCGGGACCGTCCCGGTGGTGACTATATTCCGCTGGGACCGGGACCGCAGGAGACGGCCGGGCAGAGCGCCGGGCAGGTGCGTGCCGCGTGGTGGCAATGGGTATGGACCGCCCTGGTCGAGCCCCAGCCCTGGGTCATGGACACGGATGAGTTGCTGACAGCCTGGGAGGAACGGTGGATCGAGTTTCCGGAACTCTACGGCATGCTGCGGCAGACGCTGGCGGCGCCGGCCGGGCCGGCGCCGCCTGAACCGGGAAGGAACTGACGGAGATGGAGCGGGACATAATTCTGGCTCTTCGTGCTCCGCTCCGATGTACCCGGGGCGCTTTCGATCCTGGCGGATGAGGTGTGCCGGGAAGTGCATGGGGGCGTTTTGTCGGTGATGGCGATCAACGGCATCCCCCATCCCGGGACCATCTCTTTGGAGAAACGGACAGAGAGACTGAACCATCTGCGGACGGCATGGGAGCCGGACTCCAGCTTGCCGTATAGTACGCGATAGTGATCATGCTCATGGAAAGCACGATCAGCACAGGCAGGGCGGCAAAACTTCCCGGTGTCCCGGTCAGGACGTTGCAGCGTTGGGAACGCGAAGGAAGGCTGATTCCGGTGGCCCGAAAGGACAGTAACCGCTGTCTCGCGGCGCTGAACCTGAAGCTGAACCTGAAACGGCTGGCAACCGAAACGGCCCGACCCGTGGCGAGTCCGACCAGTAATGGCGGCGCTGCGGCGGGGACCGTCCCCGCCGTAGTCGGGAAAGTCACGCTTGTCAAATACGACGGTGGTCAACAGGACACGTCGGGGCAGGAAGAGAACCGTGCGCACTCCTGCGCACATTCTTGATAGCAGGGAAAACGGGAATGCATCAGGCAAACAAGGACAGGGAGAGGGTGGAGACCCCGTGGCTGGAGGGAATGTCCGGGGAGGGGCAGGTGGGGATGGAGACCGGGTGCAGCAACCTGGCGTCCCCTGCCCGGGAGGCGCCGCGGTCGGAGTCTGTCACCGCCGGGTCGCTGCGTGAAATTCTGGAGAAATACTGTGGGACAGGCAGCACCAGGCCGGAAGCCGGAAGGCGTTTTGAAGTGTTGGTCCGGTATTACCTGCAAACCGATCCGCAGTACCGGCAACTGTTCCGGAAGGTCTGGCTGTGGGCGGAGTGGGAGCTGCGGGGGGAGGTGACCGGTGGAGGGGGAAGGGACATCGGCATTGACCTCGTGGCGGAGTTTCGTGGGGCGGCCGATGGCGAACCGCGATTCTGCGCCATCCAGTGCAAGTTTCATTTACACCGGAAGCTGGGGTGGGAGGAACTGGGGAGTTTCCTGGGAGCTTCGGAATGGAGAGGCTTTCGTGAGCGGTGGCTGGTCTCGACGGCGCCGCTGACGGAGGAGGCCCTGAGGCAGCTGGAGGTGCCGGAACGGCAGGGTCCGGCCTTCCATCTGCTGACGTTGGAGGCGATGGAGTCGTCCCCCATCAACTGGAATGAATTCCGGTGGGATGACCCGGAGTTGCCGGAACTGCCCCTTCGGGCGAGGCGGGAGCCGCAAGAGCACCAGGTGGAAGCCATCCAGTCCGTCCTGGCGGGACTGGAACGGCAGGACCGGGGGCAACTCATCATGGCCTGCGGGACGGGCAAGACATTCGTTTCACTGCGGGTGGCCGAACGGTGGCGGTACGTGGGCGGAAACGGACAGGCGCGGGGCGGGCGGATACTGTTTCTGGCCCCCTCCATTGCCTTGGTGGGGCAGTCCCTGCGTGCCTGGACGGCGGATGCCGCCGGAGATATCCGTGCCGTAGTGGTGTGTTCCGACCGCACCGTAGGGCGGGTCGGCAGGGCGCGTTCCATGTCCGAAGATGAAGATGCCCGGGTTATGGAGATTCCCTATCCGGTAACAACCGACCCGGAGTGGCTCCGGGAGCAACTCCGGTCCGATGCGCCGCCCGGGACGCTGACCGTAGTCTTCAGCACCTATCAATCCCTGTCAGTTCTGGTCCGGATGCAGGAGGAGATGCCGGAGTGGACATTTGATCTGGTCATCTGTGATGAGGCGCACCGAACAACCGGCTATACGGCTCCGGGAGAAGCTCCATCAGATTTCACGTTGGTGCATGACGCCAACAGGTTGCGGGCGCAAAAACGGCTCTATATGACGGCCACCCCGCGGATGTACCCGGATGCGGTGCGGGAGCGGGCCCGGCAGCAGCAACTGCAGGTGTACTCCATGGAAGACGAGGGGACGTACGGTCCGGTGCTGCACCGGCTGACGTTTGCGGAGGCGGTGGAGCGGGGGATTCTGAGCGATTACCGGGTACTGGTGCTGGCGGTCGATAGCCGGTACGCCAGTCAGCTGCTGGGAGCAGCCGACGCAGAGGCACAGCGGGAATTGAATCTCGATGACACGGCCCGGCTGGTGGGCTGCTGGAACGGGCTGGCCAAGAAGTTTTGTGACGAGGACAGAGTGTTTCTGGAAGGGGATACGCAGCCGATGCGGACGGCCCTGGGGTTTGCGTCCTCGATTGCCAGCTCAAAGCGCATTGCCCGGCAGATGGAGAACGTGGCGCGGGTGCTGGCCGCAGAGGGCGCCGACGGCTACCAGGTCACAACCCGCCATGTGGACGGAACGATGGATGCGATGCAACGGCAGGAAGCCCTGAACTGGCTAGCCGGAGGCAGAAACGCGCCCGGAGCGACGGCGGAAGCAGGCTGCCGGGTGCTGACCAATGCCCGGTGCCTGATGGAAGGGGTGGATGTGCCGGAACTCGACGCCATCATTTTCTTTCAGCCGCGCAACTCGTTCGTGGATGTCGTCCAGGCGGTGGGGCGGGTGATGCGGCGTCCGGCCGGTGGGGGAAAACGTTTCGGGTACGTGCTGCTGCCGGTGGTAATCCCGGAGGGGGTGGACCCGGATGCGGCCATGGAGGACAATGACCGCTACCGGGTCATCTGGCAGGTGCTCAATGCCCTGCGCTCGCATGACGACCGGCTGGAGCGGGAACTGGCGCAACTCGGATTGCCGGGAGCCGGAGCTCCGCGTCATGTCAACATCATCGGCATCGGAGCGGAGAGCCGTGGGGCGGGGACGGAAGGGGACGGCGCACCGCAGGGTGAAATTGCCCGGCAGATGAGTCTGGCGCTGAGTCCCCCGGTGCTGGAGCAGTGGCGGCAGGCGCTGGTGGCGCGGATGGCGCTGCGGTGCACGAACCGGCTGTACTGGGAGGACTGGGCGCGGGAGGTGACGACCATTGCGGCCCACCATGTCACCCGCCTGGAAACGGCACTGAAGCGGGGAGGGCCCTTTGCGGAGCGGTTTCGGGCATTCACCCAGGCCTTGCGCTCCACACTGCGGGATGACCTGACCGAACGGGAAGTCCTGGAGATGCTGGCCCAGCATCTGATTACACGCCCGGTCTTTGACGCGCTGTTCGGGGACTACGCCTTCGCCAAAAACAATCCGGTCTCGGAGTCCATGGAAGCCGTCCTGGCGGAGGTGGACGGAAACGGGCTGGAGAGTGAACGTCGGAGCCTGCAGGGTTTTTATGAGAGCGTGCGGCGGCGGGTGGAGGGCATCACGGCGCCGGAGGCCCGGCAGCGGGTTATCACCGAACTGTACCAGCGTTTTTTCCAGCTGGCCTTCCCGGCAATGGCCGAGCAGTTGGGCATTGTCTACACGCCGGTGGAAGTGGTGGATTTCATTTTGCGGAGCGTGCAGGTCCTCTCGCAGAAACACTTCGGGAAGGGACTGGGGGATGAGGGGGTGGATATTCTGGACCCCTTTGCCGGGACAGGAACGTTCCTCGTGCGGCTGATGGAGTTGGGGCTCATATCGCCGGAGCGTCTGCCGCACAAGTATGACCAGGAGATGCACGCGAACGAAGTGGTGCTGCTGGCCTACTATCTGGCGGCGATCAACATCGAGGAAGCCTTTCACCGGACGGTCGGGGGGGCGTACCGTCCCTTTCCGGGGATGGTGCTGGCGGACACGTTCCGGATGCAGGAGGCGCAGGCAGGGCATCTGTTTGAGGGGTTCCGGGGCAACAGCGAGCGGGTGGCGCGCCAGAAGGGAAGGGATATCCGGGTCGTCATCGGGAATCCTCCCCACTCGGCCTGGCAGAAAAACGCCAACGAAAATCGTCCCAATCAGTCCTACCCCGAGCTTGACCGGCGGTTGAAGGAAACATACGGGGCGGGAGTGACGGTGACCAACCGGAACAGTCTGTACGACCATTATATCCGGGCCTTCCGCTGGGCAAGCGACCGGATGGGGAATGAAGGGATCATTGGGTTTGTCACGAACGGCGGGTGGCTGGACACCCGCGCCATGAGTGGATTCCGGCGCTGTCTGGTGGAGGAATTCACGGAAATTTATGTGTTGAATCTGCGGGGGAATGCGCGGACGCAGGGAGAACTGCGGCGGGCGGAAGGCGATAATGTTTTTGGGAGTGGGTCGCGCTCAACGATTGCCATCACCCTGCTGGTCAAAAAGGCCGGGGCGAAGGGGCCGGGGCGGATTTACTACCACGACATCGGCGATGACCTCAGTCGGGAGGAAAAACTACAGAAACTGGCGACATTCCGGGATGCCGGGAACGTGGACTGGAAACCTCTGGTGGCAGATGCACACCATGACTGGCTGAACCAGAGAAGGACGGATTTTGAAAATCTGTATCCGCTCATTGCCGCAGGAAGGCGGAACGCGCAGGGGGTTTTTGCAGTGAGCAGTAATGGCGTCAAGAGCAACCGGGATATCTGGGTTTATCACCCGCAAACCATCCGGCTCAGGGAACAGGTAAAGGATTGGGTGGATTTCTTCCATGCGGAGCAGCAACGGGTTCTGCCGTCTCTGGGCACTGCGGGAGCGAAAAATCCCCGGAGCCATGGCCTTCTCCGGAACCGGGTGGCACTGGCAGCAAAGAAGGTGAACTATGATCCAAAGCGTATCAAGTGGGGGCGGGATTTGTTTCAGACACTGGTGCGGGGCGAAAGTATCACGTGGGGCGATGACCACATCCGCCCGGCCCTGTACCGGCCGTTTTTCCCGTTACATCTGGCCTTTCATCCCCGCCTGAATAGCTGCCTCTACAAACTTCCGGTTTTTTTCCCTGCTCCAGATGTTTCCAACCGGATGATTCTGGTGGAAGGGACTGGCGGAACCCGGGAGTTTTCCTGTCTGTTGACAGAAATGATCGCTGATTTCGGAGTTTTGTTCCACACCCGGTGTTTTCCACGGTACTACTATATCCCGCGCCGGACGCCAGGGATGCTGCCCCACTCCGACCCGGGGGCCCGGCCGGATACGCAGGTCATTCATTCTGAAGTGACAGGAACCTGGGAACGCCGGGATGCCATAACGGATGAGGCACTCCTTTTCTTCCAGTCCCACTATAACGACCCATCCATCACCAAAGATGATATCTTTGATTATGTCTATGGCGTCCTGCATGCGCCGGATTACCGGGAACGTTACGCCAGCAATCTCCGCAAGGAATTGCCCCGGATTCCCCTCGCCCGGGATTTCCGTGCCTTCGTGCAGGCCGGACAGGAACTGGCCCGGCTGCATCTGGGCTACGCAACCGCCACACCGTATCCGTTGACCGAAGAAGACCGCATCCCGGAAGATATGGACAAATGGAATGGCTACCGGGTCATGAAAATGAAATTTGGTCAGATCGGCGCCGGGCAAAAAGACAAAAGTGTCATCCTGTTCAATGAATGGATTACCCTGCGCGGCATTCCCCCGGAAGCCTATGACTATGTCGTCAATGGCAAAAGCGCCGTGGAATGGGTCATGGAGTGCTATCAGTACCGGCCGGACAAAGAGACCGGAATTGTATGGGACCCGAATGATCTTGCCCGGCAGAAGGGGGACCCGCGTTATGTGCTGGACCTGCTGCGGCGGATCATCACCGTCAGCCTGGAAACCATGCGGATCGTCGCCGGACTTCCTCCCAGTCTCACCTGAACACCTGTCAGTCCCCGCAGCCGGACTCCAGAGCAGGTAGCCAGGACAGCCCCCATCCGGCAGAAGAACAGAAAGATGATAAAAATGCCGTATGCTGACGATATTCCCCCCTCATCCAGATCGTTTATCCGGAGACTCACCGGGACTGTCGTTAGATACGGCATCCTGACAAATGTGTTTGCAAAACCCGGACCAGCCACGTCTTCCAGCCCGTTCAGGGCGATAGGAGCGCAGGATATTCGCGTCCATCCGTGGTGACCGTTCCGGGTCAGGCAGTGGCTGTGGACATCTTCCACGATGTGTTTTCTGAGACTTCCAGTAGAAAGACCCGGATTACGACCTGCATCATCCACCTCCATGGGCTTTTATTGCTGTTCTCTGTTTCTGGAATCACTCCCAACCATACGCGGCACAACATTGATTTCGCGGGCTGTCAAGTCGCGCTGGCCGGGACCCCCGGTGGACGATGGTTTCAGGCGGGGCCGCCCCGGAGGGCTGGGGTTCAGGTTCGTCCAGGTCTGTTTCGGGAGACGGGAACCGGTGTTCCTCCAGCGTGGATGCCATGGATGCCGGCTCGGATGGGGCGGCTTCGGGTATGACGCGGCGCCGTTTCCACTCCACAGGCTTGTCTGGGGGGGCTGTCCGTCCTGGTTTGGCTTTTGGGTCTGACAGGCCTTGAGTCCGATAATCAAAGTTATGTTTCCATGTTCGTCCGCAAGGATAAGGGTGCGACTGCGTATAAAACCCCTGACAGAATACCTGACCTTCAACCTTCCCTCCAAAATGGCCTTCGTCAACATCACACCCCAGGTTGAGGCAATTGTGCGGCGCAGCGGCGTCAAGGAAGGGCTGGTGCTGTGCAACAGCATGCACATCACCTCCAGCGTCTTCATCAACGACGACGAAGCCGGACTGCACCACGACTTCGGCGTGTGGCTGGAACAGCTCGCGCCTTTTACCCCGGACCCGAACCACTACCACCACAACCGCACCGGCGAAGACAATGCCGATGCCCATCTCAAGCGCCAGATCATGGGACGGGAGGTTGTCGTCGCCATCACCAACAGACGACTGGATTTCGGTCCGTGGGAGCAGATTTTTTACGGTGAGTTTGACAGCTACCGACCCAAGCGGGTGCTCGTCAAGGTCATCGGCGAGTGACTGCCTGCGCCCCGGTTCCCGGCTCTCATGAACGCTGCGCCCGCCCCCGGCTTTCCTGCCACAGGCGGCAACGGGCCGCCATCTATGCGGCCAGTCGCGCATCCTGCCCGAAATGCAGGTGAATGTAGCTGGCATGCAGGTCGCCGCTGGCAACCCCTTCGGCGCGTGGTTGTTCTGCCGGATGACGCGGCTCAATGACGTAGGCCGGCGGCGCTCCTTCCGGGCGCTGCCACGTCGGGCGGTGAAACTCGTGCCCCCGCAGCCGTTGTCCGGCTCCGCCCGGAAGTCCGTCGGCAGCCAGCCTGACTTCCCGGTAGCCCATGACCAGCCGGCGCTCCATCCGGCAGACACCGGGAACAAGGCCAACCATCGGATGGCGCTGCCCTTCGGCATCTTCCAACGCCTCGGTCAGATATATCAACCCGCCACACCCGGCGTAGATCGGCGCCCCCTGGGCGTGGGCTTTCCGGACGGCCGCCAGCAACGGACGGTTGGCACTGAGGGCGGCGGCATAAATTTCAGGATAGCCACCGCCGAAATACAACCCGCTGATACCGGGCGGCAGAACGGCATCGCGCAACGGACTGAACCACACGACCTTCGCACCCGCGGCCCGCAGCGCGTCCAGATTGTCCGCATAGTAGAAACAAAACGCCTCGTCACGGGCGACACCTGTCCGAACCACGCCATCCGAAGCCGCGGCCAGGGCCGCAGCCAGTGGGCCGGCGCTGTCCGGCAGCGGTAGCGGCAGCGCGGCTTCAGCCAACGCTACGACCGCCTCCAGGTCAACATCACGTGCCATCGCTTCCCGCACCCGGGCCAGGAAGGTCTGTACGGCCTGTGGCCGTTCAACAGCCCAAGATGCCGCTCCGGTATGGCAAGGTCGAGCAGGTACGGAAGACAGCCAAATACTGGAACGCTGTACTGCGTGATGGCCTCCCGCAGCCATCCGGCATGGCGCTCCCCGCCAACCCGGTTGCAGATGACGCCAGCGATATTGACCTTTGGCATAAACGTGTGAAAGCCGTGGACAACCGCCGCCGCACTGACCGACATGTTGCACCGCAGCTCGCGGAGGTGGTGGAATCCGGCTGTGAAGGCACAGGTCAATCAGTTTTTTGAAGGCGGCCGTATCGCCGATGGAGATCACATCGGGTATGGCTGGAAGCCCCGTACTTCAGTGCGGGGAGGAAAGCCTCTTGAGCAACTTCAGTTGCCAGATAACCATTCAAGCGCATAACCTGAACTCATGCCACAGCAAATACTGACCATTGTCTGTCAACTCAATCCCACTGCAGCGCAAAGTTCTGCAGGGCTTCGCTGAGGCTTGCAGATACATCAACCGTACCATTTGCCCCAGCCTGACCAACAAGAACCGTATTCAGAAAGAAGTTTATAGAGCAGTACGACAGCAATTCGGCTTAACCGCTAACTTGGCTGTCCGGGCTTGTGCCAGGGTTGCCGCTAACCGCAAGGTGGGAAGGGTTAAGGCGAAAGCTACCAACAGCGCGATCGCCCTGGAAGACCTGACGGGGATTCGGGAGCGTATTCATCGGCAGCCTCGCAGTAAGACTGAACGGCGCAGGTCAAATCGTTGGGCGTTCTATCAATTGCGGCAGTTTTTGGAATACAAAGCCATTCGGGCAGGCGTACGAGTATGGGTTGTACCTGCGGCTTACACCTCCCAAACCTGCCACAAGTGCTTGCATATTCATCCTGACC
>Ga0308405_1001038_pt1 | contig 14698 bp, 5 predicted proteins | sample HotsprSampleMS13_FD_203473 | JGI IMG/M metagenome (GOLD analysis project Ga0308405, IMG submission 203473) | Hot spring phototrophic mat microbial communities from Mushroom Spring, Yellowstone National Park, Wyoming, United States - 20060912_MS13 ...
ATACCCACTACAACCGGAGTAGGACTAACCGGAGTAGGACATGGCATCATTCGCATTAATCGTAGGATCCCCGATCTTTTCATACCTTTCTGCCTAATATCTTTACTCCTAAACTTTCTAGCATGCTCTCTGTCCTTGCGCAAATCATCTCTACTCTTTACCAAAAACCTGAGCTCACAATTGCCAGAACCACCACCTTGGAAATTCATGCCACCAAAAACATTACGTATCGGAATACCTCGTACGTTTGAAAAATTTTGAAACGGAGAGCCTATTACATTGTTGCTCCCACCGCGATTAGCTAAATTCGCCACATTTGCCTGATTCGCAGTATTTGCAACATTCGCTTGATTTGCAACATTAGCACTGTTGGCGCTATTGGCACTATTCTGCTCGTTCTGACAGTTTGTGCTATTGCTGGTTGAAGGACAATACTCCTCTCTCTTTGCACACCTAACTACCTCACCACTTGCAAGTTCAAGCTGCTCTGCCTCCCACGGAGGACCATCGCATACCTCTTCACTAGCTTCACCTTCCCCATCAGGTGGACAACACCCCCCACTGACTCTCCTATTACACATTGTCCCCTCATCTCCACAACAGTTACTCCACCACCCATTAAACTTACACTGCTCGTGAAACTTCCATCCTCGCCCCTCACACTGCCTCTTGAAGTTCTCTTTGTCCGCCTCAGTCTCAAACGGCCCACCTTCTTCACAATACACAGTCGGACAAGTTTCCGGATCCGTACCTTCAGGCAAAGATGCTGGTGTAGGACAACATGAAGCTTTGCCTAACTCGCACTTCTCTATCGGCCCCTTGTCATCTTCACCAGTATCTTCATCAAAATTAATCTCTTTACACTCACCTGCTCTATCTTCATTATCCGGCTGAACTCCACAGATTTTTATTTCACAATCTTCTTCTCCGCGTTCCTCTCCTCCTTCAGCGATTAACCTACCTCCACTCCCATTTCTCGAACAACGACCATTCTTTTTATACCTCTTACAGCCATGTGCCAACAAACAAAGCGTTCCTCGTGGTAAAACTGGAACTCTTAAAATAAACACCGTTTGATGCTCGGGATTGTGAAGCAACAACCCCGCCATATTAAACTGCAGTTCCAATAAAGGCGATCTTCCTGCGAACAACTTACCAAGCCCAACAGTGTAAAGAGGGCTTCTGAGGTATGTTAATTTGTCAAACATCGTGGGAGGCGGAGAAAACCAATGCCTAAAATCTGGCTCCCGAAGCGGCCATACCCACTTTCTCTTAGTCACAGCAGAATCCGTTAAGGAAGACATCTCCGAATAATGTGAAGTAGAATTTCCTATTAAAGGCATGGACACGTGAGGAGACTGTTTCAATTTATTTTGTCCTGTAACGTGAATTTCTACAAAATATGGCCAGTCGTATTGTGACTGCATACTTGTTTGTTTTATTCCAAATTTCTTTTTAAAATCTTCCCAATCCAGCTTCCACAGGGATCTTGGAAGAATTTTTACACCTCTTCTATCAGATCTAAATTTGAAAGCTAAGCCTCGAATCCCTCTTGCATCCCTATCTTCTACAACTACACCCCCTTCAAGCAGAAATCTCTTAAGATCTAAAATCTGTCTATTGCCTCTTATAGGATTCCCATTTGAATCTTTAAGGGGGATGCTATCTGGAAGAATAACTTTTGTTGAGTAAATATCGAGTGGTGAGGTGAACGTGATAATAACCGAATTCCTTAGATTTGGGTCTTGCTCGCGAATATCAAACACATTAACGTCACTTACCGTGGGGAAAAACTCAACATGTTGATTTGGGTTTCCTCTTTCTGTAAACCCACCATACTTAAACAAATCGGTGTCCTGATTCGTGAAGTTACGTGGAACCAACCTGTGAAACCTTGTTGCCGGAACATGGTACCACTCGCCATTTATTGTTCTACCTGCGCCTTTGAAAAATGAGCCCCTCCCTTCAATTGAGCCTTGTACGGACCGAAGATAAAATCGATAACTATTAGATTGATGAAAATTATGTAGGGGGTACTTGATTGTTTCGCCCCTTGTAAATCCAAAATTTCTCACCCCCGCTATCGCTACCGGTGACCAAGCCCCGTGCAAAGTTGGATTACAACTGGAATCATGAACATCAGCAGTCAGAAGATTAGGGGGAAATCCACCTACGGGCACAGTGTAGGCTAGTGAGTAATTGTTCAAATGATTATGAGAAATTAAGTGAATGTTCTTTGAATAAAGACCTGCAAATCCTGATGAATCACACACTCGTATCCCATCAAACCGATTTAAGTTTCCTCTGCTTAAAGACATCCCATCAGCTCGCGCATACCAAATGTCACTTAAAAATTCTGTTTGTGGATTTTTTACATAACTGTAACCAAGCAGATCAAGGCCAAGCATCCAATCGTACCAGAATGTAAGGGCAGCCGGACACTGTCCAGCTAGATAAACTTCTTGATTATCTCTTCTATTCCAAAGAATATAATCACATACCGGCATTATTAAGTCTCTCACATTCCTAAGGTGCCAAGATTGAGCATACGCAGCGACGGGCTGAACTATGTCAGTTCCTACCAAAAAGGCTTGGTTATAACCTGAACGACAATTTGGATGCATGGCAAGACTTTTATCTCTATGCAACACATCGGGCCGAACTAACACTTTACAGGATAAAAAGTTTTGATAAGTTTCGTCAAAATTACTCACCTCACTATTCCATTGGCGAGTTAAAGCTTGTCCTAGCCGTACTTTCACCCGACCCCCCGCTAAGCCCTCAAACATTGGGATATTTATTTGAGGTTGCGTTCCTTTTTTAGCGCATTGGTTTAAAAGACCTGCATAATCTGCATCCACATTAAAATTGTGAAGAGTCCATACTCCCAACAAGCAACAAGCCACTGCTTTCTTTCTTCTATCGATATCCTCGGAGTCATTGTCGCTAAAACGCCTATCGAATTTAACACTAAAAACTTCTAAGCTAGGCTGATTCGCATCCGTACCTCCACCACCATGAAAATCTCCTAGTGAAGTGCCAGAAAGATATATAGCCCGTAAGAAAAATCCCAAAGGACTTAGGTTGGGATTCAAATCATTTTCGGTAAAATTTAGGTTCACTCGATATTGTCCATCGCTAAGTGTAGTTAATTGGATGTTCCTAAAAATCGGAGGGATGAAACTAAAATCGAGAAACGCAGAAAAATCAACAGCTAAACTCACGAAATTGAAGCGCTCAAGAAGGACTCTCGGATTTGCGAATATATTATGGAGATCCTGTCTAGGCACCAGGGTGTAGTCAAATCCCTTTATCACAGCTATTAGCTCATTCTTAGGGGCATCAAAAAGGGGTTCAGATGATGCAGGATCAAAGTCACCATCACTTGAATTGTCCGTCTGAAGCCGGGATAGTAAGTGAGCTACACTATCAATTGAAGCGCCGAACAAACTTAAAGACAGCCTTCTTGAAAATAATGTCTCTATGGGGGTCTCTGGCATGGTTAATTTATCCTTTAGACTCTGCTCAATGGCATGCAAGATAGAGAAACCGTCTACGGGTAACAAAGCCTTGTGAGTGCCAGATGAGGAAAAATCAGCTGGTCCCACTAATAAAAATACCTTGCCTCTTGCACTTTCTTTTCTTATTAAACGCTCAAGAACCTGTTTTTCATGACTGAGGCTATCAAAAACATAAAAAGATGAGGGTGTAAAAACGATTGTCGAGGGGATTTCTTGATCAACTAATTGAAAAGTCACTTTAAGAAGCCACCCCTCGTGATCGACTGAAAAAGATTGAACTAGATTTTGAGCCCTGAAATTGTTTAAGTAGCTTTGCAACTCTCTCTTTAAAAACTCTAGGGAAACACCCATTGCTGCTTCCCGAACATTTACCAAATCATTGAAACTACTCACTGTGTTCAATTCTTCCCGCACTGAATCGCGAGAATACTCCGATCCTAGACGCCTTACAAAACAATCTAAACTGCGCGCGAAGCTTTCTACTGTTACATCTAAATCTCTATCGCCATCTTCTTGGCAACTTAAAGGCGTGACTCGCTCTGTGAAATAAATTTTTTCTTGCAAGCCATTAAAAAAACACCCTCGTAAATCACAAGAAACGGACGGCCTATCTAAAAACTTATCTTCATAAAAAACCAGCCCTTGATTAGAAGTTAAAACTGTTTCAAAACAGCTTAAATAATCTTGTAGCGAAAAGTTAGATTTATATAGATCCCTTACAGAAAGATCACATCTACTCAAAATTTCTGTTAGCAAAGGCCTAAAGTCCACGTATTTGGCAGGCGAAACAAAATGAACTGGGTTTGAATCAGGATTTTTACCTGATTGTACCTGAAGAAAGGATACAAGAAGAAGCGGGATTAAACACCACAATTTTGTTTTAAAGCTGTAGAAAGACATTAGCAATATTTTTAAACGGACTAAGATTTAAGTCAACCTTTGGTTCAGGTGGATTGGCTTAATTTGGTTTTTTATGACATAATTTAAATAGGCAACTTCGCTGCTACAATTAAAATGTTGAAATTACCTCAACGGAGGGTTGAAAGAAACCCAGATGATCCATCAATCAAGAGGCGGGGCTACCACTCTAAAGACTGTAGCGTAAGTTTACAAAAAAGTTTACAAAAATTAGCAAGGTTACTTACTGCAGCTTCGGTAGCTTCCCTAGCCTCAATATTCGCTTTACCTTACATTCATAAAGTGTTTCAAAGTCCAAAAAAAACTGATCCAAGGCTCGAGATCTCTAATGTCCAAGAGCCTGAATTGACGTTTACACCAGAGCAACAACGTTGCGTAAGATCACTAAACCTACCAGAAGACTGTACTATTTGTGCAATAGCTAAACTTGCTGATAAGACTTCAGGAAATTTAGTCAAAGACTTTTACGATGCTTTGGTTAGAGCAAGAGAAGATCCATGGTTTTCCAAAAGTGAGTCTATTTTAAAAGGAAAGTATCACCTGATAGTGGTGCAGTTTGAAAGTAGACTCTATTTGATTTTAGTGAGAGGAAATCTTGAGCAATTCCATAAAAGGGATAACCTAATAATTTACAACGTTTACAACCCTCCTTCAGATGCTAACTCACTACAAAGCTTGGTTTTGAGCCACTTTGCTTTAGATGGACCTCAAATGGTTATCGAACCTAGCTTGCGTGATTTTCTAGCAAATCAGAACTGGGACTTGCAAAAGTTTGTAGCGGAGATATTCGACGAACGAAACCAGGCTCTCGCCTACATGTTGGACAGGAATTTAGAAGCTGATTTTTGTGAAATTATTTATAGTTCAAAGCAAAATGAGCTTGTTAAGTTTAGCAAGCGAGTAAGGTTTTTAGAACGGTTAGAGAGCTATTCGAAGACTCTGGGATACGGTGAAGATCCAAAACGCGATGCAGCAATAGCTTTAGTCATTGCTACGCAGTTTATATTTGCTGTTCAAGAAAATAAAGTACCCGCTGAAACCGCGCAAAAAGAGTTAGAATCCCTCAAACGTTTAGCGAGCAAGCAAAGCTATCCTAAAACTGTAACAGAAATTTTGAATGTTACTGAGGAGTGTATCAAGATCGCGAAGGGCATCTACAAAAAAAAAGATCAGTCAACGCCTTTTATACACAGCTTACAAAGCTAGCTGATAAACTTTGTGAAAGGCCAATGATAAATCAGCACTAAAGATCTTTGGTGCTACTAATGCCTTTGCCGCCACGTTTTTAAAAGATAGAAGTAACTCAATCCACCAAATACTTTGGCAATATGCTTACTACAGAAACACTTTTTGTTGTTTTTCACACTATCTAGCCTAACTACTGTAAGTTTCAAGAAAAATAGAAATCAAGGCGGGATACAATTATGAAGCAAACCGCTTAAGGAAACTAACCTTCTGATAAAACACAATCGAACGAACACAAACTCTCCCCACAACCTCTAAAAACATAACCAAAGTTTACCTTGTGGTGAAGTATGGTTAGCTGCCATAATATTAAGTTTTAAAGTGTATTAAGCTCTTTTTAGCTTACACAAGAAACTACCTGAGCAAAACTGTTGTGGCCTTCTAGGTTAAAACAAAAGCCTCAAGGTGCCTTAGCGATACTTTTTCCAAAATGCAGTTGGACACCTTCTTTTTCCTTTCTTTATCACAATGTTGCAAAGTTTAAAAAATCAGTATACCGCATGGAATTCCTGCGGATGATTCCCCTAAACAGACAGGGCAAAAAATTATTCAATAATCAAACCTTACGACTGTTCATTTAAGAGTGTTAACACCATTTTTTATTCCATCATCTAACAACAAATTTGCACTGATTGTTGATTCATAGCATCAGAGAAAGAAACGCCGTACTTTGCTGAAAAGCTAATCGTACTACTAAAGCCGAGCCAGAAATTGCAAGGTCTTCGGTTTAAATAATTTTAATAATTTTCCCTCTTCTTAACATTTGAGCAATCCTGTGTTAAACATTTTGAAGCTAATAATCCAAGCCAGAGGATGCATTAGGCATGCTAAAACTAATTCAATTGCCTTACTTAAAATGCCCACCTAAAAATTACTGCCAAAAAAATTTTCATTCAAGATGAGATTTAAGTTCTATCGCAATTTGGCTCAAAAAATACATCTATGTTTAATAATTTTAGAAACGATACTAATAACCTTGAACTCTGGTACGGGTTTTGATCGCGGGTGTTCAGTGTTAAGCTAAACCCAGTAGTCGGTACAACTGACTATTTTGAGTTCAAAAGTACCTGAAGCAGTTATTAATCCTCTGGGTGATCCATACTAGGAGACTGTGTCGTGTACTGGCCATTAGTGTTCGAGGCATTTTTTACGTTATTAAAGATTGTGCGTGAATGACACCGCTGCTTTGATCTAAGTTCTCTAAAAAGTATAGCAACACTATTTAACAAAACTACACTCATGAACATGTAGCATGTCTCGCTATAAGTTTACCAAAAGGTGTCAGCTGACTGTAACCTTGAGCAATTTTATTTCTAGAGACTATAGAGGACCGATTTTGTCCTCCAGTATCGCCTCGCTTTGGGGGTTGAGATCGCGTATTCGACCCAGGCCCGCCCCAGGTGCCACTTTGAATTAATTCTTCGGGAGCAAATTTATCATCCGTATTTAGTTGCGTCAGTATACTAGCCTTTGTGTTGGTGTTTTCCTGATTGGTACGGTTTGAGTTTTCACCATAGATTTTAAAGTAACACTTCGACGCGACAAATAATAAAAAAACTTAGCGGCGCAACCCACAAAGCCAAAGAAAAGCATTTATCTGGAACTACATTTAACCAAGATGAAGATCTTTTTAATCTGGGTTTTAAGCCATTTTGAAATTGCCCTATTCTTGATAAACCTCCCAACCTTTAGTTCACTGTTGTATTAAGTGTGTTAGCGCAGCTTAGACCTGCTATCAATAATTTTTTTCCCAAAACCTGCCGCACCAGCTCTGCAGTCAACTATTTTCAAACATATACTTACGAGGTCAATAAATTTTATCTTCTCCGCTCTAGTCTAATACAATTACTAAGTCTACGAGCCATTCTGTGATCAGAATGGCCATCACTCTTTCCTGTTAGACTTTCTCGTCTAATTTTAGGCCCCTGCTGTATTAGTTAAAGTGGCTGTCATTTCTATACATTCACTCAATCCCTTTTTTTCTCTTGGGAGGTAAATTATTTAAACTTCCTTTAGTATTGTATTTTATACTTATAGAAGTATTTTGACACTGAAAACCTAGAAAGCCAGTGCAGACACTCTGGCACTGGATTGACAACAGTAACCGCACTTGCTCACAACTAACTATTTGATTTACTTAAATTAAATACTTTAAAGCTAAGCAGCACTTAAGGTCGCCTAAAATTGATAAATCACAAACACTATTATTTAATCATTCCAAACGTGCAAGCTTGAAATCTTACTTAATCAATGACACTTTGTTTTTAATAAAAAAAATCAAACCGTGCTTGATAGGTTTTAGTGTTTTTACGAAACAACTAAATCAACTCCATTTTATTTCAATTAACAACTATCGCAAAGAGTAAGACGTTAGCAAAATGGCATCCACGCGAATAATAGCGAGAACTAAGAAAAACAAGGAGACTTAATAATCCCGATCTATTCCGGGTGTGCTTCAAGAGCTCGTTACGGTGATTTGTGCAACGGTTCCTGATTTTGACAGTTGCAGATAAAAAATAAATCTATTTCAATAGTTATCTAGAACTTGGGACACTAATTTGCAGTATCTAGCTAACTTAATTTTTGTTCTCTACCCACTTTAAAACAAACTTTTTTGCTACTAATGTCAGATGACTCACTACGCTTTATTTGGTTTAGTTTTGTCAGCTTTGCTAACTGGGTTCTCTTTTTTTTCAGTTTTACTCTAATAAAAGTGCTCTTATTCTAAGTGAACCGTAATCGGGATAACATACCTTATTCTGATACATTACTTTTTAGTTGCAACTCAATTTAACCTTTTTACAGACCCTTATCAATATCAACCCAGACTCTCCAAGTCAAGAGCTCCTACTAAACGCTGTATACATACGAAGCAACTAAATCCCCTCTAGCCAAGATAACAAGGTTTCAGGAACCTACTACTTAAAGCTTGGCTAGCGCAAGGCCCTTTTTCAAAAATTTGTTAATCCATTTTACAGCTAGACCACCTCACGGCAACTTTAAGCTGAAACTCGCCCTTAACAAGTCTTGCACATACGCTAGTGGATGATACCTTGCTCCATCAATCAGACCGGGCTCTTGATTCTCTCACTCTTCTCCAGTCACGACAATAATTTGTTTTATTCCATCACGGGGACCGCATGAAGTGGCCTGAAGCCAAAGCTTGAGCTTGAGACTGCTTGTCAACCCCTGAAATGCTTGTTTTAGACAAACTCTTACAACTAAAGCAACTAAAACTATAACATAACCTCTCTAATCCAAATTTATGTGCATGTTAACTTAACCCCTGCCACCTTTAAATTTATCGCCGTTCTTGCCACAATCGTCTCAAAATAATTTTTTAAACTCACGCAAGATTTTCATACAGGCTTATCATTTATTTAACTTAACTTTAACACATAAAACTTTTTAAATCTCAAAAAGCCAATTCCGAAGCTTAATTTTTAAAGAGGCCTTGAGGTTTAAAATAAAGTTACATCAGACACTATTAAAAAGTCCAAAATGTTTTTATATAAACTTAAAACCTGGCAGCCCCAGTACTTTTCAATGTTCTTTTCAGCAACCAGTAAAATCATCAGATCTAATTTTTACTAAATTGCCTCATATAGTCCTGCAAGTTAAGAGCATCTGCCTAACTTACTTTTTTAAGACTCTGAAAAAATTGAAATTCTCGCTCAGGTCTTTCAGGCCTACTTTTCTTTTTCGCCCTGTTAAATAATACAAACAGGCATTGATAAATTGAAAAGAGGTCAACTTAAAGCTTATAATAATCAGTAAGTGCGCAAGTTTTAGATTTGAACACCTTTCTAGTTCGAGTAGGGCACTGATAAACTTTGAAAAAGAACGCGAGAGTCTGTCGAGTGAAAAGCATCTTTTTAAAGCTTTTGAAAGGGCAAATTTATTTTGAGCAAAAAACAAGAACTTTAGCTACACTTTTATTTTCAAAGAAGTCATTATAGTTGAGGTCACATTTCATCAACTACGCTACTAATCCACTCTGAAAGTTTTAGGAAATTTTTGGACTTAATCTTTCCTTCCCTAACCATTTTTGAAGCGCCTTAGGCACCAGTATACTTCCATCACTTTGCTGAAAATTTTCTAGAATTGCTACAATTGTCCGCGCGTCAGCTAAAGCTGTACCGTTGAGAGTATGCACAAACTGGGGCTTCGAGGCAGGTCCATCCTTGAATTTAATATTTAAACGTCTTGCTTGATAATCAGTACAGTTTGAAGCGCTTGTTACTTCTCCCCAACGACCTTCGCCAGGAAGCCAAACCTCTAAATCAAACTTGCGATAGGCCGGCCCACCTAACTCACCCGAACAGCAATCCACAACCCTCAGAGGTAGGCCTAAACCTGAAAATATCCTGACCTCTAAATCCACCAAATAATCAAGCATCTTATCTGAGTCCTCAGGCAGGCAAAACACAAACATCTCTACCTTAGTAAATTGATGAACTCTGTAGAGCCCTTTCGAAGCTTTCCCATAAGCGCCAGCTTCCCTCCTGAAACAGTGAGATATCCCCCCCAACTTTAGCGGTAAATCTTTACCATTAATCAACTGCCCCGCATACAAACCCCCTAAAGTTATTTCAGCAGTGGCAATAAGTCCTAAATTTTCTTCTTCCACCCTGTAAATTTGGCTCTCTGGTCCACGCGGTAAAAAGCCTATACCTTCAATGATATCCAAAGTAGCTAAGTCTGGCGTGCTATAAAGCTGAAACCCCTCTGACGAAAGAGTCTCAAGTGCGTACTGGATCAAAGCAAGTTGAAGGGCAACCCCATCTTTTTTTAAAAAATAAAACTTGCTACCAGTGGTTCTTGCACCCCCTTCAAAATCAACAATATCTAATGCTAGAGCTAAATCTAAATGGTTTTTAGGGGTAAAAGAAAAATGTTGAGGCTCACCAACCCGCTTTACCTCAACATTATCTTCATCTGTATTGCCCCTTGGGGAATTCGGGTGCGTTAAGTTTGGAATCTTAAGAAGCTCTTCCCTTAAAAGCTTTTCAACCTCCGCCAAAGCCCTTTCTTGCTCTTTCAAAGTTTGCTTCAGGCTTTGACCTTTCTCAATCAAAGCCTGCTTCTGTTCTTGGGTCCCTAGGTGTTTAATATCGTCTGCCATTTGATTAAGATGCTTTCGAATATCCTCGACACTTTTTAACAAATTCACCCTCCGATCAGCCAGCTGCTCTAGCTGATCCAAATCAACTTTTACGTTTCTTATTTCAAGGTTCTTTTGAACTAAATCCTTATTTTTTAAAACGAAATTTAAATCAAGCATAAGGCAATTTTTAAGACAAATGTTAAATGCAATCTAAATCTTAAATCAACTTATCATCCAGTAAATCTTGATGTCCTAATCTGACTGTGGTGACAAAAAACAGCCTCGAAATCCGCACACTGTCAAAAGAGCTTAAATTTTAAGTTGAAAAATCCTCTAAAGTGCTCCAAATGGATAGCCTTACGTTTTTAGAAATTTAGCTTTTTAAAGCTAAAGACTTAAATTTTTTTAAAAAAAGGCCAGTATATACTTTTTAACCCCAAAAATTAAAATCTAAATCGTTTCCACGATGGCTAAATCTAGTTTCTATAAACTAGGGTATGGTAGCCTTGTTATTAAGGTATGATTTTAATTCTAAAAGACGAAGTCTCAAGAGAAAATGCCGAAAAGCTAGCAAACGCAATTAGTGGATTTCTTGTTCAAGATGGCAGATGGGTAATTGCAACTTCAGCTAAAAACAACTCTGTACCTCCACAATTTGAAGATTTAGTAGATAGATGCTTGATTTTTGAATCTGATTTCCAGCTATCTTCAAAAATTTACAAGCCACAGAAGCGAGCAATAAAAATAGGTTCAATCTCTCTCGGAGACGACCGTAACACCCTTTTAATTGCGGGTCCATGCGCTGTAGAAAACTTCTCTCAACTTGAAGAAACCGCGCACTTCGTTAAATCATTAGGCGTTAAAATTTTAAGAGCGGGGGCCTATAAGCCACGAACCTCACCTTACACTTTTCAGGGCCTTGGTTTGGAGGGCTTGAAAATGTTAGCCAAAATTAAAGAGCTACTTGGCCTTCTCATAATTACAGAAGTCAGGGATGCAACTCACCTAAACGAAGTTGCAGAAATCTCTGAACTAATTCAGATCGGCGCAAAAGCAATGTACGATCACGCTATTTTAAGATTCTGCGGTAAATCAAAAAAACCCGTACTCCTGAAAAGACACTTTGGTGCTACTTTGCAAGAGTTCTTACAAGCTGCAGAGTTCATACTTAGTTTGGGGAATTTTAACGTTATTCTGTGCGAACGCGGAATTAGAACCTTCGAGACTAAAACGCGTTTTACCCTAGATCTATGTGGTGTGATGTATTTGAAAGAACATTGCAATTTACCAATTGTTGTGGATCCCAGCCATGCTATGGGGCATGCCTACGGAGTTCCAGATTTAGCAAAAGCTTGTTTAGCTCTAGGCGTAGATGGCATTATGATAGAAGTACACCCTAACCCAAAAGCCGCTTTGTCAGATGCGGAGCAGCAGCTCAGCTTTACTCAATTCTCTCAGTTAGTAAACGACTTACACGAACTAGCCAAAGCCACTGGTCGACAAATTATTTAATAGACTACTCAAATGACTACAAATCAAGTTTTTAAATTTTTTCAGATGTGCTCTAAACTAAGAATTAACTCTCGTAAAAAACTTGAGTCCAAACAACCATACAGATAACCAGTTAAACTCTATACTAACTTTGAAAGGCGCCTGTTTTTGAATCTTTAGTAACACAACTTTGTCACAAAATTTTTAATTGTTACACCTGTTATATGGCAACTATCTGACCACCTCACCACTTCCAAGCTGTGAAAATGGCGTTCAAGCCGCTTCCAAAACCTAAAGTTAGAACCTTATCATTCGGCTTGATTAGCCCCTCGGTAGACCCTATCACTAAAGCCGCAGGAAGAGCGCAAGATACCATATTTCCGAAATCTTGGTAAATTGTTATCTCCTTATCTTTGTCCAATCCTACAGTGTCGTACCAAGCTTTATCAACTTGCCGCCCCACCTGATGGCACACTATCCGGTCAATTGTTCTTGATGTCCAACCCAATAAATTTTGGAGAGCCTTCCAAACTCTTCTACCTACAAAGCTTGCTTGTTGAATTAATTTTCTTGCTTCAGTACGCATAATAGGACTTTTGTCTGCTATCTTTTCAAGCTTCTTGAAAACGTAGTCAGCAATACAATAATCACCATTACCCTCACATAGATCAGACAAGGTACTCTCCGACTCGTAAGCAAAAGCAAGTGGTCGCTTAACGCCTTCTTCCTCTTCCTTTGTAACCAAAAAAGCCACTGCTCCAGAACCTAAAGTTAAAACCGGCAGATAAGATAGGAGCTCTCGCTGGCATATATTGCCCAGTCTGTTAATTTTGTCTATGGTGGAGTCAACAAGACCTCTTACTGTCTCGGCAGCAACTAAAAGAGCTGCCTCGATGACGCCCGACCTAATCATAGATGCAGCAACCATCAAAGCGTTAGAAAAGCCTATACAAGCATTACTAATATCAAAACACATACATTTTGGTGAAAGTCCTAAACGCCTGTGAACAAGTACACTGGTTGCAGGCTCAAAGTAATCTCGAGAAACTGAAAAATTTATCAAAAGTCCAATTCTAGAGATCCATTTGGGATTTCTTTCTAAAACTTTCTGCGCAACTTCAGAGGCAACCTGAGATGGTAAAGTATCCGAAGGCCAAAATCGCCTTGTTTTAATTCCCGTTAGCTTCTCTAAAACTCCTCGCGGCATATCAACTTTGATTGCAGCCTCTAACTCAGATGAAGAAACAACCTCACTCCCCGGCAAAAAATCGAAATCTTTAACAAAAACTTGATCTATGCTGTTCGAGGGCACGAAATGATTTTACATCCTAGCAAGCACATTTGGAAAGATAGGTTTTAAAATCTAGTTCCACGATGTTTAATTTATAAAAAGTTCAAAATATAAAATAAAACAACGTTATCTCAAGCTAGCTTTTTCAATACGATTTGCTCTTAACTGGTGCCCCCCTCTCTGGTGTGTGGCAAGAAGTTGGAAAAGGTTAACTAAAAGGCTTTTTAACATTTAATTGCTTAAACAAGGTAAAGTTTCTTCAAGGTTAAACTTACTTGCTCATATATTTTTAAAACTAGATCTACCGTAATAATCTTAGTTTTATTGCCTCAGTTTTCAAGGCAATCAAAATTTAGTTTTCAATTAAATTAAGAGCAAGCTTAGGATTTGTGCTGCATGCCCATTGAGTAAACTAATTTATTTGAGTTTTTTTAAAGGTTTTTTACCCATAACCTAACTCTAATTTTGTTATCTGACTAGATAAACACTCTGGCCCCCAAATCAATTTTCTCCTAGCTGCTACTTGTTTCGTGGATTTACTAATAAATAACTTGCATATTGGCAGGTTTAGATTGGCATCGTGCTCAAAAGCCAGCTCGTTTGATGTCGTGTGCTAAAGCTAAAAATCCCAAAAATCCAGTTCAAGCCTATTAGAGCTCCTAAGTTTACGAAAACTCAACTTCTACAAAAGCTGAAATTTCATTTTCAAGCAAGCTATCGAATTTTTTAACTGGCTTTGAAATTTTTTCATAGCTTAGAGCGTTCATTAAATCTTTCTCTCAGATTTCCTTTTTATTTTAGTGAGGTCTTAGTTAAACAAGTTTTGTTTTAGATTCATTTTTAATTAACTTTGCGTTGATTTAAATTGCTTAATTAATTTGGCCTTGCTTTAAATCACTCTAGCTTTGCTTTTAGCTACCTTACCTAAGTTTTATTTGCGCTGGTTTTGGAGAGAGTTTAACGTGGGCGTGCTTTTTAATTTAGTTTCCCCTAAGATTTCACTCTACTTCAATCTTTCCCGCAACAACTCTATAAGTGTCAAAAGATTTATCTTGCGCTAAATCTTTTAAAAGTTCGACCAGATCAGCGTTAAAACGTAAAAGATCTGATACTGCCCTAAATAAA
>Ga0308405_1001039_pt1 | contig 14689 bp, 14 predicted proteins | sample HotsprSampleMS13_FD_203473 | JGI IMG/M metagenome (GOLD analysis project Ga0308405, IMG submission 203473) | Hot spring phototrophic mat microbial communities from Mushroom Spring, Yellowstone National Park, Wyoming, United States - 20060912_MS13 ...
CTCGGCCAGAAGCTCCTTGATCTCGGGCTCCGTGGCCCCGTCAAAGACGGGGGAGATGTAGCGCTGGCCCAGGAAGTAGCCCGCCAGGCCCAGGTGGGTTTCCAGGATCTGGCCCAGGTTCATCCGGCTGGGCACGCCCAAGGGGTTGAGAAGGATGTCCACGGGGGTGCCGTCGGGCAGATGGGGCATGTCCTCCACGGGGAGGATCTTGGCCACCACCCCCTTGTTCCCGTGGCGGTTGGCCAGCTTGTCCCCCACCTGGAGCTTGCGCTTCTGGGCCACGAAGACCCGGACCACCTCCCGCACCCCGGGCTTGAGTTCCACCCCGGGGTCGCCCCGCCTAAGACGCAGGCGGCCCACCACGATCCCCCCTTCCCCGGGGGGGACCCTGAGGGAGGTATCCTTCACGTCCTTGGCCTTCTCCCCGAAGATGGAGCGCAGGAGGCGCTCCTCGGGGGAAGGCTCCTGCTCGCCCTTGAAGCTGGTGCGCCCCACCAGGATGTCCCCGGGCTTCACCTCGGCCCCGATGCGCACGATGCCCTCCTCGTCCAGGTCGCGCAGGGCGGCCTCGGAGAGGTGGGGGATGTCCCGGGTGATGCGCTCGGGACCCAGCTTGGTGTCCCGGGCCTCAATCTCGTAGCGCTCAATGTGGATGGAGGTGTAGAAGTCCCGCTTGAGGAGTTCCTCGCTGATGACGATGGCGTCCTCAAAGTTGTAGCCGTCAAAGGGCATGATGGCCACCAGGACGTTCTGTCCCAGGGCCAAAAAGCCCTCCTCGGAGGCGGGGCCGTCCGCCAGGAGGTCTCCCTTCTTCACCCGCTGGCCCGCCCTGACCCGGGGGCGCTGGTCCAAGGCGGTGCCCTGGTTGGAGCGGGCGAAGCGGCGCAAGGGGTACTCCACCAGGCGGCCGTCCCCGTAGCGCACGGCGATGCGGGTGCCGTCCACCCTCACTACCTCCCCCTCCCCCTCGGCGTAAAGGGCGGCCAGGGAGTCCCGCACCACCCGCTCCTCCAGGCCCGTCATGACCACGGGGGCCTGGGCCCGGATGAGGGGCACGGCCTGGGTCTGCATGTTGGAACCCATGAGGGCCCGGTTGGCATCGTCGTGCTCCAGGAAGGGGATGAGGTTGGTGTTGACGGAGAAGACCTGCTTGGGGGAGACGTCCATGAACTCCACCTCCTCCGGGGTGACGATCACCGGCTCCCCCCGGCGCCGGGCCACCACCCGGTCGGCGGCGATGCGGTCCCCCTCGAGGGGGGTGTTGGCCTGGGCGATGGTGTAGCGGTCCTCCTCGGAGGCGGTCATGTAGACCACCTCCTCGGTGACCACCCCGTTCCTCACCCGGCGGTAGGGGGTGCGGATGAAGCCCAGAGCATCCACCCGGGCGTAGGCGGCCAGGGAGGTGATGAGGCCGATGTTAGCCCCTTCCGGGGTCTCCACCGGGCAGATGCGCCCGTAGTGGGTGCGGTGCACGTCGCGCACGTCAAACCCCGCCCGCTCCCGAGTAAGCCCCCCGGGGCCCAGGGCGGAGATGCGCCTTTTGTGCCTTAGGGAGGAGAGGGGGTTGGTCTCGTCCTTGAACTGGGAGAGCTGGCTCCGGCTGAAGAACTCCCTGAGGGCCGCCTCTAGAGGGCGGCTATTCACCAGCTTGGCGGGGGTCAGGGTGTCGGCGGAGCCCATGAGCATGCGCTCCCGCACCCCCCGGGCGAGGCGGGAGAGCCCCACCCGGAACTGGTCCGCCATGAGCTCGCCCACGGTGCGGATGCGGCGGTTGCCCAGGTGATCGATGTCGTCCACCTCGTACCCGGGGACCCCGGCGGTGAGGGCGAAGAGGTAGCGCAAGGTGGGCAAAAAGACCTCGTCCTTGAACTCCCCGTCCTCAAAGCGGATCAGGGTGCGCCCCATGAGGCCGATGCCCAGCTTCTCCTCCGCCTTGTAGCGGCCCGCCTCTCCCAGGTCATAGCGCTTGGGGTCGGCCAGGAGGCCGAAGAGGTAGGCCAGGGCCTTGTCCTTCTTGGGGGGGTCCCCCGGGCGGAGGAGGGTGAAGAGGCGGACCATGGCCTCCTCAGGGCGCATGGCGAAAACCACCTCGTCCAGAAGGCCCTGGACCAGGTCCCCGTAGGCGGAAAGCTCCCGCACCAGGGTCTCCTGGTCGTAGCCCAGGACCCTAAGGAGCAGAACCAGGGGGAACTTGCGCTTGTTGACCTTCATGGTCACCACCCCGTTCTGCTCCACCTCGAGGTCAATCCAGGGCCCGCGCTTGGGCAGGGGGATGATGCTGGCGATGTACCGCCCGGGGCGGGCGGGGTCGGGGGTGAAGTACACCCCGGGGGAGCGGTGGATCTGGGAAACGATGACCCGGTCGGCCCCGTTGATGATGAAGGAGCCGTCCTCGGTCATCAGGGGAAGGTGGCCCAGGAAGACCTCGTCCTCCTTGATGAGGCCCGTGTCCTTGTGGATGAGCTGCAGGCGGGCGTAAAGGGGGGCCTGGTAGGTGAGGTCCTTCTCCCGGCACTCGTCCTGGGAGAAGGGGGGATCGCCGATGCGGTACTCCAAGAAGTCCAGGACCAGGCCGCCCTTGCCCCTATCCCCCTCCTCCACGGGGAAGGTCTCCTTAAACGCGGCCTGGATGCCGGCGTTTTCCCGCCTATCGGGTGGGATGTCCGCCTGGAGGGCCTTTTTATAGGACTCCACCTGGATTTCCGTAAGGGGAGGAAGGGGAATGACCTCTCGGATGCGACCGAACCGCTTAATCTCCATGCGTCACCTCTAAGGGAAAGCGGGCCGCCCGAGGTAAGCTAACAGGGTTCTTCCGCAAGGGCGCATCCCCTTGCGGCGGCTGGCTCTTACCGTGCTCCCTTGGCCCGACCAAAGAGCACAAACCTTAGCCTATATGGCTCTGCCTCGTCCCGTCAAGCCCGACGCCGAAAACCCCTCTCCTAGCGCTCCACCTCCACCTTGATTTTATAGTTGCCCCGCCGGGTCTCGCCAAGGACCTCTAAAAGCCTCAGGCTCCCGAGGCCCTCGGCCAAAAGGACATCCCCAGGGGCCATCTCCTCCTTGGGGGAGGCCACCTTGCCCTTGAGGCGCACCTTCCCCGCCTTCACGCCTTGGACGAAGTAGGTGCGGGAAACGCCGAAGCCCTTGGCCCCCACGGCGTCCACCCTGAGGGAGGGGACCACCAGGGTACGCACCCTCTCCTTAGAAGGCCTCAGGGCCCCTTCGGGAGGAGGAAGGAGGGCAAGGCCTGCCCCCTCCAAAGCCTTCCTCCCCTGGGGCAGAAGGGCCACCAGGAAGCCCTCCTCATAAGGCTCCACATCCCCCAGGGCCTCCCCCAGGTCAGGGGGCTCCTTTTCCACGTAGAAGACCTCCACGGGGTCGTGGACCGAGGGGATTTCCGGCGGGTACAGCACGGCCACTTTCCGCTCCGCCAGGGCAAAGCCCCCGAAGAAGGCCACGTTGAGGCCCTCCCGCCCGGCCAGGTCCAGAAGCTCCGCCTGGGCCTCCGGGGAGAGGAAGCCCGTCTGCACCACCCGGCCGCCCCGGGCCCGCTTGAGGTAGGCGATCAGGTCTACCATGCGGCCTGATGATATCCTGAAGAGAGTGGACTTGGCGTTGGAGGAAGCCCTAAAGCTCCTGGTGGTCCAGCTAAACCCCCTGGGCGTCTACCTCTTTGGCTCCCAGGCCTCGAGGACCTCGAGGCCCGAAAGCGACCTGGACCTGGCGGTCTTGGGAGAAAAGCCCTACGACCCCTGGGAGCTCTTTCAGGTAGCTTCCCTCCTAAGCCGCCTTGTAGGCCGGGAGGTGGACCTGGTAGACCTGCGCCAAGCTCCCCTAGCCCTCCAGGCCCAGGTGGCCGCCTTTGGCCAAGCCCTGTACCTTCGGGGAAGCGAAGCCGAACGGTTCCTGGACCTGGCCCTCAAGGCTTACGCCCGGCTCAACGAGGAGCGCGCTTATCTCATCCAGGACATCCTCAAACGGGGTCTGGTCTATGGATGAGGTCCTCCTGGCCAAAAGCGCCACCCTGGAGCGCTGCCTAAGGCGCATCGCCGAGGAGTTCACCCAGATCTTACTGCGAACCCTGTCGGAGGGCGAAGCTTAGGGTAGCGCTGGCCCTTTCCTCCCCCTCCACCAGGGCCCTCACCACCACCTTGCCCAGGCCCCGGCGGAAGAAGAGGAGCTCCCCCTCGAGGATCAGGGTGTCCCCGGGGACCACGGGCTTCTTAAAGCGGGCCTCCTCCACGCCCACCAGGAAGACCAGGCTCCCCGAGGCCACCCCCGGCTGGCGGGCCAGGGTGCCCACCGCCGCCTGGGCCATGGCCTCCAGGATCAGGACCCCCGGCATGATGGGGTAGCCGGGAAAGTGCCCCTGGAAGTGGGGCTCGTTGAAGGTGACGTTTTTTAGAGCGCGGAAGCGCTTCTCGTCGGCCTCGAGGACCCGGTCAATGAGGAGGAAGGGGTAGCGGTGGGGAAGGAGGTTGAGGATCTCCCCGATCTCCACGGCCTCACCTCTTCAGGACGTCGTCCGAGGAGAGGATGGTGTCCTCCAGGACGTGGAGCATCTCCAGGGCCTTGCCCGTGCCCAGGGCTACCGCCTCAACGGGGTTCTCCGCCACCACCACCGGCACCCCCGTGGCCTCCTGCAGGGCGATGTCCAGGTTCCGGAGAAGGGCCCCACCCCCGGTGAGGAGGATGCCCCGCTCGTAGATGTCCGAGGCCAGCTCCGGGGGCGTGGTCTCCAGGACCGACTTCACCCCCTGGAAGATCTTGTCCAGGGGCTCCTTCAGGGCCTCGGCCACGTCCTCCGCCGGGATCTCGGCGGTGCGGGGAAGGCCGGTGAGGAGGTCCCGGCCCCGCACCTCCGCCACCTCCCTCTCCTCCCCGGGCAGGATCTTGGCCCGGCCCAGCTGGATCTTGAGCTCCTCGGCGGTGCGCTCCCCGATGAGGAGGTTGTGCTTCTGGCGGATGTAGCGGATGATGGCCTGGTCCATCTCGTTGCCCGCGATCCTCAGGCTCTCCGAGCGCACAATCCCCCCCAAGGAGATGACGGCGATGTCGGTGGAGCCGCCCCCGATATCCACCACCATGCTCCCCGTGGGCTCGGCCACGTGGATCCCCGCCCCGATGGCCGCGGCCAGGGGCTCCTCTATGAGGTAGACCTTTTGCGCCCAAGCGGAAACCGCCTGCACCACCGCCCGCCTCTCCACGTCCGTGACCCCGGAAGGCACCCCCACCATAACCCGGGGCTTGAAGAAGCGGCTTAAGGGGGAGAGGACCTTCTGCAGGAAGAGGATGAGCATGCGCTCGGTGAGGGCGTAGTCGGCGATGACCCCGTCCTTAAGGGGCCGCACGGCCACGATGTTGCCAGGGGTGCGGCCCAGCATGCGGTAAGCCTCGGCCCCCACCGCCTTCACCTCCTTTTTGCCCTGCACCACGGCGATCACCGAGGGCTCCCGCAGAACGATGCCCTTCCCCCGCACGTAAATGAGGACGCTGGCCGTCCCCAGGTCAATCCCGATGTCCTCGCCTTTAAGCATATCGCCTCACTTCACCTAGCGTACTCCACCACCCGGGTTTCCCGCACCACGGTCACCTGCACCTGGCCGGGGTAGTTCATCTCCCGCTCAATGCGGCCCGCGATCTCCCGGGCCAGGAGGGTGGCCTTGGCGTCGGTGATCCTGTCGGGCTTGACGATGACCCGGACCTCCCGGCCCGCCTGGACGGCGAAGGCCGTCTCCACCCCGGGAAAGGAAAGGGCGATGCGCTCCAGGGCCTCGAGGCGCTGCAGATACTCCTCCAGGCTCTCCCGCCGGGCCCCGGGCCGGGCGGCGGAGAGGGCGTCGGCGGCGGCCACCAGGACGGCGTAGACGGTCTCGGCGTTCTCCGGGTCGTGGTGGTGGGCGATGGCGTCTATGACCTCAGGGGGCTCGCCGAAGCGGCGGGCGAGGGCGATGCCGATCTCCACGTGGCTTCCCTCCACCTCTCGGTCCACGCTCTTGCCGATATCGTGAAGAAGCCCCGCCCTGCGGGCGAGCCCGGCGTCCAGGCCCAGCTCCGCCGCCATGATGCCGGTGAGGTGGGCCACCTGAACGGAGTGCTTGAGGACGTTCTGGCCGTAGCTGGAGCGGAAGTGGAGCCTGCCCAAGAGTTGCACCAAGCCCGGCTTCAGGCCCACCACCCCGGCCTCGAGGGCCGCCTCCTCCCCCCTTTCGTAGATGAAGGTCTTCATCTCCTGCTTGGCCTTCTCCACCACCTCCTCTATGCGGCTTGGGTGGATGCGGCCGTCTTTGAGGAGCTCCTCCAGGGCCATGCGGGCGATCTCGCGCCGCACGGGGTTGAAGGAGGAAAGCAGGACCGCCTCCGGGGTGTCGTCAATGATCAGGTCCACGCCGGTGAGGGCCTCAAAGGTGCGGATGTTGCGCCCTTCCCGGCCGATGATGCGGCCCTTCATGGCGTCGGAAGGGATGGGGACCACGGATACCGCCAGCTGGGCCGCGGTCTCCGAGGCCTGGCGCTGCATGGCCTGGGCCAGGATCTTCTGGGCCTCGCGCCTGGCCTCTACCCGGGCCCGCTCCAAGGCGGCCCGCACCCTGGCCGCCTTCTCCTCCTCCAGCTCCCGGTCCAACCGTTCCAGGATGAGCCTCCTGGCCTCCTCGGGGGAGAGGCCCGCCACCTGGTAGAGCCTCTGTTCAATCTCCTTTTCCCGCTCAAGGAGGCCGGCCTCTTTGGCCTTCAGGACCTCTTCCCGCTTGGATAGCGCCTCCTCCAGGGCGTCCAGCTTGAGGGCCCGGGCGTCCAGGGCCTCGCCCCTCTTGGAAAGCCGTTCCGCCTCCCGGCGAAGCTCCTCCCGCTCCTCCTTGAGGCGCTCCCTTTCGGCCCTTAGCTCCTCCTGGAGGGCCTTAAGCCGCTCCCTCTCCGCCCTGAGCTCCTCCCTTTCCGCCTTCAGGCGCTCCTCGGCCTCGGCCAGGCGCCTCCCCGCCTCCTTCTCCAGAGCCTCGGCCCGGGCCCGGGCCTCCTCCTCCAGCTCCTGCCGAAGGGCCTTTAGGCGGCTTTCGGCCTCCTCCCTCAGGGCCTTGGCCTCCTGGCGGGCCGCCTCCAGGATCTCCCTGGCCTCCTTGCGGGCAGACTCCAGGGCCTCCTTGGCCTCGGCCTTGGCGGCCTCGAGGATCTCCCTGGCCTCCCCCCTCGCCTCACCCTCACCTCCCTTGCGCCTTAGGAAGAGGGCGGCGAGAAGGGCCAGGACCAGGAGCAAAAGCACCAGGTCCAGAAGGGTCATCTACTCCCCCTCTTCCTCGCCGGCGGCCAGGACCACCTTGTCCGCCCGCTCCAGGACCTTGGCCCGGATCTCCTCCAGAAGCTCCGGCCGCTCCCTCAGGTACTCGGCCGCCTTCTCCTTGCCCTGGCCCAGGCGGTGCTCGCCGTAGGAGAACCAGGAGCCGGCCTTCTCAATGACCCCCGCCGCCACGGCCACGTTGACCAGGTCCATGACGGGGTCCAGGCCCCGGCCGAAGTAGATCTCCAGCTCCGCCTCCCGGAAGGGCGGGGCCAGCTTGTTCTTCACCACCTTGACCTTGACCTTGATGCCCACGGCCTCGTTGCCCGCCTTGATGGGCGGGCCGCTTTTGCGCACGTCCAGGCGCACGCTGGAGTAGAACTTGAGGGCCCGGCCGCCCGGCGTGGTCTCGGGGTTGGTGTACATGGCCCCCACCTTCTCCCGTATCTGGTTGATGAAGATGGCGGCGGTGTTGCTCTTGGAGAGGACAGCGGTGAGCTTCCTCAGGGCCTGGCTCATGAGCCGGGCCTGGAGGCCCACGTGCTGGTCCCCCATCTCCCCCTCAATCTCCGCCTTGGGCACCAAAGCGGCCACCGAGTCCACCACGATCACGTCCACCGCCCCCGAGCGGGCCAGGAGCTCCACGATCTCCAGGGCCTGCTCCCCGGTGTCCGGCTGGGAAACCAGGAGGTCCTCCACCTTGACCCCCAGCTTCCCCGCATAAAGGGGATCCAGGGCGTGCTCCGCGTCCACAAAGGCCGCCACCCCGCCCTGCTTCTGGGCCTGGGCGATGATGGTGAGGGCCAGGGTGGTCTTCCCTCCCGACTCGGGGCCGTAGATCTCAATGACCCGCCCCCGGGGAATCCCCCCGATGCCCAAGGCCAGGTCCAGGCCCAGGGAGCCCGTGGGGATCACGTCCACCTGGAGCTTGGGCATCTCCCCCAGGCGCATGACCGCGCCCTTGCCGAACTCCTTCTCAATGGTCTTCAGCGCGTTCTCTAAGGCCTTCTTCTTGTTCTCGTCCATGCTCACCTCGCAAAGGAAATTTCTCCAGAATCGTGTAAACGGGTCCCCGGGGTTTGAGCTCTGAGCGCACCAGGGCGAACTCGGACACGGGCCAGGTGAGGCCGAAAACCAGCGGGGGGACCCTGGGGGCAGGGGCCTTGCGCCGGGCCAGGGTGATGTGGGGCTTGAAGGCCCTCTCCCCCTCCGCCTCCAAGGCCGCCTCCCCCAGAATCTCCTTCACCCCCTCCCGCAGGCCCCGGGCCAGGAGGGAAAACCCCTCCCCCTCGGCCTTGGCGAACCAGACCCTGGGCGCACCCTCGTTGGGGAAGTAGCCGGTGCCCCGCAAGGAGGCGGTGAAGGGGGGCACCTTCCGCCCCAGGCGGTGGCCCAGGGGGATCAGGTCCTCCAGGTCCCCCTCGGGCCTTTCCCCCAGGAAGAGGAGGGTGAGGTGGAGCTGGTGGGGGGGGACCTCCTTCCAGCCCTTGTAACGGGGAACCTTTTCTTGGGCCTCCTCCAGAGCCCGCCGCACGTTTTCCGGTAGAAAAATGGCGTAGAAGAGCCTCATGTCACTAGGAGAGCTAAGGCAGCGTACACGCTCCGAAGCCTCACCGCCTCCCGGTCCCCGGGGAAGCGGTACCGCCTGGCCTCCACCCCCTTGGGTCCGGCCAGGGCCACGTAGACTGTGCCCACAGCCTCCCCTTCCAGGGGATCCGGCCCCGCCACGCCCGTGGTGGAAAGGGCGTAGGTGGACCCGAAAAGCGCCCGGGCGGCCTCCGCCATGGCCTTGGCCGTCTCGGCGGAGACCGTCTTGGCGAGGAGTTCCTCCGGCACACCGAAGCGGGCCTTGGCCCCTAGGGAATAGGATACCACGCCCCCCAGGTAGAAGCGGCTGGCCCCGGGCACGCGGGTGATCTCCGCCCCCAAAAGCCCCCCGGTCAGGCTCTCCATGGTGGAAAGGGTGGCCCCCTCCAGCTCCATACGCCGCTTCACCGCCTCGGCCAGGGTCATCTCCCCCTCGCCCCAGACGGCCTTCAGGAGCTTCTTTTTGATCTTTTCCGAAAGCTCGGCCACCAGGTCCTCCCGGCCCCGCACCACCACCTCCACCCCGTGGACCTTGGGGTAGGTGCCCACCTCCACCGCCTCCCCCCGGAGGAACAGATCCCCAAGCCGCTCCACGATCTCCGACTCCCCCACGCCCCAGGTCTTCAGAACCCGCTTGGCGTAGGCCCTTTGGGGCAGGGCCAGCCTGGGGAGCACCGCCTGCCACATGGGCCGCCACTCGGGGGGCGGCCCCGGGAGGAGGACCAGGTCCTTCCCCGCTTTGCGCACCCACCAGCCGGGGGCGGTGCCGTGGGGGTTATCCAGCCACTGGGCCGAGGGGATCTTCATGGCCTGCTTGCGGTTGGCCTCGGGCATGGGGCGGCCCCGGGCGCGGAAGAGGGCCTCAATCCGGGAAAGCACAGCCTCGTCCAGCTCTAAAGGCTCCCCCAGGGCCAGGGCCACCGCCTCCCGGGTCACGTCGTCGGGGGTGGGGCCCAGGCCCCCGGAGAGGACCAGGAGGCGGGCCCGTTCCCAGGCCTCGGCCACCTCCCGGGCCAGGGGGGGGATCTCGTCCACCACCCTCAGGGTCCTCTCCACCTTGAGGGCGTAGGCCTCGAGGCTTTTGGCGATCTCCGCGGTGTTGGTGTCCAGGGTCTCCCCGTGGATGAGCTCCGTGCCTACGCCGATGATCTCTGCCCGCTCCATAGGGCCTCCTCAAAGGGATAGGCGAGGAGCAGGTACGCCCCCCCGCCCCCCGTCACCACCGTTCCCAAGGGCACCTCTTTGCGCACCAGTCCCAGGCCCAGATGCCCGAAGGGGGTTTCTTCCAGGCGCTTCACCGCCCCCACCCGCTTGCCCTCCAGGAAGAGCTCCCCCCTCTCCCCCGGCTCCAGGACCTCGAGGCCCACCAGGCGGTAGGGAACCTCCTTCCCCTCGGTGCGGGCCATGATCTCCTGGCCCACGTAGCACCCCTTGCCGTAGTCCACCAGGGGAAGAAGGCCCACGCTCTGGGGAAGCTCCCCGCGGATGTCCTCCAAAAGGGGAATCCCCTTGAGGAGGGCGTAGACGGGGAAGATCTCCGGAGGAAGCCCCCCTTCTCCCCTTTGGGCCACCTCCTCCCGGCCGTCGGTGTAAAGGAGGCGGAAGAGGGGAAGCTCCTCTAGCTCCACCTGGTCAAAGATGATGTAGCGCTCCAGGCGCGCCTTCAGGCCCATAAGGGTACCCCAAGGGGCCAGGAGAAAGCCCTCAGGGTGGGGAAAGAGGGTGGCGGCCTCCTCAATCTGGCCCTTATGGTTCAGGAAGAGGACCCCGGCGGGGCCCTGAAACCGCCTCAGGTCGCGGGTGGCCTGGCCCTGTAGGAAGCTGAAGGCATCGGGGCCCTTGAGGAGGAGAAGCCCGGGGAAGGCGAAGAACCCTTCTCCGGCCAGGGCTTTCTTCAAGGCGTCCTCCATGCTCCCCATTATTGACCAAAGGGTCAGCAAGGGGGAGAATGGCGGACGTGCGCTTTTTCCTAGGGGCCTTCCTCTCCCTTTTCCTGGTGGGCGTGGTGGTGGCCTTACCCGGGGCCGCCCTTCCCCACTGGCGGAAAGCCTTCGGGGTGGAGGAGGTTTCCTGGTTCTTCGCCGCCCTCCTCCTGGGGCTTTTCCTGGGAATCCGCCTGGCCCAAGGGGAACGGCGCCACCCCCTCTTTCCCGGGGCCCTCCTCCTCCTGGCCCTGGCCTTGTTGGGGGTGGCCCTGGCCGAAAGCTTCCTTTGGGTGGTGGCCCTGGCCTTTTTCCTGGGTCTGGCGGAAGGGGTCATGAACGTGCACGGGAACAGCCTGGTGGGGGAGCTCTACCCCGAGCGCCGGGTGGAGCTGGTCAACCGGGTGAACGTGGGCTTCGGCCTGGGAGCGGTCTCCACCCCCTTGGCCCTCACCCTCCTGCCCTACGCCACCTTCCTCCTCCTGGCGAGCCTTTTGGCCCTCCTGGCCGCCCTTTTGGTCTGGGAGGCCCCGGCGGTGAAGAGCTTTCCCCGGGGAAGGGCCATGGGCCTCCTCCCCTTCCTCCTGGCCGTGGCCCTGTACACGGGCCTCGAGGGGGCCTTGGCCACCTGGAACCGGGTGTGGCTGGAGCGCCTGGGCCACGCCACGGCCACGGGTGGGGTCCTCCTCTCCCTTTACTGGCTCTTCCTGGCCCTGGGGAGGTTGTTTTTGGCCAGGCCGGTGGCGGAAAGACCCCTGGCCGCCCTGCGCGGCCTCCTCCTAGGGGTCCTTCTCCTCCTTCTCCTCAACCTCTTTCCCCCCACCGCCCTCCTCTTCCCCTTGGCGGGGTTTCTGCTGGGCCCCCTCTTCTCTACCCTCTTCGCCCTGGTCCAAACCCGCTTCGGCCACCGGGCCCTGGGGGGGCTCCTCTACGCCGGGGCGGCGGGGAGCACCCTGATCCCCGCCCTCTTCGCCCTCCTGCCCCTTCCGGGCATTCCCTTGGGGCTCCTCGGCCTCGCCCTGGGGCTCTTTCTCCTGGTAAGCGTTTTACAGAAGGATGCTTAGGGCTCTCCTCTTTGACCTGGACGGCACCCTGGCGGACACCGATCCCCTGCACCTTTTGGCCTGGCGGGAGGTCCTGAGGCCCTTTGGCCTTCCGTTGGACCCCCCCTTCTACCGGGAGCGCATCTCGGGAAGGCTCAACCCCGAGATCGTGCGGGACCTCCTGGGGCTGGAGGGGGAAGAAGCCCAGGGGCTTATAGAGGCCAAAGAAGCTCGCTTCCGGGAGCTGGCCCAAGGCCTTAAGCCCACGCCGGGGCTTAGGGAGCTCCTGGGCCTGGCGCAAGGGAAGGGCCTCCTTTGGGGCGTGGTCACCAACGCCCCCAAGGAGAACGCCCACCACGTGCTGAAAGCCCTGGGGCTGGACCCGCCCCTCCTGGTCCTGGCCGAGGAGGTGGGCCGGGGCAAGCCCGACCCCCTCCCCTACCAGGTGGCCCTGAAGCGCCTCGGGGTGGCCCCCGAAGAGGCCCTGGCCTTTGAGGACTCCCCTTCCGGGGTGAAGAGCGCCGTGGGGGCGGGCCTTCCCACCTACGCCCTCCTCACCGGGCACCCCCAGGAGGCCCTCCTGGCCGCGGGGGCCAGGGGGGTCTTACGGGACTTTTGGGAAGCCCTGCCCCTCCTATAGGGCGTAGCGGCGGAAGGCCTCTTCGTCAAAGCGGGCCTCTATGAGGTCGTCCCAGTAGAGCCACCCCTCCCGGAAGGCGGGAAAGTCCAGGAAGCCCCCTTCCGCCTTCAGGTGGAAGGCCAGCTCGTTGGGCTCGGTGACCCCCTGCTGGAAGGCCAGGAGGGCGGACTGGTAGGCCCCGAAGCTGCTCTGGGCCTGGCTTCCCACCATGGCCCGCTTGCCCTTCTCCCGGGCTAAGGAGAGCATCTCCAGGGTCCAGGTGGCCCCGCTGCGGGCGGGCTTGAGGTTCAGGATGTCAAAGGTGTCCAGGACCAGTTCCCGCCTGAGGTCCTTGGGGGTCATGGCGCTGTCGTCGGCGATGAGGGGGAGGATGCCCTTGGCCCGAAGGGCCCTTCTCGCCTCCACCTCCTCTATGGGCAGGGGCTCCTCCACGTAGCGGAGGCCCAGCGCCTTCCAGGCCGTCAGGTAGGTCTCGGCCTCCTTGGGGGTCAGGCTCTCGTTGGCGTCGGCGTAGAGGTCCACCTCGGGAAAGGCCTCCTTGAGGCGGGCGATCTTTCTGGTGTCCCCCTCCAGGTCCCGGCCCACCTTGACCTTGAAGACCCTGACCCCGGCCCCGTAGGCCATGCGGGCGTCTTCCAGCACCTCTTCCTCGGAGGAGAGGCCCAGGATGTAGGCCACCCGCACCCGGTGCTTGGCGGGCTTCAAGACCCGGTAAAGCTCCTCCCCCTCGCTCCTGGCCCAGGCCTCCCAGAGGGCCAGGTCCAGGGCCCCCTTCAGGGCGTGGTTGCAGGGGAAGGCCTCCAGCACGGCGCGGATGGCCTCTTGGTCGTCGGCCTCGAGGCCCAGGAGCTTTGGCCTCAGGTAGGCCAGCCCCGCCTCCACGCTTCCCAGGGTCTCCCCGTAGATGGTGGGGCGGATGGCCACCTCGGCCCGGCCCAGGGAGCCGTCGGAAAGCTCCACCTCAAGCAGGGCGTGCTCCAAAGCAGCAAGCTCCGAGGCCTTCCCCCAGCGAAGGGGGGCCTTCAGGGGGATGCGGAAGGGGATGAGGCGCAGGTCTTTGACGGTCGCCATGAGGCCCATTCTAAGTACCCCGCCGCGGCCAGGGCGGGGGTCCCAAGAGGGCGCACCCAGGGCTCAGACCAGGCTCACCGGGCGAAAAGGCCCTTGGCCTCCAGGAAGGCCCGCACCGCCTGGGCCTCGGCCAGGGGGTCCAGGGCCTCGGTGTCCAGGACCAGGGCCCCGGGGTGGTCCCTTAGGAGGCGCAGGGGGCCTTCCGGGTCGTAGTTCCTCTTCTCTTCAGCCACGATCTTCAGCTTGGCCAAGACCTCCTCCGCCGGGGCCAGGGCCAGGGCCTCGGCGAGCTCCTCCGGGGAGAGGACCCCCTGGGCGAGCTCATGGAGCCTCCCGGCCTCCTCCCGGGAGAGGGCCACCCGGTCAAAGGCGTCCTGGCGGGCGAGGAGGCGCTTTAAGCGGGTGATCTCCCGGGCGTGGAGGACGACAAAAAGGGCCTTGGGCAGGTGCTTCAGGGCGTAGGCCACCTCCTCCTCCCCCCTGAGGCCGTCAAAGAGGAGGAGGGGGGCGGGAGGCACGTACCCCCGGGCGAGGACCTCGGCCACGCCCCCGGGAAACTCCTCCCGGAAGCGCCGGGTGAGGCGGAAGCGCTCCTCCCGGGGGATGGGGGGTTTGGCCCCGTAGCGGGGAAGGACGTAGAGGTCTACGAGCTTCCGCCGGTCGGGAAGCCGGGGTAGGTCCAGGGCCCTCGCCAGGGTGCTCTTCCCCACCCCCGTGAGGCCCACCAGGATGAGGAGGGGAGCCTCCCGGGCAGGAAGGAGGCCGGGAAGGGGGTCCAGGGCAAAAAGGGCGCTCACGGCCCCATGGTACCTGGTATGATGGCGGGGATATGAAGCGCCTTCTTGCCATCCTCGGCCTCCTCCTCGGCCTGGCCCTGGCCCAGGCCCCAGCCTACCCGGAGAACACCGCCGGCTTTGGCTACGCTCCCGATAAGGGCTTCTACCTGCAGGGGAGCCTGGTCCTGCCCTTTGGCCCCCTGGGGATAGACACCGGCCTGGACGCCCAGGTCCTCCTCTCCCAAAACCCGGAGGCCTACGCCCTCCTCAAGGCCAACCTCTTCCCCGGGCTTGTCATCGCCGACCTCTACGCCTCCTTGGGCCTGGGCCTGGACCTCCGCTACCCCTTCGGGGTCCACCTGGGCCCTCTGGCGAGC
>Ga0308405_1001043_pt1 | contig 14657 bp, 16 predicted proteins | sample HotsprSampleMS13_FD_203473 | JGI IMG/M metagenome (GOLD analysis project Ga0308405, IMG submission 203473) | Hot spring phototrophic mat microbial communities from Mushroom Spring, Yellowstone National Park, Wyoming, United States - 20060912_MS13 ...
GGGGCATTTCCGAGGACTTCAAGCGCCTCCACTCCGAGATCCCCTCTCGGGCTGCGCTACACTCTAGGCATGGGCGCGGCTAAGGCGGTGCGGCCCCTCAGCCTCGAGGAGTACCTGGCCCTAGAGCGGGAAGCCCCGGTAAAGCACGAGCTGGTGGAAGGTTTCCCCCACGCCATGGCCGGGGCCAGCGACCGACACAACCGGGTGGTAGTGAACCTGGTCCTGGCCCTGGGCCCCCTGGCCCGGGAAAAGGGGTGCCGCCTCTACGCCAGCGACATGCGGCTTAAGGTGGACGCGGCCACGGTCTACTACCCCGACCTCATGGTGATCTGTGAAGAAGACGCCGGGGAACACTACAAGGAAAAGCCCTGCTTGGTGATAGAGGTGCTCTCCGAGTCCACGGAGGCCACGGACCGGAGGGAGAAGCTCCGCAAATATCTGGGCCTGCCCACCCTTCAGGCGTACCTCTTGGTGGACTCAAGAACGCCTCGAGCCTTCGGCTACTACCGAGAGGAAGGGGGCTGGGTGTACCGGGAAGCGGAGGAAGGCCGCCTGCCGCTACCCTGCCTGCAGGGCCACCTGGACCTCGCCGAGGTCTATTACGGGCTCTAGGGACCCCCTAGACCTCCACCCCCTCGTAGATGGCTTCCAGGCTTAGCCCCACGCCCAGGCAGGGCACCTCCACCACCCCCTCCCCCTCCCAAAGGCGGTAGAGCCAGACTTCCCCCTGGCGGAAGTAGCCCTCCACCCGCCTTTCCCGGGAGTCCACCAGGAGGTAGCCCTGGAGGCTTGGGAGCTCCCGGTAGCGCCAGAGCTTCTCCCTTCGGTCTATGGCCTCGGTGGCCTCGGAAACCACCTCCACCACCAGGCAGGGTGCCTCCTCGTAGTGGGTGTGCGGAGGCTTCCCCCTGCAAACCACCATGAGGTCGGGGTAGTAAAAGGTCCTTACGGAAACCCGAAGCTTGACGGTTTCCGTGTAAATCCGGCACCCCTTGGCCAGGGCCTCGGGCCTGAGGAGGGCGTAGAGGTTGCCCACGATGCGGTTGTGAGCAAGGCTCGCCCCCGCCATGGCGTAGGGCACGCCCTCGAGGAGCTCGTGGCGCACGGGGGAGCGCTCTTCCAGGGCCAGGTAGGCCTCGGCGTCCAGAAGCTCCAACGTCTTCGCCGCCTCGCCCATGGTTCCAGTCTACTCTGCTATCCTGGGGGCAGATGACCACGGAGGAACGCCTTTACAAGCTGGAAGGCATCGTGGAAGGGGTCATGGCGGTCCTGCCCGAGAGGGTCTCCGCCCTGGAGCACCGCATGGACCTCCTGCGCCAGGAGGTGAAGGCGGAAATCGCGGGGCTCCGCCAGGAAGTTAAAGCGGAGATCGCAGGACTCCGCCAGGAGATGAAGGCGGAAATCGCCGGGCTCCGCCAGGGGGTGAAGGAGGAGATCGCCGGGCTCCGCCAGGAAATGGCCGGTCTACGCCAGGAGGTGAAGGCCGAGATCGGGGGCCTTCGCCAGGAGATGGAGGAGAAGTTCAACGGCCTCCGCCAAGAGGTCAGGGCCGAAATCGGGGGCCTCCGCCAGGAGATGGAGGAGAAGTTCAACGGCCTCCGCCAAGAGGTCAGGGCCGAAATCGGGGGCCTCCGCCAGGAGATGGAGGAGAAGTTCAACGGCCTCCGCCAAGAGATGGAAGAAAAACACGATGGCCTCCGTCAGGAGGTAAAGGCGGAGATCGCCGGCCTCCGCCAGGCGGTGAATGCGGAAATCGCCGGACTCCGCCAGGAAATGGCCGGTCTCCGCCAGGAGGTGAAGGCCGAGATCGGCAACGCCCTCAACAAGGCCATGCTCTACTTCACCGCCCTGGCAGCGGCGCTGGCCCTCATCACCTTCCTGCGCTAGGCGCTGAGCTCCTGCCGCTCCTGCAAGACCTCCACGTGAAGGGGGGCAAAGGGGGCCTCCTGGTGGAGGCGAAGGAGGCCCAGGCGGTGGGCCTCCAAAAGAGCGGCGAAGGCCACCGCCCGCTCCCCCCAGCTCCCCAAGGGCAGGGCCTGGAAGACCGCCCTCCCCCGAAGAAGCTCCCGAAGCCGCTCCCAGGCCTCCTTCAGCCCAAAGGTCTCCCGGGGAAGGGCCAGAACCGCCCGGCGGAAGGGCCTGGCCGCCTGCCAGAGGGTCTTGGGGGAGAGCCTGGGGGCGGGCCTGGGCAGGGGAGGTGGGGCCACGGGGAGGAGCTTGGCCCGGGCCTTAAGCCGCGCTTCCAGAAAGGCCACCGTTTCCGCGAGATCCAAAAGGGCCTGGACCAGGGGGGCCTCCTGCCCCTCCTCGGCCTCCATGGCCCTTTCCGGGGAGAGCTTCAGCACCAGGAGCTCGGCCAAAATGGGCAGGACCTCGCTCCTCTCCTTGAGGGAGGGAGGGAGCTGGGCCAGGGCGTCCTCAATGACCTTGAGAACGGGCACCTCCCTGGGGGAGACCCGGCCCCGCCTCAGGGCCTCCCGCAGGGCCTCGGGGGTGCCAGCGAAGCCGGGGAAGGCGATCCGGATCACCGGAGCACCGGCCGCTTCTTGGGCAGGAGGAGGCCCACCTTCTCCCGCACCTCCTCCATGGTGGCCTGGGCGACGCTTCGAGCCCGGCGGGCGCCCTCGAGGAGGGCGTCCATCACGTAGTCCGGGTCCCGCTTCAGGGCCTCGGCCCGTTCCCGGATGGGCCTCAGGGCGCGCATCAGCTGTTCAAAGAGGATGCGCTTCACGGCCAAAGTCCCCACCCCCGCCCGGCGGTACTCCTCCTTCAGGGCCTCCACCACCTCCTCCGGGGCGAAGTAGGAGAGGTAGGTGAAGACGATGGTCCTCCCCGGGTCCCCGGGGTCTTGCAGGCGGATCCGCTGGGGGTCGTCGGGGAGGTGGCGGATCTTCTCCCAGATGCTCTCCTCCGCCTCCAGAAGGCCGATGGTGTTCCCCAGGGACTTGCTCATCTTGGCCTTGCCATCTATCCCGGGCACCCGGGGGGCCTTGGGGTTCAGGAGGGCCTGGGGCTCGGGGAAGGTCTCCCCGAAGAGCCCGTTGAAGCGCCGGGCGATCTCCCGGGTGAGCTCAATGTGCTGCACCTGGTCCTCCCCCACGGGGACGGTGTCCGCCTTGTAGATGAGGATGTCCGCCGCCTGCAACACGGGGTACATGAGGAGGCCGCTCCAGACGGTCTCCTGCTTGGCCGCCTTGTCCTTGAACTGGGTCATGCGGGTGAGGTCCCCAAGGGAAGTGAGGGTGGTGAAGACCCAGGCCAGCTCCGTGTGCTCGGGCACGTGGGACTGGACGAAGAGGGTCACCTTCTCGGGGTCCAGCCCCGCCGCCATGTTGACCAGGGCCGCCTCAAAGGTGCGCTGGGCCAGGGTGGCGGGGTCGTAGGCCAGGGGGTTGGTGAGGGCGTGGTAGTCCACGATGCAGAAGAAAGCGTCCCGGCCCAGCTTCTCCCCGATCTCCACCCACTGCTTGATGGCCCCCAGGTAGTTGCCGATGTGGATCTCCCCCGAGGGCTGGATGCCGGAGAGGACGCGCTTCATTACCCCTAGGGTACGGGCAAGGCCCCAAGCCGTCAACCAAAAGGGAAGCCCCGCCTGAGCGGGGCCTTCTGGTGCCGGGGGCGGGACTTGAACCCGCACGTCCGCGAGGACACACGACCCTGAATCGTGCGCGTCTACCAATTCCGCCACCCCGGCAGACGCAAGGGTCATTGTAGGGGAGGAAGCCCCTTACGTCAAGCTTGACCAAAAGCCTGAAGGCCCTTAGGCTATAGGGCAATGCGGCGGGGCATCCTGCTATCCCTAGGCCGGGCAGGCCCGGTTTAGGGAAAGGCTTTGCGCCGCACTCCCCCGGGCCCAGGAACCCGGGGGTTTTTTCTAGGGAGGGAGCATGGGAAAAACGCTTTACGACAAGGTTTGGGAGGCCCACGAGGTGCGAAAGCTCAGGAATGGGCAGAGCCAGCTCTTCATAGACCTCCACCTCCTCCACGAGGTGACGAGCCCCCAGGCCTTCGGGATGCTGAAGGACCTGGGCCTCAAGGTACGCTACCCCCACCGCACCTTCGCCACCGTGGACCACATCGTCCCCACCCACGACCGCACCGAGCCCTTCCAGGACCCTCTGGCCCAGAACATGCTGGAGGCCCTTCGGCAGAACACCCGGGAGCACGGCATCACCTTCTTTGACCTGGGCAGCGGCAACCAGGGCATCGTCCACGTCATCGGCCCCCAGCTGGGCCTCACCCAGCCCGGGATGACCATCGCCTGCGGCGACTCCCACACCTCCACCCACGGGGCCTTCGGGGCCGTGGCCTTCGGCATCGGCACCAGCCAGGTGCGGGACGTGCTGGCCACCCAGAGCCTGGCCGCCCAGAAGCTCAAGGTGCGGCGCATCAACGTGGAGGGGAGGCTGGGCCCCGGGGTCTACGCCAAGGACGTGATCCTCCACATCATCCGCCACCTAGGGGTGAAGGGGGGCCTGGGCTACGCCTATGAGTACGGCGGGAGCACCGTGGAGGCCATGGACATGGAAAGCCGCATGACCCTTTGCAACATGTCCATTGAGGGCGGGGCCCGCATCGGCTACGTGAACCCCGACGAGACCACCTTCGCCTACCTCGAGGGCCGCCCCTATAGCCCCAAGGGGCCTGAGTGGGAGGAGGCCAAGAAGCGCTGGCTTTCCTTCCGCTCCGACCCCGATGCCACCTACGACGACGTGGTCAGCTTCCGGGCCGAGGAGATCGCCCCCACGGTCACCTGGGGCATCACCCCCGGGCAGGCCATCCCCATAGACGGGCGGATACCCCTTCTGGAGGAGCTCCCCGAGGAAGAAAGGGCCGTGGCCGAGGAGGCCCTGGCCTACATGGGCCTTAGGCCCGGCCAGCCCATCAAGGGGGTGCCCGTCCAGGTGGCCTTCATCGGGAGCTGCACCAACGCCAGGCTCTCCGACCTCCGGGAGGTGGCCCGCTACCTCAAGGGGCACAGGGTGAAGAAAGGGGTGCGGGCCCTGGTGGTGCCGGGCTCGGAGTGGGTGGCTAAAAAGGCGGAGGAGGAGGGCATCGCCGAGGTCTTCCGCGAGGCGGGGTTTGAGTGGCGGAACCCCGGCTGCTCCATGTGCCTGGCCATGAACCCGGACCGCCTGGAAGGGGACGAGCTGGCGGCCAGTAGCTCCAACCGCAACTACAAGGGGAGGATGGGAAGCCCAAGGGGCCGCACCGTCCTCATGAGCCCGGTCATGGTGGCCGCCGCCGCCGTGACCGGAGAGATCGCCGACGCCCGGGAAGTCTTTGGCATCGGGAGGTGAGCCATGCTGGAGAAGTTCACCGTCATCAAGGGTCGCGCCGTGCCCATCAGGGGCGAGGACATAGACACCGACCGCATCATCCCCGCCCGCTTCATGAAGAGCATCACCTTTGAGGGGCTGGGCCAGTACCTCTTTTACGACGAGCGCTTTGACGAGGCGGGCAACCCCAAGCCCCACCCCCTGAACGACCCCCGCTACGGGGGGGCCACCATCCTCCTGGTGGAGTCGGGCTTCGGCTCCGGTTCCAGCCGGGAGCACGCCCCCCAGGCCATCAAGCGGGCGGGCTTCAAGGCCATCATCGGCGAGAGCTTCGCCGAGATCTTCTTCGGCAACGCCACGGCCATCGGCCTCCCCTGCGTGAGCCTGGCCCCGGAGGACCTCTCCGTCCTCTTCCAGGCGGTGGAGGCGAACCCCGAGCTGGAGGTGGAGATTGACCTGGTCAACAAGGAGGTCCGCTTCGGGGACAGGGTGACCCCCATCTTCATCCGGGAGGAGGCCCGGGAGGCTTTGATGGAGGGGCTTTGGGACCCCATCGGCGAGCTTCTGGAGGCCGGGGAGCTTTTGGACGAGTTTGACCGCAGGCTCCCCTACCCCAAGGAGGCCCCATGAGGGTGGCGGTCCTGCCCGGGGACGGCATCGGCCCCGAGGTCACGGAGGCGGCCCTCAGGGTCCTTAAGGCCCTGGACGAGCGGGAGGGCCTTGGCCTCACCTACGAGACCTTCCCCTTCGGGGGCGCCGCCATAGACGGGTACGGGGAGCCCTTCCCGGAGGTGACCCGAAAGGGGGTGGAGGCGGCGGAGGCGGTGCTTTTGGGAAGCGTGGGGGGACCCAAGTGGGACGCCCTTCCCCGGAAGATCCGGCCCGAGACGGGGCTCCTCGCCCTCAGGAAGAGCCAGGACCTCTTCGCCAACCTGCGCCCGGCCAAGGTCTTCCCCGGGCTGGAGAGGCTTTCCCCCCTCAAGGAGGAGATCGCCCGGGGGGTGGACGTGCTGATCGTGCGGGAGCTCACCGGGGGGATCTACTTCGGGGAGCCCAGGGGGATGTCGGAGGCCGAGGCCTGGAACACCGAGCGCTACTCCAAACCCGAGGTGGAGCGGGTGGCCAAGGTGGCCTTTGAGGCGGCCAGGAAGCGCAGAAGGCACCTGACCAGCGTGGACAAGGCCAACGTGCTGGAGGTGGGGGAGTTCTGGCGGAAGACGGTGGAGGAGGTCCACAAGGGCTACCCCGACGTGGCCCTCGAGCACCAGTACGTGGACGCCATGGCCATGCACCTGGTGAAGAACCCCGCCCGCTTTGACGTGGTGGTCACCGGCAACATCTTCGGCGACATCCTCTCGGACCTGGCCAGCGTCCTCCCGGGCTCCTTGGGCCTCCTCCCCTCGGTCTCCTTAGGGCGGGGCACCCCGGTCTTTGAGCCCGTGCACGGCTCGGCCCCCGACATCGCCGGCAAGGGCATCGCCAACCCCACGGCCGCCATCCTCTCCGCCGCCATGATGCTGGAGCACGCCTTCGGCTTGGTGGAGCTGGCGAGGCGGGTGGAGGCCGCCGTGGCCAAGGCCCTCCGGGAAACCCCCCCGCCCGACCTGGGGGGGAGCGCCGGAACCCAGGCCTTCACGGAAGAGGTCCTCCGCCACCTGGGCTAAGATGGGGGTATGATCCGGCACCGCTTCAGCGCCGAGGACTTCCACCGCATGGCCGAGGCGGGGATCCTCTCCGAGGACGACCGGGTGGAGCTCATCCGGGGGGAGGTGGTGGAGCTGAGCCCCATTGGGAAGCGGCATGCGTACGTCCTGAACACCCTCGTGGACCTCTTGAGCGCCCTACGGGATCAAGGTGTGCTCTCGGTGCAAAACCCCCTCGTGCTTTTCCCGGACACCGAGGTCTATCCCGACCTCGCCCTCCTCCAGCCCCCGAGGACCCGGTACCGCAACCGCCTGCCCGAGGCCAAGGACGCCCTCCTGGTGGTGGAGGTGGCCGAGACCAGCCTGGACCACGACCTCAAGGTGAAGCTCCCCCTCTACGCCCAAGCCGGGATACCGGAGGTCCTTGTGGTGGACCTGGTGCGGGACAGGGTGCACGTCTTTCGCAAGCCCCAAGGGGCAGGGTACCAGGAGGCCCAGGCCCTCGAGGAGGGGGAGCTTGAGGTCCTGGGCCTGAAGGTGCCCGTCAAGGAGGTCCTGCCGTGACCCGCCACAAGGTCTCCCTGGAGGAGTTTCACCGCATGGTGGAAGCAGGGGTCTTCCCCGAGGACCTGAGGCTGGAGCTGGTGGAAGGGGATCTGGTAGAAATGAGCCCTATAGGGAAGCGGCACGCGGCCAAGGTCAACCGGCTCCTAGCCCTCCTCCTGCCTTTGCTCCAGTCCGGAAAAGCCCTTATCTCGCCCCAAAACCCCCTCGTGGTGGGTGAATCCGAGCTCTACCCCGATCTGGCCCTCTTGAAGCCCCGCCCCGACTTCTACGAGGAGCGACTACCCGAGGCCTCCGATGCCCTTTTGGTGGTGGAGGTGGCGGACACCACCCTCCGCTACGACCTGGGCACCAAGCTCCCCCTCTACGCCAAAGCCGGGGTGCCCGAGGTCTGGGTGGTGGATCTGGAAGGCGGGCGGGTCCTGGTCCACCGGAAGCCCCAGGGGGAAGCCTACGGGGAGGTCCGGACCCTGGGCCCGGGGGAGGTCCTGGAGTTCATGGGGGTGGAGGTGCCCGTGGAGGAGCTCCTATGAGAAAGACCCTGATCCTCACCGGGGCCAGCCGGGGCATCGGGAAGGCCCTGGCCCTGGAGCTGGCCAAGGCGGGCTACGACCTGGTCCTGAACGCCAGGCGGGAGGCCCCGCTTTTGGCGGCGCTGGAGGAGGTGCGCGCCTTGGGGGCCAGGGCGGAGATGGTCCCGGGGAGCGCCGGGAAGGCGGAGGTGGCCGAGGCCCTGGTGGCGAAGGCCCTGGAGCTGGGCAACTTCGCCGGCTTCATCCACAACGCCGGGGTCCTCCACCCAGGGCCCCTCCTCTTTGAGTTGGCGGAGAGCCTCTTCCTGGAGGTCCTCGAGGCCAACCTGATCGCCGGCTACCAGCTGGCCCGCTTCGCCTACCCCCACTTTCTCCAAAGGGGCGAGGGCCTGGCGGTCTATCTGGGCTCGGGCGCAGCCGAGACCAACCTGCCCGGCATCGGGGCCTACGCCGTGGCCAAGGCGGCGGAGGAGCACCTGGCGAAGCAACTCGCCGCCGAGGCCCCGGAGGTCATCTGCTTCGTCTTCCGCCCCGGGGTGGTGGAAACGGACATGCAGAAGGCGGCCCGGGAAGCCCAGGGGGGCGGGGCCCCCGTCCTCCAGCGGGTCTTCCGGGGATACCGGGAAGAAGGCCGCCTCCTCACCCCAGAGGAGGCCGCCAGGGCCCTGGTCCGGCTTCTCCCCCGGGCCAGGGCCTTTCACGGCAGGATCGCCACGTGGAGGGACGCATGAGGTCGGATCGGATCAAAAAAGGCTTGCAGCAGGCCCCGGCCCGGGCCATGCTCCGGGCGGTGGGCGTGGGGGACGAGGACTTTGGGAGGCCCTTCGTGGGGGTGGTCAACACCTTCACCGACGGGATGCCCTGCAACTACCACCTGAGGGAGCTGGCCCTGAACCTGAAAGCGGGGCTCAGGGAGGCCGGGGTCTTCCCCTTTGAGTTCGGGGCCCCCGCCATCTCCGACGGCATCAGCATGGGCACCCCGGGGATGCGGGCGAGCCTCATCAGCCGCGAGGTCATCGCCGATAGCATTGAGCTCATCGCCCAGGGCTACCTCTACGACGGCATGGCGGTCCTCTCCGCCTGCGACAAGACCATCCCCGGCGGGGCCATGGGGGTCATCAGGAGCGGGGTCCCCGGCATGGTCCTCTACGGGGGGACCATCGCCCCCGGGGAGTGGCGGGGCCGCAAGCTCACCATCGTGGAGGTCTTTGAGGCCGTGGGCCAGCGGGCGGCGGGGAAGATCAGCGAGGAGGAGCTTTTGGAGATTGAGAGGCGGGCCATCCCCGGCCCCGGGGCCTGCGGGGGACAGTACACGGCCAACACCATGGCCATGGTCCTCGAGGTCCTGGGCCTCTCCCCCATGGGCTACAACGCCATCCCCGCCGTCCATCCCGAAAAGCCCAAGGCCACCCGGGAGGCGGGCCGGATCCTGGCCTGGGCCATAGAGCACGGCTGGAAGCCCCAGGACTTCCTCACCCGGAGGAGCTTCTTAAACGCCATCGCCGCCGTGGCCGCCACCGGGGGGAGCACCAACGCCGTCCTCCACCTCCTGGCCATGGCCAAGGAGGCGGGGGTGGAGCTGAGCCTAGACGACTTTGACCAGGTCTCCCGCAAGACCCCGGTCATCGCCGACCTCAGGCCCTGGGGCACCTACACCGCCTGGGGGCTCTACGAGGCGGGGGGAACGGCTTTGGTCTACAAGAGGCTTCTGGAGGCGGGCCTCCTCTTTGGCGAGGAGAAGACCCTCACCGGGCGCACCCTGGCGGAGGAGGTGGAACAGGCCTTCAGGGAGGCCGAAGGGCAAAAGGTGGTCTTCCCCGTGGAGCGGGCCCTGAAGCCCCAGGGAGGGATCGTGGTCCTTTGGGGCAACCTGGCCCCGAGAGGGGCGGTCCTCAAGCTTGCGGGCACGGAGCGCACCTACTTTGAGGGCCCGGCCCGGGTCTTTGACACGGAAGAGGAGGCCATGGCCAAGGTGCTGGCCAAGGAGATCCGTCCCGGGGACGTGGTGGTCATCCGCTACGTGGGTCCCAAGGGGGCTCCCGGCATGCCGGAGATGCTCTCCGTGACCAGCGCCCTCGTGGGCGAGGGCCTGGGCCCCGAGGTGGCCCTCCTCACCGATGGGCGCTTCTCCGGGGGCACAAGGGGCCTCATGGTGGGACACATCGCCCCCGAGGCCTATGTGGGCGGGCCCATCGCCCTCTTAAAGGAGGGGGACCGGGTGCGCATTGACGTGGAAAACCGCCTCCTGGAGGTGCTTTTGCCCGAGGAGGAGCTAAAGCGGCGCCAGGCCACCTGGAAGCCCAAGCCCCCCGCCTTCGCCAAGGGCCTCTTCGCCCGCTACACCGCCCTGGTGGGGCAGGCGGACGAGGGGGCGGCGCTGGCCGACCCGGCCTAGGGCCTTTTGATCCGGTCCGGGGCCAGGTTCTGGCCCCGCTCTTTCTTGATCTCCTCGGGTCTGAAGGGCTCCCCCTTGGCCTTCAGCAGGGCCAGCAGGTGGTTCAGGAGCAGGGCGAGCTCCTCGTCCTTGAGCTGGGCGAAGCCAGGCATGAGGCCCACCTCCCCCTTTTTGCCGTAAAGGACCACCAGGACTAGGTACCTTCGTCCCTCCGGGCTGGCGAAGAGGGGGGCTACCCCGGAAAGGCCCGGGTAGGGCCGCACCCCTTGGGCCTTCTCCCCGTGGCACTGGGCGCAATACCTGGCCCACAGCCCCTCCGCCCCTTGGGCCAAGGCGGAAAACCCTAGGAGGAGGAGGAAGGGGAGGAGGCGCTTCACGGGACCAGTATAGGCCTAAGCCCCCCGCCTTACCTTTAGCGGGCCTTGACCTCGGTCCAGACCCGGTCGTAGAGGGCGATGTCCGGCCCCAGGTCCTTTAGGTACTCCAGCTTGGCCCGCACCTCCTCCGGGGGGAAGACGGTGGGGTCCTGGCGCATCTCCTGGGGAAGGAGAGGGACGGCCTGGGCCACGGGGGTGGCGTAGCGGGTATAGGCGGCGAGCTCCGCGGCGTTCTCCGGCCTCAGGAGGAAGTCTATGAAGCGGTAGGCCAGGTCCTGGGCGGGGCCCCGCTTCAAGACCACCATGGCGTCCGTCCAGAGGGTCCCTCCCTCCTTGGGGAGGGCGTAGCGCAGGCGCTCGTCCTCCTGCCGGGCCTGGAGGACGTCCCCGGAGTAGGCCAGGGAGACCGCGGCGTCCCCACCCAGGATGCGGTTCAGGGCCTCCACCCCCCCGGCGAAGCCCACGGAGCGGGCCTTGGCGGCGATGAGGAGCTCCTTGGCCTTCTCCAGGGCCTCTGGGTCGGTGGTGTTCAGCGAGTAGCCCAGGTACCTGAGGGCGGCCCCGATGGTCTCCCGCATCTCGTCCAGGAGGAGGAAGGGGCCCACCTGGGCCTTGGGGTCAAAGAGGACGGCGTAGGAGTCCACAGGCCCCCGCACCAGGTCCTCCCGGTAGGCCAGGCCCGTGGTGCCCCAGAAGTAGGGCACGGAGTACTGGAGGCCGGGGTCATAGGGGGGGTCCTGGAAGAAGGGGTCCAGGTTGGCCAAGCCCGCCAGCCTGCCTTTGTCCAGGGGGGCGACCAGGCCTTCCCGGGCCATCTGCAGGACGTAGTAGTCGGGGGCCACCACCAGGGAGAACTCCCGGTCCGCCCCCGCCTTGAGCTTGGCCAGCATGGCCTCGGGGGACTCAAAGGTATCCAGGACCACCTTGGCCCCGGTCTCCCGCTCAAACTTCCTGACCAGCTCCTCGGGGATGTAGTCGGCCCAGTTGAGGAAGTAGAGGGTCTCTACCTCCGCCCGCTTGGGGCAGGCGGTGAGGAGGAGGGCCAAAAGGAGAAGGGAAAACCTTGCGATCATATGCGCCTCCGGCTAAGAGCATACCCCAGGGCCAAAAAGAAGGCGGAGAGGCCCACGATCAGGGTGGAGAGGGCGTGGACCTTGGGGCTTATGCCCAGCTTCACGCTGGAGTAGATGTAAAGGGGCAGGGTGGTGGCCCCGGGGCCGGCGGTGAAGAAGGTGACCACGAAGTCGTCCAGGGAGAGGGTGAGGGCGAGGAGGGCGCCGGCGGCCACCCCTGGCCAGGCCAAGGGCAGGGTCACGTGGAGGAAGGTCTGCAGGCCCCTGGCCCCCAGGTCCCGGGCGGCCTCCTCGAGGCCCGGGTCCAGGAGGAGGAGCCGGGAGCGCACCACCAGGGTCACGAAGGCCACCTGGAAGGTGATGTGGCCCAGGATCACCGTGAGGAGGGAAAGCCGGGGAAATCCGAGAAGCTCCCGGGCGAAGGCGAAGAGGAGGAGAAGGGAGACCCCCAGGACCACGTCGGGGACCACCACCGGGATGTAGAGGAGGTAGCGCAGAAACCCTTTGCCGGGAAAGCGGTAGCGCACCAGGCCTAGAGCGAGGAGCGTGCCCAAGACGGTGGCCACCAGGGTGGAGGTGAAGGCCACAATCAGGGTGTTGAGGAAGTACTCCAGGACCCTGGGGTCCTGGAATAGGGCCCGGTACCAGTCCAGGGTGAAGCCGGTGAAGCGCACCCCCCGGCGGCCCTCGTTGAAGGAGAGGGCCACGATGACCAGGATGGGGAGGTAGAGGAACAGGTAGACGAGGAGGGCGTGGAGGGAGAGAAGCCTTTTCATACCAGCTCCCTGAACCCCCTTTCCCCCTGAGCCCGGGCGTAGAGGTAAAGGGCCAGGAGGACGAAGCCCATGAGGAAGATGCTCAGGGCTCCTCCAAAGGCCCAGTCCCGGGAAATCCCGAACTGCTGCTGGATCAGGTTTCCGATCAGGACCACCCTCCCCGCCCCCAGGAGGTCCGCCACCACGAAGGTGCCCATGGCGGGAATGAAGACCAGGGCGCTCCCGGCGAAGAGGCCGGGGTAGGTCTGGGGAAGGATGGCGTGGAAAAAGGCCTTGAAGGGCCTCGCCCCCAGGTCGTAAGCGGCCTCGAGGAGCTGCCAGTCCGTGTGCTCCACGCTGGCGTAGACGGGAAGGACGAAGAAGGGGAGAAAGGTGTAGACCGTGGCGAGGAGCACGGCGGCGAAGGAGGGGTAAAGGGCAAAGGGGCCCAGGCCAAAGGCTTGCAGAAAGGCGTTCACCACCCCCTCCTTCTGCAAGAGCACCAGCCAGGCGTAGATGCGGATGAGGAAGTTGGTGAAGAAGGGGATGAGGAGGAGAAGGAGCAGAAGGTCCCGCCGGGGGTGGCGGGCGATGTAAAAGGCCAGGGGGTAGCCCAGCAGGACGGAGATCAGGGTGGCCCACACGCCCACCCAGAGGCTCTGGGCGAAGGCCTGGAGGTAGGGGGACTCCAGGAGCCTCAGGTAGTTGTGGAGGCCCAAGGGCCCCGTGAGCTCCCCATAGGGCCCCCGGGTCATGAAGGAGGCCAGGAGGACGAGCAGGCTGGGGAGGAGGACGAAGAGGAAAAGCCAAAGCCCCCCCGGTCCCACCGTCACCAGGATGCGGAAAAAGCGCTGGAAAGGGGTAGCCGCCTCATTCATGGAGCACCACCAGGTTTTCCGGGGGCAGGTAGCAGAGAACCTCCTCCCCGTACGCAAACTCCTCGGAACCGGGCTCCTGCAGGTCCTGGTTCAGGGTGTAGGCCAGAAGGCGCACCTCCCCGGCCCGCAGGTAGTACTGGTTCTCCGCTCCCGTGTAGACGATCTCCTCCACCCGGGCCCGCACCAGGTTCTCCCGGCCCGAGGCCCCGTTCGCCGGGTAGAGGCGGATCTTCTCTGGGCGGATGACCAAAAGCCCCTCCCGCTCCAGGGGAGCCCTGAGGCGCAAAGGGCCCAAGGGGGTTTCCGCCCCCAGGGGGTGGGGCCTGGCGGGGAGGAAGTTGGAGCGGCCCAGGAAGTCGGCCACGAAGCGGTTTCTGGGCCTCTCGTAGACCTCGTCGGGAAGGCCCACCTGCTCAATGCGCCCCGCGCGCATCACCGCGATGCGGTCCGACATGACCAAGGCCTCCTCCTGGTCGTGGGTGACGAAGATAAAGGTGGTGCCGAGCCGCCTCTGGAGCTGCATGAGCTCCACCCTGAGCTCCTGGCGGAGCTTCAGGTCCAAAGCGGAAAGGGGCTCGTCCAGGAGAAGGACCTCGGGCTCCAGGACCAGGGCCCGGGCCAGGGCCACCCGCTGCTTCTGCCCCCCGGAAAGCTCCCGGGGGTAGCGGTCCTCGAGGCCCACCAGGTCCACCAGCTCCAAAGCCCAGGCCACCCTCTTGCGGATCTCCTCCCGGGGAAGCCCCTTCATCCGCAGGCCAAAGCCGATGTTCCCCGCCACGGTCATATGGGGAAAAAGGGCGTAGTTCTGAAAGACCGTGTTCACGGGGCGCTCGTAGGGGGGGACCCCGAACATGTCCTTTCCCCCGATCTGGATATGCCCCGCGTCCGGGGTCTCAAAGCCAGCCAGGAGCCGGAGGAGGGTGGTCTTCCCGCACCCCGAGGGCCCCAGGAGGCTGAAGAACTCCCCCCTTCGGATTTCCAGGTCCACCCCGCCCAAGGCCTCCACCCCACCGTACCGCTTGCGCACCCCCTGATACCCTTTTTTGCTGTATACTTCGCCCATGACCGTAGCCAACCACCTGACCCTGAACGAGCTGTGGCGGAGGGCCAAGAAGGCCAAGGACCCGATAGAGAAGGACCGTTTCCTGGCCGTCTACCAC
>Ga0308405_1001048_pt1 | contig 14598 bp, 15 predicted proteins | sample HotsprSampleMS13_FD_203473 | JGI IMG/M metagenome (GOLD analysis project Ga0308405, IMG submission 203473) | Hot spring phototrophic mat microbial communities from Mushroom Spring, Yellowstone National Park, Wyoming, United States - 20060912_MS13 ...
GCAGGTCTACGTGGGTGGCGGGGTGGAGTCCATGTCCCGGGCTCCCTACGCCGTGCCCAAGCCGGAGAGGGGCTTCCCCACCGGCAACCTCACCATGTACGACACCACGCTGGGCTGGCGCTTCGTCAACCCCAGGATAGAGGCCCTCTACGGCACCGAGAGCATGGGGGAAACCGCCGAGAACCTGGCGGAGATGTACGGGATCCCCCGGGAGGAGCAGGACCGCTTCGCCCTCCTCTCCCATAAGAAGGCGGTGCGGGCCTGGGACGAGGGGCGCTTCCTGGACGAGGTGGTCCCGGTGCCGGTGAGGCGGGGGAAGGAGGAGGCCCTGGTTTCCGTGGACGAGGGGCCCAGGCGGGACACCTCCTTGGAAAAGCTCGCCGCCCTAAGGCCCGTCTTCCGGGAGGGGGGCACGGTGACCGCGGGGAACGCTAGCCCCCTGAACGACGGGGCGGCGGCGGTCCTCCTGGTCTCCGACGCCTACGCCCAGGCCCACGGCCTCAGGCCCCTGGCCCGCATCAAGGCCCTGGCCGTGGCCGGGGTGCCCCCCCGGATCATGGGCATCGGCCCCGTGCCCGCCACCAAAAAGGCCCTGGAGAGGGCGGGCCTGAGCCTGAAGGACCTGGGCCTCATAGAGCTCAACGAGGCCTTCGCCGCCCAGAGCCTGGCCGTCCTAAGGGAGTGGGGCCTTTCCATGGAGGACGAAAGGCTCAACCCCAACGGCGGGGCCATCGCCCTGGGCCACCCCCTGGGGGCCTCGGGGGCCCGGATCCTCACCACCCTGGTCCACGAGATGCGGCGGCGGGGGGTCCAGTGGGGCCTCGCCACCATGTGCATCGGCGTGGGCCAGGGGATCGCCGTGGTGGTGGAGGGGGTATGGTAGGAGGCATGCCCCTCGTGGACGCCCACGTGCACCTTCCCCGGCTGAGGGAGCTCAAACTCTTCTGGTTCGAGTGGGCTAGGAAATACGGTGAACCTCCTCTTTCGCGCCTCTACGATGGGGATGGACGACCCATTCCTCAGGCGGTCGAGGCCTTCTTCGCCGATGAAGGGGTGGACGTGGTCCTGTTGCTTCCCGAGTACAGCCCCCGCACCGTAGGGATCCATCCCTATGAGGACCTCCTGCCCGTGGTGGCCCACAACCCTCGCCGCTTCCGTTTCCTCGCCAACCTTAACCCTCACTTGCACTACCCGCTGGTGGAGCACCTCGAGCGCCAGCTGGAGGCCGGTGCGGTAGGCCTCAAGCTTCACCCCGTCCACGGGGGATTTCCGGTGGACCATCCCGAGCTCTTCCCGATCTACTGGGTCCTGCAGGAACGAGGCCTGCCCGTGGTCTTCCACACAGGGGTGAGCGCTTTTCCGGGAAGCGTGAACGCCTACGCCACCCCGGAGCCCATCGAAACCTTGGTGCGGACCTTTCCTGATCTGAAGATCGTACTGGCCCACGGGGGGCGGGGCTGGTGGTATGGAGTGGCGGCCAGCCTGGCCCTCATGTACCCCAACGTCTGGATCGAGCTTTCCGGACTGGCCCCCGCCAAGCTCCCCGAGTACTACAGGGGCTATGACCTCAAGAGGCTCGCCCGCAAGTTCATCTTCGGCACCGACTGGCCCGGCGTCCCAGGAATCCAGCGTAACGCCCGAGCCCTCCTTGACCTGGGGTGGGACCGGGAGACCCTGGAGAGGATCTTCTGGCGCAATGCCCTTGAGGTCTACCCGATCGAAGTCTAGGATGCGCCCTGCGGCCTATTTCTTGCCTAGCCTAACCGCCCGCCGACGCCTCCTGGCGGTGAGCCGAGGGGAGGCTGCGCCGGACCTCGTGGTGGAGGGGGCCCGGGTGGCGGACGTGTATACGGGAACCTGGCTGGAGGCCAACCTCGAGGTGGCCGAGGGCCGGATCGCCTATCTGGGCCCCAGGCCTCCTCGCCTCGGGCCTTCCACCCACAGGGTCGTCGCTCAGGGGCTCTACCTGGTCCCCGGATACATCGAGCCCCACGCACATCCTTGGGTCCTTTACCATCCCCTCGCCCTTCTCGAGGCCCTGGTGCCCCAGGGGGTCACCACCCTGGTCTATGATGACCTCCTTTTCCGCAACCGCCTAGGCCCTGAGGGTACCCTGGACGCCATACGCAAACTCCAAACGCTCCGCCTTCCCGCTCGGGTTCTCTTTGCCACCAGGCTGGCCCCGCAGAGCTTCCTGCCCCAAGGGGAAGAGGCGTTTCCCCTCGAGGCTCTCCCCCTTTTGGAGGAACCGAGCGTGGTGCTGGCGGCGGAGATCACCCGCTGGCCTAGGGTAGTGGCGGGGGAAGAGGGCCTTCTTAACGGCATCCTTCAGGCCCACCGAGCAGGACGCCGCGCCGAGGCCCACGGAGCAGGGGCCTCCTACCCCAAGCTCGCGGCCCTCGCCGCCGCAGGGCTGGAGGCGGACCACGAAGCCCTGACGGCCGAAGAGGTCTTAGACCGACTTCGCCTCGGCTTCTGGACTATGCTCCGGCATAGCTCCCTCCGCCCTGACCTCCCCGCCCTCCTGGAGCACCTTCCTCTCCCACCCTCCCCGAGGCTCCTGCTTACCACCGACGGGGCCGCCCCCTCCTTCTACGCCCGAGAGGGGTTTCCCGGGCTTTTAAAGCGGGTCTCGGCCTGGGCCGGACCAATGCAGGCCCTGCGGCTCGCCACCTTGAACCCCGCCACCTTCCTCGCCCTCGACGGGTTCCTAGGAGGAATCGCCCCCGGGCGCCTTGCCGACTTCCTCCTGCTGGAGGCCCCGGACGCGTTCGCCCCCTTGGCGGTCTACGTGGGAGGCTGGCTGGTGGCCCAGGAGGGGAGGCTCCTCGAGGCCTTGCCGCCCCTGCCCTGGAAACACCCCCCTCTGACCTTCGCCCAGGCGCCCTTTGGTGACCCGGACCGCTACCTATTGGGAGATGCCCCCACCCTGTGCCTGGAAAACGCCGTCATCACCCGGCAGACCCGAGAGGCCTCGGAAGCGGTCGCCGCCTTCCTCCTGGACCCCTGGGGGGGTTGGCGGGTGGGGGCCTGGGTGGAGGGGTTTCTCCCGGGCCTAGAAGGGTTCGCTACCACCCTCACTGCAGCCATGGGCCTGCTGGTTTTGGGCAAAGACGCAAAGGCTATGGCCCTGGCGGCAGAAGCCGTGGTAAAAATGAGAGGCGGTTTCGCCTGGACTAAGGGGGGTGAAGTGATCTGGGCCGAACCCCTCCCCCTTGGGGGGTACATGGTAGACAGCTCTTTCCCCCAAGCCGTAGCGCTGGAAGAACGTCTTTGGAAGCTGGCTGTGGAGGCAGGTTACCCCCATGGGGACATCCTTTACTCCTTGCTCTTTCTCACCTGCGACTTCCTTCCTGACCTGAGGCTTACGCCCCGGGGGGTGTGGGCAGTCAAGGAGGGCCGGGCGATAAGCGCGCCCGAGGCTTTTTGAGGAGGCGATGCGCCATGGGACTCTTCTACGAGGACTTGGAGGTAGGCCGGGTTTTCCCCACCCCTGCCCGCACGGTGACCGAGGCCGACCTGGTCAATTTCGCCGGCGTCTCCGGGGATTTCAACCCCATTCACACCGACGAAGAGTACGCCAAAGAGACGCCCTTTGGCCGCAGGGTGGCCCACGGCCTTCTGGTCCTGGCCATGCTCACAGGCCTTAGGTTGCGGACCGGGGTCTTTGAGGGGACTCTCATCGCCTGGTTGGAGATCCGACGCTACCGTTTCTTAAAACCCGTCTTCATAGGAGACACCATCCGAGGGGAAACGGAGATTGCCGAGAAGCGTGAGACTTCCAAGCCTGACCGGGGCGTGGTGGTGCAGCGCGTGCGGATCTACAACCAGAAGGGTGAACTGGTCCAAGAGGGGGAGTTTGTGACCCTGGTCCGGAGGAAGCATGGCTAGAAACCCCTTTTTGGAGTGGATGGCTCCCGAGGATTTCACACGAGGGGAGGGGAGGGCAGAGCTTTCCGTCCGGGTGCGGGAGGAGTTTCTCCAGGCCCGGGGATGGGTGCACGGCGGGATTCTGGCTTCCCTTTTGGATACCGTCATGGGCTCAGCGGCTGGAAGCCTGGGGGGACGGATGGTGACCGTGGACCTTTCCGTGAGCTACCTAAGGCCGGCCACGGGCGCCCGCCTTTACGCCAAGGCCCAGGTGGTCCGGGGTGGGGAGAGTCTGCTCTTTGTCGAGGGAAAGATTACGAACGAAGAAGGTGTGGACGTGGCTTGGGGCAAGGGCATCTTTTTCCGCGTGGGTTAGGGGGTGCGGGATGCGGCTCAAGGACAAGGCGGTGCTGATCACGGGGGCGGCCCACGGCATCGGCCGGGCGACCCTGGAGCTCTTCGCCCGGGAGGGGGCCAGGCTCATCGCCTGCGACCTGGACCGGGAGGGCCTCGAGGCCGCCTCCCAGGCCACCGGGGCCATCCCCGTGACCATGGACGTGGCCGATCCCGCCTCCGTAGAGCGGGGCTTCGCCGAGGCCCTGAGGGCTTTAGGCCGCCTGGACGGCGTGGTCCACTACGCCGGCATCACCCGGGACAACTTCCACTGGAAGATGCCCCTGGAGGACTGGGAGCTGGTGCTCAAGGTGAACCTCACCGGAAGCTTCCTGGTGGCCAAGGCCGCCAGCGAGGCCATGCGGGAGAGGAACCCGGGGAGCATCGTCCTCACCGCAAGCCGGGTCTATTTGGGGAACCTGGGCCAGGCCAACTACGCCGCCTCCAAGGCGGGGGTCGTGGGGCTCACCCGCACGCTGGCCCTGGAACTGGGTCGCTACGGCATCCGGGTGAACGCCCTGGCCCCCGGCTTCATTGAGACCCGGATGACGGAGAAGGTGCCGGAGAAGGTGCGGGAAAAGGCCATCGCCGCCACGCCCCTGGGCCGGACCGGGAAGCCTCTGGAGGTGGCCTACGCCGCGCTCTTTCTGGTCTCCGACGAGTCCAGCTTCATCACCGGCCAGGTTCTCTTCGTGGACGGGGGGCGGACGGTGGGGGCGGCCCCGGCCTGAGGGAGGGGAGGATGGCGGACAAGTTGCGGGTTTCCTGGGCCTTAGGCCAGCACGAGATCGAGTACCGCTGGGTTTTGGAGGAGGCTCCCCCAGACCGGGTCCTGGTCTTCTTGCACGAGGGCTTGGGCTCGGTTTCCCTTTGGCGGGACTTCCCAGAGAGGCTCTGCCGGGCTTTGGGGATCCGGGGCTTGGTCTTTTCACGATGGGGGTATGGGGCCTCGAGCCCGAGGAGGCCCGAGGAGCGCTGGGAGCCGGACTTCATGCACCGCCAGGCTTTGGACTTCCTCCCGGCCTTCTTCCAGGCCTTGGGGATAAGGCCCGGGCGGGAGCGCCTCTGGTTCTACGGCCACAGCGACGGGGGCTCCATCGCCCTCATCTACGCGGCCCATCACCCGGAGGGCCTCGAGGGGATTGTGCTGGCGGCGCCCCACGTCCTTGTGGAGGAGGTCACCCTGGAGAGCATCCGCAAGGCCCGGAAGGCCTACCAGGAGAGCGACTTGAAGCCCAGGCTGGCCCGCCACCATCAGGACCCGGATTCCGCCTTCTTCGGCTGGTGCGAGGCCTGGCTGGATCCCGCATTCCGTGCCTGGGACATCCGGCCCTTGCTGCCCCGGATCCGGGCGCCCATCCTGGCCATCCAGGGCTATGAGGACGAGTACGGGACCATGCTCCAGATTGAGGAGATCGCCCGCTTGGCCCCACGGGTGGAGCTGGTGAAGCTTCAAGGGTGCGGCCACGCTCCCCACCGGGACCAGCCAGAGGCCGTGATTGCAGCGGTGCGCCGCTTCTTTGAAGCCCAGGGGTGGGGAGAAGACAAGCAGAGATAGAGCGGATTTTCTCCGTGCGCATCAAATCCCTTCGTGTGCTACTTGACCCCAACCCCTGGGGTGTGAAAAAAGAGGGGGTGCTATGCTTCCAAACCGAGAGCACCCCCTCTACTATCTTGACGCAGAAATCCTCCTCGTGGCCATCTACGTCTGGGTGGATGACGAGCTCAAGGCCCTACAGGCTCAAGGCTTCAAGCTCCCCCCAAAACAAAGGCACCAGAAAGCCACCTTGGCCGAACTCTTGACCCTGGCCATCTGCAAGATACGGCCTTTGGCCGTGACCCTCCTCCTGCAAGGCCAGGACTTGGCCAAGGGCTACCTGGCCGCCAAGACCACCCTCAAGGCTTACTTACCCTCCCTCCCCCACCTCTCCCGCTTTTATCGGGTCCTGCAAAAGGCCCAGGGGTTGTTGGCTCACCTGGCCATAAGGCTTTCCGGGAGACAAGGCCTTCTGCAGGTGGTGGACCTCAAGCCCATTCCCCTGGCCCACGGCCACAGGGTCCACGGCCTCTCCCTTCCTGAAGCCGCCGTGGGCGTGGGGCCCCTGGGTGCGTTCGGCGGTTACGTGCTGATGCCGGTAATGAACGAGCGGGGCCTCTTTTGGAACCTAGCCCCTTCGGGGCTGACCCGCTGGGCCCTCCTACCAGGGAACGCCCGGGAGACTTGGGGAAGGGAGCTTTTGGCGGACCTCCCCGCGGTCTTGGGGGACCGGGGATTCCGTTGGGTTCAGGGGGTCAAGACGCCGCACTACCGGGTTCGTGGGGGGAAGGTGGTGGAGACGGGGTAGAGAGGTTGGGTCACGCGTGAGCGTATCTTGCTGGGGAGGGTCAGGAACTGGATAGAGGCTCGCTCCTACTGGGACCTGGTAGCCCGGGTAAACCTCATTCGCAATTTACCCACATCCTGCCTGCGTGGTAGATTTTGGGGCCGAGGCTGAGCCATGAAGGCGCTCAAGGTCGCGGAGAGCAGGCTTCACGAGTTCCCGGCCCGGTTCGCCGACCTTTTCCCCCGATAGGCGGCTCTTCAGGCGTTTGGAGGAGATGAGCCGGGGCATCTTGGCCGCGGGCTCCGCCCTGGTAAGCGAGATGGTGGCCACCCTACCCTCCCACCTCCAGCGCCCCTTTCACCAGGCCAAAGCCCTCTACCGCTTCCTGGCCAATCCCCGGGTGGGGGCCGAGGCCCTCCTGGAGAGGGTGTGCCGGGAAAGCGCCCTGGCCCTGGAGGGGGAAGAGGTCCTGGTCTTCCTGGACCTGAGCCCGGTGCGCAAGCCCCACGCCCGGGCCCTGGAGGGGATAGCCCGGGTGGGAAGGAAGCGGGAGGCCGGGTACGAGCTCCTGACCGCGCTGGGGATGGATGCCCGGGGGCGGCTGGCCCTGGGGTACGCCCACCTGGTGGCCTATGGGGAGCGGGGTTTTGCCAGCCTGCCCCGGGAGGTGGAGCGGGCCATTGCGGCGCGGGGCGGCGGTCTGGGAGTGCTTTGGAGGGCCTCCTTTTGCGGCTTGGGGGCAAGCCGGGGATAGCCGGTGAGCGGGATGGTCCCTACCTGCTGTTGCGGGGCTTGGTCCGCCTGCTCAACTACGAGGTCACCAAGGAGGCCTTGGAAGAGGAGGAAGGAGGTTTTGGGTAAAGTCCTGCTTCGGGGGTTGACAAACAACAATTGCTGTTATATTATCCGGCAAGGGAGGTCGGCTATGGTATGGGCCAAAAGGCAGTCAATGACGTTGGTGGGCAGGGTGAGTTCTTCGGTGATGGCTCCTCCGGGTATCGGTTCACCGACCTACGACATGGTGCCCTTCCACATAGGGGCAGGTTACGATCCCCCTCTTGGAGCTTTTGTTCTCATCGGCCGGGAAGAGGACGACACGCTTTTCCACTATGGGCGGATCGTTCAGGCCTTCGAGGAAAACACTAAGGCCGACCCGTGGCGACTCCAACGTGCGTCGGCGTACGGGCTGGAAGAGCACCAACCGATCCGAGTGGACGACTCCTCTCCACACCGGATGCGTGTGGCCCTAGTAGAGCTGCTGGGCGAGCTCGTTCTCGACAAAGACAACCGGCTGCAAGAGGTTCGGAAACCAACCCTGCTACCTCGCACTGGTGCACCGGTTTTCGAGCTGCCTGTCGACCTTATCCCGGTAATTGTGGGCTTGCCCGTGGGGATAGACAACGGCCTTCACGTGGGTAGCGTGAAGTCCGGAAGCGAAACCGCCAACGTCTACCTACCTATCGAGGCCGTAGCCCGTCACATCGCGATTGTCGGCCGCACGGGTGTGGGAAAGAGCTATGCCGCCCACGTCCTCGTGGAGGAATTGACAAAACGCGGAATCCCTGTAGTCTCGTTCGACGTCCTCGGAGACGTCTTCAAAATGGCGGCGGCCCTAGGTGGGCTCAACCTCACGGCAGGGGCAGATTTCAGGGTCCCTTTCTCGACCATCGGCCTCTCCGAGTTTCTGTCTTTTGTCAATCTAACCAAAGATCAGCAGGAGCTGGTAGCTCTGGCATACGACGAGGTCTTCGATAGGGCCCTCGACGCATTGGAAGCCACCGGAACCGTTCAGGTGAAGCTTGAAGAACTCCTCAATGAGATCCGCAGTGTGGCCGGGCAGTTCGGACAGATGCCAGTAGGGGATCGGGCTGCCCGAAGGGTAAAGGCGGCCGTACAACGCTCGCGCCTGCTGGAGGAAACGTTGTCGGACTGGCCTCAAAAGTTGGCCGATCGTCCTATCATCAACGTTTATGTCGGCCATCTAGGCCAGGAGGCTCGCAACCTAATCGTAGGAGCTTCCGCCCGCCTTCTGCAGATCCTAAGACGCAAGGGGTACGTTCCACCGTTTGTCATGCTCCTGGACGAGGCCCATCTCTTCCTTCCGGGAGGCGGCGAGACAACCCCCTCAACCCGCGTGATCCGAGAGCTGGTTCGGACCGCCCGCCACGACGCCATCGGGATCGTCCTTATTACACAAAGTCCTTCCTCAATGGACAAACAATCGCTACTTACCTGCAACACGCGGATTGTTTTTGCCCTAGACTCTGAGGACCTACGGCTCATCTCCGGGATGCTAGGAGATCTCCCCGAAGAGGTGGTGAAGCGGATCCCAAGACTGTCCAAGGGGCACGCCATCCTCGTCTCCGGGTCAGACCTGATCCGGCACCCTGTTGAGGTGGAGATCCGGCCGCGACAGACCCCGGAGGGAGCACCCACACCAAACCTGGCCGAGGAGGTACGCAAATGGAAAGAAAAAAGGATGATGAACTCCGGGAAACAATCCTGAAGCTCTTGGAGGAGGTTGGACAGAAAGGTCTCACCGTGGGGGAACTCACCGTTCGCCTCGTGGGACTCGGCGAATCGGTTTCGGAGCGGACCGTCCGCCGTGTTCTGCAAGACCTCCTGCAGGCTGAAAGGAACGGAGAACCCCTTCTTGTAGCGACGACCCGGCGAGGGCAGGGGCCGGGCCGGCCGGAACGGGTCTATATCTTAGCCCGATTTCTCCCTAAGCAGACGTCCTTGCTGGATTTGATCGAGGGTGTTAAGGAAGCCAAAGTCAGGGCTTTGGACGAGCTACCTCCCCCGAAGGGTCAAGCAGACGAGCCCTTGCGGCAGGAGGAGCTGGAGCGGTGGAAGACGGAGGAGACCGAATCGGTCCTTAAAACGATTGCCCTTGGACAGCTTGAAGACGAGAGCTTGGCCGAGGTTATAATGGGGGCCGCCTCGGAGCTGGCCGAACAAGACCCCGCCCGACTCTTGACCTCAATGCTAGAAGGGCTCCTGAAGGACATAGATGGGCTCGCCCGCAAATACCTGGAGTTAAGAAGATCGCCTACTCCGAAAAATGCCGAAAAGGCCGAGCAGGTGTACGAAATGCTTAGTATCCGGCTCGGCCGGGTTCGGAGTTACTTCATCGATGTATGGGGATTGGAACCCTTCATGCTGAACTTACCGTCTCTCTCCGATCTACGCAAAGGGCATTGGCCCGAGGAAGAACACAGCTTTGACAAGGAAGAAGTGGATAAACGGCTAAGGCGCCGCATCTACGGCGACCGCGTCCTTCGGATTTTGGAAGTGAAAACCCTCCCCACTTCCGCCCTAAAGGCCTGGACCGGCACCGATGCCTCCGTAGCCGACATCGTAATAGAACACCGGGAGGGAAGCTTTCTTCCCCCCTCAGAGGTGCACATCTTTACGGCCGCCGCCGCCCTGGAGGCGGCCGGAGGTGGGAACCCCGCGTATACGGACTACGATATCTTTCCCGAGGAGCTAAAATATTACAACGACATTCGGGCCGCCGAAGAGGGCTTTCTCTTGGCCGAACGACTACGGGAACTCTTCGGCGAAGAGGATTTACGGCATGCCCGTTATGCTGCCCTCTCCCTACGGCAGTATGCCGAGGATCTTCGGGTCCTACGCAATGAGGTGCGCTGGAGACCGATGGGCCGCAAGCCTTTCTTGGGACTCCCACCCCCGGTGGAATTGATCGTTCGGGACGGGCGGCTCTTCCCGACGGTCCACCGTTTAAAGGACTTTGAAGCCGACAACCTCTACGGGCGATTGGTCCGCAACGAGATCGCCCGGTTCAACGAAATGGTCGACTTGGTTCGGCCGAGCGGCCCCTACGGCCATGTGGCCTACACCGCCGTGGTCAAGAACCCGGAATTCTCCTGGCTTTCCCCCCTGGTCTTCTGGTTCCTTTACGAAACAAAGCGAATCTCGAATGTGGAATTCGTCTATCGGGCCCCTCTTCCGGATCACCTCCTGGTTCATCTGCTGTTCCTGGGGATCGCCCGGAAACACCCGGAACACGTAAGTCGTGAAGACAAAGCCTTCTGCACTTTCGGAATGCTACGCCGTTTCTCGGATATCGCCTTTGAGCGGAATGAGCGGCCTTCCCGGGCTGAAGAATATGACTTGGAGGAATGGCAAGACTACATCCGCAAGCGCCTCCAGGAACTCAATGAGAAAGGGCAAACCGCGGCCTTAGAAGTGGAAGAGTATCGCCCATTCCTGATGCTTTGTGCCCATGCGGGAGTGCTGATGGCCTATGGAGCACCTTGCGCCGTATACCGCCCCCTCCTTGATGGGAAAACCTCGAGCCACTTCTTGATACCTCGGCTGGAAGCGATGGCCCACAGGGAGGATTGGGATCGGGGAGATCGGAATCTTACCCACGCCGGACGGGCCCTGGAACGGTTACTGTCCTGGTTCTGTAACCCCGCCCACCGCACATTTGACTACAATCACACCCTTCCCATCGGCAACTCGGTTGAGGGCGGAAGAAAAGCGCAGAACGGCTTGGCTCCCCTGGTGCCGACGGTTGTGGTGAAGGCCCACGAAGCCGCCACCTTTGTGCGCACGGAAATGGCTTCGGCTGTAGAAGAGGAAATCCGACGGCTGATCCGAGAAGTGAGAAGCCGTTACCTTAGGATGTCATGAACCTTTCCAAGGCCAAGTTCAGGGCCGAGAGACGAGTTCGAAAGGCCGCCGCGCTGCTGGCCCGAACGTGGAAAGCCGATGATTCCCTACCATGGCGTCGAAACCCATCGCCTTACCGCATCTTTCTGGCCGAATTCCTCCTTGTTCGCACGCGTTGGGACGTGGTGGCCAGACTTTTTGAGGCCGTCGTGGCCCATTTTCCAGATCTCCACACGTTGGCTCAAGCCTCGGAGGAGAGGATCGCCGAAGTGTTGGCCCCCCTCGGCTTACGGAAGCGCATCCCGTACCTCAAGAAGGCCGCCGTCTATCTACTCGAACATCACGGAGGCAACATCCCTGAAACAATTGAAGAGCTAAAGAGGGTACCCGGTCTTGGGGATTATACTGCCGGTGCCATTGCCGCTCTGGCTTTCGGAAAAAAAATTGTTCCGGCCGACGTCAACGTTTTTCGCTTCCTCTCTCGCCTTACCGGAATGCCTATGACACATCCGACGAAAGGCTCTCCTCATCTAAGGGAGTTACTGCTCCACCTCTCACCAGCTCACGGGGGTCCCCCGGTAACCGTACTAATCGACTTTTTGCGCACTACATGTCGGCCCCGTTACCCACGCTGTCCCGAATGTCCACTAAAAAGCTTCTGCGCGTTCAGAGAGCTCGGTCAGACCTCGCCGTTCGAGGTGCCCTCTAAGAGCGCGTGCAATCGCCCTGGCAAGAGGAGGAGGAACGGCGTTGCCGATTTGACGCCGGATCGAGTCCAGTGAGCCGTAGAAAACGGCATCGGGGGGAAATCCTTGAAGAAGGGCAGCCTCTCTAGGAGTGATGGCCCGATCCTGCTCAGGGTGGACAAAACGCCCCTTGGACACGTTACAGCACCCTGAGGTAATGACTCCGGAGGGACGGTCCCAGGCAAGCCTGCCGTAGGTATCTTTGTGCCCTTTGTGGCCTCGATGGCAAGGCAACCATTCTTCTTCGGGAACCTGGGTTCTACTTCCCCCGTCCTTGGGCACCTGGAGGATAAACCTAAGGACCCGCTCTCCCATATGCGGTGCCCGGTGCATAGGATCGCGGGGATCTTGTTCTCCGGCTCGGAGGGGGGGAAGGTGGCCGATGGCATCTCGCACCGTCGGCCAAGGAAGCCGTCGACCCGAACGTACCTCAGGGCTTCTAGGATCTCCATGGGTCGGCTCGGGAAAAGGGGGCAGTCCCATGTCTTCTCGGGCTCCGATAACGATCAGCCTGCGCCTGTGCTGGGGTACGCCGTAGTCCGCCGCATCGACCTCCCTTTCATGGACGCGATAGCCTAGACGGAAAAGCCCCCTCCTAAGTTCCGAATAAAAGGCCTTCCCGTGGGGCAAACGGGCCAAACCGGGAACGTTCTCAAAGACAAGAAAGCGAGGGCGAAAGTAGGATACGTAGTCTAGGAAAACGATCACCAGGCCGTTCCTAGGATCGCTTTCTCCTGCCTTGTTTCTAAGCCGGGTAAATCCCTGGCACGGTGGGCAACCGATAAGAACATCTATCTCTCCCGATTTCACGTTCCAGAACTCGGCCGCCCTTTCGGGAGGAAGCTCCGACAAATCCACGCACAAGGGGCGCACACCGATTAGACTCTCGTACGTTCTACAGGCGTCCGGATCGATTTCGGCGGCTCCCGTTATACGGAAACCGGCCTGCACAAACCCGAGGGCCGAACCTCCGGCTCCGGCAAAAAGATCGATTACGTTTCCGGCACTACCCATAGCTGACAAAAACGTCCTCGTTCGGGCCATGATCTCCACATAAAATCTCTAATACCCAGGGGCCGTTTGGGGAAGGAAGGGTCGGGTCAAGTCGCGATTTTTGTGGGTTTCTCTTCCGCGGCCCAAAGCGGGCCCATGTCCAGGTAACGCCGGAAAGCCCAGTCCTCCGTGGCCCTTGGCATCGCCACCTTCCAACACCTGCTCGATGACGGCCTTGACCCCTTCCTGGATGCGCCGGCCCATCTCCTCCTCGGTCAACCTCTTGAGCTCCTCTCGGTCCATGCAGCCCCCCGTCCTTAACCCACAAAATTGCGACACTACCCGCCCCAGGGGTTGAAGAGGGCGATGGGCAGGCCCTCAAAGTGGCGCACGTTCCGGGTCACCAGGACCAAACCGTGGTGCAGCGCCGTGGCGGCCAGCATGGCATCCAGGGGGGAGAGGGGTTTGCCCTTCAAAAAGGCCTCGCCCACCAGGCGGCCCCAGACTTCCATCACCGGGAGGTCCAGGGGCAGGATTCGCCCTTGGAAAGACCGCCTCACCCCCCGGAGCCAGGACTCCAAGGCCCGCCTTCGCCCCACCGGGGCCCGGACCACACCCTGGACCAGTTCCCCCCACGTCAGGGCCGAAAGGTAAGCCTCTCCCAGGGGCGTCTCCTCCAACCAGGCCACCACCTGGGGGTCCGGCTGGGCCTTGACCGTCTCGGAGAGGACGTTGGTGTCCAGGAGGTAGGCCATGGTGGTCTCAGAAGAGGGAGACCTCCCGGTGCTCCGCCTCCGTCCGGGCGAAGAGGGCCTCCGCCTCATCGTTGGGGAGGGGTGTGGGGGCGCGGAGGGCTTGCCAGAGGGCGAGCTTCTCTCCCGTGAGCCGGGCGTAGGTTTCCCAGTCCAGGACCACCACCGCCTTGCGGCCCCGCCGGGTGACCAGCTGGGGCTCGCCCTTTAGCGCCTCCTCCACCAGCTTGGAGAAGCGGGCCTTGGCCTCTTGCAGCTGCCAGGTCCTGGCCATGGAGCCAGGATAAACCAACTAGACAGGCTGGTCAATGGCCAAAGAGGGCCGCCCACGCGGGACGGGCGGTCCCTTTGGGGCAGGGGCCCCAAGGCGGACCCCACCGGACTTGGGGGAACGGGCCTCCTTTCCCGTCCCCATCCCCAAGGGCCCCCTGGGCTTCCCGGTGGGTGGCCGGGCCCCCTACCGCACCAGGAGCCGCACCCCCCGGGCCGGGGCGCTCACCTGGGCCTCCGTCCAGGGCTCGTCCCGGTCCAAAAGCCCGTCCCCGTCCCGGTCCAAGAAGGCCAGGAGGCGGTGGGGGCCGGGGGAGGCCTCCAGGCGGAAGGGGCCGCCCTCCCGGGGCAGGGTGAGGACGGCGCAGCCCCCCGCCAGGGGGCAGGCCTCCAGGACCACCCTGGCCGCCGGGGCCTGGGCCACCCGCACCTCCGCCAGGGCCGCCTGCCCCCCGGCCCTCAGGCGCACCCGGTAAAGGCCGGGAGGCGTGGCCTCCGGGGCGTAGACCCTGAGGACCGCCTCCCCCTTGGCGGGGTTGGGGAAGAGGTAGGCGGAAAGCCCCCCTTCGGGATAGACCCCCACGGGCACCGGGGTAGGGGAGAGGACCC
>Ga0308405_1001074_pt1 | contig 14291 bp, 8 predicted proteins | sample HotsprSampleMS13_FD_203473 | JGI IMG/M metagenome (GOLD analysis project Ga0308405, IMG submission 203473) | Hot spring phototrophic mat microbial communities from Mushroom Spring, Yellowstone National Park, Wyoming, United States - 20060912_MS13 ...
AGGTCTTGGCTCCTGGCGAAAGCGTTGATACTTGAGCTCTGCTTTTACCCGTGACTCCCACTCCATCTTTGACTTGCGAAGTCTTTGCGTTACCTTCCTGCGCCGCTCTTGGTTACGTTGCTCATGTACTTCGACGGTAGCCATCTGGAGGCTCGAAATTGTTTGACATCTACCACTCAAAGAAGCAACCACGGTCCGCACGTCCCACATTTCGTATGGCAGTCGCTCGGGGAATCAGCAAGTCGGTACACCAACACCATTCTGCGAGCGCGGTCATGCGTGCCGGCGGTCGCATGGCTTCAATGCAAACAAAATTATGAAATCAGCATTTGCTGTGCAAGCACAATGCCATTGCCGCCTACATGAGAATGTTCTCTCATGCAGAACAGCAACAGCTACGAGTTGCCTTCTTTGCTTCTATTCAATCTACCACTAACGAACCATCTGCAGAATCACCACTGAACCACCTCCAGTAGCCGCTCAACGTGCCAGGCTAGGGAGTTGTTGTACATCGCTTGCCACTGCAACACATAACAATTATCAACCACACCACTGGGAGCCTTGTTTGTATACTTCATGCGGTGTACTGTATTTGCTTGCAAGAAGTGAATGTGTTCAATATACCCTCTCCAAAACGTAAGGACTTTGAATGCAGAGATTTACTCAACACTGTCCATTTGGTTATTGTCACATGAATTCCCGATACAATCAGTGACCAGCTCCATAACAAATATCACCCAACGACCAAGTAATGCTATGTTTACACAATTTCCAACGACTGACAGTTGACGTAGCTATAAATGCAAACCTTTAGAGCAAATTCTCTTTCCCGTGTCTGTAGGAGGATAGTGATTCTCTATACAATAAGCTTATCCTGGATTGATAGCACAGTCTGAGAGCTACCCACATGAGAAATCAGATGAAATGGGAACCTCTCCCACCTGCTCTTAGTATTGGCCACGCTTTCACATCATGTATGACTTCGTTGATTTACCATGGTTTCATCTTTCTACTGCAGCGGTACGAAATTCGCTTACATCCTCCGTGTGCTACTTGCATGTAGCATTGCGTGGTGTATTGCGCATTCTCTCATCTGAACAACGTGGCGTTCCGCATAACTTCTTGAGGGTCAGGATCAAAAAACGTAACGTTCCATGTGCAAGCTCAAAATATTTTTGTGTAAACTAAGAGTGCTCATAACTATGAAGTCGGTCCTCTCCCTCATTGTGTGTGGGGTGTGTATTTGTGTGGAAACTCTCGTGGCACAGTGGTTCCAAGCGAGTGGATCGTTCGGGGCGAGTGCTGATGCATATCGGTCGTTCGGTGGGAACTCTCGACTTCCAACCCAGAGCATTCGTGCAGTCGGGAGAATCAATGTGCGCTTGTTCGATATTCTCGACTTGCCATTCGAACTGTACTTCAACCAGTTTCAGGGTGGTGCTCAGGGCCAATTTGGTATCCAGCAGCCGTTCAATCAGTTTGGTGTGACGCCTCGGCTTGGGTGGGTCCAACTCTTTGCAGGATGGTATAGCACACGGATCTCGGATTTTACCTTTGGTGATCTCCGCATCTTAGGTGGGGGAATTGAACTGAGCCCCGGTCCACTTCGAGCGGCGGTCCACTATGGATACATCCGCCAACCACTCAATCCGGACACCACCGTTGGCTTTGAGGGTGAATATCGGAGGCGCATTGTCATGGGCAAAGTAGGCTTTGAATCCCAACAGGGGGATTTTCTCTCGTTCCAGGCAATGAGTTCGCAGGATGAGCCGGGATCGATTCGCCCAGACTCGCTGAGTCCATCTCCCCAGGCGAATCTGGTAGTCTCTGTTGCCGGTGGTATCTCCGGATTCGATGGTGTTGTTCGATTGCGTGGTGAAGTATCAACGGGTGTGTTCACAAACAACACCTCGTCACAGCAAGATAGTGCGCTGATTACCTCTATTCCTACCGTTGTTCAGTCGTTCATTCCCATCAATGCCAGTTCCAATGTGGATGGTGCAGCACGAATGTCCCTCTCGGTGTCGCCATCGCCCGATTGGGGCATCTCGCTCGATGGGCAGTGGATTGGACCGGGCTTTATCACGCTGGGCTACGCACAGTTGCTCAACGACATTCTCGACCTCAACGCCTCACCCTACGTGCGGCTGGCGGGTGGCAAACTGCTCCTGCGCGGGAGCATCGGTCGGCGCACGAACAATCTCCGCCAGACGCGCATCGCCACCGTAGAGCGATGGAATGCCAGCGCCGGCGTCAACTGGCAGATCACCGACGACATCGGCGCTGACGTGCAGTACAGCCGCTATACAATGAGCTCCGACCACGTCAACGACACACTCCGGATGGATAACCAGCTCAACTCGGTGACCGTCGCCCCGCGGTGGAAATTTCGCGCCTTCGATGCAGAGAACATGCTCACGGCGGCGCTCTCCTGGCAAGAGACAACCGACCACAACCGCGTCACTGGGCAGTTCGGCTCGAACAGCGCGATGATGGTGAACGTGAGCCACAGCGTGACGTTCCCCTCGCAAGTCAACCTGACCACGTCGCTGAGTCTCAACCGCACCAGCAACTACCTGCAGAAGCTGACGATGGCAACGTTCAACGAAGCCATCACCTATCCGCTTATCGCGCAAGTGCTGCGCGCACAAGGGAATGTTAGCATCAATCTCACCTCCGCACAGCGCACGACGGCACAGGTACTGCTGCGCGCAGCGCTCACGTACACACCAGGCAACTACGGCAGCTTTATGCTCCAGGTGATGAACAACACCTTCGACCTCACACGCCAGCAAGGCAATACGTACAGCGAGCTCTTTGCAAGTCTGCAGTACTCGGTCGGATTTTGAGCATACATGCTGATTGCCGCCGCTTGTGCCGCAGATGAGACGGTTAGTGAATATCAAACAACTAAACGGAGGCGGATATGCGCCGAAGTACACTTCTACTGTTATCCTGCGCTTGGGCTGTCGTGCTGCACGCCCAGCCGGAACTTTCCATCACAGTGATGCTGCGCAATCCTGCCCCCTATGCACTGGAGCAGTGGCGAAGCGACCCCACCATTGTGCAGGTTACCATCAGCAATCTTACCAGATCATCCAAGCGCTTTGTGCTGGACCTCTCCCTCCAGAACCAGAACACTCGGCAGGAGGTGCAGACCAACGAGATGCACCCGTGCATGCCAGTGTTCGAGCTGGCGCCAGGTCAGACGCGCACGTTGAACGGTCCTGAGCTCATCTGCGAACCCTCACTGGTCTACGATGCCACAATACGCACGCAGCTTATTACGACCGGTGCGATTCCGGAGGGCGAATACCGCTTCTGCGTCCGCGCACTCGATGCTGATAACCGCTCGCGGGAGCTCACCAGCTCCGGTGCGCTCTGTGCGTCCACGCAGGTGCAGTGGTACGACCCACCGGCGATTGTGCGCCCCGTTGCCCGCGACGGGGGGCTGCGGTGCGACCAAGCGATCGTGCTCAACTGGCAACCGCCGATTCCGGTCCCGGCGCCGGGGAGCGTCGTCTACCGCGTCCGCGTCGTGGGGATGTTCGAAGGGCAGCTCCCCCGGCAAGCGCTCGAGGCAGCAACGCGCTCGGAGACCGTCGTGGATGCCGAAGTAAGTACGACCAGCTACACCATTGGCGCCAACGACCCGGTCATCCTCGATCTGCTCCGGCGCGCTGCACCGCGGTGCATTGGCTTCGCCTGGCAGGTTCAGGCACTCCAGGCAACCACGCGCCGACCGTTCCCCACGCGCGGTGGCACGCAGGGCAAAAGCACGATCGAAACCTTCACGGTAGAATGCCCCGGCAGCACCGCCAGTGAGGGTGCCTCCTGCAGCGGTGCGATGTCGCTGCGATGCTACTACCCGCTCGATGGGGACACGATTCCGTGGATTCCTCCGCACCTCATCGTGCAGTGGAGCCCCTATTGCGACGACGTCATCGGTTTTACCTTCGAGCTGAACGTCACCGGACCAGGCGTGACAGGCACAAACCGCCGCACGCTGAACTGGCCCCACGGACCAATTGAGGGGCAGAGCCTCCGCGGTTTCCCGCGTGCCAGCGAGCGTGCACAGTTGCACATCGTCAACTGGCAGACCGAGGCGGGCACCACTCCCACATTCAACAACAACTTTCGGCTTGGAGAGACCTACCGCTGGTCGGTCAACGGCACGCTCGTGCGCCGAGAGAGCGGTCGTGATGTGAGCTACCCCGTCAGCACGCCGGTGGCAACGGTCAATCTCGGCTTGCGCATGCCGCGCAACCCCAGTCCGGCAGACGGCGCCACCATCGCAAGCGGAGGCGGACTAACTCTGCAGTGGGAGATCCCCGAACCGCGCCAACTGGGCTATGTGCCGGAGGACCTCCTCACCCTCTCCCATGGTGTGAGCGGCATGCAGTTTGGAGTCGCTGCGCAGTTCGTGCGTGTGGTGCTTGCGCGCGACAGCACCTTCCGCACACCCGTTGCGTCGTGGTCGCGGTCGTTCCCGGCAACGGGCAATTATGTCACCAACGATGCAGCAGCACGCGAGCTCTTCGGCACCAAGAACTGGAGCGGGCTGAACCTGGAGAACGGCACCTACTACTGGCGCGTCGAATACGCCGGCGCCAACGACTCGAGCAGCGTCTACCGCCGCGGTCCGGTATGGCGCTTCACCATCGGCTCCAGTGTGGGGCGCGAAGAATGCATCGCGCTTCGACCAGCTACACCGGAGCACCGCTCCACCATCACCACCGCGACCGTGCAGTTTGCGGTCTTCGCGGAGCCGCAAATCCGCCTAGATGCACTCCAGAGCTGCCAGGTGCGCATCTGGTCCATGAGCTCGCCGAGTGAAGACCCGGGCACGGTCCGGAGCCGCGCGCCGGTGCTGGATGTGACCATCACCGACCGCTCGCTACTCCGAGCCACAGCAAAGCGGTACGGGAACGAACCTTGCCCTGCTCTTCATCAACGGAAGCGGTCCCGGAAGCCGAACCTTTACCCCGACGAACGGGACCACCTACCTCTGGGAATGCGTGCTCCAGTTCGAGGGCAGCCGAATCCGCAGCGATGGCATCTCGTGCGACATCTCCACGAAACGCTGCGAGGGCATCTTCACCTTCCGCCAAGGTGAATGCAACGACCCCTGCACCGCAGCCGCACCCACCAACAGCGAACCGCTGGGGGGCACCCTCTCCCGCGGTGACCGCATCCGCATCGGGCACTTCGAGGCGGAGCTGGAGGACGTTAGCGGCTCGCCCAGCTCCCTTTCCGGTCGGGCGCTCGTGCACCTGCCATGGCTGAACCTGCGCGTTCGGGTAAGCTTTAGCGGACTGGGGGTGAACACCGACCGCCAGGTGTACGAGGGCACAATGCAAGCGGTGCAGGCATCGGGCTCGCCCCTTGACGCAACGCTTGCAAATCAGCCCGGGGGCGCGGGAGAATGGCTCTCGCAGGACCGCTTGCGGCAAGTTCACGAGTACGCCTCCGATGCCGCGCGGCTGGTAAGCTCTCTCCGTGGGCAACCGGTGGAGCTTCCGATCGGATTTGACCGGGTCATCGAAGGGCAGCAAATCACCGTGGGCATTGTGGGGATGGTCTTCAGTCCGAGGGGCGCCTACTTGAATGCTGCAATTGTGTTCCCGCTGCCATGGCTCGGACCGGGACAGCACCTCGGCATTGGCGCCCGCGAGATCTGCTTCTCACCCAACGGACTGGGGCGAACGGTGGAGCTGTACTTAGCGCGCGACCTCGGATACCGCGCCTCCGATGCATCCTGGGCAATCAACCTCAAGGCTCCGCAGGAAGCACGTGGCGGCATGCCACCAGATTCCGGTACCTACGTGCGCTTTGGATGCGCTGGGTTTGAGTTCCTCCGCGTCGCGCTCGAGGTGGAGTTCCCACGCTCGTGGATGGTTCCCGTCCCCGACGACGGCTCCAGCCCGGTGCGCCTGCGCTTCACCACAACGGTGCGCTCTACCGGCGATTTCATCGCTACGGCGCGGATGAACCGCTTCTCGCCGGCTGGAGCCCCCGGCTTCGAGATGCAGTGCGATAACGTCGTGCTGGATTTCTCCGACCGGGACAACCCCGAGGGCATCCAATTCCCCGACGGTTACGGCGGTGAGAGGAGCTCCCGCTGGCAGGGATTCTACCTCGGAACCTTGCGTGTTCAACTGCCGGAGCAGCTCCGCACATTCTCGGGTGGTCCGCCCCAAATTTCCCTGCGGCACATGATCATTGACCGTAGCGGAGTCAACTTCCGGGCGCTTGCCACGAGCGTGATCTCCTATCCGGATGGCAACTTCGGTGGGTGGGGTGCGAGCATTGATACCATCGAGCTGGCGGTGGTCAATAGCTCGCTCCAGAGCGGTAGGATGGGCGGGCGCTTCAAATTGCCGGTGAGCGATTCAGCGATCCGGTACAGCGCCATCCTCCGGGATTCCTCCGGCAGAATCCGCTTCGAGTTTACGCTCCAGCCCAGCGGGACGATCAACCTTCCGCTCTGGGTTGCGTCGCTCGATATTGAGCCCACCTCATGGGTACGGCTGGAAGCGGGCTCCGGCACGCGCTTTGTCGCCCGAGCACGGCTCGATGGTACGATCAACTTCGGAGGGACACGCGAAATTCCGCTCCGCATGGGCGGCATCCGCATCCAGGGCTTCCAAATCCAAACGCACGAGCCCCCCTATGTGCAAGTGCAGTCAATCTCCTTTGCCTCACCACCGCACGCACTCTTTGCTCCTCCCGAACCACCCGATGGACCCTCCGGCGGCGGTGGACGCAGCGCGGGCGGCTTCCCCATTACCATCGGCGGCTTCGAAATGGTCAGCGGTGACCGCCGCCAAGGTCCGGGCGTTGGCATCCGCTTTACGCTATCGGTCAACCTCCATGCAAATACCATCAGCGGTGGGACGGCGCTCTCCATCTGGGGTGTACTGCAAACCTCCTCGAGCGGTCCACCGTCGTTTGTCCTCGACGGGATTGACTTAGATTCGATCGGGCTACAAGCATACCTCGGTGTCGTCGAGATAGCCGGTTCCGTCCGCATCTACAGCAACCACGCAACCTACGGCAACGGCTTCCGCGGGGCTGTCACAGCGAACTTCGTGCGGATGGTAGAGATCGGCGCCACCGTGCAATTCGGCACCGTACGCAACATCCGCTACTGGTATGTTGATGCACGGGCGATCGTGGGTTCGGGGATACCCATCTTCAGCGGTGTTGCGCTCTACGGCTTCGGCGGCGGGGCGTGGTACAACATGCGACGTGATGGCAGACCTGACCCAGTGCTCCCCAGGAGCACAGATGCGCAAACCTCTTCCGCAGGCAACGAACGCGTGGGAGCCACAAATTCTGGTGTTCGCTATGTGCCCGCAGCGAACGGCTGGGGATTCTTCGCCTTAGTGACCTTCGGGACGCATCCCAAGCCCGATATACTCAATGGGGACTTGACCTTGACGGTGTCGTTTAACGGTGGTGGCGGAATCAGCGCAATTGAGCTCCGCGGTAACGCAGTGATGCTCGCAGGTCTTTTGGACAGACGTTCGGCTCGGATTACCGCCTCTGCAGAGATAGGGTACAACTTCGAGAATCGCACATTCTACGGCGATTTCAGAGTCGATGCCCGGCTCGAAGCAGTAGAAGCAACGGGGCGCTTAGTGCTGCACTTCTCTCCAGACGTGTGGTACATCAAAATCGGCAACCCTGAGCCTTGGGGAGAGAGAGTTCAAATCAGTGTCCTCAACAACTTAATCACCCTGCAAGCGTACCTCATGGTGGGGACGAGATTGCCGTCGATGCCCCCACTTCCTCCAGAGGTCACCGAACTGACGGGTCCAATCCCAGCTCCTGTGCGCCCAGCCGAACTCGGGCGCGGAGATGGCTTTGCGTTCGGCGCGGAGGCACGCTTTGCTCCTCCTGAGCTGCGGTTTCTCATCTTTTACGCTTCCATTCGCTTCTTGGTTGGCTTCGACGTCGCACTGCTCAATTACGGCGCAACAGCTCAATGCTCCGACGGACGTCGGATGGGCGCCAACGGGTGGTACGCCACTGGGCAGATGTATGCACGGTTGGACGCATCGGTCGGGTTGTTTGTTGACCTGTGGTTTGTCCAGGGCAAGTTCGAAATCTTAGGGCTGACCGTTGGGGCGGCATTGCAGGCGGGGCTTCCGAACCCCACATGGATCGCTGGGGCGGTTGCTGGCTCCTACTCGATTTTGGGCGGGCTGATCTCCGGCTATTGCAACTTCCGCTTTACACTCGGCGAGCGCTGCACTCCACCGTTAGCGTCTGCGCTGGCAGCCGTTGAGATGATTAGCGACATCGCACCGGAGAACGGTGCGACCGATGTCTCCCTCTTCGCCGAGCCAACTGCCTTCTTCAACATTGAACCCGATAGACCCTTCGCGCTCGAAGAGATGCAGGAGGATGGCTCGGCGGTCATCAAAATCTTCCGCATCCGCGTCGGACGCTTCACGCTTGCAAAGCAGGTAGGGACAAGCTGGCGCTCGGTGCCTGTCTCGCGACGCTCCTCACGCGTCGGCGATGCACCAACGGTGGTGATCACCCCGAACGATGGCTTCCTCGAACAACGCACCCGCTACCGCGCCGAAGTGATGGCGTTTGGGCAGGAGTATAGTGACTATGCCAGGCTCGCAGAAGCTATCTTGAGGCACGGAGCAGCCCGCACAGATGAGGAGCGGCAGCGGATTGCGCGGGAAGTCGCCACGAACGAGCGGTATTGGCGAGATGTGTACAATGCGGGTCGGCGGATTGAACAGACCGTCACCACCGAATTTGTCACCGAGGCATTGCCCGACACGTTGCGGGATGTGGATATCCTCGTCGCCTATCCCCGCGATCGCCAGCGCTTCTTCTTGACCGGCGAATGCCGCAATGGTTTCATCCAACTGCGGGCGAACCGGCAAGACCTCTTCAACCGCAGCCGGAGTGGCGATACCCTCTTCCTCTACCGCGTCCGCTTCGTGGACATCGCACGGAATGAGCAGATCGAGGTGCCGCTCACCTACCGCGCGACGTATCGCCCGACCGCGATGGGCGAGTCGCCGTGTACCGGCTCAGGTTGCAGCAACCGAGCGGGAATCATCGAGTTCACCATCCCCAGCACGCTGCGTCCGGAAGCGATCTATGCCGTGCAGGTGCTGCGCCGCGATTCGGTGATTCGGCGCACCAGTACATTGGGCACGGAGAGGATCTCGGATGTCGGCAGACGCCAGTTTGAGGGTTCCGCTGGGATGACCAGCACACGCATTCAAACCACCGTCTCTGCACGCATTCAAACCACCGTCTTCAATCTTTACGGCTCGACGCTCCAGGTCTGGCGCTCCACGCGTCCTTCCGGGTTCGATGTTGCCCGCCGCATCGCCTCCAACGAGAAGCTCCTGACGGTGTACTTCTTCCGCACCAGCCGCTACGCCACTCTGGAACAGAAGCTGGCGGAGGTCACCACGGCGTGGACCGATTCCGTCAATGCATTGTTCGTGGTCGGGCTTGGGCCGGTGCTAAACTCTCCCGAGGGATTCGATGAGCACGACGTGAACGAGTACACTGTCTCAAAGCCCGGTCTGAGTAATCCGCGCATCGAGCAATCCTACAAATTCCCGCCGCTCATCCGGTTCAACGCGTGGGGACGCTCTGACCGCTGGCACACCTTCTGGGTCAACCCGCGCGTGTACGACGAGATGACCTGGCTGTGTGATCTCACCCGCTGCCCCTCGACGAGCGATCTCCAATCCAGTCGGTGGCACATTACCCGAGTGATGCGCAGGGGAGAACCGATGTTCTCCGTCATCTCCGGGGCAAAGTCACCGCTTTCCGACCATGAGATCGGCAGCGCTACCGGCGACCCAATGTGGCTTGGGCTTGTTCGGTTTGCGCGCCTCTCGATAGGGACCTTCCAGGCGGTGCCGGGTGCCACCGGCGGGTCCGGCATACCCGGCACGATGCCGCCCGTGAGCGGCATGGGAGTACGTACGCAGAACGCCATCACGTGCTCCTACATACAGCCGACGTTTGTTCTTCTGGATTTCAGCAATCTCCGTTCTGCTGCGACACAGGAGTTGAGATGGTGCGGCAGCGGAGGCGACATCGGCTACGATCCCGCAACATGCGATCGGTTGCGTGCCATTGCGCGCCGCACGTTCGTGTTCCCGTACCGCGGAGAGTATACGATTACGGCATCGTACCTCTACTGCCAGGACCCCGACCGACCGCGAAGCCACCAATTCCGCTTCCGTTACTGAAGGAGGATGCCATGAGAACGCTTGCACACGTGCTTGTGGGATTGACGCTCGCTGCTGCGGTGGTCCTTGCCCAACAGCAGCCTCTCCAGCCGCCCGATACGACGCAGCAGGAGACCGAGACGCTCTTTACGCCGAAGCTCCACGTGCGCGCGAAATCGTACGGCGATTCGGTCGTGCTGCGCTGGGCGCCGAGTTCGCCCCCTTCGTGGAAGGCGTACAACCGCATCGGGTACATCGTCGAGCGGGCGGTGATTGATACCACCGAGAGCGGTCCACTCCGCTACGAGCGGCTCACGCCCGAGCCGCTGCGTCCGTGGAGCTTAGAGGAATGGAAGCGCCGCAGCCGACCGGAGCAGACCTTCGCGGCGATTGCGGTGCAGTGCCTCTACGGCGCGCTCTTCATCCCGAAAGCAGAATCTATGCCCACGCTGGTGGACATGGTGCAGGAGCAACAGAACCGCTACAGCTTCGCCCTCTTCGCCGCTGATTGCGACCCGCACACCGCCAACGGCTTGGGCTTGCGTCTGGTGGACCGCGCCGTGCGGCGGGGACAGGTGCTGGCGTACCGTGTGTTCCCAGCGCGGCAGGACTCGATCTTCTTCCTGGACACCGTGTACATCGTGGTGGACGTTGTGCCACTTGCGCCGAGTCCAGCACCGCAGAACCTGCGCGCGATCGAATCCGACCGCGAGGTAACGCTCCTGTGGGAGAATCCCATGCAGTACTACACGGGCTTCAACATCTACCGGCGCCGGGCGGGCGAGAACTGGAAGAAGCTCAACTCCATGCCCATCGTCCCCGCGCGCCAACGCGGCATGCCCGAAATACAACCCTCCTTCCGCGACACCACCGCTGGCTACGAGCGCTACACGTACCAGGTCAGAGGCATTGACCCGTTCGGGGATGAGAGCGCGCCAGCGGAGATCATCGCCGGTGCAGCAGACCGCACACCGCCGCCAGTTCCCGTGCTTCGCAAACCCCGGGTGTACGGGCTGACGATGGTGCGCTTGGAGTGGGACATCGCCCCGACGCCAGACCTCAAGGGCTTCGTGGTGATGAGTTCCGACCGACCGCACGAGAACTATCGCCTCCTGCACAGAGAGCTGCTGCCGCCCAGCACGCGCACGTTTCTGGATACGAACGCCTCGCCAGAGCGACCGTTCTACGTCGTCGTTGCGTTCGACACGGCGAACAACCCCAGCGAGCACATGCCCTTGTACGTGGAGATCAAGGACACCTTGCCGCCGGCAAAGCCGCAGAACTTGCGCGGCACCATCGACACGAACGGCGTTGTGCGTCTGAGCTGGTCGCTGGGGACGGAGCCGGACCTGCTGGGCTACCGCGTCCTGTGGGCGAATGATTCCACGCACGAGTTCTCCTCGCGCACGAACGAAATCTGGATGGACACCACGTTTGTGGACACCGTCTCGCTCAACACGCTGACTCGCAACGTGTACTACCGTGTTGTTGCGGTGGACACTCGGTACCACCACTCAGCGCCATCGGACATACTGGAGCTGGTACGCCCAGACGTGGTGCCGCCGGTGGCGCCGATCTTCACCGATGTGTACGTGACCGAGACGAGCGTTGCGCTGCGCTGGGAGCCTTCTTCGAGCGAGGACGTCAAGCGCCAGGTGTTGCTCCGCCGAGTGCGTGGCACAAGCGACTGGGAGCAGCGCGCCGAGCTTGCCCCGGCGCAGCGGTCATACACCGACACCGCCGTGCTGCAGAACGTGATGTACGAGTACACGCTGTTTGCGGAGGATTCTGCGGGATTGCGCTCGGAGCGTGCGACACCGGTGCAGGCGCGTCCGTACGATTCCGGTATCCGACCAGCTCCGGTGAACGTGCGCGTGCGGTACGACGACAAGCGCAGAAGCGTCATCGTGGAGTGGGACTACCCCACCGTGCCGCCGAAGGAGCGGTACTGGTTCGTCGTGTACCGCGCGGTGGATCACCATCCGCTCATGCAGCTCGAAGCGGTGGAGCCGACGGTCCTGCGGTTTGAGGATCGGCGATTGGTTGGGCGGGGGCGGTACCGCTACGCGGTGCGGGTGATGTCAGCAACGGGGCAATCGCGCCTCTCGGAGGAACAAGTTGTCGTTGTGGAGTAGCGCGAGAGACGCACCCCAACGGCTGCTCCCAGTGGGGCGGGTGCTCGCCCTGCCTCGGCGCGGTCAACCCCTGCGCTCCAGCATCCGACGTGCGTTCTCGACATCCGAGAGCAGCCCACTGACAGAGGGGCGATCCGGTAGGTAGACAACCGTCACGGGACTGCCCACCTCCAAGCTATCGTAGAGCTCCCGTGAGACTACCGAGCGACGAGAGTGCTCTCTCCCAAAGGCATCGTGATACGCGTACGTGATCTGATACCGCCGATGAGAACCCCTTCCCCTGAATGTCACCTTGCGTGTTACCGTTCCGCTCGTCTCCACGCCCTCGGTGGCAAGTCGGTGCATCTCAAATCCTCGTCGGACCACTGCATAGAGGGCGTAACCAATGAGCAGCACTGGGATGAGTGCGCCAACGTGGCTGCCTATCCCAAAGCCCACAAGTGACAACAGAAGCGTCCCCACCAGCACGATGGCGAACACCCCAATTGCTGCGCTAACGAGGACGCCCCTGGCGAATCGCCCCGGCTCCCGCATGGCGCGGGTCACTTCGAGCCATCTTTCTTGCACGGTCCTACGTACCGCCCCTTCAGCTTGTAGGTAATGCTCCCTTCTCGGCTCACCGTGCGACTTGTTCCCTCGAAGGTGGTCTCGGTGTAGCGGTACTCGACCTTGATGCGGTACTCTGGATCCCCGCAGACGACGTCGTAGGTGACGCGACCACGTTCGGGGTAGCGAATGTTCTCGACCCGGCATTCTCCCCTCTTCGGGGTACCTTGATTTGCATAGGCATCGGCAAGCACGGGACCTTGCTTTGCATCCTCCTCCGTTACGCAGTGCTGCCATTTGCTCTTGAAGCCTCCATCCGGGGCGCCCGGCATTTCAAACACCTGCTCAATCTCCCACAAACCCGGCTTGATGGATTTCCTTTGGGCAAATGCCGTTCCGTGCATCGCCAAGACAATCGCAGCAAGAGAACACCCCGTCGCCACAACTGAGCGGAACATGGGACACCTGGAGTTTGGTTCAACAACACCGCTCACTCACACTCCGGCAGTGCGCCTCCCACAGTGCAGAGGGACAGTGTACGGCAGAAGTGTGCACTGCAAAGGTACGAAATACATGCGCAGCAGTAGCCCAGAACGGCTCCTGTGGTTCCCCGCCTATCCTTCGCCGAGCTGCACGTGCGCCGCCGCAGGCAATTGCCGAATCGCCTCCAAAACCTGCTGCCCTGTCCGGTTCGGTCGCCGCACGTAGCCGAAGCTCACCCAGAGCCTTCCCTCCGAGAGACCGGTACCAAGCCGCTCCCCAGCGCTCTGAATCCCCGTCTGGGCAGCGAATGCCTCAGGGTCTTTGAGGACAATTGCAAGCTGAGCGACCTTATATGTTCGGACCTTGTATGTTCGCCCCACCACCTCGGCAGGATGGAACTCCACAGCAGCGATGTGCTCCCAGGGGACGGATTTCAGCGTAACGTCGGAGGATTGCAGTGTGCACTGTTGATTACGACTTGATATTTGTCAGCAGGTCTGGCAGCTGTGCCTGCTCATGCTGCTGGGGGTTTGTATTCCTGCAACGTTGGTGAATGTGGTACTCGTTGCTCGTACAAGCGAAGCTGAACAATTCGCTTAATCGGGAAATTTGTGATAACCAATTCAGTGATTTTCCCTCGTTTTGCTGCATTGCAGTTGATAGCTCGATTAGCATAAACTTCATCAATTGTGAAGTAAGGGAATTCGTACAGAGTGCGAACGATTTCCGTATTGGAATTCGAAAGCATAACGTACACGTTTCTCTTGCTTAATACTACACACGTATCTCTCAAGCGTTCTTGATCGAGTAACCCGAAACCATTCGAATAATATGAAGTAAAGTTCGATGTTTGCGAGACAGGAACATAAGGTGGATCGAAATACACCCAATCGCCCGGCTT
>Ga0308405_1001091_pt1 | contig 14200 bp, 14 predicted proteins | sample HotsprSampleMS13_FD_203473 | JGI IMG/M metagenome (GOLD analysis project Ga0308405, IMG submission 203473) | Hot spring phototrophic mat microbial communities from Mushroom Spring, Yellowstone National Park, Wyoming, United States - 20060912_MS13 ...
CCTCGGGTAAGCGAGGCCTGGGTCTATCTGGGCATGCTACGATTGTTGGTGAAGCGGCTGGCCAGGGCCGCGTAACTGCCCGTGGAGGACTTTTACGACAGCCTCTCAGAATAGGGGCATGGGCTACGTCCTGTTGGCTTACCTCTTAGGCTCCTTGGTGGGAGCGCTTCTCTTCTTTCCCGAGGTGCAGAAGCGGGACCTTCCCGGGGGTTCGGGGGTGTTCCGGCAGAGGGGCCCCCTAGCCGCCCTTCTGGTGGCCTCTTGGGACTTGGGCAAGGGGGTTCTGGCGGCCTTCTTGACCCCTGCTGAGTGGCGTGCCTTAGCCGCGGGGGCGGTGGTGGTCGGGCACAACTGGCCCCTTTTCTTTCGCTTCCGGGGCGGGGGTGGGATCGCCCCCTCCTTGGGCTTCTTCGTGTTCTGGTTTCCCAGGGAAGCGCTCATGGCCACCGGCCTCGGCCTCCTGGTGGCGGGGATCTACCACCTCCTCTACTGGCGGCGCAGGCGGACAGGGATTTACCCCATCCCCTTTGGGGCCATGTGGGGCTACCTGGCCCTTCTCTTCCTGGTGCCCTCCGCGGGCAAGCTGGGGGTGTTCCTTGCGGCGGTGGCGGTGGCCCTGAGGGGCCTGCAAATCCTCCGGGGAAGATGGTAGCTTTAGGGCATGAAGATCCTGCGCTTCGGTAACGGAAGGTGGGGGATTTTGGAGGGGGAGCTGGTCCTGGAGACGGATGGTCCCGGGGGCAACCCCACGGGGAGGCGGTACGACCTGGCCTCGGTGCGCCTTTTGGTGCCCGCCACTCCCAGCAAGATCGTCTGCGTGGGGCGGAACTACAAGGAGCACATCAGGGAGATGGGGCACGATTTCGGGGAGGATCTCCCCAAGGAGCCCGGCCTCTTCCTCAAGGCCCCCAACGCCCTGGCCCATCCGGCCAACCCCCGGGACCCCGCCCACACCGGGGACGCGGTGCTTTACCCCTTCTTCACCCAGGAGCTCCATTACGAGGGGGAGCTGGCCGTGGTGGTGATGGACCGGATGCGGAACGTCCCTCCGGAGAGGGCCCTGGACCACGTCCTGGGCTACACCATCGCCGTGGACATCACCGCCCGGGATGCCCAGAAAAAGGACCTGCAGTGGGTCCGGGCCAAGAGCGCCGACAAGTTCCTGCCCTTGGGACCTTGGATTGAGACCGATCTGGACCCCATGAACACCTGGGTGCGCACCTACGTGAACGAGGAGCTCCGCCAGGAGGGGCACACCTCGCAGATGATCTTCAGCGTGGCGGAGATTCTGGCCTATATCTCCAGCTTCATGACCCTCGAGCCCCTGGACGTGGTCCTCACCGGCACCCCCTCCGGGGTGGGGGCCCTGAGCCCGGGGGACCGCCTCGAGGTGGCGGTGGAGGGCATCGGCACCCTGCACACCCGCGTCGGCCCCAAGGAGGAAAGGCCGTGGTGAAGGTTCTGGACCTACAGTTCCAAGGGGCAAAGCGGGTCATCGCCAGCTTTCTCCTGGAGTCCAAGGAGGGGCCCATCCTCATAGAAACCGGTCCGGAGAGCGCCTATCCCCGCCTGGTGGCGGCCCTAGGTGAGGAGGGCCTAGCCCCGGAAGAGGTCCGCCACGTCTTCGTGACCCACATCCACCTGGACCACGCCGGGGCCGCCTGGCGCCTGGCGGAGCTCGGGGCCAGGGTCTATGTGCATCCCAAGGGAGCCCCCCACCTGGTGGACCCCTCCAGGCTTCTCGCCTCGGCGGAGCGCATCTATGGGGAGATGCTTAGGCCCCTCTGGGGGGAGCTAAAGGGGATTTCCCAGGAGAGGATCCGGGTCCTTGCGGACGGGGAGGTGGTGGAGGTGGGCGGGGTGAAGGTGCAGGCCCTGGAGACCCCGGGCCACGCGGGCCACCACCACGCCTACCTGGTGGAGGGGGTGGTCTTCGCCGGGGACATCGCCGGGGTGCGCATCGCCCCGGGACCCGTCCTGCCCCCTACCCCGCCCCCCGACATCCACCTGGAGAGCTGGTACGCCTCCTTGGACCGCCTCCTCGCCCTGCGCCCCGAGGCCCTCTACCTCACCCACTTCGGGGCCTATGGGGACGTGGAGGCCCACCTCCTGGCCCTCCGGGAGACCCTCGAGGCCTGGGCGGGGTTCGTCCTCGCCCGGATGCGGGAGGGCCTTTCCCAAGAGGAGATGACCCGGCGCTTTGAGGCCTACTGGCGGGAAGGCCTGGCCAAGGCCGGGGTGGACGAGGCGGGGATGCGCCTCTACGAGCTCGCCGACCCCCCCTACATGAACCTCCAGGGCCTGGTGCGCTACTGGCAGAAGCACCACCCGGAGGTCCTGGAGGGCTAGGGTGACGCCCTTCCCCCTGGGCCGCCCGGCCCGCCTGGCGGTCATGGCCTCGGGGCGGGGGACGAACCTCGAGGCTCTCCTAAAGGCCTTCCCCCCGGGGAACCCCCTGGGGGAGGTGGTCCTGGTCCTCTCCGACAACCCCGAGGCCTACGCCCTGGAACGGGCCAGGAGGTGGGGTGTGGAGGCCGTGGCCCTCCCCTGGGCGGGGCGGCGGGCCTTTGAGGAAAGGGCCCTGGCCCTCCTTGGGGAAAGGGGGGTGGATGCGGTCCTCCTGGCGGGCTTCATGCGCCTCCTCTCCCCCCGTTTTGTGGTCCCCTGGTACGGCCGTCTCCTCAACATCCACCCCTCCCTGCTTCCCGACTACCCGGGGCTTCGCGTGCACCAGCGGGTCCTGGAGGCGGGGGAAAAGGAGACGGGGTCCACGGTGCACTTCGTGGACCAGGGTATGGACACCGGCCCCATCCTCCTCCAGGGGCGGGTCCCCGTCCTCCCCGGGGATACGCCGGAGGTCCTGGAGGCCCGCCTCCTCCACCTGGAGCACCGCCTCTACCCCAGGGCGGTCCGCCTTCTCCTTCTGGGCCTCGCCTTTCCCCCGCCCCAGGGCCTGGGGGACCTTTTGGGGGAGGAGGCCGCCCGCCATTTCCAGGGCCTTTCCCCTCGGGAAAAGCCCCTCTACCTCCGCGTCTGGGCCCTCCTCCGGGCCTGGGGAAGAGAGGACCTGGTGGGCTCCGCCTTCCTGGGCCAGGCGGGGGAGTGGGGAAGGGGGGCGTTCCTCACCGCCCACCTCCTGGCCCAGGACCACCCCGCCCTGAGGGCCGAGCTCTCCGGCCTTTCCCCGGAGGTGCGCCAAAGGGCCGAGGAGGTCTTGGCGGGAGCCGTGTCCGGGTGAGCTAAGGGGAGGCTTTGCCCTCACCCTTTCCCAGGGGCGCCCTGGAGGGTCTCCTGGTAGAATCCCCTTGATGAAGGTCCTGGTGGTGGGGAGCGGGGGGCGGGAGCACGCCCTCCTTTGGAAGGCGGCCGAGAGCCCCCTCGTGGAAAAACTGTACGCCGCCCCCGGCAACGCGGGCATGGCGGCCCTGGCCGAGCTGGTTCCTTGGAGTGGGGACGTGGAGGTCCTGGCGGACTGGGCCCTGGAGGCGGGGATAGACCTCACCCTGGTGGGCCCGGAGGCTCCCTTGGTGGAGGGCATCGCCGACGCCTTTTTGGAGCGGGGCCTCAAGATCTTCGGCCCCACCCAGAAGGCGGCCATGATTGAGGGCTCCAAGGCCTTCGCCAAGAGCCTCATGGAGCGCTACGGCATCCCCACGGCCCGGCACCGCACCTTCCAGGACCCCATCCTGGCCCTGGAGTACCTGGAGGAGGTGGGGGTGCCCATCGTCATCAAGGACTCGGGGCTGGCCGCGGGCAAGGGGGTCACCGTGGCCTTTGACCTGCACACCGCTAAGCAGGCGGTGGCCAACATCCTGAACCGGGCCGAGGGGGGGGAGGTGGTCGTGGAGGAGTACCTGGAGGGCGAGGAGGCCACGGTCCTGGCCCTCACGGATGGGGAAACCCTCCTTCCCCTCCTCCCCTCCCAGGACCACAAGCGCCTTCTGGACGGGGACCAGGGCCCCATGACCGGGGGGATGGGGGCCGTGGCCCCCTACCCCATGGACCCCGAGACCCTAGGGCGGGTGGAGGAGGAGATCCTCTGGCCCCTCATCCGTGGCCTTAAGGCCGAGGGGGTGGTCTACCGGGGGGTGGTCTACGCGGGCCTGATGCTGACCCAGGAGGGCCCCAAGGTCCTGGAGTTCAACGCCCGCTTTGGCGACCCCGAGGCCCAGGCGATCCTGCCCCTTTTGCAAAGCGACCTGGTGGACCTGGCCCTGAAGGTGGCCGAGGGCAGGCTTAAGGGTACCCGGCTTGCCTGGAAGGCGGGGGCTTCCGCCTGCGTGGTCCTGGCCGCCCCCGGCTACCCGGAAAGCCCCAGGAAGGGGATTCCCCTTTACGTGCCCGAGCCCCCGGAGGGGGTCTTGGTCTTCCACGCGGGCACCCGGAGGGAGGGAGGGCATCTCGTGAGCGCCGGGGGGCGGGTCCTCAACGTGGTGGGCCTGGGGAAGGACCTGGGGGATGCCCTGGAGCGGGCCTACGCCTTCGTTCCCCAAATCGCTTTCCCCGGGGCGGTGTACCGCAAGGACATCGGCCGGAAGGCCCTGGCCCACCTCAGTACTGGAGCCGGGCCAGGGGAAGCCTCTCGCAGGCCCTGAGCACCTCCCCCAGGGTGCGGAACCCACGGCCCTTGAGCAGGGGGACCATGCGGGCGAAGACCTCCGCGGTCATGAGGGCGTCTCCCAAGGCGGTGTGCCGCCCCAGGACCGGGACCCCGAAGCGCTCCGCCAGGCGTTCCAGGGCGTGGTCCTTCAGATCAGGGAAAAGGAGGTGGGCCAGGAGGAGGGTGTCCACCAGGGGGGGCTGGTGGATTCCCGCCCTTTTCAAAAAGGCCATGTCAAAGGCCCCGTTGTGGGCCAGGAGCACCGTGTCCTGCAGAAAGGCCCGAAAAGAGGGGAGGACCTCCTCCAGGCGGGGCTTCCCCTTCAGCATCTCCCAGGTGAGGCCGTGGACCTCGGTGGAGGCCTTGGGGATGGGGCGGCCCGGGTCCACCAGGGCCTCGTAGACCTCTTGCCGGAGGACCTGGCTTCCCAGGAGGTGCACCCCCCCCAGGGCGATGATGGCATCCTTTTCCGGGTCCAGCCCGGTGGTCTCCAGGTCAAAGGCGGTGTAGAGGAGGCCGTCTATGGGAGCCTCCTCCAGCTCCTCGGGGACCTGGAGCAGGGAGAGGTCAAAGACCTCGGCCCGGGGCGGGGGGCCTGAGGGGGCGGGAATCCTGGGGGCCTCCTGGGCGGGGAGGAGGAGGTGGAGGCGGCTTTCCTCCCGCCAGAGGCCTCCCCCGGCCCTTTCCACCGCCTCCAGGAGGCTGGGGTGGGCCTCGGGGGCGGGGTGGGGGAAGAGGAGGCTGAGGCGGAGGAGGCGGTCTTGGGCCTCCGCCTGGAGGAGGACTTCCTCGGCATCCTGAAGGGTGGCGGCGAGGCCCTGGCTTAGGGCGTAGGTGTCCGCCCGCACCAAAAGCCCCCGGGCCGTCTCGCCCAGGGTGAAGCCGGGGTGGACCCCCAGCTCCCGCTCCAGGGCCTCCGCCAGGAGGGGCAGGAGGTCTTCCGCCAGGACCTCGGCGGCCCTGGGGGGAGGCTCCAGGGCCCGGATCAGCTTTGCCAGGTCCTCCGCAGCCTCCTTGGCCGCCTGGGCCAGGGACAGGGCCTCCTTGGGGGCCTCCTTTTCCCAAAGCTCCACCAGGGCCTTGAGGCCGGAGAGCTTGTCCTTGAGGCGGTGGAGGGTGGCCTCGTCCACCCCCTTTTCCTCCCGGGCGGCCTCGAGGATGAGGAGAAGGCTCCCTTCCTCCTTCAGGGGCACCGCCTGCAGGGAAAGGAGCTCCCCTCTTCCCTGGGTCAGGAAGCGCTCCGAGGGCAGCCTCAGGGCGTGGGCCAGAAGCCCCCGGTCCAGGAGGCCGAATAGGCTCTTGCCCGCCCCCAGGCCTTCCCCCAGGAGGCGCCGGGCCGGGGGGTTGTAGAGGACCACCTGGCCCTTGGGGTTGGCCAGGACCACCCCCTGGGGCAGGTGGGCGATGAGGGCGGAGAGCACCCCCCTTTCTCGCTCCAGGAGGGCCTTGGCCTCCTCCACCTTGGCCTCCACCTCCTTCTCTAGGGCCGCCTTCTCCTCGGCCAGGCGCTGGACCAGGCGGCCTAGGGCCTGGAGCTCCAGGGGCCCTCTAAGGGGCAGGCGGTGGCCCGGGTTGGCCAGGAGGATCTCCGCCTCCTGGCCCAGGGCCCGGGTGGCCGCCAGGTAGCCCAGGAAGAGGGGGTGGAGCAGGGCCCCCAGCACCAAGGCGAAGAGGAAGGCCACAAAGAGGAGGAGGGGGGCCTTGGCCCGCGCCAGCTCCAGGAACTCCCGGGCCAGGGCCTCCTCGCCCTGGAGGAGGAGGAAGAGGGCGAGCCCCACCACCCCCCCCACCAGGAGGAGGCCCAGGAGGAGGGCCCCCAGGAAGCGCAAGACCTCCCTCATTTCCCCTCCAGCAGCCTTTCCACCTGGGCCAAGAGGTCCCCTATGCCAAAGGGCTTGGCCATGAAGGCCGCCGCTCCCAGAGCCAGGGCCTTGGCCTGGTCCGCCTCCCGGCCTCGGGCGGTGAGGACCAGGACCTTGGGCTTGGTGGGCCCTTGGGGCAGGCGCTCTAGGACCGCGAAGCCGTCCATTCCCGGGAGCATCAGGTCCAGGACCACCAGGTCAAAGGGGCTCTTGGCTAGGAACCCTAGGGCTTCCTCGCCCGTCTTGGCCAGGGCCACCTCGTGCCCCGCCTTCCTGAGCAGGAACTCCAGGGGCACCAGGATGCTTTCCTCGTCATCCACCACCAGGATCCGCACGGTCCACCTCCAGGGGTAGGGTAAAGGCGAAGCTGGCTCCCTCGCCCGCTTCCAAAAAGATCCGCCCTCCCAGGCTCTCCACCAGCCTACGGGCCAGGTACAGGCCCAGGCCCGTGCCCCCGGCAAAGCTCTGGAAGGGCTCAAAGACCAAGGGCCTCAGGGCCTCGGGCACCCCGGGGCCATCGTCCCGGACCCGGAAGAGGGCCTCCTTCCCCTCGCGCCCAAGCTCCAGGTAGACCCGGCTTTGGGCGTGGCGCAGGGCGTTGTGCAGGAGGTTAAGGAGGACTTGGAGCACCCGGTCCCGGTCGGTGAGGGTTTGGACCTCCTCCAGGTGGACTTCCATTCTAACCCCTTTTTCCAAGGCCAGGGGCTTGGCCAGGGCCAGGGCTTCCTCGGCCAAGGTCTTTAGGCTTGTGGGTTCCAGGCGCAGGGGGAGGCCTGCCTGCAGACGGGCGTAGGCCAGGACCTCCTCCACCAAGCGGGAAAGCCTGGCGGCCTCCTTGGCCAATAGGCCGGTGAAGCGCCGCCTCTCCTCCTCGGGGAGGTCGGGGTGGGCCTCGAGGATCTCCGCCAGGGCCCGCACCGAGGTGAGGGGGGTCTTGAGCTCGTGGGAGACCGCGGCCAGAAGCTCGTCCTTGGCCTGGTCCTGGGCTTTCAGGCGCTCGTAGGCCTCGGCGAGCTCCCGCCTCGCCTCCTCCAGGGCCCTGGCGTAGGCCCTGACCTCCCTGGACTCTCGGGCCGCCTCCTCCACAAGGGCCTCCGAGGGGGCCCTCTCCGTGACGGAGAGGAGGAGGAGCCTAGCGGTGGCGGGCCCCACGGAACCCGCCAAAAGGGCCTCGGCCCGGGCGGCCGCCTGGGGGCCAGGAAGGCCTTGGGCCTCCCTTTGGAAGCCCTCCTCCGCTTCCGGCCCCAGGACCCTTCCGATGAGGGCGGAGAGCGCCGCCACCTCCCCCGTGCGCCCCTCTTTGGGGGCTTCCCTCCGCGTGTAGAGGGAGACGCCCAGGGTGAGGGCCAGGTTGACCAGGAGGCTTGCCAGGAAGCCGTGGGTGACCGGGTCCAGGCCCTCTAGCCCGAGAAGCCCCTCTGGGCGGAGCCAGGGGTGGGGACCCTCGAGGAAGACCCCGGGAAGCCAGCCCGAGCGGGCCAGAGCGGGGAGGAAGAGGGTGTAGGCCCAAAGGAGCATCCCCCCCAGAAGCCCCGCCAGGGCCCCTTGCCAGGTCGCCCCCTTCCAGTAAAGCCCCAGAAGGGCGGCCGGGGCCAGCTGGGCCACGGCTACGAAGGAGATGAGCCCCATCCCCACCAGGGCGTAGGCCTCCCCGGCCAGGCGGAAGTAGAGGTAGGCGAGGAGCATCACCAGGAGGATGGAAAGCCTCCGCCAGAGGAGGAGGCTCCCCAGGGCCTTGGCCCTGAGGAGGAGGGGGGAAAGGAGGTGGTTGGAGACCAGGATGGAGAGGGCCAGGCTCTCCACGATCACCATGGCCGTGGCGGCAGAGACTCCGCCCAGAAAGGCCAGGAGGGCCAGGCCGGGGCCCGCCTCTTGGGCGAGGGCCAGGACGTAGAGGTCGGGGTTTTCTTGGGGGAAGTGGAGGCGGCCCAGGAGGGCCAGGGGAACCACGGGCAGGTTGATGAGGAGGAGGTAGAGGGGAAAGGCCCAGGCGGCCAGGGCCAGGTGCCTGGGGTTCACGTTCTCCACCACGCTCACGTGGAACTGCCGGGGCAGGAAGAGAAAGGCCAGGCCCGACAGCACCGTGAGGCTGACCCAGGCCAGGTAGCCGGAAGCCCCTTCCGGGGGCAGGAGGAGGGGCAGGAACTCGGGCCTCTCCATGGCCTTGGGGAAGGGGTTGCCCAGGGCCAGGAGGGCCGCCCCGCCCACCAGGAGGAGGGCGAGGAGCTTGACCACAGACTCAAAGGCCACCGCCAAGACCAGGCCCTCGTGCCTTTCCGAGGGGTCCAGGCGGCGGGTGCCGAAGAGGATGGCGAAAAGGGCGAGGAGGAGGGTGGTGGGCAGGGCCACGTCCGCTAAAGGGGCCTCTTCCCCGCTCAAGAAGAGGAAGGCTTGGGCGATGGCCTTGAGCTGCAGGGCCAGGTAGGGGAGGAGGCCTACCACCAGGAAGAGGGCGGTGAGGAAGCCCAAGGGGGCGTGGCCGTAGCGCAGAAACAGGTAGTCCGCCCAGGAGGTGAGGCGGTGGAGCCGGGCCAGCTCCAAGAGCTTCCCGTGGAGGAAGGGCCAGAGGAGGAGGACCAGGGTGGGCCCCAGGTAGACGGGAAGGAAGGTGGCCCCCTGGGTGGCCGCCCGGCCCACGCTGCCGAAGAAGGTCCAGGCGGTGGCGTAGACGGCCAGGGAGAGGGCGTAGACCCAGGGGCTTTGCGCCCAGGCCCGCCCCCGCCCCTCCCCAAAGAGGGCCACCAGGAAGAGGAGGCCCAGGTAGAGGAAGAGGCCGAGGAGAAGGAAGAGGGGGCTCATGGCTTGCGGAAGAGGAGGTAGGACAAAAGGAGCACCAGGCCCCAGGCCCCGAAGAGGTAGAGGTAGACCGGGGGAAGCCCCAAGGGCCCCAAGGGGGAGAGGGGGAAGAGGGCCAGGGGCAGAAAAAAGAGGAAAAGGGCTAGGAGGAAGAGGGTGAAGGCTTTTTCCTTCATCGGAGTTGGAAGCGGGCTGCGGTGCTCTCCTGGATCTCCAGGATGGCCCGGAACCCCTCGAGGGCCAGCTGTCTTTCCCGGGGGGACAAGGCGCTCCAGAGGACCCTGTTGCCGATCTCCTTTCCCTGGCGGAAGGCGGCGAGCTGGTGGCCTAGGCGCAGGTGGAAGAAGAAGCGGTAGGCCTCGGCCAGGCGCTCCGCCCCTTCCTGGCTCAGGGTGCCCCCGGCTAGGGCGGCCATAAGGCGCTCCACCGTTCCCTTGGCCAGACTGCCCGCCATGAGGGCGTAAAGCCGGGCCAGGGCCACGATGGGAGCCAGGGCGGCCCGCTTCAGGTCCACGAACCCCTCCTCCGTGCGCACCCGGCCAAAAAGGCCCAAGGGGGGGCGGAAGGCCAGGGCGCTTTGCGCCAGGTGGTAGAGGAAGACCCCCTTGCGGCTCCTTTCCAGGATGGCCTCCTCCAAGAGCTTCAGGGAAAGCGTCCCGGCCACCCCCCGGAAGTCAAAGAAGATCTGGGTGTCCAGGAGGGCCTGGGGCTCGGGGGCTTCCATCCACTTCCTGAAGGTGGCCACCCAGTCCCTTAGGGGCATGCGCCAGCGGGTGGCCATATACCCCCCTTTGCACTCGGGGATGCCCGCCCGGATCAGCCCCTGGACCACCCTTTCCCCCAGGGCCTGGAAATACCCCTCGTGCCCCCCTTCCGCCAGGACCAGGGCGTTGTCCTGGTCGGTGAGCAGGGCCTGCTCCCGCCGTCCCTCCGAGCCAAAGACGAGAAAGCTGTAGGGCACGGGAGGGTTTCCCAAGGCCGCCTCGGCCTCCCTCACCAGGCGGCGGAGGAGGGCATCGTTCAGGGAGGCCACCACCCGCCCGATCTCCAGCCCCCCCAGGCCCCGGGCGAAGAGGGCCTCCACCAGGTGGGCCACTTCGAGGCCGTACCGCTCCAGGTCCAGCCGCTCTATCCGCCTTAGGAGGAGGAGGGGGCTTTGCGCCTGGTGCAGGACCAGATCCGTGTGGGTCACCACCCCCAGCACCTTTTCCCCCTGGTCCCCCTGGGTGAGGGGCAGGTGGTGGATGCCCCGCTCCACCATGGCCGCCACCGCCTCATAGATGGGGGTCTCCGCGGGGAGGGCGAAGAGGGGGGTGCTCATGACCCCGGCCACGGGGGTGGCGGGGGAAAGCCCCTCCGCCAGGACCCGGTTCCTCAGGTCCCGGTCGGTGAGGATGCCCAGGGGCTCCCCTTCCACCAGGAGGCTGGAGATCCCCTCCTCCCGCATCCTCCGGGCGGCCTCCTCCACCGTAGCCGTGGGAGGGATGAAGGCCGGAGGGCGCCTTATGAGCCTCCCCACCGGGGCGAAAAGGGAGAGGTCCGGGGCTTCCCTTAGCCGCACCCGGCTTGCCAGGCCTTGCCCAAAAAAGCGGGCGGCCTCGGGAAAGGCCAGGAGCTTCTGGAAACCTTCTTTAGAAAAGACCAGGATACGGACCGGGGTCCTGGCCACCACGGAGAAGGCGGGGGGCTCCCCAGAAAGAAGGGAGGGAAATCCAAAAAACTCCCCAGCTCCCAGGCTTCCCACCTCCTCCTCCCCGTCCCGTAGGGCCACCTCCCCTTCCAGCACCAGGTAGAGGCTTTCCGCCGGCTCCCCCCCTTGCTCCAGGATCTGGGCCCCTTGGGGATGGGCCTCCTCCTGGGCCTGGCGGAGGAGGGCTTCCCGCTCCGCTTCAGGAAGGGCGTTCAGGGGCGGAATGGTTCTGGGGTCCATGGCTAGGGGTAAGCCAGGCGATCAGGGGGACGATGTAGTGCAGAGCCACCTGCGCCTGAAACAGGACCACGAGGCCCACCCCCAGGACGAAAGCCGGGGGCAGGAGCACGAAAAGCCGCACCACGCGGCCCCATCCAGGTGGGGGTAAGGGCCAGATGCGGTGGTAGAGGAGGCCAAGCCAAAGGCCCAGGGCCACGCCCAAGGCGATCTGGAAGAGAATCCCGGGGTTGGGGAAGGGGAAGCCCAGGAGGTAGTGGCCCAGGAGGTAAAAGGCGAAGAGGGCGCTCAGGCTTCCCAGGTAAAACCGCAAAAGCTTCATCTTGCCTCCAAGTATAAGCCCCCTGGGCCCGGAGGCCCAGGGGATAGGCGGAAGGGCCTAGTGGTCGGCGGCGGCCCCGCTTCCCTTGGGCACGCGGATCTCGTCCACCAGCTTCTGGATCTCTTGGGGCGGGGGTGGGGTGGCCCGGGAGACCAGGTAGGCCACGATGACGTTGAGGAGCATGCCGATGGTGCCGATCCCCTCTGCCGTGATGCCAAAGACGAAGTTGGGCCAGCCCAGGTACTTGGTGCCCACGATGTAGGAGGCAGTGAAGACCAGGCCCACGATCATTCCCGCCACCGCTCCCTGCATGTTCATCCTCCGGTCAAAGACGCCCAGGAGGATGGCGGGGAAGAAGGTGCTGGCGGCAAGCCCGAAGGCGAAGGCCACCAGCTGGGCGATGAAGGCCGGGGGGTTGATGCCGAAGGGGGCGGCCAGGATCACCACCAGGGCGATGATCACCCGGGCGATGGTGAGCTTGGTGGCCTCAGAGGCTCTGGGATTGATCATCCGGGTGTAGAGGTCGTGGGAGATGGCGCTGGCCATCACGATCAGGAGGCCTGCGGCCGTGGAGAGGGCGGCGGCCAGGCCCCCCGCCGCCACCAGGCCCACGATGAAGGGGGCCAGCTTGGCCACCTCGGGGGTGGAGAGGACGATGATGTCCCGGTCAATGGTGACCTCGTTGACCTCCTTCTTGCCGCTCATCTGCAGGATGCCGTCCCCGTTCTTGTCGTCAAACTTGAGGAGGCCCGTCTTCTCCCACTTGGCCACCCAGTCGATCTGGCGCACCTCCTCCAGGGGTTTGTTGGCCAGGGTGTTGAGGAGGTTGTACTTGGAGAAGACGGCCACGGCGGGGGCGGTGGTGTAGAGGAGGCCGATGAAGAGGAGGGCCCAGCCGGCGCTCCAGCGGGCGTCCGAGGCCCTGGGCACGGTGTAGAAGCGGATGATCACGTGGGGCAGGCCGGCGGTGCCCACCATGAGGGTGAGGGTGATGAGGAAGACGTTGAGGGCGGAGAGGTTCTGGAAGGGGGCCACGTATTCCGTGAAGCCCAGCTCCACCTGAAGCTGGCTCAGGCGCACGGCGAAGTCGCTGAAGGTGAAGGAGAGGGGGGGAAGGGGGTTGCCGGTGAGGAGGTTGGAGAGGGCGATGCCCATGATCAGGTAGGCGGAGATGAGTACGGTGTACTGGGCCACCTGGGTCCAGGTGATCCCCTTCATGCCGCCGATCACGGCGATGAAGGCGGTGACCAAGACGGCGACCCAGACCCCCGTGGCCACATCCACCCCCAAATAGCGGGAGAGGACGATGCCCACGCCCCTGAGCTGGGGAACCATGTAGACGAAGGAAACGAACAGGGCGCTAATGATGGCCACCACCCGGGCGAGGTTGGAGTAGTAGCGGTCCCCCACGAACTCGGGCACCGTGTACTTGCCGTACTTGCGCAGGTAGGGGGCGAGGAGGAGGGCCAGAAGGACGTACCCGCCGGTCCAGCCCATGAGGTAAACGGCCCCGTCGTAACCCAGGAAGGAGATGAGGCCCGCCATGGAGATGAAGCTGGCCCCCGACATCCAGTCGGCGGCGGTGGCGGCCCCGTTGGCCACCGGGGGTACCCCCCGGCCCGCCACGTAGAAGCCCGCCGTCTCCCGCACCCGGGCCCAGTAGCCGATGCCCAAGTAAAGGGCAAAGCTGAGAATCACAATGGTCCAAGTCCAGGCTTCAACGCTCACGGTTTACCCCCTTAGTCCTCAAAGCCGTAGGCCCGGTCCAAGGCCTGCATCCTAGCGGCGTAGACGAAGATCAGGACGATGAAAACCCAGATGGCCCCCTGCTGGGCGATCCAGAAGCCCAAGGGCGGACCGCCGAAAACCCGGATGCTGTTGAGAGCGGGGGCCAGCAGGATGCCGAGCCCATAGGCCACCACCGCCCAGATCACCAGCAGGTTTCGGATCAGAGCCAGGTTCTTCTGCCAGTACTCCGCCAGCTTGCCTCCGTCCATAGCTCCCTCCCTCGCCAAACCGGATAAGGCTTTGGGGATGCGTAGGATTTGCCTTACCCCGGTTTGGTGGCGGTTATCTTAGAGGCCCATGAGGAGGGTGTCAAGAAACGGGGGTTTTTTTCGCTATGCGCTAAAGGGGCGGTTTCCCAGAAACAAAACCCCACCGGAGCTTCCCGGCGGGGTGGCCGTTTGGGCGCTACTCCTCGAGGGTGGAGAGGTCCCCGGGGTCTTTGCCCAGCTCCTGGGCCTTAAGAAGCCGCCGCAGGATCTTGCCGGAGCGGGTCTTGGGGAGCTTGTCCAGGAAGACCACCTCGCTCGGGGTGGCGATGGGGCCCAGCTCCCTTCGCACATGCTGGACGATGCTGTCTTTAAGCTCCTCGGAAGGGGTCTGGCCCAGGCGCAGGACCACGAAGGCCTTGATGGCCTCCCCCTTGACGGGGTCAGGTACCCCGATGACCGCCGCCTCGGCCACGGCGGGGTGGGAGACCAGGGCGCTCTCCACGTCGGCCGTGCCGATGCGGTGCCCGGCCACGTTGAGGACGTCGTCGGCCCGGCCCAGGACGCTATAGTAACCCAAGTTGCTACCTAAGCCATTTCCTGAGTTAGAAGCTTCAGGTTGTGGGCCAGGACGAAGAAGAGCACCTTGATGACGAAGCCCTCCTGGGTTACTGCGTGGATACGCCGGGGAAACATGGC
>Ga0308405_1001092_pt1 | contig 14198 bp, 11 predicted proteins | sample HotsprSampleMS13_FD_203473 | JGI IMG/M metagenome (GOLD analysis project Ga0308405, IMG submission 203473) | Hot spring phototrophic mat microbial communities from Mushroom Spring, Yellowstone National Park, Wyoming, United States - 20060912_MS13 ...
GGAGGGGCTTATGGGGGAGGTGGAAGCCAGAATCCAGGCCCTCCTCGCCGCCCTCCCCGAGGCGGAGGTGCTGATGGGCCTGCCCGGGGTGGGGCCCCAGGTGGCGGCGGCGGTGCTGGCCCTCCTACCCCCGCACCTCTGGGGCCGGGCCAAGGGGGCGGCCGCCTACGCGGGGCTGATCCCCGAGCGGGAGGAGTCAGGGAAGAGCGTGGAGAGGAGTCGGCTTTCCCGGAAGGGGCCTCCCCTTCTGCGAAGGAAGCTTTTCATGGGGGCCTTGGTGGCGGTGCGGCATGACCCGGAGATGGGGGCCTTCTACCATCGCCTGCTCTCTCGGGGGAAGCGCAACGAGCAGGCCCTGGTGGCCGTGGCCCACAAGCTTCGCTTTGGGGCCCCTACCCCAAATGAACCGTAGGCGGATGATGGGGAGGCTAAAGGAGTACTACGCGGGCCAGTCCCTCCAGGGGGTGGCTTGACAGGCAAGACAGTATCAAAATCCTAAGGCATGGGGGGAGGGGTGCGGAATGTCGGCCCACATGCGTGGGAAAGGCAGCTAAAGGGGCCGGGAAGATAGTCTCCCGACCCCTTCTAGCCCCCTCGTGCGGAGGGATGAGCTACGCTCCTTAGTCCTTGAGCTTCTTCACCGCCTGGATCAGGGCGGGAAGGACCTGGTGCACGTCCCCCACGATGCCGTAATCGGTGTGCTTGTAGATAGGGGCCTCGGGGTCCTTGTTGACGGCTACGATGTACTTGCTCTTGTTCATCCCCGCCAGGTGCTGCACCGCCCCGGAGACCCCCAGGGCGATGTAGAGGGCGGGCTGGACCGTTTTGCCCGTCTGGCCCACCTGCTCGCCATAAGGCCGCCAGCCGGCGTCCACCACCGCCCGGGTGGCGCCCACAGCGCCCCCAAGGAGGGCCGCGAGCTCCTCCGCCCCCTTGAAGGCCTCGGCGCTCCCCATGCCGCGCCCCCCGGTGACCACCACGTTGGCCTCGGTGAGGGAGACCCCCTTCTTCTCCTCCGCTACCCTGTCCAGCACCTCCACCGTGGGCACCTCGGGCACCGCCAGGGGCACCACCTCCGCCGAGGCCTCCAGGGGCTCCGCCAGAGGAGTGGTGTTCGTCTTCACCGTGAGGACCACGGGGAGGGCCGCCTTCACCCTTTGCGTGACCCGGTTCAGGTAGGCGTAGCGGGTGGCGTGGACCTCGCTCCCTTCCAGGGAGGAGTCCAGGGTGTCCTCCAGAAGCCCCGCCTTGAGGGCGTAGGCCACCCGGCCCAGATAGGTCCGGCTCTGCCGGCTGGAGGGGGCCACCACCGCCTTGGCCCCCATTTTGGCCGCCTCCAGCACAGCAGCCGCCCACTTCTCGGCGGTGTAAGGACCCAAGGTGGCGGTGTAGAGGATGTCCACGTATTTCCTGGCCTCCTCCAGAGGCGCTCCCTCCTCGGCCAGGAGGACCCCGGCCACCTTCTCCCCCAGGCCCTCGGCCAGCCTCCAGGCCCGGGTCAGGGCCTCGAGGCTCCCCTTGCGCAACTTGTTGCCGTCGTGGTCCAGGACTACGAGAACCATGTTGCCCTCCTAGATGACCTTGGCCTCTTCGTGAAGAAGCCGGACCAGTTCCTCCGCCGCCGCCACCGGGTCCTTGCCGTCCAGAATCCTGCCCAGGCGCTGCTTCTCCTGGATTTCTTCAGAAAGGAGCTCCACACTTGCCCTCACCTCCGCCTGCACCTTGCGGATCTCCTTCTTCTTAGCCTTCATGATCCCGGGCAGGGTGGGGTAGCGGGGCTCGTTCAACCCTTGCTGGGTGGTGAAGAGGGCGGGAAGCCGCACCCGCACCCACTCGGCTCCCTCGTCCAGGTCGTGCTTGGCCTTGGCCGTATCCCCCTCCAGCTCTATGGCCGTGGTCCAGGCCACCACCGGCACCCCAAGCCCCTCGGCCAGGGCCGCTCCCAGGGCCTGGCTGTCCCAGTCGGCCTGCTGCCCCCCGGTGAGGACCAGGGTGGGGGCCTCCTCTTTTAGCACGGGAACCAGGGCCTCGGCCACGGCCACGGGGTCGGCGAAGCCCTCAAAGACCACGTGCACTCCCCGGTCCATGCCCATGGCCAAGGCGGTGCGGATGGCTTCCTCGGCGCGCTCGGGGCCAAAGCCCACCACCACGGCTTCCCCCCCGTGCTTCTCCTTGAGGCGGAGGGCCTCCTCCACCGCATACTCGTCCATCTGGTCCAGGATGAGGGTGGCCCCCGAGAGGTCCACCTTTCCCCCCTGGATCCTGAGCCGGCTTTCCCCGTCTGGAACCTGTCGGATCACCGCTACGAACTTCATTCGCTACCTCCTCTACTCCGCAAGCACGTGCCTGGCGATGATGAGCCTCTGGATCTCGTTGGTGCCCTCGTAGATCTGGTTGAGCTTCACGTCGCGAAGGAGCTTCTCCACGGGGAACTCCCGCACGTAGCCGTAGCCGCCGTGGATCTGGATGGCCTGGTTGGCGGCCTCAAAGGCCATCTCCGAGGCGTAGGCCTTGGCGATGGCGCTGGCGTGCGCATGGGGGAGGCCCTGGTCCGCCAGCCAGGCGGCGTAGTAGGTGTACATGCGGGCGGTCTCTATGCCCATCAGCATGTCGGCCAGCTTGAACTGGATGGCCTGGAACTCGGCGATGGGCCTGCCAAAGGCCTCGCGCTCCTTGGCGTACTTCCGGGCCTCGTCCAGGGCCCGCCTCGCCACCCCCACGCTCCCCGCGGCCACAGGGATGCGGGTCTTGTTGAGGGTCTGCATGGCGATCTTGAACCCCTCGCCTTCCTCTCCCAGGCGGTTTTCCACGGGCACCTTGACGTCTTCAAAGACCAGCTCGTAGGTGCCCGAGGCCCGCTGGCCCAGCTTGCCGTGGATCTTCACCGCCTGGAACCCGGGGGTGCCCTTCTCCACCACCAGGGCCACCACCCCCTTGTGGCGGAGCTCGGGGTTTAGGGTGGCGAAGACCACCACCCACTCCGCCTCGCCTCCGTTAGAGATCCACATCTTGGTGCCGTTCAGCACATAGTAGTCCCCCTGGCGCACGGCCCTGGTCTTGAGGGCGGCGGCGTCGGAGCCGTTGCCGGGCTCAGAGAGGGCGAAGGCGGCCAGGGCGGGCTTCTCCGTAAGGGGCCTCAGGAACCTTTCCTTCTGTTCGTGGTTGCCCGCGAGGAGCACGGGGGTGATGCCCAGGTCGCTGGCCATGGGGATGGTGTAGATGCCCATGCAGGCGTAGGCCAGCTCCTCTCCCACGATCACCTCGTCCAGCATCTTGAGCCCCATCCCCCCGTACTCTTCGGGAATAATGGCGTTCAGGAGGCCAACTTCATGGAGCCTTTCTATTATGGGCCAGGGAACCTCCTCCTTCTCATCGTACTCCCGGGCCACGGGCATGATGACCTCTCTGGCAAAGCGCCGGGCCAGGGCCTGGAGCTGTTTCTGTTCCTCCGTGAGGCTGAAGTCTATGGGCATGCCGCACCTCCTTGGGGAGGGCCAGGGGGCCACTCTCTTTGACCAAGTCTAAGATTTACCCCCCACCCCTGGCAACCCTGGCCCCCATGCTACCATTGGGGCAGGATGCGGCCTGTAGGGCAGATGGAGGTTCTGGCTCGCTTTCAGCGGGCGCTTTTGAAGGACCTCGAGCCCACCCAGATCCTCAGGAACCTCCTGGAGGTGGCCACGGACGAGGGGGTGGAGCGGGCGGCCCTCTTCCTCTACCACCCCGGGACCCGGGAGCTTGTGGGGGAGGTGGCCTCGGGACGGGGGCGGCACTACACCGTTTCCGCCATCGCCCTCCCCCTCTACCAGGAAGGTGTGGTGCAGCAGGCCTTCTTTAGCGAGGGGCCTGTTAAGCGCAAGGAGGAGTGGCTCCTCCCCGTGGTGGGGGAGGAGGAGCCCTTTTGTTGGGCGGACCCCGAGGGGCGGTGCACGGAAAGGCCCCGGGCCACCCGGGCCACCCGGGCCATGGTCTGCCCCTCCTGCCCCCGCTTCGCCGCCAAGGGGGTGCTGAGCCTGGAAGGCGTTCCGGGAAGGCTCGTCCCCCTTCTCCCCCTCCTGGCCCAGCTCACGGCCTTGGCCCTAAAAAACGGCGAGCTGATGGCTGAGCGCAACCAGGCGCTCGCCAGGCTTTCCCGGCACGCCGAGGCCCTTTCCCAGGTGACGGCCCTGGCCCGGGAGGTGGCGCGGCTTCTGGAGCCTGAGGCCGTCTTGGAGACCCTGGCCCGGGCCCTTGCGGAGCGTTTCGGCTTTTACCGGGTCACCGTGGCCCTGGTGCGGGGCGAGGTCTTGGAGGGGTACCTGACGGTGAAGGAGGGGAGGGTCTACTGGACGGAGGGGCGAAGCCGCCTTCGCCTAAGCCTCGCCTCCTCCCCCGATCCCCTGGCCCGGGCGGCCCGGGAGAAGGTGAGCCTTCTTCTCCCCAAGGAGGCCCTACCCCCCGAGGTGGCCCAGGACATGGGGTCCAGCGTGGCCTTCGTCCCCGTTCTCGCCGAGGACCGGGTCCTGGGGGTCCTGGCCATGGACTACGGTCCCGCTGGCGGCCCGGTGCGGGATGAGGACCTCCGCTACGTGGAGCTTCTGGCCCAGGCGGCGGGGGTGGCCTACCGCAACGCCGAGCTTTTCCGGGAGAAAAAGGCCCTCTCCCTGGCCCTGGCCGCCGAACGGGAGCGGCTTTCCCAGATTCTGGAGGAGCTTCCGGACGGCGTGGTGGTCCTCTTCGGCGAGCGGGGTTTCGCCAACGGAAAGGCCCGGGAGGTCCTCTCGTTGGGGCCCGAGGTGGCCCTGGAGGACCTGCCCGCCGCGCTGGCCCCGGCCCTCGAGGGAGGCCGCCTGGAGCTTGCCCTGGGGGGTAACGCCTACAGCGTCCGGGGGCGAAAGGTGGGAGAGGCCAGGATCCTGGTCCTCCACGACATCACCGAGAGAACCCGGATGGAGAGGGCCCTTAGGGAGCAGGCCGCCTTCACCCAAGCCCTGGTGGACCTGGCCCAGGAGGCCCTCAAAGAGCGGGACCTGAAGGCCCTGGGCCGGGCCATCGTGGAGCGCCTCAAGGCCTCCTTCGCCGCCGAGGAGGGGCTCCTCTTTTCTGAGGAGGGCGGGCGGACGGAGGTCCTCTTCGCCACCTGCGCCCTGCCCCAAGACCTCCCCCGGCCCAACCTGCTGGAGCGCGCCCTGAACCAGGAGGCCCCTTTGGGGGTGGAGGCCCTGAAGCCGGAGGACTGCGCTCTCGCCGGGGCCTTGGGTCTGAAGGGCGCCCTGGTGGTCCCCTTCCGGGCGGGGAGCTTCCGGGGGGCCCTTCTCTTGGGCTACCGCAGGGAGAGGCGTTTTTCCGAGAGGCTTCTCGCCCGGCTGGGCCAGGTGGGTACCCTCCTGGCCCTCATCCTGGAAAAGGCCCACTTTCTGGCCCTTCTGGAGGCCGAGGAGGCCAAGCTCAAGGCCCTCCTTGAGCACTCCCAGGACGTGGTCTACGTTTTGGACCGGGAGGGCCTGGTCCGCTTCGTCTCCCAAAGCGTGCGCCACATCCTGGGCTACGATCCCGAGGGGTACAAGAGGGCCCCCATCCGGGCCCTGGAGTTCGTCCACCCCGAGGACCGGCCCAGGGCTGAGGCCCTCTTCCAGGAGCTTCTGGCCCAGCCTGGGGTGGTGCGGGTGGTGGAGTTCAGGGTGCTTCACGCCGACGGCACCCTTATCCCCGTGAGCGCCTGGGGCCAGAACCTCCTCCACGAGCCCCGGGTGGGCGGGGTGGTGGTCACCTTGCGGGACCTGAGGCCCCACCTGGAGGCGGAGAGGCTAAAAGGGGAGTTCATCGCCGCCGTGAGCCACGAGCTCAGGACCCCCCTGGCGGTCATCATGGGCCTGGCGGAGCTCCTCAAGGAGGAGGACCTTTCCCCGTCCGCAAAGGAGTCCGTGGAGCTCATCCTGGAAAGCGCTTTCCGCCTCAAGACCATGGTGGACAACCTCCTGGACACGAGCCGCCTCGAGGCGGGCCGCTTTGAGGTGTCCAAGCGCCCGGTGGACCTCAGGCCCCTCCTCCTGGACCTGGCCCGGAGCTTCGGGGGCGTGGCCCGGCTTTCTGGGGTCAGCTTCCAGGTGGAGGTGGGGGAGCTGCCCGTCCTGGAGGCCGACCCCGACCGGATGGCGCAGGTGGTGGGGAACCTCCTCTCCAACGCCTTCAAGTTCACCCCTCCGGGGGGTGAGGTGAGCCTGAGGGCCTACGCCACAGGGGAAGTTCTGGTCCTGGAGGTGGCCGACACCGGGCCCGGTATCCCGGAGGAGGAGCTTCCCAGGCTCTTCCAGCGCTTCGCCCGGGCGGAGAACGCTCGGGCCCGGGGGGTTTCCGGCACTGGGCTTGGCCTTTTCATCTCCAAGCACATCGTGGAGGCCCACGGGGGGCGGATAGAGGTGGAGACCAAGGAGGGCCAGGGAAGCCGCTTCCGGGTTATCCTACCCCTATATGGCCCGCATCCTGTTGGTTGAGGACGAGCCCCTGGTGGCCCACATGGTCCGGCGCCTTCTGGAAAAGGCCGGGCATCAGGTGGACTGGGCTCCCTCGGGCCAGGCGGCCCTGGAAAAGCTGGGGCAAGCCTATGACCTTGTGGTCTGCGACCTGGTGATGCCGGGGGTTTCGGGCCTCGAGGTCATCCGCCAGGTGCGGGCCCAGGGGAGGACCCCCGTTTTGGCCCTTTCCGCCAGCGTCTCCATGAAAAGCCAGGAAGAGGCCCTGGCGGCCGGGGCCCAAGGCTTCTTGGGCAAGCCCTTTGAGAGCCAGGCCCTCCTCGCCCAGGTGAATAGGCTCCTCCAGGAGGGGGCATAGCCCCTATTGGGTTTGGATGGCAGGTGGGGGTGGTAGAATATGAGGCCCAAGGGAGGGTATATGCAAAGGCGGAGCTTCTTGAAGAAGGCAGGGGTGGGCCTAGGGATGAGCCTCTTCTATGGGGCCTACGCCCAGGCCACCCCCTCGGTGCGCTGGCGGCTGGTTTCCAGCTACCCCAAGAGCCTGGACACCCTCTACGGGGGGGCCGAGGACCTGGCCAACCGGGTGGCCGAGCTCACGGGGGGGCGCTTCCAGATCCGCCCCCACCAGGCGGGGGAGATCGTCCCCGGGGGGCAGGTGCTGGACGCTGTCCAGGCGGGCACCGTGGAGGCGGGGCACACCTACGGCCCCTTCTACATAGGCAAAAACCCGGCCATCGCCTTTGACGGGGGCGTGCCCTTCGGCCTGACCTACCGCCAGCACAACGCCTGGATGCGCTATGGGGGTGGGCTGGAGCTCTTGCGGGGTGTCTACGCCGACTTCGGGGTCATCCAGTTCCCGGGGGGGAACACCGGGGCCCAGATGGGGGGCTGGTTTCGCAAGGAGATCAAGGCCCTCTCGGACCTGAGGGGCCTCCGGATGCGCATCCCCGGCCTCGGGGGCCTGGTCATGGGCCGGCTTGGGGTGGTGCCCCAGACCCTGGCGGCGGGGGACATCTACCCGGCCCTGGAGCGGGGGACCATTGACGCCACCGAGTTTTCCGGCCCCCATGACGACGAGAAGCTGGGCTTTTACAAGGTGGCCCGGTACTACTACTACCCCTCCTTCTGGGAGCCCTCTGCCCAGCTCTCCTTCCTGGTGAACCAAAGGGAGTGGGCCCGCCTGCCCAAGGAGTTCCAGGAGGCCTTCCAGGTGGCGGCCGCCGAGGTGAACCTCACCATGATGGCCAAGTACGATGCGCAAAACCCCCAGGCCCTGGAGCGCCTCCTGAAGGCTGGGGTCAGGTTGAGGCGGTGGCCCCTGGAGATCATGAAAAAGGCCCTGGAGGAGGCCCGGGCCCTTTACGAGGAGCAGGCGGCCAAGGACCCCACCTACAGGCGGATCTACACCGCCTACTGGGCCTTCCGGCAGGAGCAGTACCGCTGGTTCGCCGTGGCCGAGTTGGGCTACGCTACCTTTGCTTTCCCCAGCCCCTAGTCCGCCTTTTCCAGGCGCACCGCGCTCACCTTGTACTCGGGGATGCGGCTGATGGGGTCTAGGGCATCCAGGGTGAGGCGGTTGGCCGGGGCCTCGGCGAAGTGGAAGGGGGCGTAGACCACCCCTTCGGGGGTGCGCTCGGTGACCCAGGCCCGGGCCCGGATCCGCCCCCGGCGGCTCACCACGTAGATGGGCTCCCCGTCGGCGATGCCAAGCCGCTCGGCGTCCTTTGGGTTCACCTCCACCCGCAGCTCCGGGTAGGCCCTCTCTAGCTCGCTGTTGCGGCTTAGGGTCCCCCCGTGCCAGTGATAGAGCACCCGGCCCGTGGAGAGGGTGAGGGGGTAGTCGGGGGAGGGGGTCTCGGCCGGGGGCGTGTAGGGGGCGGCGAAGAAGCGGGCCTTGCCCGAAGGGGTGTTGAAGCGCTCCCGAAAGAGGACCGCCTCCCCAGGCTGGTCCTCCTCCTTGCAGGGCCAGCGGACGCCCTCCTTCTCCAGGCGAGCGTAGCTGATCCCGCCCATCATCTCGGGGACGGCCCGCCGCACCTCCTCCCAGATGGCCTCGGGGCCCGGGTGGAGGCTCCAGGGGCGGTCCAGGGCCTGGGCCAGGCGCCGGCCCAGCTCCCGGGTGATCCACCAGTCTGGCCGGGCCTCCCCCGGGGGGTCCAGGAGCCGTCGCACCCGCTGGACCCGGCGGTCGGTGTTGGTGAAGGTCCCGTCCTTTTCCAGGAAGCTGGCGGCGGGCAGGACCACGTCGGCGAAGGGCGTGGTCTCGTTTTCCAGGATGTCCTGGATCACCAGGAAGGGGAGGACCTCCAGCTTGGCCTTGAGGTGGTCCTGGTGGGGTTCGCTGGTGACCGGGTCTTCCCCGATCAGGTAGATGGCGGCCACCTCGGGGATGCTTTGAAAGACCTCGGTCATGCGCAGACCTGGCTCCCCAGGAAGGGGGACCCCCCAAAGCGCCTCGTAGCGCCTTCTTGCTGCCTCGTCCCCCACCTTGAGGTACCCGGGGAAGACATCGGGCAGGGCCCCCATGTCCCCGGCCCCCTGCACGTTGTTCTGGCCCCGCAAGGGGTTGAGGCCGGCCCCTTCCTTGCCCACCTTGCCCGTGAGGAGGGCCAGGTTGACCAGGGCCTGGGCGGTGGCCGTGCCCTTGGTGTGCTGGGTGACCCCCATGGCCCAGTAGGCCCCGGCTCTTGGGGTGGTGGCGTAGAGGCGGGCGGCCTCGGCGATCCTCTCTTTGGGGACGCCGGTTACCTCTTGGGCGGCCTCGAGGCTGTAGGGCTCCAGGCTTTCCGCCCACTCCCGGAAGCCCTCGGTGCGGGCCTCCACGTAGGCCCGGTCCCAGAGCCCCTCCTCCAGCACCTGCCGGGCCATGGCATTGAGGAGGAAGACGTCCGTCCCCGGGCGCACCCTGAGCCAGAGGGTGGCGGCCTCGGCCATGCCCGTGTACCGGGGGTCCACCACGATCATCCTGGCCCCCTGCCGTACCCGTTTCTTGATCATGGCGGCGATGACGGGGTGGGTCTCGGTGGTGTTGGAGCCCACCACCAGGAAGAGGTCGGTCTGCCAGATGTCCTCTATGGGGTTGGTCATGCTGGCCCCGCCCAGGGAGCGGGAGAGGGCGGCGGTGGAGGAGGAGTGGCAAAGCCTGGAGCAGTGGTCCACGTTGTTCGTGGAGAGGAGGACCCGGGCCAGCTTCTGGGCCATGTAGACCTCCTCGTTGGTGGTCTTGGCGGAGGGGAAGACGGCCAGGGCCTGGGGGCCCTTTTTCTCAAGAACCTGCAAAAATCTGGCGGCCACCAGGTCCAGGGCCTCCTCCCAGGTGGCCCGGCGCAAGGGGCCTCCCTTTTTCTCCCGCACCATGGGGTAGAGAAGGCGCTTGGCGGAGAAGGGGAAGTCCAGGCCGAAGCGCCCTTTGACGCAAAGGGCCCCGTGGTTGGGGGGGAGGTCCGGGGCCAGGACCCGGACCACGCGGCCATGCCGGATCTCGGGCTCCACCTGGCAGCCCACACCGCAGTAGGGACAGGTGGTGCGCATCAGATCACCTCCAGGGCCAGGGGCCTGAGGGCCCCCGTGGGGCAGACCTGGACGCAGTTGCCGCAGAAGACGCAAGGGGTTTCCGGCAGGGGGCGATCCAGGGGGGTGGTGGGGTGGGCGTGGAGGCCCCTGTCCGCCATGGTGAGGGCGTAGACCCCCATGATCCCGTCTCCGCAGGCGTCCACGCACCGGCGGCAGTTGACGCACTTGGCGTAGTCCCTTAGGAAAAAGGGGTTGTCCCGGATGGGTTCCCGCCCCTTCCTTCCCGGCACCTCGCCCCAGCGCCCGGGCTCGGCCCCAAGCTCCCGGGCCAGGGCCTTGAGCGCAAAGGCCTCCTCCAGGTCGGTGGTGAGGAAGAGCCACTCCAGGAGGGTCTTGCGCAGGGCCTTTAGGCCCTCGGTCTCGGTCCTGACCTCCATGCCCTCCCGGGCCTCCGTGGCGCAGGCGGGCACCAGGCGGCCGTCCGCCTCCACCAGGCAGAGGCGGCAGAGGCCCCGGGTCTCCGTGTGGGGGTGGTGGCAGAGGGTGGGGACCCGGACCACCTCCAGAAGAAGGGCCCCTTCGCGGGCTTCCACCTCCACGCCGTCTACCTTAAGCCGCACGTTCCACCTCCAGAAGGCTTTTGTAGGCCCAGTAGGCGCTCTGGCCCAGGCCGCAGAGGCTTCCCCTGAGGGCGGCCTCGAGGTCCTTTAAAAGGGCGGGGTCCCGCTCCCGCCGCCGCACCATCTCCACCTGGACCGCCGTTCCCAGGGGGCAGGGGAAGCACTTGCCGCAGGACTCCTCGTGGAAGAAGTGGGCCAGGCCCAGGAGGACCTCCCAGAGGTCCACGCCCCGGCCGAAGGCCACGATGGCCCCGGCCCCCAGGGGAAGCTTTTCCTTAAACCGGAGGGGGAAGGCAAAGTCCCGGGTGAAGACCCCGGCCGCCCCACCCAGAAGGACCGCCTTCAGCTCCTGGGGCTCCCCGCCCGCCCGCAAAAGGGCCTCCTCCAGAGGGGTGCCCATTATGAGTTCGTAGAGGCCGGGGGCGGCCACGTCGCCGCTTATGGAGAAGAGCTTGGGCTCCTGGGCCCGCCACGCCTCGGGGCCTTCCCGCAGGATCAGGGGGAGGTTGGCCAGGGTCTCCACGTTCTGCACCAGGGTGGGCCGGCCCCAAAGCCCCTTCTCCACGGGAAAGGGGGGCTTGAGCCGGGGCTCAGCCCGCTTCCCTTCCATGGACTCCAGCAGGGCTGTCTCCTCCCCGCAGATGTAAAGCCCCCCGCTTCGGAAAACCTCCGTGGGGATGAGCAAAAGCCCCGCCTCCCTCAGGGCCTCCACCGCCTTCTCCAGGCCCAGGATGGCCGCTTGGAACTCCTCCCGCACGTAGAGGTAGACCCTGGTGGCCCCCACGGCTAGGGCCGCCAGGAGGGCCCCTTCCAGGAGCAAAAAGGGGTGGTGCTCCAGGAGGAAGCGGTCCTTGAAGTTGCCGGGCTCGGACTCGTCGGCGTTCACCACCAGGTACCGGGGGGCTTCCCCCCGGACCACGGCCCGCATTTTGAGGTGGGTGGGGAAGGCGGCCCCTCCCCGGCCCAGAAGCCCCGCCTTCTCCACCGCCGCCATCACCCCTTCCGGGGTGAGGTGCCCCTTCTGCAAGGCAAAAAGTCCCTTCAGCCCCCCTAAGGCCCGGTAGGCCGGGAGTTCCAGGACGGGTTCCGGGGGGATGAGGCGCTTGCCGTGGGCTAGGGAGAAGGGCAGGCGGAACTCGGCGAAGGGAACGGGGCCACCCTCCACCTCCACGAAGCGCTCCCCGTTTTGGAAGCGCAGGTAGATGGGGGAGAGGGCCTCGAGGCCCAGAGGGGGGTAGGTGCCCTCCGCCTCCTGCCTCAGGCGGGCGAACCCCCGGGCCCGGGCCACGGGGTCGTCCACCAAAAGCCTTCCCTGGGGCAGGCCCCGGTAGCGGGGGTAGTAGGCCACCACGCCAAAGGCCTGGGCCAGGGGAACCCCGACCAGGCGGGCGGCCTCCGCCACCTTGGCCTCGTCCAAGGGGAGGAGGCGGTCCAGGAGGGGGAGGAGGCTCGGTTTCTCCATGTCCCTAGCTTAAAGGAGCCCGGGCCCCAGCCCCCAAGGGCAAAACTCCCTGCCCGGGAGTCCTTCCTTGCCCTGGCCCGATGGCCAGAGGCATCGGGAACCCAGCCTAGAGCAGGCGCAGTTGAGGGAAACGGGCCTGCAGAATTTCCTGGAAGGCCTGGTAGCGGGGGGCCTCCACCAGGGCCACCACCGCCCCGCCGAAGCCCGCTCCGGTGAGCTTGGCCCCCAGGGCCCCGGCCTTCAGGGCCGCCTCCACCAGTTCGTCCAGCACGGGGAGACTTACCTCGTAGTCCTGGGCGAGGGAGCGGTGGCTTTGGGTCATGAGCTCGCCGAAGGCCTGGGCATCCCCGCGCCTGAGGGCCTCCACCCCCTTGAGCACCCGCAGGTTCTCGCCCACGATGTGCCGGGCCCGCCGGTCCAAGGGGGCGGGGAGGCTTTCCACCAGGCAGAGGTCGGTGACGTCCTGCAGGGCCTGGACGCGGAGGAGCCTAGCCGCCTCCTCGGCCTCCTGGCGGCGCTGGTTGTAGCCGGCTTCGGCCAGGCGGCGCTCTAGCCCCAGGTCCAAGACGGCCACCCGGGTCCCGGGGGGAAGGGGAAGGTTTTCGTGGGCCAGGGTGCGGGTGTCCAGGAAGAGGGCCTTGCCCACCTCGCCCACGCTGGCCGCCATCTGGTCCATGATGCCGCAACGCACGCCCACGTATTCCACCTCGGCCCTCTGGCCCAAAAGGGCCAGGTCCACGTCAGAAAGGGGCAGGCGGTAGAGGGCCCTCAGGGCCCTGAGGCTGGCCACCTCGAGGGCCGCGGAGCTGGAAAGCCCCGCTCCCATGGGGAGGTTGCCGCGGACGTAAAACCGGGCCCCGGGAACCCGGTGCCCCGCCTCCCTCAGCGCCCAGACGACCCCCACGAGGTAGTCCAGAAAGTCCCCTTGGGGCGGGCTTGGGAGGGGCCTGGCCCGAAGCTCCCTCAGGGTTTCGCTGTAGGCCTCCACCCGGCCTTCCGCCCTGGCCGCCTCCACCTGGATGTGGTAGGGAACCGGGGTGGGAAGGACGTACCCCTCCTGGTAGTCCGTGTGCTCGCCCAAGAGGTTCACCCGGCCCGGGGCCTGGGCGCTGGCCTCGGGCAGGGTGCCGAAGATCTCCTTGAAGCCCATGCCCCCATTATGGGCAAAGGGCCTTCCGGTTGTGGTCCAGGAGGTCCAGGTAGCTCTTCACCCGGGCGTCCAGGGTGTCCGTGTAGAGGACGGCCACCCTGGCTCCGATGGCCTCGGCCAGGGTGCGGATGGCCCTCCCCTGGAACTGGGGCTCGGCCAGGACCAGCCTGACCCCTTCCTTTTTGGCCTTTTCCACCAGGGCCAAAAAGGTTCGGCTCCCCACCTCCTGGGCGCCCCCGTGGCTCAGGACGCCCACCACCACCAGGCCGTACCGCCGGGCGAAGTAGCGGAAGGCGTCGTGCTGGGCCACCACCTTCATCCCCTTGAGGCGGCAAGACCTGAAGGCCTGGTCCCGCTTCCCCACCTCTTCCCGGAAGCGTTGGAGGCCCGCCTGGTACTGGGCCTTGCCCCCGGGGTCCAGGGCGGAGAGTTCCTTGGTCATGGTCTCGGCGTAGGCCAGGGCGTAGGTGGGGTCCAGCCAGAGGTGGGGGTCGCAGGGGCCGTGGGCGTGGTCCTCTTTCTCCCCGGGGTGGGCTTCCTCCTCGCAGATCAGGCCCTTTCGTCCCTCGGCCAGGAGGACGACTTTGGCCCCTTTGGGCAGAAGGGCTTTCAGCCTGGGGAGGAAGGGCTCGAGGCCAAGCCCGTTGGCGAAGAGGAGCCGGGTCTGGGAAAGGGCCTTGGCCAGCGAGGGGCTGGGTTCAAAGGTGTGGGGGTCGGCCCCCGGGGGCACCACCGCCACCACCTGGACCCGGCTTCCCCCCACCTGGCGCACCAGGTCGGCCAGGATGGGCGTGGTGGCCGCCACCCGCACCTGGGCCAGGGCGGGGACCAGAAGGAGCAGAAAGCCGGCCAAGTGTTTCATGAAGCAAATGATATCCCTTCGTGTGCTACTTGACCCCAACCCCTGGGATGTGAAAAAAGAGGGGGTGCTATGCTTCCAAACCGAGAGCACCCCCTCTACTATCTTGACGCAGAAACCCTTCTGGTGGCTACCTACATCT
>Ga0308405_1001097_pt1 | contig 14153 bp, 8 predicted proteins | sample HotsprSampleMS13_FD_203473 | JGI IMG/M metagenome (GOLD analysis project Ga0308405, IMG submission 203473) | Hot spring phototrophic mat microbial communities from Mushroom Spring, Yellowstone National Park, Wyoming, United States - 20060912_MS13 ...
GATAGATGACCTGTTCGGCGTGCCAAGCGGCTGGGTCGGCAGCACGCGCCCTGCGCTCGTCGAGTGGCTCCCGCCGAGCGACCTGCAGCTCACATCCGACTCCGCGCCGCGTTGGAACTCTACTAACGCGACGCTGGCGTTTACCCCGCTCGGCATCTCGGTCACCCCAACCAGCACCACGCACACACTTGAGTTCACGCTGGCAGACTGGAACGCGCCGCCGTACCTGTACCCTGCCGTTGCTGACCGCGTGCGTATCTGGCTGCCCGACACCGCCTATACCAGCATCACTATCGAAATCGTGAGCGCCGAGAACGAGACCGCTCTCATCGCCAACACACGCGGCACGCATGCGATTCCGCACGGGGAAGACACGAAGTACGCTGGCACATGGCGCAGGCAGTACGCCGCGCTTGCAGCGGGCTACTCCGAACTCGGCAGCGACTGGGACGCTGACGGGGTAAGCGACGCGACATTCGCCGATCCCGCACGCGCGACGCTTTGGCAACTGCTTGGCGCACGCGCAGGCGCCAAGCTCCGCATCACCATCACCCAGACCACACCGACGCCGTATGTGATGGAGTACCCCGCCTTCTATCGCGACCCCGTCACGGACGCGATTGCCACCGACAACGGAGCGCACACTTACCCGCATGTGCGTAACAAGCAGACGCTCAACTGGGGTCTGCTCGTCTATCCCACAGCAAGCAACACGCCGAGCGTGCGCTTGCCCCACCAGCCCATGACGCTCTACGACGCCGCCGCGCTCTATCGCCTGCTCGAACGCGGAATAGACGCCAGCGCCACTATCGACACCATCGACCAGATACGCGCTTGGGGTATTGATGATGTTGAGACGGGCGGTCATCCTGCAGGCGTGCCGCGCGTCAGGCAGATGTGCCGCGCCGCGCTGCTACCCTACACGACTCGGCTCGCGCTCTGGCTGATTAACGACCTGCGCGAGTGCCCCCCGCTCCCGACGCTGCCGACGCGCCGATTCCAAATCAGCCCACAATTCGGGTTCACAGGCGACTGGGGGCAGTGGTGCTACTTCGCCGCGCCCAGCCGACGCTACTATCTCCATCCCGACGAGAACGCGCACCTCTGGGAGATTGAGGGCGATACAGAGACGCAGCGCACGGTGACTGACCGAACTGTCGGACGATACCTCATCACGCGACACGACATGTCCGTCGACGGCACGGAGACGATGCAACATCCCACCAAGCAGTGGCGCATCCGTGTCGGCACGCGCACGCTCGCACGCACCACGCCCTTCTTCTCCCACGCATGCGTCTCCGCAACCGTACAGACTTCGCCATCGCTGGCTATCCCGCTCGTCGTGTCGCAACTGCGCGACCGACTCTACTTCGCGTTCCAACCTAATACGCTCGAATTCGTCGCGCTGCCCCTGCTCAGGCAGCGCACGCCGCGCAGCACGCCGCGACCGCTCCACGCGCTCGAAGCCAACGACCGTACCGACCTCCCGCAACTCCTCATCGGATACCAGCACGATACCAGCGTCACGCTCGCCATCCTGCCCGCCGACGGTACAATCGTAGAGGTCTGGACGATGAGCGGGAAGCGAATCCTCATACAGACTTGGGGCGAGGAGTACGCCATCTACGCATGGATACTCGGACAGGACAGCCGCGTGCGCATGCGAGTCTCACGCGACCACGCACGCACATGGACAACCCCCACCGACTGCACACTCGACGGCGCGCCCTTCGTCGCCGACGACCTTGGCGACTGCACGCTCGACCGCAGACACCGCGTGCTATACCTCACCTACAAGCGCAATGCAACCGTCGCTGTCGCACGCTCTACTAACGGCATAAACTGGGAGACTTGCCTGACATAAGGGTGACAATTTGTCACCCTTTCCATTCGCGTCGTATAATTCGTCAGCACACACCACAGCGGGTATCCTATGGGAGGCGTCGCGACGCGCGACTCCACTTCCTATCGTACAATTCTAACGATGGCGAAACGCAAGGATGACCGATGGCTCAGCGGTGAGGAACTGATTGAGGCGCTCAAGCGGGAACTGAACGGACACGAGGTGACCGACGAACCCGCGAAACCGCGCACGCCGCAATACACCTTGCGTATCCCGCGCAAGCGTGCCAATCCGCCGAAGCCCCCGAAGAAGAAGCCGAACACCGATCAGAAACGGCTCGACATATAGTCGACATGTAGGTGACATGTAGTTGACATGTAGTTGACATGTAGTCACTCGCTCGCAAAGGCTAACGCGCGGCGTATAATTCAGCGATGGCTACCCGACGCAAGCGCACGGTAAACGAGACGACGACTGCGAACGAGCCGCAGGCGGTGGTACAGCCTGCGGCGGATGGAATCGTGGCGACGGAGTGTATGACGGTCGACGGCTACGAGAGCGTGCGACGACTCGTCACGCCAAACGGCGTCTACTACGGCATACCCGACCCAGAGAACGGCACTCTCTACCGCTGTCTCCGCGAGGACGAATGGAACGCCTTTCAACGCATCCTTGACGACCTCGCCAGCTTCATGACCATCTCGCGCGAGCTGGCGTTCCGATGTCGCGTGACGGATTTCGGCGGTGTTGTCACGGTTCGTCTCGGCGAGGGAGGTGACGACTGATGCCCGTACTCTACATCCCGCACGGTAGGCGCGCCGTATTAGGCATCGCGCAGACGCTTGACCCGTCTTCGCCTCCAGCGGACGCCAACTACACGCCGTACCCCCTTGTAGGCGCGGCGGTCATGCGACGGCGCAATCTCATCGTTCCGCCCATCCACTCGCGCGACTGGGCGTTCCTCTATAGCGACGGCGTGCAGTTCGCGCAGATCCAGCTGCGCATCCTCTGCATGCGCCACGCGACGGGGTTCGGACTCGGGATGGATGCGACGCTCCTCGACTGGATTATGGCTCGCAAGGCTGACGGCGACTCCTACGCCGCGTCTATCCGTCTCTACGACGGCAACGCGACCTACCAGTTCCACGGCTGCAAGGTGCAGACGGCGCAGATGACCGTCACGAAGGGCGACCTCATCATGTGGAACATCGTCGCGCAAGCGCCGAATATCGGTACGCAGCTCAGCACGAACCCGTCCCAGCTCGTCTATCCCCAGTTCGCCGAGACGCCGCTCACTTGGCGCGATGTGCTGTTCGTCTCTACCGGCAACATCGACCTTCAGCCCATCTACAGCGTCGAGTTCTCTGTCGCCAACAATCTCATCATGAACGCGCCCATCGCTGAAGGCACTGAAAACTTCGGCACGGCGCTCGCGCGATGGGACGGCGGACAGATGCAAGCCTCGGCGACCATCACGCTCCAGTATTACCGCGACGACCAGCTCGCCAGTCTCTACAACCCGAACGGGTTCGACTTCGGTATCCGATTCAGCTCGCCGAGCAACCGATTCATCCGATTCCCGCGGCTCGTCGCCGAGAACCCCATCGACCTGCCCGTCAACTACGGCCCGATGTTCAAACAGGTGCAGTGCGTCGCGCTGGGCACGCCCGTTTCGGAACAGGCGGGCACGCCGCCGATATACCATGCGACCTCATAGATGGAACGCGAGCGTGAGCTGACCTTCAACATCCGACTGGACGGACTTGAGAAGCTCAAGTCCGACCTCGAATCGCTCGTACAAACGCTCCAATCGCTCCTGCCGAGTGTGCCCGCGCCGCCGACGGGCTGGAGCGTCACGCCGTCGGGAATCGCTGTGCCCCCGTCAGCCACCTCTATCCCGTCGAGTCTTTCGGTAGCCCAGCAAGCGCACGCGCTGGGCATGCAAGCCACGCAACAGAACCGACCACCCACGCCGTCACCCAACCCTGCGCAGACAATCCATCACGCGACGCAGCCGTATGTGCAGGCGGTTCAGCAGGCACAGCAGGCGCAGCAGCAGGCACAGCAGGCGCAGCAGCAGGTACAGCAGGCGCAACAGCAGGCGCAACAGGCGCAACAGCAGGCGCAACAGGCGCAGCAGCAGGCGCAACAGGCGCAGCAGCAGGCACAGCAGGCGCAACAGGCGCAGCAGCAGGCGCAACAGGCGCAACAGCAGGCACAGCCCGATCTATACGAACAGTTAATCACGACGCTTCGGAATATCGCCAGCATCGGGTACGCAGGCGGGCGCATGGGACTCGGTACTTGGGCGATGGGACAGGTCGCTTCTGGACTTGCCACCGCGCTGCAATCCATCCCCGCGCTCGGACTCGCGCTCAATCCCGCCACGATGGCAGCCGCAGCGGCGATGTTCCTCATCTCCCCGTCGCTCAACGCCGTCGGACGCAACATCGGCGCGGAGATGATGGCGGGCGTCACGGGACAAGGCGGCACCACGCCCAGCAGCATCTTCTACGACGCTATCACCTCGAACCCCATCTTCCGCGTGCTGTCGTGGATACCGTTCTTCGGCCCGCAGATGGAAGCCGCCGTGCAGGGACACGCGCGGTTCCTGCGTGCCTACGAGTCGCAACTCGTCGCCGCGCTTATCACGCAACAGCGACCGCTCATGGCGATCCCGCTCGCAGGCATGGGCCCCGCGCTCGGTATCATGGGCATGGGCGTCGACCTGCTGGGGTTCTCACCTTACTACAGCGCCGTAGAACTTCAACGCGCCGCCGACCTCATGCTGCGCGGGTTCCGATTCCAACAGGGATTCACAGTGCGCGGCGGACTGCAACCCGAATTCGGAACCCGCACGCTCACCAGCGAGCTGGACTTCTACACCCTAAGCGATGCGGAACGCCCGTCGCTGATCCAATCGCCGACAAGCATGCGCCTGATGCGACAGCGCGTCCGCGCCGACATCGACATCCCCGAACTGCGCGGCTATCGGTACATCGAGCAGCTGCTCGATACGGGTTATGTGCCCGAAACACCCATCGCCACACCCACCGCTGTCGGGCGCGTCTTCCCGCGCACGCCCGCGAACATCCTCGAATTCACGGGCATGCTCCGACACACGCTGCTGCAGCAGTTTCCGATGTTTGGCGGCATAGTTAACCCCATCGTCGAGCAGGTACTCGACGAACTCGTCACGGCGGTCAACACGCCCGTCATGATGCAGCTCTTCGGCGCGGGCGCAGTCAATCGCTGGGATTACGCCCTCATGACACTCGCGCTGCAGGGCGACCCGCGCATGGTCTCGCTCCAGTTCGCCAACGCGCCCGATGGTCGGAGCCTGCGCGACATCGCGTGGGAGATGTTCTATCTCCAGCGCGGGCAGCAGCTCGCAGGCATCGAGACCGCACGCGCACAGATTCTGCTTGCGCAAGCCCAGCGGTTCGGCACCATCCGTGATACGACTGCAGCGTTCACGCGCCTGTACGAGACGACCGCCACTGAGGCGCAGCTCATCAATCAGCGCATCGCAAATATAGGCATGTATGCGCCCGCGCTGATGGACACGCCCGAGTTCAGGCAACTACTCGTCACGGCGGAGCAGCTCGCGCTGCGCCTGCGCGAGATTGCCGTGTCTATGGCGCAGTTCCGCGTGCAGGTCACAGAGACGACCAGCGCGTTGGCGACTGTGCAGGCGGAGTACGGGCTGGTGATCGCGCGACGCGGCACAGCGGATACTGTCGGCGGCGCGATGCTCACACGCGCTGAGACCCTTGTGCGCACGACCGATGCGCGAATCGAGGCGCTCCGTCAGCTCCAAGCGCAGGTCGGCGAGGTCGAAGCGATGCAAATCGAGACGCAGATTCAGCAGCTCGAACTCCAGCGCATCGCGGGTCTCGAATCGATGGCGACCCCGCCGCCCACGCAGGACTGGCTCCGACGACGCGCCGCAACGCAAGCGATACTGACCACCGCGCAGACCACCTTCGCGCAGTTCGCCGACATCCGCGCCCTCTACGAATCGCTCATGCGTCAGACGGGCGAGCGGCTCCGCGCAATGGCGATGCATCGGGAGCGCATGCGCGAGCGCGGACTGTGGACAGAGGAGATGGAGACCCGATGGCGAATGGAGACGATGCAACAGGTCATCGAACTCGCGCAGTACCAGCAAGCCTACGAGAACCGCTGGCTCGACCGACTCGTCTCGCAGGTCTGGAACGCGCCCGCACGCATGGACGCCGTCGCGGCATGGTTCACACGGCGCGAGGCGAGCCTGTTCTATGACATCGTGCCGTGGGCGTTCGGTGGCACGCGCGAACGCGCCCAGTGGATGCGCGAGACCGTGCCGATGATGTACCGCACACTCATCGGTAGACTCGGCACGCAAGAGGGATTCATCGAGACCGCTATGGCAGCCATCATGGCGGGCGCACAGAACACCTTCAGCGGCGACCTGCGCATCCAAATCGTCGTCGAGGATTCGGGCAACCGTCTCATCGACGCGCAGCAGGTGCATCTCAACCTGAATAACCAGACGCGAGCCGTCGAATCCGTGACCGTCTCCGTGCCTGTACCGACGCAATAGCCATGCGAGTACGCGCTGCTGCCCAGTGTGTGATTGACCTGCCCCACGCGGTCTGGGACTACTACCCCTATCCGCGATTGCGCTGGACGGACTTTCCCGCGCGGGGCAGTGCGTGGCGGTACGATAAGTCCGACGCGGGCATCGTCATCGAGCCGATTATCGACGCTGTACGCCTGCGCGAGCATGAACTGCCGACGGAACTGCTCGCATCGCATCGTACCGCGCCTGAAGACCCTACTGCGCCGACGCTGCAGGTGAGCCACTCCGTGACGCCGACGCTGGTCTCGGCGGATGTGCCGGGCGTCGGCAAGGTCTGGGAATACACGCTCGGCGGGCAGAAGTACCTGCACTGGTACGAACGCATGACGCCCCACACGGCGTATTCGGTACTCTGTGAACGCGCGGAGCATATCCCTGCCGATAGCGGCGACGACCGCTGGGTCGACGCCCAGCTCGCCCGACGCGGGTACATCATCCGCTGGCGCATGGAGCCGTACACGGCGACGAACGAGTCGCGCCCTGGCATTCGCATCGCGCTCGGACTACGCGAATCGGACGAGGCGACCGAGTATCTCTGGTACGCCTTGCAGATCACGCCGAGCCGTGCGCCTGAGCTGCTCGTGACCCGCGCGACGCTGGACGACATGCGCACGCTCACCAACATCATATGGACACCGCTCCGCTCGCTCCGCATCGACGGCATGGACGCCGAACTCGCCCAAACGCTGGATACCTACCGCGAGGAACCGCGCCCCGCCAGCCTCATGCACGGGCTGCGCGTCATCGTTCTCGGCGGACGATTGCTCATCGACCTCGAAGGTCTGCAAGCGCCGCTGGTCATCCCGCTGGTTCGCCCGCCCGCATTCAGCGACTACGCCGAAGACCCGTCCGACCCGCTCCCGCCGTACCAGCCGACGCCCATCCCGCCCGATAGGCTCATCGAGGTCGTGCATATCCGCTGGTGGCGCTGGCGCAGCATCATGCTCGCTATAAGCCCCATGTGGTTCGACGCCGTCGGCGAGATTGAGGGCGGCGAGCAGCAGGTCGGGTTCGTGCCCACTTCCGAGCCCGACATCAAGGAAGTGCGCTACGCCGTGCCGAAGCCCCCGAATACCGACGCGAGCGTCACCATCGAGGACATCCCCACTCTGCGGTACAAGCTCACCCTGCGCCACACGGACTCCACGCAACATCGCACCGTCGGCGACCGCACCGTCGCGCCCGACACGCCCATCGTGCGCTGCGTCGACTTCGGGTTCGACCCGACGCCCCAGCGCGACCTGTCCGATCCCTCGCTGGCGCAACCGCAGGAGATAACCGTCGCGTGGCAGTTCGACATCGCGCGATTGCAGATACGCTCGCAGGCGCAACTGGTCTACCTCGACCCCGACGGGTACTGGGCAGACTGGAACCAGCAGGTGGGACAACGCGCGATTCGCATCCAGCTCGCACGGTACGCGCACGATGTCGTCGGCGGAGTCGATGTGCAACTCCCGCCCCCAGCCACCATCCCGCTCACGACCGTGTTCACGGGCTACATGCATCGGAGCGGCACGGTCAGCACAGGGCAGGGCGGCGTGCAGCAGTTCGTCGTGCAGTGCGTCGACCGCGTCGCGCAACTGGAGCAGCCGCGCTGGTGGCTCGCGTGGATGGACGGGTGGAACAGCTACTACGCGATGGCGTACCTCGCAGGACTCGGCGGAATCGCGACCGACGACCTGCTCTTCGCAGGGCTCGTGCCCAGCACGCCGTATGACGAGGTTCCCGCGCCCGAGCCCGCGTGGTTCCTGCCCGTCGGCGCGGCTGGTACACCGCTTACACGATTCACAGGCGTCCCGCTCTGGGAGGTGATGGGACGCATCGCGAAGACCATCGGGTTCCTGCTCTACTTCAACCAGCACGGGAAACTCGCCTTCCACAAGTTTCGCGGGCTGGAGACGCCCCCAACCGACGACTTCGTGTTTACCGAGCAGGAGGCGACCGTCACGCTCCAGCGCGACCTCGGCGATGTGCGCAACACGGTCACCATCATCGGCGTCGACGCCTACGCCCCGCTCCAGCTGCCCATCGTCTCGCATCGCGTCGACACAGCCAGCATGAACGACCCGACCGCGCCGAACTACATCGGCTACCCGCAGCCGTTCGTCTGGGCAGACTCGCAGTTCGCGCGACTGGAGTTCGCACGCGCCGCCGCCGACACTATCTTCCAGCTCTTCCGACAACCGAACGAGGCGATCACCATGCGCGTGCCGCTCACGCCGAACCTGTTCCCTGGCGCGGGCGTGCGGTTCATCTCGCGCAATAACAGGTTCGGTATCAATAACAAGCGGTACTTGGTGACCAGCGTGCAGCATCGCGTCTGGGGCGGGTCGCACGGCGAAACAACGCTCACCGCGCGATATTTCGGCGACGCCGTATAATTCATCGCTATGGAGAAGACGAAGCACATCCACATCGGCTCATCGCATCCGAAGCGCGGAACCGACAAGTACGGCAAGTATTCGCTCGGCAACTGCCACCATGAGGCAACTACCGTGCCCACGCGGCGCGGGGTGCATTCCTCGTTCCAGCGACGCAGGACGCCGAAATCGACGCTGCGCATGCGACGGACGCGATAGGAGACGCGCGATGACAGTAAGCCCACAGGTCGAGGTCGTACCCATCGATTCCGTTCGTCCGCATCCGAAGAACACGCGCCGTCATCCGCAGGAGCAGATTGAGCTGATTAAGAACTCGCTGCGCGAGTTTGGTCAGTACCGTCCGATTGTCGTGCATGCGGGCACTGATTACATCCTCGCGGGCAACGGCGTCTACGAAGCGGCGCGCCAGCTCGGCTGGGAGACGATCCGCGTCGTGCGCGTCGAGTGCGATGAGACCCATGCGCTCGCGATACTCATGGCGAACAACCGCCTCGCGGAACTTAGCTGGTGGGACTACGAATCGATGGTTGCCATCCCCGAACTCCAGCCCGTGCTGGAGATGCCCGTGTTCGACGAATCGTTCGTGCGCATGATTGAAATCGAGCTTGACGCGATTCTCGAAGCGCAGTCGAACGCGCTGATGCAAGACGAGTTCCTGCCTGTTGACCGCGCGGATCGCGGGGCGTCCGCCGTGCGCAACCCTGCCGCGGCGGCAATCATCCGTACCGTGATGGTCGCCGTGACGCGCGACGATGACCTGCTCGCGCGTCAACTCCATGCGCACCTGCGCGAGGTAGACTCTGAATATGCCGAAAACACCGAAGAGCAGTACGACGGGCGCCTCTTCACAGCACTCCTCCGCCGTACAGAATCTCCTGCTGGAACCGATTGAGGGCGAGCCGACACGGGCGTACCGCGCGTTCTGCCACTACGCCACAGTCGCTCGCTCCATGCGTCAAGCGGCGGCTGCCGTCAACGCATCGCTTCCGACCGTCGCGCGATGGGCGCGGAAGTACCGCTGGCGCGAACGCATCATCGAGTACGAACAGCGCATTCAGGAACAGATTAACAACATCCGCTTGCACTATGCGCTCCATCTGACCCCGCTGGCGGCGCGAACGATTGAGCAGCTCCTGCGCGATGACCAGACCCCGCCGAATGTTCGCGCATCGTTGGCGATTGATGTGTTGCGTGGCGTCGGCGTGCTACGCGACGAGTCGCGCGTCGAGTGGACATCCACGCCTGAGACGAACCCGCTCGTGCAGGCGCTACGAGAGATCCGCAGTCAAGTAGAATTGTCCTCGCATGCTCGCAGCGTGGAATCGTCTCCCGCCGATACAGTGGAAGCCGAAGCTCTACCAGCTGATGGACTTCCAGCCGCACGACGCGCAAGCGGAGATACTCTATAGCCCCGCGCGGTTCCGCATCGTCGCGTGCGGACGACGGTTTGGCAAGACGACCGCGGCGTCTGCAGAAGCCGTTGCCTACGCGCTGCTGGGCGGACATGTCTGGATCGTCGCGCCGACTTATGACCTCACGCGACCGCTCACCTACGGCGTCGAAGGCATCCTGCGCAACCTCTGTCTCAAGTCGGGTCTGCAGTATAAGGACATCGTCGCGCGGCGGCGCTCCGTACCCTACGAGATAGAGTTCACGACGGGCGGGATACTCCAGTCGCGCACGGCGGAGAACCCGCGCTCGCTGCAAGGACGCGCGGTTGACCTGCTCGTCATCGACGAAGCGGCGACCATCCGCGAGGGGTACATCTGGTCGCAGTACCTGCGTCCCATGCTGACCGACCGTGAGGGTCACGCGCTCATTATCTCGACACCGAAGCGTATGAACTGGTTCTGGGATCTATTCGTCGCAGGCAAAGACCCTGCGCAGCAACAGTTCGCAGCGTTCCAGATGCCCACGCATCGCAACCCATACATCCCGCGCGACGAGATTGAGCAGATGCTCGCCGAACTCGACGAGGATACCGCGCGTCAGGAAATCTATGCCGAGTTCCTGCCCGATGGCGGGAGCGTGTTTCGCAACCTCACGCGCTGCCTGAACGCGGAGTGGCAGCCCGCGCCCATCGCGGGACACCAATACACCGTCGGGGTCGACCTCGCCAAGTACCGCGACTACACGGTCATCGCCGTCATCGACGCGACTCGAAAGCACCTGTGCTATATGGAGCGGTTCAACCTCATCGACTGGAACACACAAGCGGAGCGCATCATGCAGGTCGCTCGCAGGTTCCACGCGCCGATATGCATCGACGCTACAGGCAACGACCACATGGCGGACACGCTCCAGCGCAACGGGCTGGCGGTCTATCCGTTCGTGTTTACGCCGATGAGCAAGCTCACAGTCGTCTCCAAGCTCGCGATGGGTCTGGAATACGACGGGCTGCAACTGCTCAACGACCCGATACTCGTCGACGAGTTCACACGGTTTGAATACGAGCGCACAGACACGGGGCGGCTCCGCGTGAAGGCGCCCGAAGGGAAGCACGACGACATTGTGATTGCGGTCGCGCTCGCATGGGAACTCGCTATCCCGTACACGCGCTCGGTCGGATACCTGCCGATGGTCGATGACCGCTGGATGCGCAGCGTATAATTCCGCGAGATGAACCGAATCCTATTGCGCACATCGAAGCAGCGTCGCCGACGCGCACGCAAGCTGCTACAGCACTTGTGGAACCGACGGATTGAGCTGTCAGGCGTGGGCGTGCGCGTGTTCCACGACCCCGCCCAGACACGACTCGCTATCGTCTGGGATTCCGTCGACAGCTCTGGCGATTGGGTCAACGCTGTTGCTGCGACGCAAGCCGAACTCACGACAGGACTCGGCTACACCGTGCGAAACTGGACATCGGGCAGCTGGGCGGCGCGACTGTTCGCGCTGACGACTACAGGCGATCCCAACGACATTCCGCTCTCGCAGTTCCCGATCCTGCCTTAACGAACTGGTATGCATGCGTCTGCGTTGCTTGAGCGTCTGCTGATACGACTCAGCGAGAAGCCGTGGGACGCCGTCATGGCGGCGTGTCCCGACTGTCGCTGGATTACGCTCAAGCCGCACGGGCCCGACCACCCAGACTACCGCCATGTGCTGATTAAGCCTACGACGACGGGTTTTCGTGTCGTCTGGGCGGGCAGCGCGAATCTTATGCATCTGCGCGTGCATGTGACAGAGGGCGGTCGCCGTCGCGAGCGCGAACCGATGGATGAGTCGAAGCGCGAGGCGCTCAAGCAGCGCGTCTCCGAATCGTGGGCGCAGGAACGCGACAAGTACGCGCAAGCCGCGGCGAAACTGCTCGGATACGACGCGGAGACGCTCCAGCAGACCGACGCTGACGAACTCGTGGGGCATCTGCTCCGCGCCGTGCGCGTGGAGCGTACCCGACGCGAGCCTGAGAAACCGCAACGGGAACCGAAGCAGCCAGCGACGGATGCGGAGACCGCGCGTGAGAAGTCGCCACAGGACGAGGAGAAGCGCAAGCTCGCGCAGGCGGAGCGCATTCGTGAGGCGTCGGACAATATCGCGAAACGCGCACTTGAGGAACTCGGGCTCGCCATCGGCGTCGACATCAAGGATGTGCCCGAAGACTTGGGTCAGCGTCTGCGCAATCTGGACGAGGAGCAGTTAGAGGCGCTCGGGCTGCTGACGAACGAGCTGCGCAGGCACAAGGCGCGGTATGAGCGTGTCATGCGCGAGACTGCGCCGACGGCGACCTCGGCGTCGATTCTGACGGGGCAGCCCGTCGACGATGAGGAGATCGAGTCTGCGGTTGCGCAGGCGTGGCAGCGTGCGCGGAACGCGGCGGAGCTGGAGACTGCAGCGCGGCGCAACATCGCGTTCTGGAATGCATTTGACAACGCGGGACGCGGCGTGCATGCGCGGTACAACAAGGGCGCAGCGGAGGCGCTGGCGAACCTCACTCTGCGTCACGCAGGCGCGGCGATACACCCCGCGCTGGTGCAACTGCTGGGCGTCGAAGGTGCAGCGCACGCGACCGCGATATACCTCGCACAGCGAGCGCAGGACATCGAGTCGCTGACACGCGACATCGAACAGACGCATGCGGAGGCGGCGATGCGCATGCCTGCGGAGACTCTCCGTCGAGCGGAAGAGGAAGCGGAACGCACGCGCCAGCTGATTGAAGACCTGCGCTCGCGCGATGCGCTCTCGGCTGCCTACGCGGGTCGGCTCGCGGCGCGGAATACGCTGCATAGACAAGCCGTGCTGGGACAAGCCGCAGGGTCGCTGGCGTTTACCGCAGCACTCGCCGACGCGCTCCGCAGGGGCACCTACAACGACGATGTGGTAGTGCAAGGCTCCGCCGAGCCGTCCCGACTGAACGCTATCGCAAGGCGGATGGGACTCAAGGAAGGTGACTACTCCATCTCGCGAACGCAGGACGGACAGACGCGACTCGTCATCAAGCGCGATGCGGTCGCACAGCTCATGAGACGCGCGACGATGGAGTTCAAAGAGGACGAAGAGGCGAAGCGCATCAAACGACACGAGCTGACGCTCGACGAGGATTGGCGTCCCGACGGGATGGATCCGACTGTGAAGCTGGGTGAGGAGCAACGCGCGGCGATAGAGTTCGCGATGAAGCGCAAACGAGTCGTATGGGACTTGAAGGCGGGCATCGGGAAGTCGCTCTCGTCGATTGCGCTGGGTAAGCACCTGCTCGACACAGGACAGGTCGACGCGGTCATTATGATGGTGCCGAGCAATCTGCGCGATACGATGCTGCACGAGCATCGCAAGTTCTTTGGGGGACGCATCCGCGTCGGCGTCGCGGGCGACCTCGCGACCGAGAATCGTGCGCTCGCCGACGCGCATGCAACGGGCGCAGAGGATCGCCAGCGTCTCATCCGCGAAGGGGACACGCCGTTTCTCATCGTGGGACACGCTACCATCCGCAACGATGTCGACGCGATTATCGACCGTATCCGCAAGCACAACGGGCGCGTGCTGCTCGTACTCGACGAGGCGCACCAAGCGTTCTCGCCTGGCACGGGCGAAGCGTCGCAGATTATGCAAGCGATGCAGAAGATTAGCGAGGCGACGAACGATAACACCTACATGGTCGCGATGACGGGTACGCCGATTCGCTCGCGCGTGAGTAATGTGCATCAGATGGTGAGCTGGGTCGAGCCGCGCATGATCCCTGAATCGAGCTTCCAGCTGGCGTTCGACGGCATCGGTCTCGGCGCGAGCGCGGTACACCACATCAAGGAGGAGAACCTGAACCGCGCCATCGACCCCATCGTCATCAGCGAGCATTACCAGCTGAATG
>Ga0308405_1001102_pt1 | contig 14131 bp, 16 predicted proteins | sample HotsprSampleMS13_FD_203473 | JGI IMG/M metagenome (GOLD analysis project Ga0308405, IMG submission 203473) | Hot spring phototrophic mat microbial communities from Mushroom Spring, Yellowstone National Park, Wyoming, United States - 20060912_MS13 ...
TAGTTTGTGACGGAACAAAAGAGATGGCAAAAAGAATTGAGAGAGTTCTTACAAATGATCCTCTTATGGGAGTTTTGAGACATTATGATGCTGGCTATGATATCGCAAAAAAGTTTGCAAAAAAGAAAGGGATAAAAATTCCAATGAAGTGAAATCTTTTGTTTTTTAATTTTCGTTATTTATAATTAATCAAAATAAATGATACTTTCATCTAAAGTTATTGAAAATCTTTTAGTTGATTTTGTAACGGATTTTTCAATTTCTGATGTTTATGGTTTTAATGATTTTATAAAAGATTTTTCAATAACCTATGATTTACCAGATAATATGTCTTATCTTAAAAGAGTTGAGAGATATGATATCAAAAAATTTTTTCCTCAAGCAAAAAGTATTGTTGTTTGTATATTTCAATATTGGAACAATAATTATGAAAAAAACTATGAAAATTTGATTTTAAAAATTAAAGATCCTTTTGAATTTTTATCAAAAAAATACAAATTAAACAAAGATATTTTAAAGATTAAATCAAAACTTATTGCAAGATATTCTCTTTTTGATGATTATCACAAAGTTATAAAAGATAGATTAAAAAATGTTGTTGATGAACTAAAAAAAATTGATAAAACTATTGAGACAAATATTTTTGTAGACACATCACCTGTTTTTGAAAAATTGCTTGCAGCATATAGCGGGCTTGGTTTTATTGGTAGAAACACTCTTTTGATAAATCCTTTATATGGAAGTTATCTTTTTATAGGTGGTTTTTTTATAAACAAAGAGATAATTGGTTATCAAAAAAAGAATCTAAATTATAAAAAAATATGTGATAAATGCAGATTATGTGAGGATAAATGTCCAATAAAAGCACTTTCTAATAATAGATTAGATCCATTAAAATGTGTATCGTACTGGACAACACACAATAAAGATAGAGAAATTCCACCTGAGATTATAGAGAAATCAAAATATCTTTTTGGCTGCGACATATGCCAAGAATCTTGCCCTTACAATAAAAATCCAATTCAAAAATCACATCTTTTTTTGCTAAGTCAAAAATAAATTTATCTAAATTTAAAAAGTCCAATATGTTATGGATGCTTATACCTTATATCAAAATCCTCATAAATTGTTTATAATTTATTTGGATTTATGGATGGCAGCATATCTTAGCTGCCACCCACGTTTTGAATTATATCTTCATTTTGATATACCTTTGATTTATTCATCTTTGCCTCCTTTCTATTTATTTTATCTTTTCCATTTCCTTTTCATCTCTTAATTTTAATAATTACAATTTACACACTTTATTATACACTACCCACCTGTATTTTGGAATTGTTATGCCGAAATTAATATGCTATAATATAAGAAAGGAGATTTTATGGAGAAAAAAGTAAGAGATGTTATAAATAAAATAAAACCAATGCTTGAAGCAGATGGTGGTTCAATTGAACTTATTAGTGTTGATGAAAAGAAAGGAATAGTTAAAGTGAAACTTGTTGGGGCTTGTGGGGCATGCCCTTTTTCAGTTATGACTTTAAAAAATCTTGTTGAAAGAACAATAAAAGAAGAAGTACCAGAGGTAAAAGAAGTTGTAAGTGCTTAATATCTTTTGATGTATATCAATCTTCATACTCACTCAAATTATTCTGATGGAACTCTTTCTCCAAAAGATGTTATTAAATTAGCAAAATTAAAAAATGTAAAATATCTTTCTTTAACCGATCATGATAATGTTGGGGGTTATGATCAAATTGATAAAGAAACTTTGATTGATATAAATTTTATAACAGGTATTGAGATAAGTACAAAGGAGCATGATTATCTTCATATACTTGGCTATAAAATAAATATTAATAATGATGATTTTAAAAAAAAACTTTGCGAATGGAGGGAGAGGCGAATAATTCGTGTTAAAGAGATAATAAAAAAATTAAATGAGATTGGAATAAAAATTTCATTTGAGGATCTTGGAATAAATGATATATCAACAGTTGGAAGACCTCATATTGCAGATGCTCTTGTTAGAAAAGGATATGGTTCTACCAGGACAGAGGTTTTTCATAAATATCTTATAGAGGGATGTTATGCATATGTAGAACCAATGGGACCTACTATAAAGCAATCAATTACTGCAATAAAAGAGGCAGGTGGAATTGCTGTACTTGCTCATCCTTCAACAATTGAAGGAAGTTTTAATGTTGAGAATGTTATAAAAGATTATGAATTTGATGGTATTGAAGCATATTATCCATCTCATACAAACTCAAAGATAAGAAAGTATCTTGATATAGCAAAAAGATATAATCTTATTATAACTGCAGGAACTGATTTCCATGGGCCTCAAACAGATAGAGATATTATGGATATGTTTGTTTATGATGAAAATATATTCTCAAGGATTTTCTATGAATGAGATAGAAAATGAAATAATTAGATTGAAACAAAAGGGGCTTGGGTTGTTATGTTCTGGAGATTTAAAAACTATTGCAGAACTTACTCTTTCAATAAATAAACTTAAAAAAGAAAAAAATGCTGTTATTGCTGCTCACGTTTATCAAAAATCAGAAATAATACTTGGAGTTAGCGATTTCGTTGGAGATTCTTATAAACTTGCAAAAGAATGTAGCAAAGTTAATTCTGAGATAATAATATTTGCTGGTGTTAAGTTCATGGCTGAGACCGCAAAGATACTAAATTATGATAAAAGAGTTTTTATTCCTTCAATGGAAGCTGGATGCACCTTAAGTGATTCTATCACAAAAAAAGATGTTCTTGAACTTAGAGAAAAATATCCAGATTCGCCGGTTGTTACATATATAAATACAACTGCTGATGTTAAATCTGTAAGCGATGTTGTTGTTACAAGTTCAAATGCAGAGAAAATATTAAAAAAACTTTTTGAGAAATATAAGAGAATTATTTTTATTCCTGATCAGTTTATGGGAAAAAATCTTGCTAAAAAACTTGGAAAAGAAGTTGGGAAGGATATAATACTTTGGAATGGTTCTTGTGTGGTTCATGAAAATTTTGATTCTGAGATAATAAAAGAATATAGAAAAAAGTATCCTAATATGATGGTTCTTGCTCACTCAGAATGCCCATCAAAAATAATTGAGAATTCTGATTTTATGGGCTCAACATCTGATATGATTGAACAGATAAGAAACACAAATGCGTCATATTATATGCTTGTAACTGAGTGTGGGCTTGGAGAACTTGCTGTCTCAATGTTTCCTGATAAAAAATTTATTGCGATGTGTCGCCTATGTCCTTATATGAAAATGATAACGCTTGAAAATATTTTAGATACATTAAAAAATCTACCACCAGAGAAAGAAATTATATTAGAAAAAGAAATTGTTATAAAAGCAAGAAAAGCAATAGAAAATATGTTTGAACTTGCCAAATAATTATAAATATTTGGGAAAAAAGTCCTATTTTTAAATGTGAGTTTTATTATTTGATTTTTTAGTTTTATATGCTAAAATATTAATGTATAGATTATGGGTTTAAGGGGGAAGGGATGTATAGAGAAATTATAAAAAGGAATAATGATAAAAAAGTTGTAAATTATTATTCCAAAAAAGATGATAAATGGAAGAATGTTATGTCTGCCACAGATAAACTTGTTAAGTATTTTATTATTTTGAAAAAAGATATGAAAGTAAATTGAGTTTTTATATTAAATAAACTTTTAGAAAAATAAGAAATTAAGGGACGACTTCCAATTTGTATTCAAAATTTTTTTGAAACTTAAAAATAGAATATCTCTAAATGTATAGTTCTATTTTTATTTTGTAAGTTTCAAAATATGTTATAATAGAAAAAAGGAAGTTTATTTTAAAGGAGAAGGTATGGTTAGTGTTAATGTTAAATGTCCTCATTGTGGAAAATCACTTATTGATAAAAATAAAATAATTGATGGTAAGCCTGCTATAGCTGTAAAAATAACATACGGTGGGAAAAAATCAATTCTTTATTTAAGTTCGGTTTATGGGAGTTATAACATAGAAACAGATCTTGATGTTCCAAAATCAAAGATTGCAGGTTTTAGGTGTATACACTGTGATGCAGATCTTAAAATTGAGAGAAGATGTGATTTATGTCGCGCTCATATGGTTTCTTTTGCTCTTGTTGGTGGTGGAAAGGTATCAATTTGTTCAAGAAGGGGTTGCAGAAAACATGTAATAGAGTTTGAAGATCCACAAAAAGAACTTGAAGCATTTTACAGATCTTATATAAAAGAATATAAAGGTTTAAAATAGTTTCTTCATTTTTAGAAAATTAATTTTAAAAGAATGAAAAAAGGTTTTTTGATTACTTTTTTTCTTTTGTTTGGTGGAGGTGTTTATATTTACAAAATTATAAAATCTTATAATGTGTCAATTCTTGATCTTGAAAGCGAGAAACAAAAAAAGATAAACGAAAAGAAATTTAATAATGATATAAAAAAAGAAAATAATGAACTTAAAGATATTCAAACTCATGAGATAAATTATAAAAGTAAACTTGATATAGTTGGTGACGAAGATTTTGTAAAAAAAGTAAAAAATTCTTTAAAAATACTTTGGACATATGATAAAGATGGGAGTTTTAGGATAGTTAGAAGCAATGTATTTAGGATAATACAATCAAACAGAACTACATTTTTTTATTATGATGATCTTCCGGTGATAGAAATATCAAATGAGATGTATAAAAATTCATCGGAAACATACCTTGCATCAGTGATTGCTCATATGGGATGGCATGCTTGGTATTTGAAAAACAAAAAAAAGAAAACTATAGAGGTTCCACACCCATCTCAAGATAAGATAGATGATACTCCTGTTGATATTTTTGGAAAAATAAAAAGATTTGATGATTTATATAAAGTTGAAGAGGAGGCATTCAATTATCAATTAAGTGTTCTTGAAAAAATAAATGCACCACAATCTGAGATAAAGATGCTTAAAAAAAGAAATTATAAAGACTTTTCACTTTCACATGATGGAAACTACTTTATAGAATTCTAAAAAATGTACTTAAAACAACTTAGAATAAAAAATCTTACTCTTCCGTCTAATCTTTTTCTTGCACCTATGGCAGAGATTACAAATTATCCCCTAAGAATTATTGCACTTAAAAATGGTTGTGATATGGTTATATCAGAGATGGTAAGTTCAAATGCCCTTTTTTATAAAAATAAAAAAACACTTGAGATGATAAAGGTCAGAGATGACCGACCAATTTGTATCCAGATATTTGGAAGTGATCCAAATATAATGACATATGCTAGCATTCTTGTTGAAGAAAATTGGGCTGATATGGTTGAAGTAAATGCAGGGTGCCCTGTAAAAAAAATTGTAAAAACAGGGAGTGGGTCTTCCCTTCTAAAAAATCCTTTACTTCTCTCATCTATAGTTTATTCAATTGCAAAAAGAGTGAAAATTCCTGTTTCTGTAAAAATAAGAACCGGTATTGATGAAAAAAATAAAAATGCAGTTGAAATTGCAAAGATAGTTGAGGAAAGTGGTGCTTCTATGGTTCATATACATTTAAGAACAGTTTCTCAAGGACACTCTGGTAATGTTGATTATGAAATTGCTGGTGAGATAAAATCAAAAATAAAAATTCCTCTTATAGTAAATGGTGGGGTTACAGATCCTAAAAAAGCTATTGAGATGTTTGAAAAAACCGGTGCAGATGGGATTTCTATCGCAAGAGGGTTTATATCAAATCCCTACATATTTGAGGATATTAAAAAGTATATAAATGAAGGCAAAGTTATTGATAGAAAAGCATCTGAAAAAGCAAATCTTTTTCAAGAGTATTTAAAACTTGCAGCAAAGGAGTTTGGTGAAAAGTGGGCGATTGTTAATTCAAGAAGAATTACTAGTATGTGGATTTCAGGATTTAGAAATGCTAAAGATTTTAGAAACAGATATATGAAAGTTCAAACACTTGATGAAGCATTGAGAATAATTGAGGAAATAAAAATTGAAAGTGAAAGGTGAAAATCGTAAGAAATGTTGAAGGTGTTATTAGTAGCAAGTGGAGAGTTGTGTGAAAATTCTTGTTGCTTTTAATTCTTTTAAAAAGACATATTATTCAAAAGAGATCAATGAGTATCTTTATAATTTTTTACTAAAAAAGGGATTTGATGTAGATTATGTAAATGTTAGTGATGGTGGTGATGGATTCCTTGATTGTTTTGAAGGATTTAGAGAAAGAAAGATTTGGGTATGTGGTCCATTTTATCAAACAAGATTAAAAACAAAGTACCTTTTTGAATCTGATAAAGCATATATTGAGATAGCAAATATTTGTGGTTTAAAACTTTTAAAAGAAAACGAATTAAAACCACTTTATGCGACCTCTTATGGTGTTGGTGAGGTTCTTAGAGATTGTTTTGAGAAAAAATTTAAAAAAATTTATGTTGGACTTGGAGGAACAAGTACTTCTGATGGTGGTTTTGGTATGGCAAGGGCACTTGGTATAAGATTTTATGATGAAAATGGTAGAGAGATAGAAAACTCAATTTATGGTCTCTTAAAATTAAAAAAAATAGATTTTAGTAATTTTAAAAAACCAGTATCAGAGATCTCTGCTATTGTTGATGTTAAAAATAAACTTCTTGGCAAAAATGGTTCTGCAAGGGTATTTGCCTCACAAAAAGGGGCTAATGAAAACGAGGTTTTAATAATAGAAAAAGCACTTAAAAATCTTACAAATTGCCTTAAAAAAGAGATTAGTGTTGATGTATCTAAAATAGAAGGCGGGGCTAGTGCGGGAGGACTGGGTGCTGGAATTTATGGATTTCTTGGTGGAAAGATTATATTTGGTTCTGATTTTATAATTAAAGAAAAAAATATTGAGTTTCTTATCAAAAATTCTGATTTAATTATAACTGGAGAAGGAAAATTTGATAAGACATCGTTTTTTAAAAAAATGCCTGGTGAGATAATAAAAATAGCTAACAAATACAAAAAAAAGGTTATTCTTGTTTCGGTTTTTAATGAGTATCCAAAAAAAATAAAAGATGTTTATTTTATTACACTTTCTAAAAAATATTCAATAATCGATACAACCAAAAATTTAAAGAGAATAATTAAAAAAGAAGTCTTGGATTTTATTAAAAATGAAATTGTAATTTCAAAGCACTATATAGCGTCGGAGAAAGAAAGTGAGGGGGGGTAGAAGTGAAAGGTGAGAATCCTTAAAAAAGTGATAAGTGAAAAAATAAAATGTGATAAATGTTGGATTATAAATTTTGGATTATGGATGATGAATTATGAATTTTGGATGTTAAATTATAGATAATGATTGTATAGCAAATCTTTAGTTTTGTATAAAGAAATGCTAAAGCATTGTCATAGCATAAATATTGTAAAATAGGTTATGAGAGGTTTTTATGGATAAAATAAGATTTGGTGTTATAGGTGCAGGAAAGATAGGAACTTATCATGTAAGAACACTTGCAAAGATGAGAGAGGTTGAACTTGTTGGTGTTGCTGATATAGACCTTTTAAGGGCACAAACACTTGCTTGGGATAATAATACTATTGCATATGGCGATTTCAACGATCTATTGCCACAAGTAGATGCTGTTGTTATTGCAACTCCAACTCATCTTCATGCTCCAATAGCACTTAAAGCGATGAGTATGGGAATACATACCTTTGTTGAAAAACCAATATGTGACTCAATTGAAGATGCTAAAAAATTAAATGAGGCATCAATAAAAAATAATGTTGTTCTTCAAGTTGGACATGTTGAAAGATTTAATGTTGCTTTTGTTGAAGCACAGAAGTATATAAAAAAACCACTTTACATAAATATGGAAAGACTTGGTCCATATGACCCAAGGGTTTCTTCTATAGGAGTGACACTTGATTTAATGATACATGACCTTGATCTTCTTTTAACAATTGCACAATCTGAGATAGAAAGTATAGATGCAATTGGAGCAAGGGTATTTTCAAACTTTGAAGATATATCAAATGCAAGAATAAAATTTAAAAATGGAATGATTGCTGATTTAACTGCAAGCAGAATAACATTTGAAAGAATACGAAGAATGAGGGTTTATCAAGATGGTGAGTATATATCAATAGATTATATAAGTTCAAAAGTAAAAATTTATAGACCCAAAAATTCAAATCCAAAGGATCTTTCAGATATAGAAGTTTTCTCGCCAAAGATTGAAAAAAAACTTCCTATAACTGAAGAATTAAATCATTTTATTGATTGTATAAAAAATTCAAAAAAGCCAATAACAGATGCTACAAAAAGTACTACTGCATTAAAACTTGCAATAGATATAGTTGAAAGTATGAAAAAGTATGAACTTCCAAGGTTTGGTGATGAAAAAAAAGAAACAATAAAAGAAAAGATTGTTAACGGTATTCAATCTTTAGGCGGAATAATAGATTCAAAACTTGATAACTTAGGAAAATAATTTATGCCTAAAATTACAAGTAATAAAAATGTACTTATTATAAGCGGTGATGTTTCTGGGGATTTTCATGCATCAAAGTTAGTTCTTTCGCTTAAAAAAAAGGAAAAAGATCTTATTATATATTCTATAGGTGGTGTAAGATTAAAAAATGTTTCTGATAGATTTCTTTACGATATAGTTTTACAAGGAAGTTTTGGTTTTGTTGATAGTATAAAAGGAATTGGACTTTGGTTTAAACTCCTTGGACTTGTTAGGAAGTTTCTTGATGAAAAGAAACCTGTTTTTGTTATATTAGTTGATTTTTTTGGATTTAATAGACAGGTTCTTGGAATGTGTAAGCATAGAGATATACCTGTTTATTATTATATTCCACCACAAGTTTGGGCTTCAAGACCTAAACGAGCAATTACACTTGCAAAAAATGCAAGAAAAATTTTTGCAATATTTCCATTTGAGATAGATATTTATAAAAAAATTGGTGGTAATGTTAAATTTTTTGGGCATCCACTTCTAGATTTAATAGAACCAGTTGATTCTTCTTTTAGAAAAATTGAGAGAGGAATTGATTTCAATTATAAAATAGGAATTCTTCCTGGTTCAAGGAGATCTGAGATAGAAAATCATTTAAATGTTTTTATTGAAGTTTTTAAAAATATAAAATCGGTTTTTAAAAACTCAAAAGGATATATCTTTGGTGTTGATGAGTTTGATGATAGTTTTTATTACAACTTTATAAAAAATAATAACGATTTACTTCTTGTAAGAGATGAAAATTATAAAATTAGAAAAGAAATGGATTTTGCCATTACTGCATCAGGAACAGCAACACTTGAAAATGCGCTTTTAAATATTCCAATGATTGTTGGATATAAAACATCGTTTATAAACTATGAAATAGCAAAGGCAATAATAAATGTTCCATATATCTCTCTTGTAAATATTCTTTTAAACAAAGAAGTTGTAAAAGAATTTATTCAATATAATTTTAAGGTGGATAAAATATCGGAGTATGTAATAAATCTTCTCAAAAATAAAGAAAAATATAATCTTATGGTAGATGAGTTTTCTAAGATAAGGAATATGCTTGGAGAAAGTGGTGTTTGCGATAGAATTGCAGATGAGATACTTTCAGATTTTGAAATTTTATGAGATTATTACCTCGTGAAAAAGAATTATATATCTCTCTTTTTTCTTACCTAAAGCCGTATAAAACAAGAATATTTTTGGCTGCATCTACAATGATAATTCTTGGGCTTATTAGAGCTGCAGTGGTATATATTGTTGGTCCCTTTGTAAAGAATGTTTTTATAACAAAAGATATAAATTCTCTTAAGATTTTTTTTATAATACTTCCTATTCTTTTTGTGATAAGAATGCTTGCTGAATATTCCAATAATTATTTGATGAATTATATTGGGCAGAAAGTAGTTCAGAAAATTAGAGAAGATATATTTATAAAAATCCATAAACTTCCTCTTGAGTTTTTCTGGCGATCAAAAACTGGAGATATAATGTCAAGGGTTATGAATGATCTTGGAAATATTCAAAGCACTGTTCAGTTTATTCCATTATATGGTATTAGGGATCTTTCAACAGTAATATTTTTAACAGCAACTCTTTTTTATATAAATTTTAAACTTGCTTTTTTTGCGATAGTTTTTATTCCTTTTTCACTTTATGCACTTAAAATTTTTAGTAAAAAAATGAGGCGATATTCAAGACAATCACAGATATTAATCTCAGATGTATCTGATTCTTTTCAAGAAAGTTTAAATGCATATACAATTGTAAAGGCATATAATTATGATGATGAGGTTGTAAAAAAATTTAGATTTTTAAATCAAGAATATTTTAATAAAATTATGAAGTATTTAAGGGCAACTTCACTCTCTGGTCCAGTTATGGAATTTATAGGAAGTATGACAATATATTTTCTTCTTTTTATAGGTTATAAATGGATAATAAATGGAGAAGTTACACCGGAGGTATTTTTTTCTTTTATTGCTGCTTTTGTTACAGCATATACCCCTTTTAAAAATATTTCAAATATGAATTCCAAACTTCAAATAGGGCTTGCTAGTTGGGAAAGAATATATAGTTTATTAAATGAAAAGGATGTTGTTGTAGTTAAAAAAAATGCAATTGTTTTGAAAGAAATTAAAGGAATGATAGAGTTTAGAAATGTTTATTATAAATATCCAACATCAAAGGAATGGGTTTTAAAAAATATAAATTTTAAAATTATGCCAAATGAAGTAGTTGCCTTTGTTGGGGGATCTGGAAGTGGAAAATCAACTATAATACATCTTATACTAAGATTTTTTGATGTCAATGAAGGGGCTATTCTTATAGATGGGATTGACATAAAAGATCTTGATATAAAATCACTTAGAAGTTTTATGAGTGTTGTAACTCAAGATACAATAGTTTTTAATGATACAGTTCTAAATAATATAAAAGTTGGAAATATAGATGCAAAATATGATGATGTAATAAAGGCATGTGAAATATCAGATGCTCTTGGTTTTATAAACAATATGCCAGAAAAACTTGAAACTGTTATAGGAGAAAAAGGTTCAAAGTTATCTGGTGGGCAGAGACAAAGGCTTGCTATTGCAAGGGCTGTTATAAGAAAACCAAAGATACTTCTTCTTGATGAAGCAACATCAAATCTTGATTCAAAAAGTGAGGAAGTGGTCCAAAAAGCAATTGAGAAAAATCTAAAAGATAAAACTGTTGTTATGACAGCACATAGGCTTTCAACAGTAAAAAATGCTCATAGAATTTTTGTTTTAAAAAAGGGAGAGATAATTGAAAGTGGAACACATGATGAATTAATAAAAAGGAAAGGTGAGTATTACGGGCTTTATATGCGACAAGATATATAATATGGAGCTTCAAAAACTAATTGATAAAATAAAATCATACACATCGCAAGATACCACAATTGTTGAACTTGCTTATGATTTTGCAAGGCAATCTCACGGAGAGCAAAAAAGAGTTAGTGGGAATCTTTATTTTATACATGTTTGGGAAGTTGCAATGATACTTGCAGAACTTAGAATGGATCTTCCAACAATTGCAGCTGGATTACTTCATGATGTTCTTGAAGATACTAAAGTTACAAGAGAAGAACTCAAAAAAGAATTTGGAGATGAAATTTATAATCTTGTTGAGGGTGTTACAAAGATTGAAAGTTTCCATTTTTCTTCGCCAGATGAAGAATCTGCTGAAAATTGGCGAAAAATGATTATTGCAACTGCAAAAGATATAAGGGTTATAATAATAAAACTTGCTGATAGGCTTCATAATATGAGAACGCTCGAATACTTAAACAAAGAGAAGCAAAAAGAAATAGCATATGAAACACTTACCTTATATGCTCCAATATCACACAGGCTTGGAATATACAATATAAAAAACGAACTTGAAGATCTTTCATTTAAGTATCTTTATCCAAAGGAATATGAAGAATTAAAATCAAAGGTTGATTTTTTGTATGCTGGTGCACAATCAGTTTTAAAACAATTTATAGATGATATACAAAATCTTTTATCAAAATCATCAATTGAGGCAAGAATACTTTATAGAACTAAAAACCTTTATTCTATATTTAGAAAGATTCAAAGATATAATAAACCTTTTGAAGAAATCCAAGATTTACTTGGGGTTAGAATTATAACAGATACAGTACTAAATTGTTATGCTATACTTGGGATAATACACTCAAATTTTAAACCAGTTAGTGGGAGTTTTACTGATTATATTGCAATGCCTAAGCCAAATCTATATCAAAGCCTTCATACAACTGTAGTATCACATAATGGAACACCAATTGAAGTTCAAATTAGAACTGAGGATATGCATAGGATTGCAGAGTATGGAATTGCTGCCCATTGGAGATATAAACATGGAGATGCATTTGATAGAGAACTTAATGAAAAACTGAATTGGGCAAGGCAGTGGCTTGAGTGGTTAAACGATGTTGAAAGCCCAAGAGAATTTATGGAGATATTTAAAACAGAACTTGATGTTGAGGAAATTTTTGTTTTTACACCTAAGGGAGATGTTAAAGCACTTCCAAAGGGATCCACTCCCGTAGATTTTGCATATCACATTCATACGGATATAGGAAATCATTGTGTTGGAGCCAAAGTTAATTCAAAAATTGTAAAACTTGATTATGAACTTAAAAGTGGTGATGTTTGTGAGATAATTACAAAAAAAAATGCAGCACCAAATAAAGACTGGCTTAAATTTGTAAAAACTCAATCAGCAAAATCAAAGATAAGAAAATATTTAAGAGAGCATGGAATTTCAGACACTTGATATTTTGATATAAATCTGTTAATATATAAGGAATAGATAGTTTTGGTTTGACTTATTTTTTAGGTCCTGAAGAAGTTCATAAACATATTGGACAGTTATCCACAGGGTAAATAAGCTAAAAATTAAATAAAATAGAATTGTTGATAATAATGTAAAAGCAAATATATTTTTAAATATTTGTGGAGGAATGATATGCAACAAATATATACATATATTTATTTTAAGAAGTATGAATTATATAACCTATCTAAGTTGAATGGATTAGTAAATCATCCTAGATATGAAGAGATAACAAGGAGATTAAAGATAATAAACTTTTACGACAGATATGGGATAAATGCGACTAAAGAAGCGTATGGATTAAGTAAGTCAACGATATATTTATGGAAGAAGAAGGTGAGGGAAGTAGATGGGGATATAAGAGCATTAGCGTCACAAAGCAAAGCACCAAGGAAGAAGCGAGAGAAGAAGTGGGATAAGGTGATAGAGTAATTTATATAATAAGATATCGAGAGGAACATCCCATAGTAGGGAAGAACACGATAAAGTATGAATTAGAAAGATATTGTAGAGAGAATAATATAAATATGATATCAGAGAGTACGATAGGAAGGATGATAAAAGATTTAAAGAAGAGAGGGCTAATAATAGAAGATGTAAAAGTAAGTTTTAATGGGAGAAGTGGGAAGATAAGGATAATAAAGAAGAGTAATAAAAGAAGGAAAGGCGAAAAGGATATAAACCGGAGAAAGCAGGGGATTTAGTTCAGATAGACAGTATGGTGTATTTGAGGAAGGGGTAAAGAGGTATATAATAAGTGGTATAGATGTAAAGAGTAGATTTGGATTTTGTATGATGTATGAAAGGTTAAATAGCAAGAATGCGAAAGATTTTATGAGTAGATTAGAAGAGGTAGCACCATTTAAGATAGAGCGAATACAAACCGATAATGGGAGTGAGTTTGAGAGATATTTTGATGAATATTTGAGAGATAGAAATAAGGTTAATTATTACAACTATCCGAGGCATCCACAATCAAATGGATATGTTGAGAGATTTAACCGGACAATAAAGGAGCAATTTGTGTATAATAATTTAGATGAGATAGGAGATATAGAAAGATTTAATAGAATGATGATGGAATATTTGATATGGTATAACACAAAGAAGTTGTATAGGTCTCTGAATAACAAACCGCCATTAAAATATTATCTTGAAGAAGTTATCAACAATCCTAAAAAGTCCAATATGTTATGGACGCTTACAGGGTCGGTGTTAGATCAAAATTCTATGTCCCTGAAGTAATATCCGTTAGATCAAAAAGATGTCCCCGAAATCTATGCATAAACTTCTAACTCC
>Ga0308405_1001133_pt1 | contig 13885 bp, 10 predicted proteins | sample HotsprSampleMS13_FD_203473 | JGI IMG/M metagenome (GOLD analysis project Ga0308405, IMG submission 203473) | Hot spring phototrophic mat microbial communities from Mushroom Spring, Yellowstone National Park, Wyoming, United States - 20060912_MS13 ...
GGCCCGGTCGCCCAGTTCTTCGGCGATGCGCAGGCTCTCCTGGTAGAGATGCCGGGCCTGGCCGTAGTCCCACTGCAGGTAGGCCAGATTTCCCAACCCGTGGAGGGTCTGGGCCACCCCGGCCCGGTCGCCCAGTTCTTCGGCGATGCGCAGGCTCTCCTGGTAGAGATGCCGGGCCTGGCCGTAATCCCCCTGCTGCTGTGCCAACACGCCCAGGTTATGGAGGACTCGGGCCACCCCGGCCCGGTCGCCCAGTTCCTCCGCGATGTGCAGGCTCTCCTCGTAGAGCCGCCGGGCCTGGCTGTAGTCCCCCAGGCTCTCATGAAGGCGGGCCATCTTGAGGGCCACCTGCAGCCGGGCCTGCCGCTCGGCCAGGCTCTCCCCGCGGTATTCCTCCCAGAGCCCTGCCAGCAACCGCAGGCGGGCCCGCTTCTCCTCCACTGGCAGGGATGCCTCCGCCTCGTCCGGCAGAGCGAGGGCATCGGCCAGGAGAGCCTCCCGCTGGGGCTGGGGAACCTCTATCTCAAAAACGCCGCTGTTCCAGTCGTAGAAGTCCGGGGCCTCCCGGGCCACCATCGCCAGCGCGTACTCGGGCAGCCAGAAAGCCAGAGGCCGCCCCAGCCGCTGGTAGGCCGCCCGCCGCCAGTTCAGTGCCCGCAGGGTCTGCAGGGCCCGCTCCGGGTCCCCTGAGGGCAAATGATGCTCCAGGCCGTAGACGAAAAGGACGGCATCCTCAGCGGAGGACCCGGCCGCACGGGCCACGGCCGGATAGACATCCGGCTCGCCTTCCAGGTCCACCTCCACTACCGGACGCGCCAGTTGGGCTTTCAGGTGCGCGACCAGTTCAGCCCGATACGCGGGGACGTTGCAGCGAACGAAAAAGAGGGCGAATCCCCGCGCCAGCCGGAGAGCATGGGCCAGGCGCTCCCGGTCGTCCACAACGACCAGCGTCTCTATCGGCTGAACGGCGACTTCCATCTATGCTCCAACCCGGTCTTTCAGGCGGGGCGAGAGGCGGAGGGCCGGGTGGATGTTGGCCCAGCGTCCGCTGTCGTCCTGGTACTCCAGAACCAGCCGCAGGTGGAGCAGGCGGGCCGACCGCTCGTTCCCGGGAACCCGGCGCTCCTGTGCGATGAATATGAGCAGGTCCAGGTCATCGTCCTGCATCAGCCGGTCGTACTCCCGGCCCAACTCCCGAATGGCGGTTTCCACGTGGGTCGCCCGGATGCAGTCGGTGGCGCCGTAGCAGGCCAGTCGCATCAGCCGCATCAGGTCCCGCACGGACCCTCCACTGGCCTCCACGAGCCGCCAGACCAGGTCCTCTGATTCCATCACTTTGGCCACATCCACCCGCCGGGCGACTACCTGAAAAAGCGCTTTCCGCCCCGGCTCATAGAGGGTCCGGCCATCCGGCTCCGTGATTTTGACCATCGGGATGATCAGAGTCGGGTCCGGAAAAGCATCGCCCAGGTTGGCGTTGAAGACCAGGGAAATGGGGACGGTGTAGATAACGTGGCTGTGGATGCTCTTGAGTTGTTCGGCATGGGCAACAAAGAGGGCGGAGTGGGTGCTCTGTCCATCGGGAAGGGGGGCGTAGTGCATCTTTTCCAGCCCGTCCACGATGAACACCAGGTCATTCCACCCCTTGCGGGTCAACCGGACCCGGGCGTCATCCACCAGTTCGTTGAGCCGCTGGACAAAAACGCGCAGGTTCTGCTCCAGTTGGCGGCGAATCTCCACCCGCCGGTAACTGCCGCTGCGAATCTGGCCCGTGATGGCCGCCAGCATCCGGGCCAGGGCAGGGACCTGCGGCCCCACGCCGAAATCGGCCTCCAGCGCCCGCTCTACATCCCGTCGCTGCTCCTCGGTCAGGATCACGTTGGCGAACCACTGGTCCAGATTCTCCCGCAGGGAGGGAGGAAGCCGAATGTTTTCGCCCCTCAGCGCCTGCTCCAGTTCCTGCGTGAGGGCCACCAGCACATCCAGATACGTCACGTCGCCCAGGTCCAGGAGGGCTTCGGGATCCACGTAGACCGCGAAGTATTTCGTCTCCCGCAGGCGGGCCTGGAGCCGCTTCAGTTCGGTGGATTTTCCACACCCCCGATGGCCTGTGACCAGTTGCTGATGGAAGTAGCCACGAGGTGTGCGGCGGATATTGTTAGTGATGGTTAGTGATGGTGACCGGCAGGTCAAAACCGCCCCGCACAGATGTCAGCGGTATGTAGCGCGGGTCCCCCGCCTCCAGCGCCAGGTCCGGATGGCAGGCGTGGTAAGCCTCGTCTACTGTTTGGACTGGATAGATCGGATCCATCACCGTTCCAGCGTCATCGGCATCACCACGTAGGTGAAGTCGTCCCCGCCCACCGGTCGGATGACGCCCGGGCTGGAGGGGGAGATAATGTCCATCATCACCTGCGGCGAGTTGACCACGCCCAGCACGTCCAGGATGAACTTCACGTTGAAGGCGATCTCCACAGCCGCCCCCTCTATCGCCGCGTCCAGTTCCGTCACGTCGCTGCCAGTCTCGGCGGAGGTGGCGGAGACGACCAGCCGCCCCGGCTCCAGGTCGGAGCCCGGATGGATGTGGAAGAGCAGGGTGTTGGTGTTCTCGCGGGCAAAGATGTGCGCCGTCTGGCAGGCCTTCAGCAATTCCGCCGTCCCCGCGATCAGCCGGGTGTTCCGGTCGCGCGGGATCAATTGCTGGTAGTCGGGGAAGGTGCCGGGGATCAGTTGGGAGACCAGCACGACCTCCATCGGGACCGGGGCATCGGGGGGAGTCTGGGCCTGGAGGAGGATGCGGTTCCCGTCGGGGGTGAAGGTGATGTGGACCGGCGGACGTTCGTCGCGGCCCTTGACCAGTTCGCCGCAGATGCGGGCCCACTCCGTCATCGTGCGGGCCGGGACGATGACGCTGAACGGACGGGCCGCCTCGCTTTCTGGTAGCAGGACCCGCCGGACCGCCAGACGATACCCGTCGGCGGCGGCGAGGGTCAGGGTGGGGCCGCCGGTGGCCGCCTCCCACCGCAGGAGCACGCCGGTGAGGGTGGGGCGGGCCTCATCGGTGGCGGCGGCGAAGGCTACCTGGCTGATGGCGGTCCGCAACGTCTCCGGGTCTATGGAGATACCATCGGCCACGCCTTCCTCGGGGGTCGGGATGGGCGGAAAGTCCACGGCGTCCAGGCCCTTGATGTTGGCCTCACTCCGCCCGCAGCGGACGTTGAGGGTCATCGTCCGCACCTCCTGGCGCAGGTCCACCCGGTCCGGCGGGAAGGTGTTGGCCAGGTCAATGATGGTACGGGCCGGGACCGCGATGGCCCCGTCCTCTTCCACCCGTCCGCCGATCCAGCAGTGGATGCCCATTTCCAGGTTGGTGGAGGAGAGGCGGAGCCGCCCCGCATCGGTGGCGAACAGGATATGGCTGAGGATGGGGAGGGCGGAGCGGGTGGAGACCGCCCGTCCGGCCACGCTCAGGCCGCGAGAGAGATTCTCCTGCAGACAAGAAACCTTCATCGGCGCTCCTCCTGAGAGATCCGTCGTCCGTCGTCCGTCGTCTGTGGTCTGTGGTCCGTCGTCTGTCGTCCGTCGTCTGAAGTATACCGTATTGTCGGGTAACCGTCAACCCTCTTTCCGCCGGACCAGCCAGACGCCCAGCCCGACCAGCCAGAGGGCACTGGCTTCCAACTGGAACGGCAGCGCGCCCAGCCCCCCACGAGTCGCCAGATTGTAGCCCGCCAGGCCAGCGACCAGGAGGGTGAGAACAGACAAAAGGAAACCAGGAATCCGCCCCCTCCGCCATCCTGGCCTCAGGGTGCCCACCAGGCCAATGGCCCCCAGGGTCAATCCGACCCCCTTCAGCCCCAAGCCGGGGTCGTAGACAGCAGCCATCAGGGGATAGGGCTGCCGGACGATTTCCAGAACGATTCCATCCACCGTCAGACGGAAGGGGCTCTGCTCCATTGTGGTTTCCTGAACCCGCTCGCCACTGGGGGCGCGGAAGACTTCCACCAGAATCGGGCTCTGAGCGGAGAGGCCGCCCCGAACTCCCAGCCGGATCACCAGGCCGCTCTCCGGTACAGCGAACGCCCTCTCCGGCGCCGACGGGGTCAGATAGAGGACCAGTTCCGTCTGGGCCGCTTCGCGGGCGGTCGGCTGAAGTTTCAGGGGACGGTCAGCGGCATCAGTGGCCCGGACGGTCAGAGAGGGCCCGAAGCCTGTGCGGTAGAGCCCTGGTGTTCCCCCTGCGCGGCCGGGAAACATAGGAGGCTCCGGCCCAATCAATCCCTCTTCCCGCCAGCCCCATCGGGTACCGATAAAAAGTCCAACCAGGAGAATCAGGACACCCAGGCAGGCCAGAAGGGGAAATAGCCCTGTCCACCAGTGGCGGTCCGCCCGGTCACGGATTCGGGAACGAAGCGCGTCAGCCTGTTCCGTACTTCGCAGGAGCAACAGGAACGCCAGAAAGGACAGGAGAACCGAAATGACGGGGGACCGGGCCAGGGAGAAGAGGCCCAGCCGGTACATGGTGCCGGTCCAGGGGCCAAAGCGGGTCTGGACCAGCCATCGGTCCGTCGTCGCCGGGCCGGGGGAGAACTGGGGAATCCAGGCCAGGAGCAGGAGGTAGAAGGCCAGGAGGAAGAGGTCCACGGCCAGCGGGATGTTTCCCGTGGCGGCACGCCAGGCCCGGCGCCAGGGGTCTGCCGGTCGCGGAGGTAATGTCGTCATCGGTCATACGAAAAAGCCCCGGAGTCCGGGGCCTCTCGGGAATGTGGGAGTACCAGGGGCCGCTGCCAGGGGCGTTGCCCTCCAGGAGATTCAGGAGCCACCCGTCGGAGTTGAACCGACAACCGGCCGCTTACGAAGCGGCTGCTCTGCCGATTGAGCTAGGGTGGCCTCACGAACGGAATTATACCACACCTGTGTGGGCTGACAAGTCAGCAGATGCGGGGGAGCAATTCCCCCAGCGGCATATCCACCACCCGCCGCCCACCGATGCCGGTACGGGCCAGGACCAGGCCGGGATGCTCCGCCGTGGCCGTGCCGATGCGGGCCGCGTTTTGGCCCAGCGGATGGGCCCGCAATGCCTCCAGCGCCGCCTCCGCCTCCTCTGGCGGGACGAACGCCAGCAGTTTCCCCTCGTTGGCGACGGTCAGCGGGTCAAACCCCAGCATCTCACAGGCCGCGGCGACGGCCGGACGGACGGGCACGGCGGCCTCATCCAGTTCCACCCCCACTCCGGCCGCGACGGCCAGTTCGTTCAGCGCCGCCGCCACCCCGCCCCGCGTCGGGTCCCGCAGGCAGTGGGTGGACGGAGCGGCCGTCAGCAATGCCTCCACCAGGCCATTCAGCGGGGCGCTGTCGGAGACCAGTTCCGTCTCAAAGCCCAGGCCCTCGCGCTCGCTGAGCACGGCGATGCCGTGGTCGCCGACGGTGCCGCTGATGAGGAGCACATCGCCGGGACGGATGCGCTGAGGGCCCACATCCACCCCGTCGGGCACCACCCCGACGCCGGTGGTGTTGATGTAGACCCCGTCCCCATGGCCTCGCTCCACCACCTTCGTATCCCCGGCGACGACGGCAACCCCCGCCCGCCGGGCCGCCTCAGCCATAGACCGGACAACCCGCCGGAGGTCCTCTACCGGCAATCCCTCCTCCAGAATAAAGGCGGCAGTGAGCCAGAGGGGACGGGCGCCGCGCATGGCCAGGTCGTTGACGGTGCCGTGGACGGCCAGGGAACCAATGTCGCCGCCCGGAAAGAAGAGCGGTCGCACCACAAAGGAATCGGTGGAAATGGCAATCCGGCCATTCCCGGCCAGGGCCAGGACGGTGGAGTCGGCCAGTTGGCGCAGAAGGGGGTTATCCAGGTGGCGCAGAAAGACCTCCTGGATGAGGTCGGCCATCATCCGTCCCCCCGCGCCGTGGCCCATCCGAATGGTGTCTTCCAAGTTTCGCCTCTGGGACTGCTGGCTGGGTGTATGCTCCGTCTGGTCACCTGACACTTTTGATCGGGCAGTACACGGATTCACACGGATGCTACGGATAGACACGGATTGATAAGCCGTAAATGCCCGTCTTACCTTTGTTTTCCGTTCAATGGGACACGGATGGGCACGGATGGTACAGATTTCATCCGTGCTGATCCGTGAAACCCGTGTGTATCCGTGTCCTGATTTCAAACTGTCGGGTAGCCAGATGCTCCGTAATGGTAACCCAGCCTGCGGAGTTTGTCAACCGGGGGGTGTAGGACAACGGCTCGCAGTTGTCCGACAAGATGTCCCCTGCGCCGCGCTTGCAAATCCGGGCAAATTCGGGTATCATGAAAGCGCCCCTTGAGGGAAACCACCATGAACGGCTGGAGAGCGCTCACCTACATCTACGTTAGCGGATTGTAGCGCGGCTGTACGGGCCCGACTGTCCGCCCGCGCTGCAATCCGCCCCCGCCTGTCCTCTACCAGCACTGCTCATCTCACCCTTGTACCCTGTACCCTTTTACCCTTGTACCCTGTACCCTTTTACCCTTGTATCCTTGTATCCTTGCACCCTTGCATCCTTTCCCCAAGGAGCCAGCCATGAAGCCGTTGTCCATAGACGAACAGGTTGCCCTGCTGATGCACGGGGCCGAATTTGGCGATGACCAGATCAAAGAGCGCATGACCCAGGAACTGCGGGAGCGCCTGAAGGAGGGCCGTCCCCTGCGGGTCTACTGCGGGTACGATCCCACCGCCCCCGACCTCCACCTGGGCCACACCGTCACCATGCGCAAACTGCGGCTTTTCCAGGAACTGGGGCATCAGGCCATCTTCGTCATCGGGGACTACACCGCGCTCATCGGGGACCCGTCCGGCCGCGACAAGGCCCGCCCCCGTCCCACGCGCGAGCAGGTCCAGGCCAACGCCCGCACCTACGTCCAGCAGGCCTTCAAGATTCTGGACCCGGAACGGACAGAAGTACGGTACAACGGGGAGTGGCTTTCCAAACTGTCCTACGAGGACTTCATCTTTCTGGCCGCGCAGGTGACTGTCCAGCAGTTCCTGGCGCGGGAGAACTTCGCCAAACGGTACGCCGAGGGAGATGCTATCTGGCTGCACGAATTCCTCTACCCCCTGGCCCAGGGGTACGATGCCGTAATGCTCCGGGCCGACGTCCAGATCGGCGGCACCGACCAACTCTTCAACCTGCTGGTGGGCCGGAAAATCCAGGAGGCCTACGGCCTCCCCCCCCAGGTCTGCATCACCTACCCCATCCTGGTCGGCACCGACGGCAAACTGCGGATGTCCAAGAGCATGGGCAACTACATCGGCGTGGACGAGCCACCGGAGGTGATGTACGGCAAGGTCATGTCCATCCCGGACGAGGCGATGCCCAACTACTTTGACCTGGTGACCCGCTGGCCGCCGGAGGAGATTGCCCGCATCCAGGCGAGCCTGGCCGATGGCTCCCTCCACCCGATGGAGGCCAAAAAGCGTCTGGCCTGGGAGATTGTGGACATCTTCCACGGTCGGGAGGCCGCCGAGGCCGCCGCCGAACACTTCCGCCGGGTCTTCCAGGAGCGGCAACTCCCGTCGGAAATGCCCGTCTGGGAACTGCGGGGGCCGATCAACGTCGTGGACCTGATCCACGCGGCCGGGATGACCCGCTCCAAGAGCGACGCCCGCCGCCTGATCCAGCAGGGGGGTGTCCTGCTGGACGGGGTGAAGGTGACCAGTGTAGAGACGGTCGTTGAGCCGGAGAAAGAGGCCATCCTGCGGGTGGGGAACCGAGGCTTCCTGCGGTTGGTGCCGGTCCGGGAATAGGGGAAGTGCCAGGCACTTCCCGAAGTGCCTGGCACTGGTGATTCTTCGGAGGGGAGCATGCCGTACATCAGGTGGACGGTCTGCGGATGCACTATCTGGCCCGGGGGATTGGTCCTGCGGTCGTGCTGCTCCATGGTCTGGGCTCCTGCGCGGAGGACTGGTTCCTGCTCCAGGCGCCAGCGCTGAGCCAACGGTACCGGGTCCTGATGCCGGACCTGCGCGGCCACGGTCGGAGCGACAAGCCCCCCGGCCCGTATGCCGTCCCCCAGATGGCCGACGACGTCGCTGGATTCCTGGATGCCACCGGGACGGGTTCGGCCCACGTCGTCGGGCTTTCTCTGGGGGGCGCCGTGGCCCAGGTGCTGGCGGTTTGGCATCCAGAGCGGGTGCGCTCCCTGGTGCTGGTCAACACCTTCGCCTATCTGCGTCCGAAGGCATGGGCGGAGTGGCGGCTGACCCTGACCCGTTTCGGGGCCCTGCTGGTGAACCCGGCATTCCATGCCCGTCTGGTGGTGGAGGAACTCTTTCCCCGACCGGGTCAGGCAGGTCTGCGGCGGGTGGCCTTTCAGCGCCTCTGCGCCAACGACCCCGCCGCGTACCGGGCAGCGATGATGGCGGCTGCCCGCTACGACGGCCGCCGCGACCTGGGGCGCATCCGGGCTCCCACCCTGGTCGTGGCCGGTCTGGAGGATACCGTGGTGCCCCTGCGGGCCAAAGAGGAACTGGCCTCCGGCATCCCCGGCGCCCGACTGATCACCATTCCCCGCTCCGGCCACGCTACCCCAACGGACCAGCCGGTGATGTTCAACCGGACTCTGCTGGACTTCCTGCGCCAGCACTCCTGACGACCATCGTCCGTAGTCAGTGGTCTGTCGTCTGTGGTCCGTGGTCTGTCTCTGTGGTCCGTGGTCTGTCGTCTGTGGTCCGTTTGCCCTCCCCCCGGATTGTGCTATAATCAACGAGTGTTGGGCAAGCAGAAAGTGAGGGAGAATGAAAATGAGACTGCGAATCTTCGGCGTAATGCTGTTGCTTCTGGGGATGACAGTGGCGCTGGCCCCGCGGGCTCAGGCCCGCCCCCTGATGCAGAACCTCCTGGCCAACCCGGGGTTTGACGCCTGGGAGGGGAGCACGGCACCCCACTGGTACCCCTGGCATGAAGATGCAGGAGATAGGTGCAAACAGAAGCCAACCTGGCTGCCCTGTCGCCCTAACTGGTCGGTGGAGCGAGATTTTAACGGTTACGGCCTCTATCGGAGCGGCCCCTCCTCCCAGGCCGTTGGAGTCCAGTATGTGCCCTGGCATGGCGGCGTGATGCAGACGGTCAGCGTGGCACCGGGGACCCGGCTGCGCTTCAGCGTCTGGGCCCGCTCCCATATCAGCAACGACGATCTCCCCAATCCCTCCTACGGGGGCTGGAACCCCAACTTCCAGGTGGGGATTGACCCGGAGGGCAAGGGACTGTGGTATGACCCCGGCGTCGTCTGGTCGGCGCCGGTGAATGTCAACGACCAGTGGGTGCAGGTCTCGGTGGAGGCCACCGCCGGGGCCAGCGGCAAGGTGACGGTCTTCGTCTCCGCCCGGATGACCGGGCAGATGCCGTTGAAGCACAACGACGCCTGGTTTGACGATGCCGAACTGGTGGTGGCGGCGCCGGCGGCCACTCCCACCCCCGTCCCCACCAACACGCCCACCCGCCCCCGTTTCCAGGCCGCTTTCGCCGGAGAGACGGTCCCCGACGGCACGACCTTTGACGGGGGCGCGGCGTTCACCAAGACCTGGCGGGTGCGCAACACCGGCACCGACGCCTGGCCCGATAATACCGTCCTGGTTTTCACCGGTGGAGAGAAGATGGGCGGGCCGGATTCCCTGCCCATTGGACGGGTGGCGCCCGGAGAGGTGAAGGAAATCAGCGTCAACCTGGTCGCGCCGGCCGCGCCAGGGGACTACACGGGCAACTGGGTCCTCCAGACCGGCGGCACCCGCATCCCCGGCAGCGAACTGTGGGTCAAGATTAAGGTCACGGCACCGGCGCCTCCCACTCAGCCCCCGGCCTCCCCCGCGCCGGAAGCCACGCCCACGCCCGAGAGCGGCCAGATTTGCGTCCTGGCCTTCCACGACCGCAACGGCGACACCTTCCGCCAGCCGGAGACGGAGGAACTGCTGCCCAACGCGGTCTTCTCTGTGGGCGGCGCGGCGGGCCTGGTGGGCCAGTACACCACCGACGGCATCAGCGAGCCCTACTGCTTCTCGGGCCTGACCTCCGGTTCGTACCGGGTGAGCATGCAGCCTCCGGCCGGGTATGTGGCCAGCGGGCCGTCGGAGATGATGTTGGCCCTGGCAGGCGCCGCCCGGATGGACGTGGCATTGGGCGCAAAGCGGGGAGAGGGGCCTGCCGCCACGGCCACCCCCGGCGTCGTCCTTCCCACCCCAGCCGGTGGCGGAGAACAGCCGTCCTTCTGGTCGCAGGCCCTGCGGGGGATGCTCAGCATTGCTGGCATCCTCCTGCTGGTGCTGGCAGTGGTCATCGGAGTGGTGTTTGTCCTCTCCCGCCGTCGGTGATGGGGGCAGAAAAGCGCAGCGCGCCCCTCAAGGGCGCGCTGCGCTTTCCTTTCAATCTGATGATGAAGGCAACTTTCCGGTCTCTTCTGGTTCTCATCGTCCTGGGATTCGGAATCCTCCCCGCGCTTCAGCCCCTCTTCTCCGGCCAACTCTTCGGCACGGATGGAGCCCTGCATTTTCATAGAGTTGCTCAACTGGAGCGCGCCCTCCGTTCTGGTATCCTCTATCCCCGCTGGGCGCCGGACCTGGGGCTGGGCTTCGGATTCCCCCTTTTCAACTACTATGCCCCGCTCAGTTACTACTTTGTCTTGCCCCTGCGGTGGATGGGGTTCTCCCTGAGCACTGCCTTCTCAGCCAGTCTGGGATTGGCCCTTTGGGGCCTGGCTCTGGCAATGTATCTCTGGGTGCGTGACCTCTGGGGGGAACTGGCGGGGATCGTCGCTGCGTTTGCAGCCATCTATGCTCCGACTACCCTGAATTATGTCTATCAATGGAGCGCTTTGCCCGGTATGGAGGGACTGCTCTGGCTTGTGTTCACGTTCTGGTCCCTCTGGCGGCTGGCAGTGTCCGAGCAACCCCGTTTCGGTGTCCTCACAGCCCTAGGCTGCGCAGCAATGATTCTCAGCCACAACGTGACGGCTCTCATCGGAATCGCCCTGCTTCTTGCCTATGTGGCCCTATGCGCCCTGCTGTACGGCCCCCGTTCTGCCCTGCGCGCGGGATGTTTCCTCGCTTCAGGCATCGGACTCTCTGCGTTTTTCTGGCTACCGGCGTTTTTTGAGAAAAACTTTGTGCATATTTACCAACTTTACTCGCCCTCCGTCTTTGACTACCACAACCACTTCCGTTCCCTCCGAGAAATCCTGGCTTCCCCCCGCCCCGTAGACTACGCGCAGGCGAATTTTGCGTTTCCGGTCAGTCTGGGATGGGTCCAGGCAGCGCTGGCCCTCATTGCCTGGTGGCCCCTCTCAGCCCTTATCAGACGGGAAGTTCGTGCCCACCGTTGGGCCCTCACGCTGGCCACCGGGGTACTGGTCGGCCTGGTGTTGCCGATTTCTCTACCCGTATGGGAGCGGGTGCCATTGATGCAATTTTTCCAGTTCCCCTGGCGGTTTCTGATTCCCGCCTCTCTTGGACTGGCAGCTCTCGCGGGCCTGGGGGCAACCGTGCTGGCGCGCAGAGGACAGACCTGGATTCCCCTTGTGGTGGGAGGGATGATGATTTTTGCCCTGCCATGGCTCTTCCCGCTACGCCGGGTGCCCCAGAGCGATCCGTCTCCGTTAGACCAGATTCGTTTTGAAATGGAGAGCGGGCTGCTGGGAACAACAGCGGCCGGAGAGTATCTGCCGATCTGGGTTCAGGAAATTCCTTCCCCGGAGGCCCTCCTTCCCCTCTATGAGGCCGCGGCGCCCGATTACATCATCCCCCGGTTGGACCCGGCCAGCCTGCCGGCGGGGGCCCGCATCCTGGAGGCCCGGTACGGCCTGACCCAGGCCCATCTGGCCCTGGAAAGTGAACAGCCCTTCCGGATCCGCTTCCTGTGGTACTTCTTCCCCGGCTGGCAGGGCTGGCTGGACGGGCAGCCGCTCCCTCTGGAGCCGGACGGCCCCCACGGCCTGATCGCCGCCGACATCCCCGCCGGCCGCCACACCGTGACCGTCGTCTTCGGGGAGACCCCGCTGCGCCGGTGGGCCTGGCGTCTCTCCGGGATCAGCGGCGTTCTCCTGCTCCTCGCCGTCCTCTGGACGGGGCGACGCCGTCGGGAGACCCCCGATCTGTCCCCGCCCTTCGGCGGCTCCTTCTCCCTGGGAGTCCTGGGAACCTGCGCGCTCCTCGCCGTCGGGCTGACCGTCGTCAAAACCCTCTACCTGGACCGCTACGACAACCCCTTCCGCCGGACCCTCTTTGACGGCCGGCAGGTGCGCGGGGTGGATGTCCCGCTGGAAGTGAATTTCGGCAACCAGATGGTCCTGATGGGATACGACCTGCCCACCCCAGCGGTCCGCGCGGACGAGCCCCTGGAGGTCATCCTGTACTGGCGGGTTCTGCCCCCGTGAACACCGACTACAGCGTCGGCCTGCATCTGGTGGACGAACGGGGCATCCTGTACGGTCAGCAGGACAATATGCACCCCGCTTACCCCCACCCCACCTCCCGCCTTCGCCCTGACCAGTACGCGCAGGACCGGCACCTCCTGAGGCCGTGGGAGGGAACCCCGCCGGGCCGGTACACCCTCCTGGTGATGGTCTACGGCCCGGACGGGCGTCGCCTGGACCTGCGGGACGGGGCAGGGAACCCCCTGGGGACCACCGCCTACCCCCTGGCCCAGGTGGAGGTCCGGCGGCCCCGGCGATTCCCGCCCCCCGAGCGCCTCCCCATCCAGACGCGGCTGGACGCTGAGGTGGGGGGCCATCTCCGGCTGGTGGGCGTCGGGCCCCTGCCTGAAACGGTGGAAGTGGGGCAATCGTTCCTCCTGACCCTCTTCTGGCGGGCCGTAGAGCCACCGGAGGGAACCTACCGCGCCCGCCTGTGCCTGCGGGGGACCGACGGAACTGTGGTGGCGGAGGCAGTGCAGACGCCTGGCCGGGCCGACCATCCCACCTCCTCCTGGACGCGGGGAGAACTGGTACGGGACGTCTGGTCCTTCATTGTGCCGGTGGCCCTCCCGGCCGACCCGAAAACCCCGGTGCCCGCTGGAATGTACACCCTGTCCCTGGACCTCCTCGGGGAGGACGGAGCCCCCGTTGCTCCCGGCGTGGACATCGGGGCCCTTCGGATCACCGTTCCGGGGCGGACCTTCACCGCGCCGCCCATTCCCCATCCTGTGGGCCTGCGCCTCGGCGAATGGGCCACCCTCCTGGGTCACGGCCCGCTTCCCGCCGCCCTGCGGCCCGGCGAGACCTTCACCCTGACCCTCTACTGGCGCGCTGAAAGTCTCATCCCCCGCTCCTACACCATCTTTGTGCACCTGGTGGGGCCGGACGGCCGCATCTACGCCCAGCAGGATGCCGTCCCTGCAGGCTGGACCCGTCCGACAACGGGCTGGTTCCCCGGCGAGATCGTTCGGGATGACTACCCCCTGGCCGTAGGCCCCTCCGCCCCACCGGGGACATACGCTTTGCGGGTGGGCTGGTATGACCCGGCCACGGGCCAGCGGGTCTTCGTCCTGGATGAAACGGGCATCCCGTTGGGAGATTTCATCCTGCTGCCGGTTATGGCGGAAGTGCAACCCTGACCCGTTTGCCTCTCCTTCAACCTGTGTTATAATCGCTCATTGTTCCATCAACGGAAGTTTGGAGGAGGAAATGAGAAATTGCATTCGGTGTTTCTGTCTGCTGATCCTCTTGCCGACTGTGTTTATAATGCTCATCCCCGGGCTGCCGGTCACGGCCCAGGAAGGGCCCAACCTGCTGACCAACGGCGATTTTGAGAGCGGCGGCTCGTCGGATTGGCCCTGGCAGGACGGCATCCCGGAGGTTCAGATTGCTCCAGGCTGGCGGGCCTTCTGGGTGGACCCCCCGCGTCCGTCGTACGCA
>Ga0308405_1001146_pt1 | contig 13752 bp, 9 predicted proteins | sample HotsprSampleMS13_FD_203473 | JGI IMG/M metagenome (GOLD analysis project Ga0308405, IMG submission 203473) | Hot spring phototrophic mat microbial communities from Mushroom Spring, Yellowstone National Park, Wyoming, United States - 20060912_MS13 ...
AAGATCAAAGCCGCTTTCGACCCGAAGGGATTGCTGAACCGCGGGAGGCTGTATGGCCGCATCTGAAGCGCCCGTCTTCCCTCCGGTGCTCCCCGACCGCCACCCCGACGCGCCGCGCGGCGCCGACCTCGACAAGTGCGTGCACTGCGGCCTGTGCCTGAACGCCTGCCCCACGTACCGCGAGCTGGGGCTGGAGATGGACTCGCCCCGCGGCCGCATCTACCAGATGATCCAGGTTGCGACGGGGCAGGCCGAAATCACGCCCTCCTACATTGGGCATCTCGACCTCTGCCTCGCCTGCCGCGGCTGCGAAAGCGCCTGCCCCTCCGGGGTGCCGTATGGCCGCCTCATTGAGGCCGCGCGCGCCGAAATCGAGGCCTGCGTCCGGCGGCCCTGGCACGTTCGCCTGCTGCGGCGGTTCGTGTTCGACCATTTTCTGGTGAGCCGCGGCTGGCTCAAGGCCGCCGGCGCGCTGCTTTACCTCTACCAGGCGACGGGGCTCCAGTCGCTGGCGCGCGCGAGCGGCATGCTGAAGCTGTTCGGCAAGCTGGGCCGGATCGAGCGGCTGGCGCCGCAGGCGGAAGTGCCGTTCTTCTTTTCGCAGATCGGAAAGACGTTTCCGGCGAAAGGGGAGAAGCGGAAACGGGTGGCCCTGCTGGCCGGGTGCCTGGCCAATGTCACATCGGCGCGGCTGAACGAAGCCACCGTGCGGGTGCTTCAGGAAAACGGCTGCGAAGTGGTGATCCCGGAGGACCAGACCTGCTGCGGCGCGCTCCACGTCCATTCCGGCCTGAAGGCCCGGGCGCGGGAGCTGGCGCGCCGCAACATCCGCGCGTTCCTGGCGGAAGACATCGACGCCATCGTGACCAACGCCGCGGGCTGCGGCTCGACGCTCAAGGAATACCACGAACTTCTGGAAAACGACCCGGAATTTCACGGAATAGCTGCCGAATTTGTCGCAAAAGTGAAGGATATTACGGAATTTCTCGACGGAATCGGCATCCGCAGGCCGGAAAAGGCCATCCGCGCCGTGGTCACCTATCAGGACTCGTGCCATCTCGCCCACGGCCAGAAGATCCGGCAGGCGCCTCGGAACCTGATTGCGGCCATTCCGGGCGTCGAGTTCCGGGAGCTGCCCCTGGCCGATCTCTGCTGCGGCAGCGCGGGCGTGTACAACATCGTCCACGACGATATGGCCGCGTCGATCCTCGAAAAGAAAATGGCGTTGGTGAACGGCACGGGGGCGGACATCATCGCCACCGCCAACGTGGGCTGCGCGATCCAGCTCAAAGCGGGCGCGGCGCTGCACGGGAAGGGGCAGCGGGTGCTGCATGTGGTGGAGCTTCTGGATGAAGCCTACCGGCAGGACGGCGCATGGCCGCCTGCCGCTCCACCGCCGCCCGCGTTTTGACCAGCGTCCCGGCCAGCGCCTCGCGGGGCAGGCTGGTCACCATCGGCTTGATGATCCATGCCAGGGCCGCGGGCACGTCCCGGGTGAGCGATACGGCCCGGCACTCCATCAGCAGCCCGCCGTCCCTCTCTTCGAGGTGCCAGTAGGAATGAAGCCGCCAGAGGAAGCCCCAGCCGGTATCGGGCGGCTTGACTCTCTCCGTCGGCTTGCCGGCGTCCTCCACCTCGGCCACGCGCGTGCTGCGCGACCACATCTGCGCCCTCTGCGGACTGAAGATCCGATCTTCCACCTCGTATTCGGTTTCCAGGACGACGGTGATGATTTTCTTCTTCACCACGCGGAACAGCACCTTGCGGCGCGGGCCGGAGCCGGACAGGATGCGCGCCTGCAAGATGTCGCCGCTGTAGATTTCCGGGTAGCGGGGCACGTCGCGGAGAACGGCCAGCGCGTCCTCGACGCGGGCGCCGGGAACGAACACCGCGCCCAGCCAGTCGTGGATGAGCGCGTTGGTCACCGGGGCCGGGTTGACCGCGGTCCAGGGGGCGACGGCGGGCTCGGCCGGCGCGCCCAGCCGGGACGGTCCGCCCTGCTGGAGGCGCCTGATCATCTCCTCGTCCGCGCGGGCCATATAGGCTTCGAATTCCCGCAGCGACCGGGGGTCGAGGGTGGCCGAGCCGAGCTGGAGCGCGAAAACCCAGAGCAGCATCCTCATGCGCGCCGCCTCCTTGCGGCTCCCGTGGCGAGCCGTGCGGGGGCTTGCCGGCCGCCGGCCGGAACCCGCGCCACGCCGGCCCCTCATACACCTCCTGTGTAACACACCGCGCAGCTCCCCCTTCCCTTGCGGAAGAATTCGGAGTAATTTATGGGCGGAAGGTTGGACAGGAGGTGAACATGGCGACGGACACCATGGTTTCTCCGCAACTGAAACCGGAGGAGTGGGAATTGATCGGGCAGCTCCTTGAGTGCAAGCAGCGCGAGCTGCTGGCCGAGCTGCGCCACACCACCAAGCGCGCGTTCCGGGACGCCTTGCGCGAGAGGCTCGACCAGGTGGAGGAGCTTCTCGGGAAAATCCCCCGGCTCCCGGCGCCGCCGCAGTCCTGACGCAAGGAGGCGATGTATGGACAAGAGGTCGCATCCCCATGTGATCCGCACCTGGGCGGTGGAACGCATCCGCACCCACGCGCAGCCGGCCGGCCAGGAGCGGCTGGCCTTCGGCAAGAAGCAGGCTCCTGGCGCAAAGCCGGTTCCCCGCAGGAGGAAGTCATCATGAAGATCCTCGACAAGCTGATCTCCTTTCTCGAGATGAAGGGGGTGGCATACAAGCACGACCGCCACCCCCTGAGCTACACAGCCAAGGAGACCGCGCAGGCCGAGCATGTCTCGCCGCGGTGCTTCGCCAAGGTGGTGGTCCTGCACTCGGAGGACGGCTACGCGATGGCGGTGCTGTCGGCGGACCGCATCGTGGACCTGGACGAGCTGCGCGCCGCCTTCGGCAGCCGGCACCTGCGGCTGGCCACGGAACGGGAGCTCGAGGAGCTGTTCCCGGAGTGCGAGCTGGGCGCGATGCCGCCTTTCGGCAACGGCACGCTGTTCGACCTGCCGGTCTTCGTGGATGGGCTGTTGCTGGCGGAGGAGACGATCTGCTTCAATGCCGGCACGCACCGCGACAGCATCCAGATGGCCACCGAGGACTGGGAGCATCTGGTGAAGCCGTCCGTGCTGGCGTTCGCCCACGCGGCCGGCTGAGCCACGCAGGATCAGACGCGAAGGGCGGGCCCTCCGCCGGGCCCGCCCATGTAAAGGGAAGCGAGGCGGCGGCGCCTATTCGGCGTCGCCGAAGGTGTCGTCGAAGTTGAGGTCGCTGCCTTCGCTGCCGGCGAGGTAGTTGCCGCGCGTCTCCTCGTCGTAGAGGTTGAGCGGCTCCGACATGAGCACGTCCTGCTCCTGGACGGGTTCTTCCACGAGATCCTCGCCCGCGATCTTGGTGCGGCGGTAGTACTCCATGCCGGTGCCGGCCGGGATCAGCCGCCCCATGATCACGTTCTCCTTCAGGCCGCGCAGGTAGTCCACCTTGCCGCTGATGGCGGCTTCGGTGAGCACGCGCGTCGTCTCCTGGAAGGAGGCCGCCGAGATGAAGCTGTCAGTGGACAGCGACGCCTTGGTGATGCCGAGCAGCACCGGCGAGCCGACGGCCGGGCGGCCGCCCGCCTGGCGGACGCGTTCGTTTTCCTCGCGGAACTTGAACTTGTCCACCACTTCCTCCGGAAGGAAGTCGGTGTCGCCGATGTCGTCCACCTTCACCCAGCGCAGCATCTGGCGGACGATCACCTCGAGGTGCTTGTCGTTGATGTTGACGCCCTGGAGGCGGTAGACCTCCTGGATCTCGTTCACCAGGTACTTCTGGACCTCTTTTTCGCCGAGCACGCGGAGGATGTCATGCGGGTTGCGCGGGCCGTCCATCAGCGGGTCGCCCGCCTTGACGCGCTCGCCGTCCTGCACGCTGAGGTGGACGCCGCGCGGGATGAGGTACTCGCGTTCGAAGCCGTCGTCGCCGACCACGGTGACCCGGCGGTGGCCCTTGACCACGTCGCCGATGCGGACCACGCCGTTGATTTCGCTCATCACCGCGGCTTCGCGCGGCTTGCGGGCCTCGAACAGCTCGACCACGCGCGGCAGGCCGCCGGTGATGTCCTTGGTCTTGGTCGTGGCGCGCGGGATCTTGGCCAGCACGTCGCCGGCATGCACCACGCTGCCGTCGCGCACCAGCAGGTGCGCGTTGGTCGGCAGCAGGTACTTCTTCTCGTCATGGCGCGTGCCGCCTTCGGGGCGGACGATGATCGTCGGCAGCCGCTTCTCGTCCTGCGAGTCGATGATGACCCACTGCGACAGGCCGGTGACTTCGTCCACCTGCTCGTGGTAGGTGAGGTTCTCGATGATGTCCTTGAAGTGGACGACGCCGGAGACCTCGGTGAGGATGGAGAAGGCGAAGGGATCCCATTCGAGCAGCGTCTGGCCCGCTTCGACCTTCGCGCCGTTCTCGACGAGGATCTTGGCGCCGTAGACCACCTGGTAGCGTTCGCGCTCGCGCCCCTTCTCGTCCACCACGGCCAGCAGGCCGGTGCGGTTCATGGCGACGATCTCGCCCTGGGCGTTGCGCACCGTGTTGATGTTGATGTACCTGGCGAAGCCGTCGTAACGGGCTTCCTGCTTGTTTTGCTCGACGCCCGCCGCCGCCGCGCCGCCGATGTGGAACGTGCGCATGGTGAGCTGCGTGCCGGGTTCGCCGATGGACTGCGCCGACAGGATGCCCACGGCCTCGCCGCGCTCCACCAGCCGCCCGGTGGCGAGGTTGCGCCCGTAGCAGAGCTGGCAGACGCCGCGCCTGGACTCGCAGGTCAGCACCGAGCGGATCTTGACGCGGTCCACGCCGGCGTCCTCGATCTGCTGCGCCAGCTCCTCGGTGATCTCCTCGTTGGCATGCACGAGGATGTTGCCCTCGTAGTCCTTCAGGTCCTCGAGCGCCACGCGGCCGACGATGCGGTCGCGCAGGTGCTCGATGATCTCGCCCGACTCGATGATCGGCTCGACGTAGATGCCGTCCGTGGTGCCGCAGTCGTACTCGCCGACGATGACGTCCTGCGCCACGTCGCACAGGCGGCGCGTCAGGTAGCCCGAGTCGGCCGTCTTCAGCGCGGTGTCGGCGAGGCCCTTGCGCGCGCCGTGGGTTGAAATAAAGTACTGCAACACGTTCAACCCTTCGCGGAAGTTGGCGGTGATGGGCGTTTCGATGATCTCGCCGTTCGGCTTCGCCATCAGGCCGCGCATGCCGCTGAGCTGGCGGATCTGCTGCCGCGAGCCGCGCGCGCCCGAGTCGGCCATGATGTAGATCGGGTTCAGCTTGCCGGCCTTGTCGTCGGCCTCCATCACGCGGAACATTTCCGCCGAGACCTCATCGGTGACCTTGTTCCAGATCTCGATGATCTTGTTGTAGCGCTCGCCCTGCGTGATGGCGCCTTCCTGGTACTGGTTCTGGACTTCGACCACCTGGCGCTCGGCCTCGCGCACCAGCCGCGGCTTCGACTCCGGCACCACCATGTCGTCGATGCCAATGGAGACGCCCGCCTTGGTCGCCGCCATGAAGCCGAGGTCCTTGATGTCGTCCAGCAGCTTCACCGTGGTTTGCAGGCCCAGCTTCAGGTAGCAGTACTGCACCAGCTGGGTGAGGCCCTTCTTCTTCAGCAGGCCGTTGATGAAGGGCATCTCGGGCGGCATGATGTCGTTCAGCAGCACGCGCCCGACGGTGGTCTCCATGTCGGTCTTGTGGTATTCGACCGGCTCGATGTGCAGCAGGTCCTGCGGGTCGCGCGCGGTCGCCAGGTCGAGCACCTTGCCGGTGTAACGCAGCGTGATGGGCGTCTGCGTCTCCACCTCGCCCATCTCGTAGGCGATCAGCACGTCCTCGACCGAGGCGAACTTCTTGCCCTCGCCCTTCGTGCCCAGCCGCGCCTTGGTCAGGTAGTACAGGCCGAGAACCATGTCCTGCGTCGGCACGGCGATGGGGGCGCCGTGCGCCGGCGACAGGATGTTGTGCGAGCTGAGCATCAGCACGTGGGACTCGATCTGCGCCTCCGGCGACAGCGGGATGTGCACGGCCATCTGGTCGCCGTCGAAGTCGGCGTTGAACGCCGTGCACACCAGCGGGTGGATCTTGATCGCCTTGCCGTCCACCAGCACCGGTTCAAAGGCCTGGATGCCGAGCCGGTGCAGCGTGGGGGCGCGGTTGAGCAGGATCGGGTGGTCCTTGACGACCTCCTCGAGAATGTCCCACACCACCGGGTCCTGCTGCTCGACCAGCTCCTTGGCCTGCTTGATGGTGGTGCAGTGGCCGCGCTGCTCGAGCCGGTGGTAAATGAACGGCTTGAACAGCTCGAGCGCCATCTTCTTGGGCAGGCCGGCCTGGTGGAGCTTCAGCTCCGGCCCGACGACGATGACCGAGCGGCCCGAATAGTCGACGCGCTTGCCGAGCAGGTTCTGGCGGAAGCGGCCCTGCTTGCCCTTGAGCGCGTCGGAGAGCGACTTGAGCGGGCGGTTGTTGGCGCCGCGCAGCACGCGGCCGCGCCGGCCGTTGTCGAACAGCGCGTCGACGGCCTCCTGCAACATGCGCTTCTCGTTGCGCACGATGACGTCCGGCGCATGCAGCTCGATGAGCTTCTTCAGGCGGTTGTTGCGGTTGATGACGCGCCGGTAGAGGTCGTTGAGGTCGCTGGTGGCGAAGCGGCCGCCGTCGAGCGGCACCAGCGGGCGCAGCTCGGGCGGAATCACCGGCAGCACGCTGAGGATCATCCACTCGGGCTTGTTGCCCGACCGCAGGAAGCTCTCCACCACGCGGAGCCGCTTGGCGTACTTCAGCTTCTTCTGCTGGCTCTGCTCGGTCTTCATCTTCTCGCGGATCTCGGCCGAGAGAGCCTCGATGTCGAGCTTGCGCAGCAGCTCGCGGATGCCTTCGGCACCCATCATGGCGACGAACTTGCCCGGGTATTCGGCCTCCAGCTGCCGCTTGCGCTCGTCGGTGATCACCTCGCCCTTGGCCAGGCCGGGCACCTCGCCGGGGTCGACCACGACGTAGGCCTCGAAGTACAGCACGCGCTCCAGGTCGCGCAGCGTAATGTCGAGCAAGTAGCCGATGCGAGACGGCAGGCCCTTGAAGAACCAGACGTGCGAGCACGGGCTGGCCAGCTCGATGTGGCCCATGCGCTCGCGGCGCACGCGCGACAGCGTCACCTCGACGCCGCACTTGTCGCAGATGACGCCGCGGTGCTTCATGCGCTTGTACTTGCCGCAGAGGCACTCCCAGTCGGTGATGGGGCCGAAGATGCGGGCGCAGAACAGGCCGTCCCGCTCCGGCTTGAACGTCCGGTAGTTGATCGTCTCCGGCTTGGTCACCTCGCCGTGGGACCAGCTGCGGATCTTTTCCGGCGAGGCCAGGCTGATGCGGATGCAGTCAAAATCGGCAATCAGGCTCGATCGGTCGTAAGGGGATGCTCGGTACATGTTCGCCTCCTGTCCTTTCCGGAATTCAGTCCGCAGCCAGCGCCGTCTCGAACGGCTCGCGGCTTCTCTTGATCAGCTCCACGTCGAGGCACAGGGCCTGCAATTCGCGGATCAAAACGTTGAAGGACTCGGGCACGCCGGGCTCGGCCGCAGCCTCGCCCTTGACGATGGCTTCATAGATCTTGGCGCGCCCGTACACGTCGTCGGACTTCGCCGTCAGCAGCTCCTGGAGCACGTAGGCCGCGCCGTAGGCTTCCAGCGCCCACACTTCCATCTCGCCGAAGCGCTGTCCGCCGAACTGCGCCTTGCCGCCGAGAGGCTGCTGGGTGATGAGCGAGTAGGGCCCGATCGAGCGGGCGTGGATTTTGTCATCGACCAGGTGGCTGAGCTTGAGCATGTAGATGACGCCCACCGTCACCGGCTGCTCGAACGGCAGCCCGGTCATGCCGTCATAGAGCGTCACCTTGCCCGAGGTGGGGATGCCCGCCTCGGCCAGCTCGCGCTTGATGTCCTGCTCGGTGGCGCCGTCGAACACAGGCGTCGCGTAGCGCCTGGCGAGCTTCAGCCCGGCCCAGCCGAGGTGGGTTTCCAGGATCTGGCCGACGTTCATTCGCGAGGGCACGCCGAGCGGGTTCAGGATGATTTCCACCGGCGTGCCGTCCTCGAGGTACGGCATGTCCTCTTCGGGGACGATCTTCGAGATGACGCCCTTGTTGCCGTGGCGGCCGGCCATCTTGTCGCCCACGCTGAGCTTGCGCCGCATGGCGATGTAGACCTTGACCACCTTGATGACGCCGGGCGGCAGCTCGTCGCCCTTCTTGAGCTTCTCGATTTTCTCCGCGGTGATCTTTTCGAGCACCGCGATCTGGCGCGAGGTGAGCTCCTCGATCTCGTCGATGGCCTCGTTCAGGCGCGGGTCCTTGCCGCTGAGCTTCATCCGCTTCAGGTCGCGCGCCTTCAGCTTGTCGAGCACGTCGCGCGTCAGCGGCGTGCCCTTGGCCAGCAGCTTCTTGTTGGTCTTTTCGTCGTGCAGGTCGGCCAGCAGCTCCTTGCCGGCGAACAGCGCCTCCAGGCGCTTGGCGCGCTCGTCGGCGAGGATGCGCTTCTCGTCCTCGAGGTTGCGCCGCAGCTTTTCCATCTTGGCCTCGAGGATCGCCTTGCTGCGCTCGTCCTGGTCGGCGCCCTTGCGCGAGAAGACCTTGGCGTCGACGACCACGCCCTCGATGCCCGCCGGGCAGTACAGGCTGGCGTCCTTCACGTCGCCCGCCTTCTCGCCGAAGATCGCCCGCAGGAGCTTCTCTTCCGGCGTCAGCTGGGTTTCGCCCTTCGGCGTCACCTTGCCGACGAGGATGTCGCCGGGCTTGACCTTGGCGCCGATCATGATGATCCCGCTCTCGTCGAGGTTCTTCAGGAAGCTCTCGCTGATGTTCGGGATGTCGCGGGTGATTTCCTCGGGGCCGAGCTTGGTGTCGCGGGCCTCGATTTCGAACTCCTCGATGTGGATCGAGGTGTACCAGTCCTCCTTCACCAGCTTCTCGCTGACGATGATGGCGTCCTCGAAGTTGTATCCGCGCCACGGCATGAAGGCGACCAGCACGTTGCGCCCGAGCGCCAGCTCGCCGTGGTCGGTGCAGGGCCCGTCGGCGAGCACGTCGCCCTTCTTCACCCGCTGGCCCACGTGCACCACCGGCTTCTGGTTGATGCAGGTGTTCTGGTTGGAGCGCTTGAACTTGATCAGCGGGTAGATGTCGGCGCCGACTTCGCGCGACATTTGCCCTTCGTGCACGCTGCCCTCGACGCGCACGATGATGCGCTCGCTGTCGACGCTGTCGACGACGCCGGAGCGGCGGCAGATGACCACCGCGCCGCTGTCGCGCGCCGTCACCGCCTCCATGCCCGTGCCAACGATGGGCGCCTCGGCGCGCAGCAGCGGCACGGCCTGGCGCTGCATGTTGGAGCCCATCAGCGCGCGGTTGGCGTCGTCGTTCTCGAGGAACGGGATCAGCGAGGCGGCCACGCTGACCAGCTGCTTCGGGCTCACGTCCATGTACTGGATCTGGCTGCGCTCGACGAGCGTGAAGTTGCCCGCCTTGCGGGCGTTGACCAGCTCGTCGAGGATGCGGCCTTCCTCGTCCAGCCGGAGGTTGGCCTGGGCGATGACGTAGCGGTCCTCGTCCCACGCCGAGAGGTAGTCGCAATGGGCCTCGAACTCCGGCGGGTTGTCCTTGTTCCTGAAGGACGCCAGGATCTTGTCAGCCTCCTTGCGGGACAGGATCTGGCCCACTTTCAGGTTCGAGGCGCCGGGGTTGATCACCCGCACCTCGTCCTGCACCACGCCGTCGACCACGCGGCGGTACGGGCTTTCGATGAAGCCGTACTCGTTGATGCGGGCGAAGCAGCTCAGCGAGGAGATCAGGCCGATGTTGGGCCCTTCCGGCGTCTCGATCGGGCAGATGCGCCCGTAGTGGGTCGGGTGGACGTCGCGGACCTCGAAGCCGGCTCGCTCGCGGCTCAGGCCGCCGGGCCCGAGCGCCGACAGGCGGCGCTTGTGGGTGATCTCCGACAGCGGGTTGGTCTGGTCCATGAACTGCGAGAGCTGGCTGGAGCCGAAGAACTCGCGGATGGCGGCCATGACCGGCTTGGCGTTGACCAGGTCGTGCGGCATCGCCGTCGACATCTCCTGGTAGACGGCCATCTTCTCCTTGATGGCGCGTTCCATGCGGACCAGGCCGATGCGGAACTGGTTTTCCAGCAGCTCGCCGACGGCGCGGACGCGGCGGTTGCCGAGGTGGTCGATGTCATCCACCGTGCCGATGCCCTTGCGGAGCCGGAGCAGGTAGCGGATCGTGTCGATGAAATCCTGGCGGTCCAGGGTGCGCCGGTCGAGCGGGTTCTCGCTCACGTACGGCTCGCCGGCGGCCTTGCGCTGCCGCTGCTGCTCCAGCCAGCCTTCGGGCGCGTACTCGGCGTTGTCGTAAATCTTGATGTTGAACTTCATCCGGCCCACGCGCGAAAAGTCGTACTTGCGCGGGTCGAAGAACATCCCGTGGAACAGCTGCTGCGCCGTGTCGAGCGTGGGCGGGTCGCCGGGCCGGAGCTTCTTGTAGATCTCCATCAGCGCCTCGTTGGGCGTCTTGATGGGGTCCTTCTTCAGCGTGGCCGAGATGACGACGCCGACGTCGTCCCGCTCGGGGAAGAAAATCTCGATCGTCTTGATGCCGGCGTCGACAATCTGCGCCAGCCGGCCGGCGGTGAGCTCCTGGTTGGCCTCGGCGAGGATCTCGCCGGTCTCCATGTCGATCACGTCGCTGGCCACGAACGCGCCTTCCAGGTCGGCGGTGGTCACCTCGACGGCGTCGATTTTGGCCTTTTTCAGCGCCTCGATCGTGGCCTCCTTCACCTTGCGGTGGGCCGGGTGGATGACCTCGCCGGATTTCGACGTGACGGCCTGCGCGAGCTTCATGCCGACCAGCGAGTCGTCCACCTTCCAGAAAATCCGCCCGTCCTTCAGCACGAGCTGGCTGATCCGGTAGAACGCCCTCAGGATCTCGGCGTCGTTCTTCATGCCGAGCGCCCGCAGAAACACCGTGCCGTAGAACTTCCGCTTCCGGTCGATCCGCACGTAGAGCAGGTTCTTGTTGTCGTACTCGAACTCGACCCAGGAGCCGCGGTAGGGAATGATCTTGCCGAGATAGTAGTTCTGCGCCTGCGTTCTTTCGAAGAACACGCCCGGCGAGCGGTGCAGCTGGCTGACGATGACGCGCTCGGTGCCGTTGATGATGAAGGTGCCGTTGCGGGTCATCAGCGGAATTTCACCGAAGAAGACCTCCTGCTCCTTCATGTCGCGGAGGCTGCGGTTGCCTTCCTCGTCCTTGTCGTACATCTTCAGGCGGATGGTCACCTTCAGCGGGGCGGCGAAGGTCATGCCGCGCTCCTCGCACTCCGCCTGGTCGTACTTGAGCTGGAGGCCGACGGGGTCGCCGCAGCGCGGGCAGAAGGTCACCAGGTTCTTGCTGAAGGTGCCGCACCTGGGGCAGATGACGTCGCCCGGATGGAAGGGGTCGGTCCGGATGGTGGCGCCGCAGGCCGGGTTGCGGCAGACCGTGCGCAGGTGGTGCAGCCCCTTCAGGTGGCCGCACTTGCACTCCCAGTTGCCGATGGTGTAATCAACGAACTCCAGCTCCGAGTAGCCGCGGAAATCGGAGATCGGGAAGACGCTCTGGAAAACGCTTTGCAGCCCGACGTCGTCCCGCTCCTCGGGAAGCAGGTCCATTTGCAGGAAGCGCTCGTAGCTGCGCTTCTGCACCTCGATCAGGTTCGGGATCGGGATTGAGGTCTTGACCCTGGAAAAATCGACACGTTCCTGTTGCGTGCCAGCCGAAGCAGTTGCCATTCTCCACTCCTTCCATGCCTACGCCGCCGGCTCGAAGGCCGCGGCGTTGCAGGGGCGGTCCGCGAGAAACGGAACGCCGATCCGGTATTCAATGTCTTTTTTCGGGGAGATGCCCGGCGCAGGGACGTCTGTCACCAAGGGCAGGAACAATTTGTTGCGGGATACGGAGCCGCCGCCGGCTCCCGGCAGGGACGAAGAGACACCCCGCCCGCATGAGGCGGGTGGACGAAGCACGGTTGCCCCGCTCCGCTCAAACGCGGAAGGATGGCAAACAGCAGATGACACAGGCGCGGCGCTTCCCGGTACGGCTCCAGAATCCGATGACTTGAGTGTAGCAGACGGACTCCGGCAAGGTCAAACCGCAGCCGGCAGGGCAAGCCGCCCTGGTCCGCGCGGGGCGGCAGGGCGGCTGCGTCCGCTTGCGCGGGGCCTTGCGCGGGGCGCGCTTGCGTCGGCAAGCGCGCCTACTGGATCTCGACCGTGGCGCCGGCCTCGACGAACTTCTTCTTGATCGCCTCGGCTTCTTCCTTGCTGACGCCTTCCTTGATCGGCTTCGGGGCCGACTCGACGAGGTCCTTGGCCTCCTTCAGGCCGAGGCTCGTCACCTCGCGCACCGCCTTGATCACATTGATCTTGTTGGCGCCGGCCGAGGTCAGGATGACGTTGAACTCGGTCTTCTCCTCCGCCGGGGCCGCAGCAGCCGCTGCCCCGCCGGCAGGCGCGGCGACGGCCACGGCGGCGGCAGCCGCGCTGACGCCCAGCTTCTCTTCCAGCAGCTTCACCAGCTGGGATGCTTCCAGCAGAGTCAGCCCCTGGATCTGTTCGGCAATTGCATTGATATCAGCCATTGTTCTCGATTCTCCCTGTCTGAAATCCCTTCCTGCTCCGCCTCGCGCGCCCGGCTCGGCTCCATCTCCAGGACGAGGCTCGCGTCGGCTAGGAGGAAAACCTGTTTTCCTTCACACCCTGGTCGATGACAACCGCCAGGTTGCGGGCCACTCCCTGCAACGCGGTCACCAGCCGTTGCGCCGGGGCGTTGATCAAGTACAGCAGCTTCGCGTAGATTTCTTCCTTCGGCGGCATGCTGGCCAGCTCTTCGATCGCCTTGAGGTCGATCGCCCTGCCCTCGACGAGCCCCGCCTTGAAGGTGATGGCCGGGTTGGCCCTGGCGTAGGCGCTGAGCGCCTTGGCCAGCGCCACCGGGTCGCCGGCGGTGAAGGCCACGGCCGTCGTGCCCTTCAGATTGCTGAGCACGCTCTCGGCCGGCAGCCCGGCGGCCGCCTTCGCCGCCAGCGTGTTCTTCACCACGCGGTACATGCCGCCGGCGCCGCGGACGGCCTTGCGCAGCTCGAAATCCTGGGCCACGGTCAGCTTGTCGAAGCTGGTCACGAAAACGGTGGCGCAGGCCTGCAAGTCCTGCCGCAGTTGCTCGAGTTCCTGCTGCTTTTTCTTCCTGTCTTTCATCGCTGTTCCTCCCGCGCCGCCCTACACAACGCGCATGTTGTAAGGCGTCACGTCCAGGCTGACGCCGGGCCCCATGGTCGAGCAAACCGTCACGCTCTTCACATACCGGCCCTTGGCCGCGGCGGGCTTGGCGCGGACCACCGCCTGAATCAGCGTGCTGGCATTCTCGAGGAGCTTGTCCGTGGGGAAGCTGACCTTGCCGACCGGCGCGTGAATCACGCCCGTCTTGTCCACGCGGAATTCGACCTTGCCCGCCTTCACCTCCTGCACGGCCTTGGCCACGTCCATGGTGACCGTGCCGGTCTTCGGGTTCGGCATCAGCCCCCGCGGGCCGAGAATCTTGCCGAGCTTCGCCATCGACCGCATCATGTCCGGCGTGGCGATGACGGCGTCGAAATCCAGCCAGTTTTCCTTCTGGATCTTCTCGATCATG
>Ga0308405_1001149_pt1 | contig 13693 bp, 15 predicted proteins | sample HotsprSampleMS13_FD_203473 | JGI IMG/M metagenome (GOLD analysis project Ga0308405, IMG submission 203473) | Hot spring phototrophic mat microbial communities from Mushroom Spring, Yellowstone National Park, Wyoming, United States - 20060912_MS13 ...
CTCAAGCTATCGGCGAAAGCTTTTGCCAAGCCGAAGGTTTGGGTTGTGGTTATCGGGTCGCGGAATTTTGCGGTGGTACGCTTGCCCGCAGCGGTAACGATAAACGATTCGGTGATTTGCGTGCGGGCGTTTGCCGAAACGAACGGGTCGACCAGCCAGCCGCGGGGATACCGCAATGTGCCTTCGGCAAACAATTCGTTATCGGTTGGCAGAATATATGGTTGACCGATATTTTCGGCTTTGAAATACTGCACGCCGATAGCCCAGCGAACAGCCACATTCAGACGCAAAGTATCGAACCGAAACACCTTCGAGAAGTTCAACGAATGGTTCAGTTCAAAGCTTTGCGTTTCCCCTTGCTTCCAATCCCTCGCCAGCGCTTGGGAAAAAGTTATTGATGCCCGAAATTGCGATAGCAAGGGAAGGGGAAGGAAGAGAAAAAAATAGATAAAAATAATGCGCATTGTTGGCTTCTAAAATTAGCGATTTGAAATATAATTCTTTAAAACATTGAACAATGTATCGCAAGTTATTTTTGCTTCAAGAGAAAAGTTTATAAGACAAGTATCATTTTTGAATACAGCCAACCAAGTGTCTGGGGGTAAATTTAACTTTTCTTTCACATTTCCGGGATTAAAAAAACACAACCCATCCCAATTATAAATTTTTTTAAAACGGTTAATTTCCATTTCTCTGTTACAACCTACAACGACTATGAATTTAGAAGAGAAAGGTAAATCCAATTCTTTAAACCTTTTTGAAACACAATCATAAGCAGAAAATGTTAAATTAAGACATTTAGAACAATCCCCAATATTCATAAAGTTAAGGAATATAAACTCGTCATTTTGATAGCTTATCTTTTCCTTTATTCTATTCAGAACTTCATTATCATTTACGAGAGAAATTGAACCAAAAGAGAAAATAATTAAGTTTAAAAACACCAGTTTAATAAACATTAACATTTTAACTCCCTCTTTTATAAAAATCAATAAACCAACCTTTTTCTTTTAATAATTTAAAAATCAAAAATTCATCTTTAACTTTATCATAATATATATAATGAATATACCCGTGCTCGTCAAAATTCTTAATCTTGTATTGTTTAGTTAAATTCCCCTTTTCGTCATACTCTTGAATAATCCAATATACCTGTGTTTTTCCAGGTTCAGCCTCTGAAACTTGTAAAATAACAACAACAAAACAATCATTCTGTTTCAAAAAAATATCTTTTAATGTATTTGGAAGAAAATGTGGATACCTTTTTAGAAATGTGTCTACCAAAGTCGGATTTTCTTTTAAACTATCCAGGAAAATCTTATTTGATGGCTTTAGTTCCTGTAATTCAATATAAGAATCTTTTGTAAAGTTAAAAATTCTTTCTGCATAAGGGAATATACTTATTAGTTCTTTCTTGCTATTAAAATAGAATTTTGGTTTAAAAAGCAAAGAATATCCTAATTTGGTTTCAAGATATTCTTTTGGAAGTTTTGCCACAAGTTTTTGCAATTCCCCTTTTAAACTAAAAGAAGCTATTATCCAAAGAGAGTCGAACTGTTTGCTCTGGTAATGGGGATAATTAACCGTAATAATAAAAATACTATCTAATGTAACAGGAACAGCAAAGTGATAGGGCCAGGCAAAAGCATAAAACTCCTTATTAAAGCAAATTAGTTGGGATATTCTGTTGTTATTTATATCGTATCTTAAAATACTTGTAGCTTGGCTTATATGGGCTTCCTCAACTGTATCGGTATTTTTCGGTTTGACCAAACTTTTAATGTAAGCACTTGCCCATATTTCGTTATTAGAAATAAAAAAACCGCAATATAATTCATTCCTCAAAAATCTATTTACAAAATTTTCGTCAAGTTTTCTTCCATTTTTAAGGATGACTTTTTCCTTTCTTACATACTCTTCCTCCTTATTCCAATACTGACATTTACCGGGTATGGAATCGCTTAATTCAAACGGGGCTTCTAAGCATCTAATAACTTTTCCATTCATAGCATCATATAAAATTATAGAATGACCTTCGAAATCACTTACTAAAATTCTTGAGGAGCTGGAGTCAGTTGAAACATTTGATACTTCTGTTAGAATAGCCGATTCATTTTCTTCAAGCATTATTGATCTAACCAAAACTAAGGTGTCCAGTTCAATTTTACCCAAAACTTTTATCGAAAGTAAGTTGATTAAGAAAATAAGAATAAAAAATACATTTTTTGTTTTCATTTTAAACCTCAATTAATTTAATAATACCCTGCTTGGAATAAATTTCCAAGCAGGGAGATAAAATTTTTAATGTTGTGGAGGTGAAGATAAGGTATCGGGTATAGGAACGAAAATTAAATCTTCTCCCGGGCCTGGGTGAATTACCAAATCATAAATTATTAGCAAAGTTTTATCCTCAGCAAGCTCCCAGCAAGTTCCCGCCGTTTTGTCGCATCCCCCACCAATAGAAACAGAACCATTATCATGCTGTACTGCTTTTGCTTTTGGTGTTCCGTCTTGTCTATCTTGCCCATTTGGAGTTGACCAGATATGACCAGGCGGTGCTTTAAACTCACTCCTTGAGTTTAAATCAGTTTGATTTAAAAGAATGAAAGAAAAAACCACAAATAAAATTCCAATTATCTTTTTCATTTTTTCTCCTTTAAAATTTGTTAAACATAATTTTTTTGAATTTGTTTAAGAAAATTTTTAAGGCGAATTGGGAACAAGCGGACGCGGTGCATTGTTTAATTCGTCAGGTTGATGATACAAACAGGAGGAGGGCGGGCAAGCAGAACGCAACCATCGAGCGCACGCTTCTTTCGGGAACATCTATTTCGGAGTTTGATTTCTGAATATACTCTCTCTCTCTCTCTCTCCCTCTCCAGTCAGGCAAAGAGAATTAAATACAAAAGGAACTTCGGACAACGGAACTATTCCCCAGATAGCAAGATTAGAAAACACTTTACGGCACCATTGCCAAAACATTTTCAAAATCTGCTAAAGTTCAAATTGCAACATACAAAAAAAATTTCAAATTTCCAAATTTTTTTTAAAAATTTTTTGATTTCTTTTTTCATTTATCGTATTACAGCAATTGCCCTATTCCAAATTGTCCAGAATGCGATTGCCAATTAGGATTGCTCCATCCAACGGAGTTCCCAAAGGTTTAACAATTCGGTATCGTTTATCCTTGCGGATTTCGCTTTCGAGCATCCTGCCGAGCAGGCTTTTCGACTCCACAATCCCGCCAAGAAGAGCAACATCGACTTGCTTCGATTTAAAATAGGGGAAAAGTGCATTAAGCAATTCAACAAGGTGCAAAGAAGACCGGTTGATGATGTCCATACAGACCTCGTCGCCGAGTTCGGCACACCGCATAACCGTCGGAGTAAGCATTTGGTATTCAAATGTTCGCTCGGCATAGGCTTTGACAATCGTTCTGGGGTTGTTTATGTCAATCAGAGGGTTAAAATCGGCTAACATATTTGTCAGCATAGTGGGTTTGCCTCTGCCATCGAGAGCGCGCACGACTGCGGTCAGCCCTTCGCGACCAATCCAAGCCCCGCTACCCTCGTCGTCGAGTTCAATTCCCCAACCACCGCAACGAACGAACTTATCCTTGCCAATCTTGCCAATGGCAATCGAGCCAGTGCCAACGATAAGGACAATGCCATTGTTCCCGCCGAAAGCCCCTTCGACAGCAATTTCGGCATCGCTGGTGATGATGACATCGCTCAAAGGAATGTTCTGTGTTCGAGCCAGAGTTTTCAAAAGATGGGTCGAGCGTTGCTTTTCTTCATCGAGCCAAACGCCAGCCAAACCTGCAACAACAATATCGACTTCGCTTGTGTCCAGTTCGGCTTGGTCGCAAAGGTCTGTGATTATCGTAAGCAAACGCTCGCAAGATTCGCCCACACCAACGGAACCTACGCGAGTAGTTCCAACAGTAGTTTGCGAAAGGATTTCGTCCCCTCGTTTTAGTATTGCTCGTGTCCGCGTCCCCCCACCGTCGATTCCAATTATCGTATAATCATATTTACTCTGCATAAAGTCTAATCTTTGTCAATAAATCGATAAAATATCACAAAATCTATGCCAACAAAAAGCAAAATTAAAAAGTTATAGCGGTTTGAACATCTTTTCATTAATTTTGCTTTTTTGCATAAGGCTCTATGATTATTATTAGATATGTTTTGCGACAGTTTTTCCAAATTTTGATTTTTGCCCTTCTGGCATTGATTTTGATTTTTATCATTGTAAATATGATAGAAAATCTCGATGATTTTATAGATAATAACGCAACTAGGGAAATAATTTTTCGCTACTATGTTTATTTTACTCCCGAAGTAATCAAGCTTGTTACTCCGATTTCTGTGCTGGTTGCAATACTTTTTTCGGTAGGGAGGATGTCCTCGTTGAATGAAATTATGGCAATGAAATCGGGTGGATTAAGCCTTTATCAACTAATCATTCCGTTCTTCATCATAAATCTTGCTTTGAGTTTCGCTTTGCTCTATTTCAATGGTTGGGTCGTTCCCCGTTCAAACGAAAAGAAATTTATTATCGAAAAAAAATACTTAAAAAAGGAAGTAGGAACGGCAACAATTTACAACTTTTTCTTTCGGGACAATCCAACGCGAAATGTGTCGTTCCAATACTACGACCCCGAGGAGTTAAAAGGGCAATATATTTTCGTCGAGGAATTTACTTCGCCCGAAAAACCACGAATCACCAAACGCATCGAAGCAAAATCTTTTCGTTGGGATGCAAAAAACAACCGTTGGGTTTTCTACGATGTTTTGGTTCGTGATTTCCTCCGCCCTGTCCCCGAAATTAATGTAGCTGATTCGGTTTTCTTTCAATTAAGGATAAAGCATAATGAGTTGTTGAAATTGCAGAAAAAAGTCGAGGAAATGAATTTTACCGAGCTTCGAGAGTACCTCGATTTGCTTTCGAAAGGGGGCAGGGACGTTCGCCGGCAAATGATTCGCTACTATTCGGGCTATGCTTTTCCCTTCTCTTGCACGATATTGGTGCTTTTTGCTGTCCCTTTTGCTTCGATAAAGCGACGCGGCGGAATTGCATTGCAAATTGCTGGGGCGATGACTTTCTCGTTCCTTTATCTATTTTTTACCGAGATTGGTCAAATTCTTGTTTACACAACATCGTTGCATCCCGCTTTTGGCGGATGGATTGCAAATTTCGTTTTCGCTCTTTTCGGAATTTTTGTATTAATTTATGTTAGGAAATAATGGTGCGAAAATTCTTACTTTTTGCATTAGTTTTCGCTTTAATCAATGTTGAACCTTTAAAAGTTCAGGATAGCGAAACCAAATTTTTCGAAAAGTTTGTGGCTGAACTTCGTCAAGAGAACCTGCAAGATATGCCGTTTGGTGAGCTGGTCTGTCATATTGGGAAAAAATTTCTCGGTTTTCCCTATCTGGCGGGTTCACTCGAAAAGGGGAAAGATGAGCAATGCGTTGTAACTTTCGCAGGATTCGATTGTGTAACATTTTTCGAAGTTACACTTGCTCTGGCTCGAATTACCAAAACGGGGCGAACAGAATTTGCCGACCTGCTTCGGGAAGTGCAACGCTCGCGTTATCGTGAAGGCAAGGTGATTGATTATGCTTCTCGTTTACATTACTCCGCAGATTGGATTTGGGACAATATTGCCAAAGGAATGGTTCGAGATAGGACAAAGGAATTGGGCGGTGTGCCAATTCGCTTTGATGTGAACTATATGTCTGCGAATCCCGATTTGTATTCAGGATTGAAGAACCAGCCCGAGCAGATTGAAAAAATCAACCAAGTTGAGCAGGAGATTTCCGAAAGAACATATTACTACATCCCGACGGCAAATGTCTCTAAAATCGAATCGAAGTTGAAATCGGGCGATATTATCTTTTTCGTGCTCGACTCTAGTGGACTCGATTACAGCCACGTTGGTATTTGTTGCGTCGAAGGGGCGGAAACCAGACTACTGCATAGTTCTTCGAAGGCAGGCAAGGTGGTTTTGGACAAGAAAATTTCGGAATACTGCAAAGCACACAAGAAAATAAAGGGAATAACAGTGTTAGAGCCATTGATGGGCGGGAGATAGCACTCTTTTCCGAACTTTTCAATTTGATGATTGAAAAGCCAGAATAACACAAAATAATAGAAGGTTCAAAAGCATTTTAACTTTTCGAATAAAGATTGAGACAAATCGGCAAGCGACGTGTTATTGTTTGCGTTTTACTGTAAATTCTTCTTGCATCGGTTGGGTTTTAAATTGATTTAGTAAAAAATCTTACCTATTTGTTCCGAAAATTATGTCCCAAAGTGGGGAACTGACGCCGAAGCGGGAATTTTCGGACTTATAGTGGTGTTTCATATGGTGCGTCTTGATTTTCAGCAACAATTTGTTCCGTATTGGGAAATGGTGGACTGCATAGTGAATTGTGTCGTAAATTACGTAACCCAATACAAAGCCAGCAAAAAACGGCAAATGAGTTGGGTCAGGGAATATGGATTTGAAGAGGTAGAAGAAGAAAAATGCAAGCGGAATGCTAACCGAAGGTGGCATCACAAGCCTTAGTGGGTCGCGCGGGTAACTGTGGTGCACGCCGTGAAAAATGAAATGAATGCGCTGACCCAGCTCGCTTTTAGGTTCGTAATGGAAGACAAACCGATGCAAAAGATACTCAACAAATGTCCAAGCAAAAATCCCAGCAACAAAAATGAGAAAAACCAATCCAAATTTAATACTTGAAAAAGAAAAATAAAGCGAAACAGTCACTACAGGAAGATACAACAGCATAGGCACATACCAACTTACCTTCGAAAAGGCTTCGAGCAGGTTATTTTTAAATAGCCTTGGAGTTACTCTTTCGTTCGATAAAACTTTAGACATAGTTCCATCAAAATTATCAATTAAAGTAAACGATGAAAAAATTATATTATTTTTAAACTTTTGTTTGGGGAGATATTTGAATATGCTGGAATTAAATCAAACCGAAGTTTAATCAGACATCGGACATTTTTGAAACATCCGATGTCTGGAAAATTATATTTTCATCGTTTCGGGGTCTTAAAATTTTACTGAGGTCTGCGATACAGCAAATTTAAGAACTTTTAGGTACTGTTGGCGGGGAATTTCGATTGCACCAAGCATTTGGGTATGAGGGTTGATGAATTGTGAATCCAAAAGGATAAAGTTTTTGGCTTTTAAATGTTCAACAAGATGATAGAAGGCAACCTTCGAAGCATTGCTAACTCTGGAAAACATCGATTCTCCGAAGAAGGCGGCATTAATCGAAACGCCGTAAAGTCCGCCAACAAGTTTGCCATCGATGTATGCTTCGACTGAATGGGCAAAGCCCATCCAATGGAGATTAATGTAGGAGTTTATGATTACTTCGTTAATCCAAGAGTCTGGACGATTTGCACATTCAAGGATAACTTTTTCAAAATTTGTGTCGAATTTTATTTCAAATATATTTTTCTTAAGGATTTGTCTTGTGGAGTGGGAAGGCTTTAAACTATAAATTGGGAAAATTGCACGAGGGTCGGGCGAAAACCAATGGATTTTGCCTGTATCGGGGTCTGCCATAGGGAAGAACCCGCTTCGATATGCATCGAGCAGAAGCAAAGGGTCAATTATTTTGGGGAACAGTTTATCCATTTTCTCTAATTTCACTCCACAACTTTAAAAAGTAAAGACGAATCGCCATAACTTAAAAATCTATAATTGTTGTTCAAAGCTTCGGTGTAAATTCTCTTCCAATCTTTACCAACAAAAGAATAAATAAGCAAAAGCAATGTGCTTCGGGGCAGATGAAAATTGGTTATCAAGGCATCGAAAAATTTTATTCTGTATCCGGGAGTAATGAACAGTTGAGTTGAACCATAAATTGAGCTAAGCTGTTGCTTTTCCAAAGTTTCGATTAGAAATTCCAGCGATTCGGCAGGATTTAACAATGGGCTATAATTCCTCCAAATAAACTGCTCAATGTCAATTGGCAAAGTTAATGTTTTATCTTTTTGTGTAATTATTTTTTGCACAAGCCAATAAATTGATTCAAGCGTTCGAACGCTGGTTGTTCCAACTGCTAAACAAATACGCTGAGAAGTTCTATTTCTAAAAAAGGACAAAATCTTTTTCAGCGTGGCCAACTCAATGTGGAATTGCTCGGAATGCATTTTGTGCTCGAAAATATTCCTTGTTTCGATTGGCTTAAAAGTGCCAAGCCCAATGTGTAAGGAAATATCGGCGAAATCGACACTATTAACTTTCAGTTTTTCGAGGACACTCTCGGTAAAATGAAGTCCGGCTGTGTGGGAGGCAACCGAGCCGGGAACTTTGCTATAAATCGTTTGGTAGCGGATTTTGTCGATATCCTCGTCGGCTCTGGTGATGTATGGGGGCAAAGGAATTCGCCCCAAAGAAGTGATTAAAGTAGCAAAGTCGATATCCTCGCTCCAGCGAAACTCAACTAATGTCCCTTCAGGGTTCTTCTCTTGAATTTTTGCTACAAGATTGCCCTCGTGCATCTGACTGTTTAGGGGGAAAAGTTCTAATCCCGCTTTTAAATTTCTGCCCCGAAGCAAAGTTTTCCAAGTGCAAACATTTTTTGAACTTAAAGCAATTTGTGGGTCTGGCGACGGAGAGACTGGTTCAAGGAGAAAAATTTCCACTCTTCCGCCAGTTGGCTTTTGGAAAAACAAACGAGCAGAAATGACTTTCGATACGTTACGAACAAGTAAGCTCCCCGAGGGTATCAACACGGGTATTTGATAAAAAAGCAAATGCTTTATTTTTCTTTCCTTGTCGAAAAGGAGCAGTTTGCTATGGTCTCTTTCTACCGCTGGGTAAAGAGCTATCTTCTCCTTCGGCAAATCGTAATCAAAGTCTTCAAGTTCAAAATGTTCCACTTTACAATTTTATTATGTATTAGAGAAAAACGAAAAAGGTTGAAAAAAAATGGATTAAATTTGTATTTTTTATCTTTAAGGATTTTAGATTTTCGATAGTTTAATGGATGAGAAATTAATTTCCTTGATAATTCCCGTATATAACGAAGAAGAAAGGATTTCCCGTTCGTTGGAAAAGATTCTGGATTTTTTCCGAATGCATAATTTTCGATACGAAATTGTTGTTGTCGATGATGGTTCCACCGACAATACTTTGGCTGAACTCGAAAAGTTTTCAACAGAGATAAAAGTCATAAGTTATAAGCCGAATCGGGGGAAAGGTGCAGCAGTTCGAACAGGTATGCTATCGGCAAAGGGCGATATTCGGGTATTTTCGGATGCAGACCTTTCGACCCCAATTCACGAGATTTTCAAGCTCATCGAAAAAATCAATCTTGGTGCAGATGTTTGCATCGGAAGTCGGGCGATTGACCCAAGTCTTATCAAACTGCATCAACCTTTCTATCGTGAATTTATGGGGAAAACATTCAATAAGTTTGTCAAGGCTTTTGTTATGAAAGGAATCGACGACACCCAATGCGGGTTTAAGGGCTTTACTTCGAAGGCTGCGGAATTAATTTTCCCAAAGACTAAAATCGATGGCTTTAGTTTCGATGTTGAAATCTTGTATTTAGCCAAGAAATTGGGGCTACGAATCGAACAAGTTCCTGTGGAATGGTATAACGATAGAAGGACAAAGGTTAATCCTATTCGGGATTCTTTTGAAATGTTTTTGGAGTTGTTTAAAATAAGGAAACTCCATTCAAACACATTTTCGGCTGATGAAAGCATTGAGTTTGATTCCAGTAAAAATAAGACTTAAAGAAGATTGGGAGCGAAATCTTTTCTTTCTTGCCTTATCGCAATTTATAGTGATGGCGGGGATGAATGCTTGCGTGCCTTTCCTTCCGCTTTACATTCGTGAACTTGGAGTTTCGGGCGAAAGTGCAGAAAGGTTTTGGAGCGGAATGGTTTTTGCCGGACCCTACTTTCTTTCAGTGATATTTGTACCAATTTGGGGGAATCTTGGCGACCGCTACGGCAGGAAGCTTATGATAATCCGGGCAATTCTTGGGCTTTCGCTTGCTATGTTTCTGATGGGTTTTGCTCGCGATGTTTGGCAACTTTTCCTGCTGCGTGTTTTCCAAGGAGCAACAAGCGGGTTCATCGCAGCGAATCTGGGTTTTACTGTTGCAAATACACCATCGGACCGAAAAGGCTATGCTGTCGGTTTCCTGCAAAGTTCACATTCGGCGGGGAGTATTGTTGGACCTTTGGTTGGCGGTTTTGTCTCCGACCTGTTCGGCTTCCGAGTTGTGTTCTTTTTGGTTGCAATGCTTTCGATTATCTCTGCAATTTTGATTTCCGCCTTTGTAAAAGAGATAAACAAAATCCACAACGAACACACCGAGGGTGTATTAAAAACTTTTCGGCAAGTCGCTTCGACCCCTTCACTTCGCTATCCGATGATTATGATTATTTTAGGGCAAATTGGCATATTTATGACTTTTCCTTTAATGCCTTTCTATTTAGAATATCTCGGAGCACCAAAGGGAATTTTAAGCACGCTTACAGGAATAGTAGTTGGCGTTGCAGGTGTTTTCAACATTGTTTTTGCACCTATTTGGGGGAAATGGAGCGACCGCAAGGAAATTGGCAATTTGATTCGCAAGTCCAGTTTGATTCTTTCGCTTGCAATGTTCCTTCACGCCGTAGCCTTCAATTACCTTTTGATTATTCCACTTCGAGTTGTGGTTGGAATCTGCTTGGCGGGGTTAGTGCCTTTGCTCTACACATATTTGGGGAAAATTGTCGACCCTGAAAAAGTTGGAAGCATAATGGGATTTGCCTCTTCGGCAAATCTTTTTGGTTCGCTTTTGGCATTTCTTGGCACTGCTTTAATCTCTCCAAATCTTAGTTTGCCATTGAATTTTGTAATTTCTTCTGCAGTGCTATTGATTGTGTTTGCATTTACCCCAAAATTGTCCCACAAGAAAACTGACAAGTAGGAGTAAATAATTATTGGTAATTACTCAATTTGTTCTAACCAAGCAAGTATAAAATGTTAATTTATCATTTCCAGATTATTCAGTAGGAGCGACCAGCCCGTCGCCCCTACAATCACTTTCCAGACATCGGATGTTTGCGAAACATCCGATGTCTTTTTACAGGGCAAGGGGAACTGCATCCTCTGCACAAGATTGCCAAAACTTCCACAAGCCCAAGCACAAATTGCCAAAGGCTTCCTCGACATTAAAATTTAACATCGCCTTCGCAATTTTTATTGAAACAGTTAGACTTAAAGAAATCAAAAAATTTTAAAAAAAAAAATTTGGAAATTTGAAATTTTTTTTGTATGTTGCAATTTGAACTTTAGCAGATTTTGAAAATGTTTTGGCAATGGTGCCGTAAAGTGTTTTCTAATCTTGCGATGCGGGGGATAATTTCGTTAGAGGCTCCTTTTGTGTTTAATTCTGTTTGCCTGACTGGAGAGAGAGAGAGAGAGAGAGAGTATATTCAGAAAACAAACTCCGAAATAGATGTTCCCGAAAGAAACGCGCACTCGATGGTTGCGTTCTGCTTGCCCGCCCTCCACCTGTTTATATCATCAAGCTGACGAATTAAACAATGCACCGCGTCCGCTTGTTCCCAATTCGCCTTAAAAATTTTCTTAAACAATTTCAAAAAAATTATGTTTAACAAATTTCAAAGGAGAAAAAAAATGAAAAAGATAGGTTTGTTAATTATATTGGTTTCCTTAATAAGTTTCTTAGTAGTTAAAACTTACGCTTTGCCTCATGAGATTAGAATTAATGGGGATATTTTTTCTTGTTCAAGTCCTCTGGGACCTGCAATTTGTTGCGATCCATCTGACAATTTATGCATGATTTGCTATTGCGAATATACTTTTGAACAGCAGCCAATTCAAAATCATATTGGAATGTTTATTCCTAGTCAAAGCGATCCAGAAACTGGCGAGGGATATACTGATGTAAATGTTAAAGAAATAATATTAAGTAGTGGGGCAAAGCAATATCAATATCAGATCAATCCTAATAACATTATAATCAGGAACTATTCCGAATGGTTAAAATATATGCAAAACCATTTTAGCCGATGAAATTTTTAAGGGGGGGCACTGCCCCCTCTGCAAATTTAAATAATAATTTGAGGAGCTGCAAAAATGAAAAAAACCTTTTTCTTACTACTTTTTCTTTTACCTACCATAGCGTTAACAATTGAACCGCTTAAATTCGTTTGCAAATTTGAATTGAAAGATGTAGAAGAACCAATTTTCCCCAATGCTATTCTAACCAAAGACGGCGAACTTTTTTTGCTTCCATTTCCACAAAATTTGTTTGCTGTTTCGAATATGTATGTAATTGACTTCAAGCAATGTTCTTTCAAAAAGAATTATTTATATCCCGAAAGTGCTAAATATTGCTTCATTCCCAAGGATGACACAGCAAGTTGGAATGCTATCATAAGTTCATCATTATTTTGTTATAGGTGTACATTTTCTTTCAAAAGACTTATCCAAGATTTTTTGAATGGTACAACTTTTTGCTCAATTTACTCATTGAGAAAAGATACCAACGGCTTCACTCCGATACAAATGTTTTATCAAATTGATACTAATCAACTTACTCTGTTGCCTCTTACAACCGAAAATTATCACTTTTGGGGGGTTGGAAATGTTGGGAAAAAAGGCGATACACTTATTTTATTAGGGTACAAACAATCAAGCTCAAACCGTAAATCAGACAAAAAAATGTATATCTTTAAATATAATTTCAAAACCAATTGGGTCGAACCAATTTTAAGCATTGATACACTCCAAAAATTAATGAATACTTCTATTACAGAAGTTGGACATATTACCCAAATTTCGTCTGATAAAGTCATCTTCTATGCTTATTCTCAAAGCTTACCAGTGTTAATCAATACGAATGACCACAGTTTTTCGGTTTTCAAATATCAGGGCTTTTTAAAAGACATTTCGAACGGTAATTTTGTTTATTATATTGATGATAAAGGAGATTCTTGCCGAAAATTTCTTCTTCAGTTCTTCTCCGACCCCAACTATATAATTCTAATAGGCGGCGAAAACAAGGGGACACAAGTTAGAAAGGATTTTGCACTTAAAAAAGTTTGCATTCAGTTTTATGATAAAACAAATCTAAGCTTGAAAACGGAAATAATAATCGAGACGCCACAAAGCAAACAATGGGTGTTTTTTGATAGCTTTAAGGACCCATTGGACAGCAAAAAATTATTTTTTCTGTTTTACGACCATAATAACAATTTCGAAATTTATAAGTTAGATTTGTAAAAAATGAATTGAGCAATTTTTGAATTTCCTTAATTTTATTTGCTATTTATTTTTATTTTTCCTCCCCGTACCATTGCTTTCACAATTGAAGGCAACGCTAACCTTTTCCCAATCATTGGCAAGGGATTGGAAGCAGGGGGAAACGCAAAGCTTTGAATTGAACCATTCGTTGAACTTCTCGAAGGTATTTCGGCTTGATACTTTGCGTCTGAATGTGGCTGTTCGCTGGGCTATCGGCGTGCAGTATTTCAAAGCCGAAAATATCGGTCAACCATATATTTTGCCAACCGATAACGAATTGTTTGCCGAAGGCACATTGCGGTATCCCCGCGGCTGGCTGGTCGACCCGTTCGTTTCGGCAAACGCCCGCACGCAAATCACCGAATCGTTTATCGTTACCGCTGCGGG
>Ga0308405_1001154_pt1 | contig 13676 bp, 10 predicted proteins | sample HotsprSampleMS13_FD_203473 | JGI IMG/M metagenome (GOLD analysis project Ga0308405, IMG submission 203473) | Hot spring phototrophic mat microbial communities from Mushroom Spring, Yellowstone National Park, Wyoming, United States - 20060912_MS13 ...
CGTCTGACCCGTACTGCGGCAGGGGTCTATGCCCAGGTAACGGTGCATGGTGTCGTGACATTGACCTGTGTCCGTTCGCTCGAATTATTTGATTATGAGCTTGACCTCGATTTCAGTGATCAGTTCTACGCCGTCGTTGATGTTGTCAATGGTCACCGATTACCGCAACCCGTTGAGGATGATCCATTTATGCTCGACGAGTTGCATCATATTGATATTGGGGAAGCGATCCGTAGCTACGCGCTGATCAATCTGCCGATGAATCCAATTGCGCCGGCATATCGTGATCAACCGGTCAACTATACGGTTGCATCGGAGGGGATTGAAGATGACGATACGCTGGTTGATGATCGCTTCGCCGCTTTACGTGAATGGGCTGAACGACAACGTAACCAAAATTAAGGAGTAACAATCATGGGAGCAGTACCAAAACGAAAAGTATCGCGTCATCGACGCGGTAATCGGCGGCGACATTTGGCCCTCACCCCACCGGTGTTGGTGTCTTGCCCACGCTGCGGCGAACTGATGCGGGCGCATCGCGTATGCCTCTCTTGTGGGTATTATAAGGGCCGGCAGGTACTCGACATTACTGCTGAATAGCTCTATTCCTGGTACCGAATTTCCTGTCGGGAAATGCGTATCGAGAAGGCTGCCTGCCGTGGTTATCGGGCTGGCAGCCTTTGATTATGATAGAAAGGGTATAAGGGTGAGCAGGGAACGTTATGCAGCAGTGGTCGGCTGGGGGATGGCTGTTCCGCAACGTCTGATTACCAACGATGAACTGGCACAACGGATAGATACATCCGATGAGTGGATCCGTACTCGTACCGGTATCCGTGAACGGCGAGTGGCCGGGCCTGGTGAGAGTACTTCCACGCTGGCAACTGCTGCTGGCCGTGAAGCACTGGTGATGGCCGGTATTGAACCCTCTACGATCGATACGGTCATCGTTGCAACCTGTACTCCTGATCGGCCATTTCCTGCTACTGCCTGTACAGTACAGGCTAACTTGCGAATTCCGCGTGCAGCAGCGTTTGATCTAGCAGCGGCATGTAGTGGCTTTGTCTATGGGCTTACGGTCGCAACCAGTTTAATCAAGAGCGGTGTGAGCCGTCGCTTATTACTAGTCGGTGCCGACATTTTTACGCACTATATCAACTGGAATGACCGTAATACCTGCGTTCTGTTTGGTGACGGTGCTGGCGCTGTTGTGTTGGAAGCCACTGATGAACCACTCGGTCTCTTGACGTCGCATCTGAGTGCCGATGGGAAGCTGGAAGACCTGATGGCCGTTGATGCGGGTGGTACGCGCATGCCGCTTACTGCCGAGTTGCTGGCTGAAGGTCGACAGTACGTGTACATGAATGGACGGGAAATTTTTAAACACGCAGTGCGCGAGATGAGCGACTCGGCGTTACAGGTATTGCAGGTGGCCGGGGTGACGGTTGACAATATTGCTTTGGTGATTCCGCATCAGGCCAATGTGCGAATTATTGACGCGGTCGCTCGTCGGCTCGAAATTCCACCAGAGCGTGTGATGATCAATCTTGACCGATACGGCAATACGTCGGCAGCCTCAATCCCAATTGCCCTCTACGAAGCTGCCTGTCAGGAACGGATAAAAGCGGGTGATTATGTATTGTTGATGGCATTCGGTGGTGGTCTTACGTGGGGGGCGGGTCTGGTACGTTGGGGGAAACCAGCACGCTCAGTATGTTGAAGGAGGTAAGGCGTCAGGGCTTTAGATAAGGCTACGACATACCGCTGATAAGCCGCTGATCTAGAACGATTCTGAACGCGGGCCGACACGATGGGGAGGGGAAGGCAATGGTCGTGTCAGCAAAGAAAGAAGAGGCATCAGATCATGAGCATTGCATGGGTATTTCCGGGACAGGGATCGCAAGTTGTAGGTATGGGGCGTGATTTGATCACGGTATCGCCCGCAGCACGTCGGATCTTTGCAACAGCCGATGAGATACTCGATTACCCGTTGAGTGAGTTGTGTTTTAGTGGACCGGAAGCTGACCTCACTGCCACCGAAAACGCCCAACCGGCACTCCTAACAACCAGTATGGCTTTGCTGGCGGCGATGCAGGAATTGCTGGGAGACCGACTTGAACAACCGATTGTCGTTGCCGGCCACAGTCTGGGTGAATTTTCAGCGCTGGTAGCGGGTGGTGCACTCGATTTTACTACTGCCCTGCGTCTGGTGCGCCGGCGTGGTGAGTTGATGGCAGCAGCTCATGAAGGAAGTATGGCTGCAATTATCGGGTTGGGCGCCGATATGCTCGAGCAGATCTGTCAGGAGGTAAGTGCTGCGCTCCAAAATGAACATGCTCACGGCACAGTAGTGATTGCCAACTACAATGCGCCTGACCAACTGGTGATTAGTGGGAGTGTGGTAGCCGTAGAGCACGCCAGCATGCTGGCTAAAAGTCGTGGGGCAAAGCGGGTCATCCCCCTCAAGGTCAGCGCAGCCTTCCACTCTCCCTTAATGATTGAGGCTGCGGAAGGGATGGCCCAGGCGCTTACCAATGCAACCGTCTATGATCTTACCATCCCCCTCATTGCCAATGTGACAGCCGAGCCGCTCTACCACGCCGATGATGTTCGACGGGAAATCGTCGCCCAGGTCGTAGCTCCGGTACGCTGGATCGCATCGATCCAACGGATGGTTGCGCTCGGGGTAGAGACCTTCGTTGAAATTGGTCCGGGGAAGGTGTTAACCGGCCTGATCCGGCGTATCGTTCCTGGCGCACGCTTAATCAATGTAGGAACATTTGCAGATATACAGTCGCTCATGGCAATGCAACTGGTATAGAGCGTCGTATGGAATTGCGCGGTCAAGTCGCTATCATTACCGGGGGGGCACGTGGGATTGGGAGGGCCACAACGATCGAGCTGGCTCAGGCCGGTGCACGAGTGCTTATCAACTATCAGCGGAGTGCCGGTGCCGCCGAGGCATTGGCGGCCGAGATTGTTGCGGCAGGCGGTGATGCCTTTGCGTATCAGGCAGATGTATCCGATGAGCAAGCAGTAACCGGCATGGTGCAGGCGGTGCTTGATCGGTGGGGAAGGATTGATATTTTAGTTAATAATGCTGGCATCACCGCTGATGCGCCGCTGGCTCGGCTTCGGCCAGAACAGTGGCAGCACGTGATAGACACTGACCTGACCTCAGTGTTTTTGTGTTGTCGTGCAGTGATCCCGACGATGCAACGTGCTGGCTACGGACGCATTGTATCAGTAAGTTCACTGGCAGCGCTGGCAGGAAATGTTGGCCAGACCAACTATGCTGCTGCTAAAGCAGGGATCATTGGTTTGAGCCGTTCTCTGGCCCGCGAAGTGGCGCGTGATGGGATCACGGTTAACGTTGTTGCGCCTGGCTACGTCGAGACGGACATGGTTGAGACCGTGCCCGAGGCGCTGCGAGCGTGGGCATTACAGGCTATCGCTATCGGTCGATTTGGTCGTCCAGAAGAGGTTGCCGCTGCGATTCGGTTTCTTGTTTCACCTCGGGCTTCGTACATCACCGGCCACGTCTTGACGATTGACGGTGGTTGGGTCATGCCTTGACCATGGATGCTTGCATGATCGACTTTCAAGGACAAGTAGCAATTGTTACCGGCGGTTCGGGGGGGATCGGGCAGGCAATTGTCCGTGGATTGGCGCGCTACGGCGCTCGTGTGCTGGTTGGATACCATTCGAGCGATAGCGCAGCTTACGATGTGGTAACGGCAGCGCAGGCGATTGGTAGTGATGCAGTGGCATTAGCCGTCGATGTACGGGAACCTGACAGTGGTACGGTGCTGGTAACAGCAGCACTGGAACGCTGGGGGCAGCTTGATATTTTGATCAACTGTGCCGGTGTTGCCGATTATGGCCCGCTGCGTGAGATGAGTAGCGAGCGCTGGCGGCAAACGATCCAGACTAATCTTACCGGCATGTACCATACCTGTCGCGCAGCGCTACGCCCAATGATGCAGCAACGGTACGGACGCATTGTAAATCTGGCAGCTCTCTACGGCGTATCTGGCTTTCCGGGACAGGCCGATTTCGCCGCTGCCGCCGGGGGAATCATCGGTCTGACACGATCTCTGGCACGCGAAGCGGCACCGTGGCAGATTACCGTCAATGCAGTCGCACCGGGGATGATCGAAACCGACCTCATTACGGTGATACCGCTAGCCATTCAACAGTGGAGCGCGGGAATTATCGCCTTACGTCGGCTAGGGAAGCCGGAAGAAGTTGCTGCGGCCGTCCTCTTTCTTGCTTCACCGGTTGCTTCGTATATCACCGGTCAAACCTTAATGGTTGATGGCGGCTGGACGATGGCATAGCGGCTAAAGTCCGTAAAAACGGAGATGCGGTAGCTTAAGCTACCGCATCGCGACTAAATGTAACCCTACAACCCACCTACGACCTGACTTGACCAACCACCTCGAGAGTTCATCAGTGTGTGAAGGAGGAGGTCCACCACCGTACCCGCACAGTTCCTTTAGCTGCTCTGCCTTCAGCAGATTAATGCGCCGGGCCAGCTTTTGCTATCGGATTTCCTCACCTCCAGCGTGGGACAGCAGCTCCTTCTTACCCAACGCGGTGAGTTTGTTTGGGAGGTAACCGTACAGCTCGCACAGCATCCAGTTACTCGGCAGCAACCTGGCGCTTGTCTGTTCGTCTCCCCCACCCTCATCACTTATTTTTCTCAATCTCTTGATGAGGGGGTTTCCCCGAACTTACGCTTCATCTCTTCAAACTTTACCCACAGATAACTTTTTACACTTGAGATGAAGCGCTTGCTTTTCGGTTACACGTAAGTGGTTTCGTTCCTCCTTTGCTTTCTGATGTTCTCTCGAGGCTTCGCCCATATCATAGCACTACGTTGGTCATAAATCAAGTAGTTTATCGCAATTTGACGATGATAAACCACAATTCTTGCTGCTATGCACCATCGTAAAGTTAAGAGAGCGTTAAGCGTTTTACCCGTTCCATCGTGCAAGTGTAAAGAGTTTTTGATGTTAAACCGGTATATCTGTCGCAACACGTGCTGCAACCGCTCGTCCTGACAACAAGACGAGCGGAATACCACCACCCGGATGAGTACCACCGCCAACAAAGTAGAGGTGGCGTATCCGACGTGCGCGCAATGGCGGACGGGCAAAGGCGGCAAAGGGTGAATTTGAGCTGATGCCGTAAATAGCGCCCAGCGCAGCGTTGTAGTGTTTGGCAAGATCGCGAGGTGTCCAGTAATGCATATAACGAATGGACCGGCGTAAGCCGCTTAACCCCATTGTTTCCAGTTTCGCAATGATGTGATCGCGATAGGCAGGTATTACTGCATCCCAATTGACCCGACCGTCGTCGGCCGGTGCATTGACCAGCACAAACAGGTTTAGATGACCAGGCGGCGCATGCGCGGGGTCAGAACGGCACGTGACTGCAACGTAGATAGTCGGGTCAAGCGCAGGTTGACGTTCATGGACAATTGCATGGAATTCGGTAGGATAGTCATTGCTGAAAAAGATGTTGTGATGCGCCAATTGCGGAAAGTCTCCTTCAACACCGAGGAAGAGCACTACACCGCTGTACGATGGTTCGAGACGAGCGATGCGTTTTGCTTCCGTTCTGCTATCTGGCAGGAGCTGTTCGTAAGCGTAACGCGGGTCGGCATTTACCACCACTGCTGCGGCTGGGAGGGTCGCGCCATCAGCTAGCCGCACACCACATGCTCTACCGCGTTCGACCATAATCCTGGTCACCAGGGTCTGGAGACGTATCTCAACCCCCATTTCGGTTGCTAGCCGGGTCAAGGCAATTGCCAATTGGTACATTCCACCACGCACATACCAGCCACCTTCAGCAAGCTCGATATAGGCGATCAGGTTGAAGGTAGCCGGTGAGCGGTATGGTGATGACCCATTGTAGGTCGCATAACGATTAAAGATTTGGCGCAGGTACGGACTGCGGAAGAATGAACGAACCGCAGCATCCACACTCCGCAGCGCATCGATGCGAAGCGCATGGCGGAGTAACGAGGGCGTAATCAGTTCACGGAGACCATCGAATGGCTTTAACAGAAATGGATCGGCAACGGCGTCGTAGATGCGGGCCGTATGCGCCATAAAGCGGAAAAAGTTCGGGACATCTACCGGGCTGAGGCGTTCAATTTCCTGGATTAACTGGGGTAATCGTTGCCATGCATCAAAGCGGGTACCATCAGACCAGAAGTAACGACAGGTCGGCTCGACCTGTTCCAGACACAGGTAATCTTCCATCCGCCGATTAGCCGCCGTAAAGAGATCACGAATAACCCACGGCATTGTCAGCAATGAGGGTCCGGTATCGAAGGTATAACCGGCAGCCTGGTGGATGTTCAACTTTCCGCCGGGGCGCTCATTCTTCTCACAGAGAATAACTCGGCGGCCCTGACTGGCCAGTCTGATGGCCGCAGCCAGACCGCCCAGACCACCGCCTACAACGATGATAGGGAGTTGGGATCCGTCCATGGGTGACACTCATTCTAGTTCAAGCATGTGGTATTGTACCGGTTGCTACGGTTTGGTATTGCCAGAACACAAGGGAAGGGCAGCCATAGCGGCTGCCCGCAGAGGATGGTCGAACGATGAGAGAACGCTAGCGCCGAACACGCTGACCAGGGATTTGGGCGCCGAAAATGCTTGGTGGCAGCTTGAAGCCATGCGCTTCCAGGCGGGGCGTAAACTTCGGCCGTACTCCCGTCGGGCGTAGTTCAGCGATAATCTTTCCTTCACCCGTCTTCCCAAGGATTTCGAGCTTAAAGATATCTTGCAAGACGACAGTATCGCCCTCCATTCCCTGAACCTCGGTAATGTAGGCGACTTTGCGCGAACCATCTTCAAGGCGGGTCTGTTGCACGATCAGATCGATAGCCGAGGCAATCTGCTCACGGATCACCTTGAGCGGCATCTCCATACCGGCCATCAGCGCCATCGTCTCCATACGGGCAATGGCATCACGCGGAGTATTCGCGTGCAAGGTGGTTAGCGAACCGTCATGGCCGGTATTCATTGCCTGCAACATATCGAGTGTTTCACCACCACGACACTCACCGATCACGATTCGTTCGGGCCGCATACGGAGTGAGTTGATCACCAGATCGCGGATCGTCACCCGTCCGGTGCCATCAATCTCTGGTGGCTTTGCTTCGAGGCGCACTACGTGATCTTGGGCCAATTGCAACTCGGCACTATCTTCTATGGTGATAATACGTTCGTCTTCGGGAATAAAATTCGAGAGCACATTGAGGAGTGTCGTCTTACCAGAACCGGTACCACCGGCGACCACAATATTCAGCCGTGAGACGACACACGCACGGAGAAATTCAGCCATCTCAGGCGTCATCGAGCCGAAGCGAATCAGGTCATCGACTTTCAACTTATTCTTCGAGAACTTACGAATCGTGATCGTCGCACCATCGATTGCGCACGGCGGAATGATCGCATTGACGCGAGAGCCATCGGGGAGACGGGCATCGACCATTGGCCACTTACGGTCAATGCGGCGACCGAGCGGGCGAATAATTCGATCAATGATCTTCAACACGTGTTCATCAGAAGCAAAACGCACGTCGGTGAGCTTTAGTTTCCCCTTTTGTTCGATGTATACTTTATTGGGGCCGTTAACCATCACCTCTGAAATCGTATCATCATCGAGCAACGGTTGCAGTGGGCCAAAGCCAAACAGCTCATCGCAAACCATTGCAAAGAGCTTTTTCACATCCTGATCAGATAGGTGGACATTTGCCTGTTGATAGATGCGGGCGAACCGCTCTTGCAAGAGGCGTTCGGTTTCTGGCGACCGTTTTAGCTCGGTCTGATTACCCAAAGAGGCCTGAATCCGGTCAACAATCCAGAGCGAGAGTTCAAGCATCCGCTTCTGATCGTTGGCCGGCTTAGCATCTTGCACAGTTGGACGGGTGGGCGCTGGTGTAGGGGTAGTTGGCACCGGCGGGGGCGGCGGGGGAGCTGGTGCGACGGCAGCCGCTGTGGGTGGCGATGGCGTGGCAGCAGCCGGAGCAGGCTCTGGTTGCGGTTGATTACCGAGACGTTTGAACAGCGACATAGGGAAAGAACCTCCTTCGTGCCCTTCGTTCTGGCAACGGGTTAATCTGATACGACATGATCTGGCCAGGCGATCAGCCCAACTTGACGAAATAGGCTTCACAGGCCCGGTCGATCAACTCTCGCGACATAGCCGGTGGAATGCCACGGTATTTGGCTTCATCTAGTATCTGGTCGCACAAATCACGTGGGTGACACGCCCGTAATTCGCGCCCAACCTTCATGTAATGCTCCTGGATGAGGTAACGCAGACCATCATCGCTGTAGGGAATGCGCTTGCTCTTACAAACGAGCTGAAAAATTGCCCGGAATTCGGTTGGTGTTGGATTAGGAACCTCGATCTTATGACGGATGCGGCGGAGAAAGGCGTCATCGACGAGGTCTTTCGGGTTGAGGTTGGTTGAGAAAACGATCAACACGTCAAACGGCACCTGAATCTTCTTACCGGTTTGCAAAGCCAGAAAATCTACTTTCTTTTCTAGTGGCACGATCCAGCGATTAAGTAGGTCTTGTGGCCGACACTTCTGCCGACCAAAGTCATCGATCAGAAAGAGACCGCCATTTGCTTTCATCTGAAATGGCGCTTCATAGACCTTTGAAACCGGATCGAAGATCAGTTCAAGTTGTTCCAGCTCAAGTTCACCACCAACCATCACTCGTGGTCGCTTACACACCACCCACCGCGCATCAGGATAGGTGGTTGGTGCCGGAGCGATGGCTGAACCAAACGGCGTTGGGGGTAGGTCGGCATGACCGACTTCGTTCATCTGCACAACCTGATGGTTTAAGGGGTCGAAGACTTTGATAATCTGACCATCGACCTCGACAGCGTAGGGAATAATGACCAACCCACCAAGCAGATTGGCAATACCCTCGGCAATGGTGGTCTTGCCGTTTCCTGGTGGGCCATACAAGAAGAGCGAACGGGCTGAATTGGCTGCCGGGCCGATTTTATCGAGCATCTTCTCACTGACCACCAGATGGCTAAAGGCTTTGCGAATGGTGGCCTGATCGATAACCAGTTCGCCGATACTCTGGCGGAGCGTTACTTCGACATACTGCTGGAGTGGCACCGGCGCCGGTCCGGCGTATTGGTTACGATCAATCACCTCGTGAACTTTGTTTCGACCTTTGGCGGTAATCACATACTGAAACGATCGCTCACTAAAACCACCCTCGGCGCCGATAATATCAACGTATTCCTCAAGTTTGAGAAACTCAAGCACCTTATCAATAACACCGAGAAATGGTAGTTTCACCGTTTCTTCAAGTTTTTGACCGGTAATTGCTCCTGAAAAGTAGATCACCTTCAAGATGTGATCGGTCAAAAACCCCATTGATAACCCGGTTTCGGCAATACTGTTTGGTTGTGGTGGTATTTCAGGCATTCGGTTAGGCGTGTTACCGGTTGAGCTGGTCGTTGGATTGACTTCATGCAAACGGAAGCTCATAGCCTAATCCTTTCTGCCGGATACTGTTTCTCTGCCAGGTGGCGGTTGGTGACAGGTGTCTGTACGCCCGCTAGAGGTAGTATAGCGATCTACGAGGTTCAGCGCAAGGAGAGAAGTGAGGAATCATGGGCGGAAAAGGTTATTTCAATATTGATCGTGTCGGTGTGCTATACTCATATTTGACAAACGGTCGTCCGATCCGGAATTGATAGAGGGGGCGAAGCGTCACTTCGCCCCTTCGAGAACATACCGTACCTGCCATCGGGTGCGGTGACCACCAGTGCTGACCGGTGTGATGGTCGGGAAACGCTCTATACCTCTGCTGAACGTTCTTGCAGCGACAATAGTGTCCACTGACCGGTACGCAATGCCTGAATCGCCTGTACTGCTGCCGCTGCTCCTGATAAAGTAGTAAGCGTTGGCACGCCGTATGTAATCGCTGCCCGCCGAATAGCTGCTTCGTCGAAGAAGCTGGTCTTACCGAGAGGTGTATTGACAACTAGCGCAATCTCACCGTTCTTGATGTAGTCAACGGCATTCGGTCGCCCCTCATTCACTTTATAGATTGATTTGACCTCGAGGCCGTGTTGCTGAAGATAGGCAGCGGTACCACTGGTCGCTAGGAGCTTGAAGCCGAGAGCAGCCAGATCGCGGGCAATTGGGAGCAGGGTTGCTTTATCGCGATCATTTACACTCAAGAACGCATTGCCGCTAGTGGGCAGATGGCTGCCACAGGCCATCTGGGCCTTGGCAAAAGCCTCGCCAAACGTTGCGCCACTCCCCATGCCCTCACCAGTTGACTTCATCTCTGGGCCGAGGAGGGTGTCAACACCGCTAAATCGTGACCAGGGTAGTACAACCTCTTTAACGTGGAAGCGCTGGATACCAGGCACGGTGAGACGGTAGCGGGGAGCATTGGTTAACGTCGGGTGGTTGACATAAACAATTTGGCCGTCGCAGAACAGTTTAGCGCCAGCAGCACACTGTACAGCCAGTTGCGCCCATGGAATACCGGTAGCTTTGGCGACAAAGGGTACTGTGCGCGACGCACGGGGATTCACCTCCAGCACATAGACAACCCCGTCCTTCATCGCATACTGAATGTTCATCAACCCAACAACACCCAGGGCGCGGGCCAGTTGTTCGGTGTAGCGCCGCATCGTTACCACATGCTCTTCGGCGACCATATAGGTTGGGATAACGCAGGCACTGTCGCCGGAGTGTACGCCAGCCAGTTCGATTTGTTCCATGATCCCGGCGATGACCACTGTTTCGCCATCACAAATCGCATCGACATCCATCTCGAAGGCATCTTCGAGAAAGCGATCAATAAGTACAGGATGTTCTGGCGAAGCGGCGACTGCCTCGCGCATGTAGCGTTCGAGTGCCGCATCGTCGTACACGATAGCCATGGCTCGTCCACCCAAGACGTAGCTTGGTCGTACTACGACGGGATACCCGATTCGGCGGGCTACAGTCAGGGCTTCTTCCCACGACGTGGCACTGCCATGCTCAGGTGCGGGGATGTTCAACTCCTTGAGTAGAGCGCCAAATCGATCGCGATCCTCGGCCAGATCAATCGCGTCTGGTGGTGTACCCCAGATGGGGACACCGACGGCTTCAAGTGCCTGAGCGAGCTTAAGCGGTGTTTGACCGCCGAATTGAATGATCACGCCGTCAGGTTTTTCAACATCGACCACGTTCAGCACATCTTCCAGGGTGAGTGGCTCGAAGTAGAGCCGATCTGCCGTATCGTAGTCGGTTGAGACCGTTTCCGGGTTACAGTTGATCATGATCGTTTCGTAGCCAAGCGCGCGCAGCCCGAAGACGGCATGGCTACAGCAATAGTCAAACTCGATTCCCTGCCCGATACGATTGGGGCCAGAGCCGAGAATAATAACCTTTTTGCGATTGGTTGGTTCGGCCTCATCTTCACTCTCGTAAGAAGAGTAGAGATAGGGTGTATAGGCGGGGAATTCAGCGGCGCAGGTGTCAACCCGGTGATACGTTGGTCGAATACCAAGTTCGAGTCGTCGTTGACGAACAGCCAGTTCCGCCGACCAGCGCTGTGGGCCTGACGGCACGCGCAATAAGTGGGCTAATTGGGCATCGCTAAAGCCCATCCGTTTGGCCTGACGCAGCAGATCGGGAGGGATTGTAGCGAGATCAAATGCCCGTAGCCGTCCTTCGAGATTGACAATCTGCTCAAGTTGGCAAATAAACCAGGGATCGATTCTGGTGAGGGTACTGATCTGCTCAACCGACATACCGCTCTGGAGAGCGTAGCGAACATAGAACATCCGATCAGGATGTGGTGTAATCAAACGCTCGCGCAACCGTTCTGGTTCAATCACATCACGACCATCGGCACCCCAACCAGCACGTCCTTGTTCGAGTGAGCGCCATGCCTTCTGGAAAGCCTCAGCGAATGTTCGCCCGATAGCCATCACCTCACCAACCGACTTCATTGAAGTCGTGAGCGTCTGATCGGCCTGGGGAAATTTCTCGAAGGTAAAGCGTGGAATCTTTACCACCACGTAGTCGAGGGTTGGCTCAAACGAGGCCGGTGTCTCGCGGGTGATGTCGTTGGGTAATTCATCGAGAGTGTAGCCAACAGCCAGTTTGGCTGCGATTTTGGCAATCGGGAAGCCCGTTGCTTTCGATGCCAGTGCTGATGAGCGCGACACACGGGGGTTCATTTCGATGACGTAGATACGACCATCAGTCGGTGAAACCGCGAATTGTACATTTGAGCCACCGGTTTCTACGCCAACGGCGCGCAGGACAGCCAACCCCATATCGCGCATCCGCTGATATTCGCGGTCGGTTAGGGTCATTGCCGGTGCCACCGTGATGCTATCGCCGGTGTGCACACCCATTGGGTCGATATTTTCTATCGAGCAGATAATGACTCCATTGTCGTTACGGTCGCGCATCACCTCCAGCTCAAACTCTTTCCAGCCCAAGACACTCTCTTCTATCAACACTTGTGAGACCGGTGAAGTATCAAGTCCACGTTCGACAATAGTGCGAAATTCTTCCAGGTTGTAAGCGATTCCGCCACCTTCACCACCGAGCGTAAACGAAGGGCGAATGATAGCTGGGAAGCCAGTCTGATTGACAACAGCCAGTGCCTCTTCAAGAGTGGTAGCCGTGCCCGAACGCGGTACCTGGAGGCCGATCTCGATCATCTTATCTTTGAAGCGTTGACGATCTTCGGCAATCCGTACTGCTTCTACCGAGGCGCCGATGAGTTCAACGCCATACTGATCCAGAATACCGGCTTCGTGCAGGGCAACTGCCAGATTTAACGCCGTTTGGCCACCGACGGTAGGCAGAATGGCATCAGGTCGCTCACGAGCAATGATACGTTCCAGGCTGGGAACGGTCAATGGCTCGATATAGGTTGCATCGGCCATACTGGGATCGGTCATAATGGTGGCCGGATTAGAGTTGACAAGGACGACCCGGTAGCCTTCTTCGCGTAACGCTTTGCATGCCTGTGTGCCGGAATAGTCGAATTCACAGGCTTGCCCGATGACAATCGGGCCGGAGCCAATAATCAGTATCGTATGTAAATCGGTGCGCTTTGGCATGTTTTTTCTAACTCCTCTGCGGTGGGTTAAAGAGTGCGCCCCGGCGACGCTGACTGATTATACAATAGTGATACCGATCAGTGTGAAGGATGGACCCTCACCATCCCCTTGGCCCCCTCACCTTCCCCCCAGCCCCCTTCCGCTCCCACGCTGTGGGCGAGGAAGGGGGAGATGCTACCTGACGAATCGAGACATCCTGCAGGCTCATTTGTGTATTTCTCCCACGCTACGGACGAGGAAGGGGGGATGAGCGGAGCAGAGGGGTTCCTGCGTCTGGCAACGCTACCGCGTTCACGCACCAGCTCCCCCCTCTCCCGCAGCGCGGAAGAGGGGCCGGGGTGAGGGCTGCCCTCACCTTCCCCCCCAGCCCCCTTCCGCTCCCACGCTGTGGGCGAGGAAGGGGGAGATGCTACCTGACGAGTTGAGACATAGCGCAAGCTCATTTGTGTATTTCTCCCACACTGCGGGAGCGGAAGGGGGGATGAGCGGAGCAGAAGGGTTCCTGCGTCTGGCAACGCTACCGCGTTCAC
>Ga0308405_1001156_pt1 | contig 13656 bp, 14 predicted proteins | sample HotsprSampleMS13_FD_203473 | JGI IMG/M metagenome (GOLD analysis project Ga0308405, IMG submission 203473) | Hot spring phototrophic mat microbial communities from Mushroom Spring, Yellowstone National Park, Wyoming, United States - 20060912_MS13 ...
TATGCGAAAAGGTTTGGTCTGCTTCTAAATATGCTTTTACGCTAATACTGATTAGTTCTTCATCCGAACATTTTAGCCGTTTTTTCTTCTTAATAGATAGAATCGCTCCCCAATTTGACATTAAAAAATTTTTCATTTCATTGTCAGAAATTTTTTCAAGCAAACTCAAGTTCCCCCTCCTTAAAATAGTTTTTTTATTAATATTAAAAAAATCTTTTTGTTTTATTTTTTTAATTAATTTTATCATATGTTGAAAAATTTTTCAACAAATATGAAAAATATTTTTCTTTTTAGATAAAAATATTGTTTTTTTTGTTCTTTAAATTTAAAATATATATATAAAGTGTAAAAATAAAGAATACAAAAAGGAGTATAACTTATATGGAAAAAAAAGAACTGTTGAAACTAATTGGCAAAAAAATAAAGCTTGCAAGAAAAAAAATGAATAAAAGCCTTCAAGAGTTTTCACATGAAATAGGAATTAGTCTTGCAAAGTTAAGTAGAATAGAAAAGGGAGAGGTTGAACCTGGGGCTTTTGATTTATTTAAAATTGCTCAGACAGTAGGAGAAAATATTGAGTATCTGTATAATTTAAAAACTGCAAGTTTTTTTTATATACCACTTGTTGAGGGTAAAATTAGTGCAGGGGGAGGATTAATTCCTGATAATGTAGTTATAGATTTTCTTGCGTTCAGGACCGACTGGATTAAAAGAAAAGGAAATCCTGAGCAAATGGCGTTGATACAGGTATCGGGGGATAGCATGTATCCTACGCTGCAAAATGGTGATTTAGTTTTGATTGATTTGAGCAGGAAGTATCTTGATCCACAGGGCGGTATTTATGCAATCACAGTAGGGGGAGAAATAATGATAAAAAGACTACAAACTCTTCCTGCGAAGGGGAAAATAAAAGTTATAAGTGATAATAAGTTGTATGAGTCTTACGAGATGAATCCTGAAAATTTAATAATAAATGGGAAAGCAATATGGTTTGGAAGAGAGATTTAACTGTTTAACTCCAAAAAATAAAACCCCTCTCTATTACAGAGAGGGGTTAAAAATTTATGCAACTAAAGCTTTTTGTGATTTTTCTTTTTTGTTTTCCCATTTCAGTTTTTTTGAATAGCGTAATTGACTTGCAAATGAATCTGTTTCCACTACTTGAATAATTTTGCTCTTATATGCTTCCTCAGGGCAATTTATTGCTAATTTTTTAAGATTTTTAAAATGAGGCTGAGGAAGCATTTTGTCGAGATTTTTTGCTATTTCGTCATACTCCTGTGACTTGAAAAACTTTATTGCTTTTTCTTTCGTTTCTTTTTTCCCCCTGTAAATATCTATTATTGCCTGCGCTACTATTGCGCAAAATAATTTTATTGCTTCTGTTGACATTTGCTTCCTCCTTTGTTTTTTCTCTTATTGTATATATTCCCCCATCCTCTCTTATTTCGTAAGGGCCATAGCAATAATCTTTCCATTCTCGACATTTTTCAATTCCACCTAATGCACATTTAGCACATTTGATTGGGTCGTATGAAGGATGGAGAAATAAATGCAAATATTGTTTTCTATCCTCATCAAGTTCAATCCGTATGGCAGGAAAAAGTTTTAGAATTATTTGCCCTGCCACTCCTGAGTGACACAGCATATACCCATATTTGCTAATTTGATTTTCTTTTTTCTCTTTGTTGCAATGGCAAAGTAAAACTATATTTTTGTCTTTTGGGAGATTGTTTAGCCATTGCAATATTTTTTCTTTTTTCGCTTTGTATATTTTTATAAGCTCCTCCCTGTATTCCTTTGGCTTATCCATAAAATCCTCTGATTTTATGATTAACCCATTATGCCCTGGAATAAAGGGTGTGACAGGGATTTGCTCATGCAGATGTTTTGGGGGGAAATGAATAGCAAATTGTAAAAAATTTTCATTATTATACTGATCTATTTTGTCGAACGATGTAAGTATAAACATTATTCCTCCTCTTCAAGTACTTTTAATAATTTTTTCTTATCTTCCACAGGATCGGTGGTTTTCATTATGAACCAGAATTTTTGATTTTTATATACAATAAAATTCCCAAACCACCTTATAATTTCTATATCTTTTTGTTTATAAACAATTTTCCCCGTGCTTTTAACAAATTCTTCAAGCACAAAAGCGGCCTGAATTTCCTGAAATAACATGTGTGTGTCATTGTCAAATTTTTTTGTAAATTCAATAAGTTTTTCAGGGGATCTTTTGTACTTAGATGCTATAGATTTCAGCAAGAAAAATTTATCTTCCCATGATGTTGTCTTTTCTAATAGATAATCTTCTGCATCAACTTTTTCTCTGAATAACTCAGAAAATTTGCCCCCATTTTCTACATAGTCTTTCGGGTCCATTCCGTTTGGGAGTAAAGCAATTTTAACAGTAAAGTCGTTTTCAATTAGTTTTCTTGCAATTTCTATTGTTGCTTTTCTTCCTGCTTCGTCTCCGTCCATTATGAGAAGAACTTTTTTGGTCAATTTTTGGATTTTCCTAATTTGAACATCATCAATGTTACATCCCATTAGAGCTACTGTGCTTTTGTATCCAGCTTGATATAGTGCAAAAACATCAGTATAACCTTCAACAAGAATGACATAATCTTTTTTCTTTATTTCTTCTGGATTTAAGTTGTAAATTGTTTTTCTTTTTTCAAAAATTTCACTTGTGGATGTATTTATGTATTTTGGGCTATCATCATTGTTGTTTATTTTTTTTCCTACAAATCCTTTAATTAATCCATATTCAGTAATTGGGATTATTACTCTCCCTGCAAGAATTTCTTTCCCATCTTCATTTATTAACCCAACTTTTTTAAGAAGTTCTTGCGGAAACAATTTTGAATAACCAGGCAAAGCAAATCCAATTCTAAATATTTTTGCTGTCTCCTCAGATGATATGCCCAAAATTTTTAAGTGTTCTTTTTTTAGCTTTTCTTGAAAAAACTGACAAACCTTTTCATTAAAGTCATACAGTTCTTTGTACCTTCCTTTAACGCCATTGAGATTGATTTCAACTCCTGCAAGGTTTGCCAGGTACTGTATCGCTTCTTTGTTGTCTTGTGCCTGCCCTGTTTGGACAAGATATTGAACCCATGTTCCGTGTTTCCCGCAGCCAAAACAATGATAAGCACCATCCTGATAAACATAAAAAGATGGCTTATTTTCATTGTGGAAAGGGCAAAGCATTACCCATGCTTTGCCCGATTTCCTGGCATTAGGAAATACTTCCTGGGGATTTATTTTCTCAATTATTTCTTTTATTGTCATTTTTTTGTCCTCCTATGTCGCAATTGGAGCAAGTATATAAGTTAAATCACCTCCTTTAAATACAATAGGAGAAGAATCTCCCAACATAATTTGTATATTTTCTTTAAAATATTGTGTTGCTTTTTTAAGTCTTTCCGAATTATATGTGCCCCTGCCTTCTCCTATTGCTTCCGTAAATATGCAAGGGCCAAATTCTCCTTTTTCTGATTTGCCTTCTATTTGTAACAGGTTTTCTTTTATTTTTAAATCAACTTGTTCTGCTATGAAATTCGCTATTTCCAGAGCTGTTTGTATTTGTTCAGTATTAACTTGTATGGTTCCTGTTACCAATTTTGAATTTTTTTCAATAACTGAATTGTATTCAGGAATAGGAATGCCGATTGTGTTAATTATGGCAATGCTGTCTTCTGAGGTAACAATGAGTTTTTCTTCATTGAAATGCAAAGAAAATTTGTTAGCATTTGATTTTTCAATAATTTCCCTAAAACATTCAAGATTTTTCAAAATTATTTGTTTTTTATCTGTGTTTTGGGTTTGGGATGAAATTGGAATTGTAAGCTGATACATTTCTATGCTATGAATGGCTGTAATTTTTAATTCGTTACTATCTATTTCTAAAATTGTTTTTTCCAGATCAGGTAAATTTATTTTTTTAAAAAATTCTCTTTCTATCTTATATACATTGTCTCCATAGTCATTTGGCAGCTGAGGCTCATTTACATCTCTAAGGTAGGGAATTTTTATCTGTACACCTGCCCCTGAAAGAGTTATGTTTCTTGTTGTGTTTTTTATTGTCAGCGGATAGCCAAATATTGAAAGGTAATCAGATTTAATTGCTATTGTTCCTTCATCTTTGACTTCTCCATCAACTTTATATTTTATAATTCGTTCAGGATTGCACTCTGTAATGTATATCCCTTCCATGCTAGCATTTATGAAGACAATGTTTTCTAACAAGGTTTTTGATTTTTTTACAGGAATTTTTTCATTTATTGTAATTTCCATTATTTGCCTCCTTTAAAAAAATTAAGTTTTTACCATATATTTGCATGTTGAATTTGGCATTATTTTTAATGCCTCTTAATACTCCTTCTATAAAAATTATCTGTCCTTTAGTAATTCTTTCTTGGTGGTCAAGGAAAAATACTTTTATTGTTTGTTCTTTATTTTTTATCTTTATTTCTTCGATTACTTTTTCTTTTGTCTCAATTATTTTTGCTTCTATTACTTCCCCAGTAACCCAGACTTTGTTAAAGGCAATATTATCCGCAAACATAGGAACAAGTTGATGCCCATATACATCTATACTGCTTTTCCCATTTTTGTCCGCACCTTTTAATGACCCTTCAAAGTATACCGGGGAGTTTTGTATATCAAGTTCTGCAACTTGTTCTGCTTTTTCGTTAAAAAAAGTAACTTTTACGATGTTTTCTCCAAGATTGCTTTTTTGATATATTTCACATTCACATATCGCAATCGGAGTCCCATTACTTTTTGTTTTATAATTTAGTTCTCTGTGGTTAATTATTCCTAAAAGTGCGACTTTATTGAGCATAATTCCCCCTTTAAAAAATGTTTTTATGTAGAAAAAGCCACCATTTGCTTTTTTTAGCAAATAGTGGCTTTTTCTATTTTTTATATCCTTATTTCAAGGAGGATTTAGAATGGCTCTTCTATCGTCTCCTCCTCAGGAATTTCTTTTTCTTCAGGTTCTGCTTTTGTTTCTTCTTTTGCTTTTTGTTTATCTTTTTGTGCTTGCTGTATTAAATCAGCAAGCTCTTTTTGGGTTTTTATACCTTTTAGTTTTTCAAGCCCTGCTTTTGGCCCATATACCTCTGTCAGCAACTTTTTGGTTTCAATCATTGTTTTGCCATCAATAGATGATGTTGTGGGTTGAGTTTGTGGCTGTGACTGTGGTTGTGGTTGTGGCTGAGGATGAGAAACGCCGTTTTTTATATCTTCGTCATCTATATCTTGCGTAAAAATAGATGACAGCCTGCATGCAGACAGAGTTGCGTCTAATAACGCACGCTTCTTTGCCATTTTCTGAATTGTGTTTACTTGAGAAAAAATGTCGTCGTTTTCTAATCTATATAAAATATAATTTCCATACTGCCCATTTATTGTCTTCTTGGGAAGGGCATTTTTATCTACATCCTGAGGGATTTCTTTTTCAGTTACCCATCTCCATCTATATTTGTTTTCCTTTGAATTACATGAACCTAATCCCTCAGAAACCATTTTTCCCGTTTTATAATCTTTGAGTATGCATTTTATAAAGTAGTAGAATATTCCTTTATCCCAATCTTCTATTTTTTCAATAATTTCATACGTATCAACTAAACCGTGAATTCTCAGCAATTTTTCAGCCCCTGGTTTGAATAAAGTGCCTTTGCCAGCTGTGCCAGGAACAGTTCCGTAGTCCACTCCAGCAATTAACTGCTTCTGAACTACCGCCTGGTATTGCCTTATTTTTTGCAGGGCTCTTTCTACTATCCTTGGGTCAGGAATATCTACATCTGGTGAATTTTCTTCTATTACTGCTAAAACTTCTTTGTTTTCCATAAAAATACCTCCTTTTTTTGTTTTAGAATGGTTTTTTATTTTTTTTTATTTAAAATGGTTCATTTATCAATTCTTCATCATCGTTACCATCTTTTTTATCCAGAAAGATAATTCTGTTTGCAACAATTTCATACATGTTCCTTTTAACCCCGTTTTGGTCTTCCCACTGCCTTTCCCTGAGTCTTCCTTCTACAAAGATTTTTGATCCTTTATTGAGATATTGTGTTGCGTTTTCGGCAGTGTTGCCAAAACAAATTACATTTATAAAAAGGGTTTCCTTTATTTCTTCATTAACTCTTGTATTAACTGCAATTCTCATCATTCCTACCGCTCCCTTTTCACCATATTTTATCTCGGGATCTTTTGTGAGATTCCCGATTATTGTTATTTTGTTATACATACTACTTCCTCCTTTTTTTGTTTTTTTGCACACTACAAGGTAGTGTGCTTTGTGCGCTTTGTGTTGCTTTTATTTAAACAATAAAATCCCATTTGGTTGGTTCTCCTTAAAATGGTGTGAGGTATCAAATAATATTAAACGGGAAAGTTTTTATGATAAAAATAAAAAACCCTCATCTTTTCAGATGAGGGCGAAAGATTAGCAAAATATAGCTTTTTTATTTATTTGAATTGAGTTTTGCAATTTTTTATCAGCTTGCAAAATTCTTGATTGCTTTTGATCTTAATAGGGCTTGCTAGTTTGAATAATCTGTTTTTTAGCCAGCTGAAATCCTCACCAGTTGCTACTTTGATATGATTTACTGCTGCATTTATATCTGCATGGAATGTCTTGTTTATGACAGTATCCATAAATAAACCTCTTGTGACACGTTTTCCATTAAAAGTATTTGTTAAGTTGCAATTGCTCTGGATGTTTTTTATGTCATCGCTTATGCAGCTTATTTTTGATGTAAATCTTTCATCTATGTAGTGAACCTGTATCCCATAATCCTGAGCATGACATTTGATGTATCTTAGAAATTTGAAAAAGTATATTTGGTCAGAATATTGAGGAATTGTTTTATCAGAATTGTTTTCCCATATATTTTTAAGCCCTGCAGGATTGCCAGATACATATACTGTGGAAACTCCATTTAGATATAAATATTCTGCTATTCTTTTTGCTATTTTAAAAAATTGATCTTTTAAATATTTATCCCTTTTTTCATAAAGGGAAGAAATAATTTTTTCAATTTTTTTGCGCTCTTTTGCGCATTGTATCATTTTATTTTTGTTTAATTCAGCAATAAGCTGGTTAAACTTGAAATTGTAGTTTTTATATTTTCTCCCGTCAACAATTAAAGACGGGGTGATTCCGTCGTTGATAAAGATTGCTGCGATGTTGTTTGTTCCCACATCTATGCCTGCATCTTTAAACTGGAGGTGATTTTTGTCTTCTATCTTTGAATGGCTGATTTGCAGATATGAATTTTTATTGTTAAGCGCAGCTGTTGATTGTGCATAAAGCATTTCACCCTCCTTGTTTTATTCTTTCCTCAACTTGTTTTTTGAATTTTTTTAAAATTTTTCCTGATTTTTTTAGCGTATTTTTCCCTATGATTGCTTCACTACATGTGTCGCATTCGTAGATTGTGTAATTAGGAATTGCGATATGATATTCTTTATAATTGAAGATTTCCTCTATCTCTTTTTTAATTAAATTCCCATGCCCGCATATAGGGCATTTTTTTAATTTAGGCATTTTCCCTCCTCAGTTTAATTAATAAAAAGCCCACAAAATGTGGGCTTGGTATGTTTCTGTAGAAAAGATTTAAAAATCCTATTCTGAATAATCTGTTCTCTGGCAGTGAGGGCAGGAAAAACATTCTATCCCAGTGCCTTCAACCCATGCACGTTGTGCATGGGGATACCCACAAATGGGGCATTTCACTTCTTTCACTGTGTACTGGGTTTTTATCCCGGCTTGCTGAACTTCAACCCTTACCTTATGAAAGTCTGTGGAGCCTATAAATTTCATTTTTTCCTCCTTTTAAAAGGATTTTCCCCTCTCATGAGGGGTATGCTTTTTAAAACATATTAAAAATTAACTTGCTGTTATGCCATCATAATATATATAAAATAGGCTTTAAATGGCTTTAAACGATTAATTGCAAAATGCCATACAAATAATAAAAAATATTGAAAGGTGGTTTTTTGTTTATTTGATAAATAAAAAGAGGTTCATAATTGCAACAAAATAGCCAATATCCTCAAATAATTAATTCTTGGCTTGAATATATTACTCTTGAAGAACTCTCAAGCATAAAAATAAACAGTGGCGACTTAACAAAATATAATTTATATAAATTCCCTGGTTGCAGTTGTATTTTTTCTTTTAACCAAGATAATTTAAAAATTACTTTTACACACGAACTATTAAGCAATCAAGAATTTATAGAAGTTCTTTCGCAAAGAATTAATCAATTAGATTCATTAGACAACTTAAACAATCATTTTGTAGATTTTTTTATTTTATTCCCTGTTATTGAAACAAAATATAGAAACCTTGAAACCAACGGCAATTTAGAAAAAAATACCTACTATATTCCACTCTTTGTTTTAAAAATATCAACAAAAATAGATAAAGTTTTTGCTGTTGAAATAACTGAACATAATAAAAATTTAGATTCTCAAAATGGTTTGGTTTACCCTTTTATTGAAATTAATCTTGAAAAATTTTCTGACTATATAGTTTGCAAACCATTTTTTATTAATGCTTTAAAAATGAGCGATGATGAAATAAATGAGCTTCCTTTAGGCAAACCATTACTTACATTTTTAAGAGAGTTTTTGAATCAAGATAGTAATAAGAACTTTTTTGAACTCATTAAAGATTTGAAAAAATGGCTTGCAGGCAAAATAAATTATAAAAAATATAAAATAACTCCTTATGATTTTATGTTTCTTTGGAATATTCCATGGCAAGATGTAAACACCCAAAAGATAAAAAATCAGCTGAAAATTTTAAGTGGTAATGATTTTGACCCCATATTACATCAGGAAACTGCTGCTTATGAATATCTTTATGGTGAACAAGTAGAAAAATTTGAAAAATATAATACTCCAGATGACACATTCTGGTACGGAACTTTTGATAATTTCCCTTTAAGTAAAGGCCAAGCAATAACTTTGCAAAAATTTGCCAAAAAAGAAAATTTAATTGCCTGTCAAGGCCCACCTGGAACAGGAAAAACAACTCTTCTTATGGCTTTAGTGGCAGACACCTTAACAAGAAGAGCTTTAAGCATAGCCATTAATAAAAAAGATTTCCCATCGCTTGTTCTTGTGTGTTCAACAGCAAATAAAGCAGTGTGGAATGCAGCAAGAAGTTTTATTTCTCAAGATAAATTCGCATTCAGCGAATTATACAAAAATGGTGGTTTTTACTTTTTGGGCGGGAAAAAAGAAAATATTATTAATTCACTGAATAAAATTGATCAAATAAATGATTGGTTATTATCTCAGAATATAGAGAAAGCACGTGATGGGTTAGAGGAAATTAAAGAGCAACTTATAACGGCTTTTGAAAATTATATAGAAATTATAACCCAAGTAAGAAAATTAAAAGAAGATTATATAAATATAAACCATGAGATAGAGAAATTTTGTGAAATAAATCCTAATATTGACAATTTTTACTCTGTTTTAAAGTTTGAACAAAAAAATTTGCAAGATATTTTTACTAATAATTATGGCCTAAATGAAAAACAATTAGCTTATGACTATTTTTCAAATGAAATAAATAAAGCAAAAGAATGGAATGATTTATATAAATCTTCAGATTTATATAAAAAGGGAATTACAAAAAATAATTTTTGCTACTTAAATAATCAAGAACTGAAGAATAGCATCATTGAATGTTATTCTTATTTTAAAAACATGCCTTTTTTTAAAAAAATTATCAATATTTTCACGGGAGAAAGCAATAAAATAATAAACAGTTTTGTCTCTAAATATAAAGATTTAATAACACTTACAGGTTATGATTGGCAACAAATAGTTAAACAAAAAATTTTTGTAAACTATCTTGAGGAACTCTCTATTCTTATCAAGCAAATAGAAAAATTGGGGGCTATTAATGTCAACGATATTTTTCTACAAGATGAAGTCGTTAACTTAACAAAAAACTATTTGGACATATTAAAAGAGTTAAAAGAGATAGAAATATTAATAGAAAAAAGAGATTATTTTTTGCAGAAAAAAGAAAAAATTATGCAAAATCCTTTATATAAATGGGTAGAACAGGGAATTTTTGAATTTGCTCGGCAAGAATATAAAACAACAAGAAAATTGTTTCATTTATCAGAAAAATTCCTTACTCTTTATGCGATTGTAAATAGAGATGAAATTATCCGTTGCATAAATTTGTTTAAACAATTAAAAGGAGATAATGCTTTGTGGTTAAAAGCTAAAGAACAAATAACAAAAAATATAGGAATTGAAAATTTTTATCTATATATTTCCCTAATCTTCCCTGTTCATTTCTCAAGTTTGCATTCTTCTTCTTATATTTTTGATGATTTTATAAAAATTGATTCCCCTTTAATACAAGATTTTCTCAAAAAAAACTTTAAACCTATCTATTTAACTTTTATCGATGAATCGGCTATGGCTTTGCCACAAATTGCCTATCCTGTTGTCTATTGGTCTCAAAAAGTAGTCGCAGTCGGAGATCCCCTGCAAATTCCTCCTGTTGTTTCAATTGACAATAAAACACTTGAGACATATCATGATGAGTATTATTCAAACATTGACAGAAACAGGCTCTCTCCTGCCATTACCACTGTTTATCATAGAGCAGCAAAATGTAATACAGGGAATCCCACAGATATCGGACAGGCTTGTTTTATTGATTATCATAGACGGTGCCAAAAACCAATTGCAGAATTATTTGCAAAGATTGCAGGCTACAACAATCTTGTAATAGACACTCCTCCGTTAAATGAAGAAGACCAACATAAATTAAATAAAATGGGTGGAAAACATTTGTTGTTTTATGATGTTCATGGAATTCGTGGAAATAAGAGGAATACAAATATAGCAGAAGCTATAACAATAAAACATCTTATCAAAAAACTTTTTAATGCTGGATACCAAAGCAAAGAAATAATTGTCATAACTCCCTATAAAAATCAAGAAGATTTGTTGCAAAATGTTGTATGTAACGAAAATTTACTGTCATTTGAAAATATAGGGACAATACATAAATTTCAAGGCTCTCAAGCAAAAGTTGTAATATTTTCTTCTGTAATCTTTGCCGAAAACGATTCTTCAAGCTTTATCAATAATGCCCCTAATATCCTTAATGTTGCAGTTTCCAGGGCAGAACAATTATTTATTGTTGTTGGTAATTATGATAAATTAAAAAGTAGCGGTGGCAATTTAAGAAAAATTGTTAACACATGTGAATCTCAAGGAAATGTAATTCGCCATGTGGAATTTGATGAAACAGAAGAAAGAAAGAAAAAGCACGAATCGATTGTTTTAAACATTAAAAAATCATTAAAAAGCAATATAATCCTACTTAAGGGCCCCATCGAACACATGAAAGCATTCGAAGATTTTGTTAACAGTGCCCAAAATGAGCTTATCATCGTGACTCCTTGGGTTAAAATGCATAATCTTCAAAATTTTTCATTAGATTATTTAAAAAAATTAAACGATAAAGGAATAAAGGTAAAGATAATCTACGGTTATTCTGAGAATGATTATGGTGAAGAAGAAGCATTAGTATTACTTGAAAAATTTAAAAATATCTCTTTAAACAAGCACCCCAATTCAACACATTCCAAATTAATCATAATAGACAATAGTCAAGCTGTAGTTGGGAGCTTTAACTGGCTTTCTCATGCATATTATAATAAAAATTTGCCTGATTATGTTCTTTTAAGAGATGAGACAAGCGTTGTTGTTAATGATAAAAATGTTATAGACAAAATAATTAATGGATTAAATATCAATTGATGTTAATTTATTTTATGTTATAATTAATTATGTGGAGATATATAGCAATGTTGCTTGGTGGGCCGTTTTGGCTTATATATTATCTTCTTACTTATAATAATGATGATGACGATGATTTGCGTCGTTTAAACCAAAATAATGGCGGATTATATGATGCAGATGACTACAATACCTGGGATAATTAATTATGTGGAGATTGATATTGTTAATAATAGGCGCTTCTTGGTGGGTTGTTAGAAATTTTTATAGGTCTTTTGACAATTGGGACTTTTGAAAATCAAAAGAACTGCCGTTTACCTTAAAACACATTTCCACTGAGTGTATTTCTAATTCTACAATATCTGCTTTTGCAATTTCTTTAATTTCCTGGAATTTTTTAATCAACATTTCTTTACTAATCCCTTTCTGTTTAAAATAAGATATAATTCTTTTTTTATCCCCTTGAACATAAAGTTTGTCATCTCTAAATTTAACTATCCCTATGAATTCTTTATTGTCTTGAGCGTTTGATTTGTTTTTATCTCCGTTTTTCTGTTGTTTAAATATTTTTTCTATTTGCTCTCTAATGTAGTTTCCATCTATGATTTGATACCAGTATGATTCATCTTCCGTCGAGTGTTTTTGTTTGTAGTTTTGTTTCTGAGGATTTGCAATATTGTTGTGCATTATAAAATATTATAAAACAATAAAAAATAATAGCATTTATTATTATTAATAAGAACATCATATTTCATTAAAGAGGAGATGTTATGCAGACAGTGAGCTACCTCACGCTAAAGCAGTGAGGCTTCCTGTTTCATAGAGAAAACTTGCACGGATATATGGAATACTGTTTAGGTATTCCAGCATCCGTGTAGAGGTCTCCTCTCCACAGGCGTATCTTCCCTGATACAACAGGGCAGCTTCCCTATGCTCCATAGGTAGCTGTTTTAATCCTTCAGAAAATATATCCCTTGCTGCTTTTAAATCCCTATGCATAGTGAAACCACACACAGGGCATTTATAAATTTCTTCAGCAAGAGATATTTCATTTATAGTTTCACAGTGGCTACAAAGATATGTTGAGGGGAAAGTTTTGTTAACCACAATAGATATTGGTATTCTTTCTTTAAAAATATCCTTAAATTTACCTATTGCAGTATCCAAAACCTTACTCCCCCATATCCTTTGCCACTGACGTATATCATCATTCTGAAAACATACTATTGAAAAGTTTTCTCTAATACAATGCACTATTTTATTTTTTATATCTTTCTTTATGTTATTACTTTTTGCAAATTGTTTTTGTATTTTAAGGTTTAACTTTAATCTGTTGTTAGATCCCTTTTGAGTTTTGCTAAACTTTTTATAAAGTCTTCTTAACTTTTTTGTTACAACAGGAACTCTGTATTGGATACTTATTCCATTAGACAGTGTTATTTGGTTCCTTAATCCAAAATCTATTCCTACTGCATTATTTTTACTATTTCCCTGTGATACGGTATTTTCAGGATTTTGATATGTTATAACCCTGAGATAATAATCTCCGTGATCCTGAATAAGATAAGCATTAGAAAATTCAGCACCTGTAGGGATTTGCTTTATTCCTCTTACTCTTACTTTCTTGCCTATGCCTTGTATTAGATACAAATAATTAATTTCATAGACAAATATTGATATAAATAGCTAAAAATGTATAATATAAAAATATGAAACTATCAACTTGGGCAAAGAAAATGGGGATAAGTTATCGTAGGGCATGGCAGATGTTTAAAGATGGGAAACTGCCAAATGCAAAAAAGCTGCCAACGGGAACTATTGTGGTTCTTGAAGAAGAAATCTCTAATGTTT
>Ga0308405_1001159_pt1 | contig 13616 bp, 10 predicted proteins | sample HotsprSampleMS13_FD_203473 | JGI IMG/M metagenome (GOLD analysis project Ga0308405, IMG submission 203473) | Hot spring phototrophic mat microbial communities from Mushroom Spring, Yellowstone National Park, Wyoming, United States - 20060912_MS13 ...
ACTTCTGCCCAGTAACCGGACCGTTGCTAGTAGCACCTGTGACACTGTTTTGTGAAGATTTGAGGGCTTCTTTGACACCATCAACAATTGCATTTACTAAATCTTGGTTGACTTGACCACCACCACCTCCACCTTCTGGAGGAGGGGGTGGAGGTGGAGGAGGCATTCCACCTCCCATAGCGGCTAACATAGCCGGGTCTATTGGCGGCATACCACCTCCTCCCATAGCGGCCAACATGGCTGGGTCTATTGGAGGCATACCTCCTCCTCCCATAGCCGCTAACATAGCTGGATCCATAGGTGGCATACCACCTCCTCCTGGAGGAGGTGGGGGAGGCATACCGCCTCCCATCATAGCTGGATCACCAGCCGGTACGAATGCTTTTTTCATCATTTTCAATTTTTGTTTTGCTTGATTTAACAATAAAGAATTGACAAGTAAATTTTCTAAATTTTTGTCCATGATATTGCCCTTTTTGGATTGTTAAAAACTAGTAAACAACACTATTTTATATAAGTTTTTTATAAAAGTTAAGAGGAAATTATTCTTACTTCATCATTAATTCCAATATCTCCGCGTTTCCAAGCAGCAATAGCTTCTCGTTTTGTTGAAAATACATGTACCCTACCAGTTTTCTTTTTTCTAGTAGCCAAGTAAAGACCGGCCAATTCATCTTCCTCGACAGGCATGTGGGCCGGAGTAGTAAAGTCTCTAATTGAAAATAAGTTTTTCGACGGTAACATCCTTTCTAAAGCTTCTTTTACTGCTTCTTTGGTGGAGGGGACGTGGAATTGCATAGTATCTCCATCAAAGTCAGCATTGAATCCTTTGAGTACGAAAGGATTTACGTGGATGGCTTTATCATTTGTTAGAATAGGCTTCATTGCTAAAATGTTGAATTTGTGTAATGTCGGTGCTCTATTCACATACACCGGTCTTTCTTCCATTTCTTCTATCAACACTTTCAAAGCCAAATCAGTTTTATTTTTGACGTGCTTTAAAGCTTCAGAAACCGGTAATCCTCTTCTTACCAACCTTCTTACAATAAATTTTGCATAAATATCGAACGCATTGTCTTTAGGTAAAGCAACTTGATCCATATCTAAATCAGGATCAGGTACTATAACTCCTCGACCAACATTATCTACTGTTGAAGACAACAATTTTCTTTGTAAAACACTGAATTTCGGACTGTTACCAAATATGGTTTTGAGTACACCCTTTATATTTTTTTCAACAAATTTGGGGTGAACCGGGTCTGTGAGTCCCGTTAATCCTTTGAAAGTGTTATAAATTTCATACAATTCCTCTTTAGCATTTTCTTCACCAACTGTACTTTTTACTTCATTGAAATTTTCAATACTATGCATCAACAATTTATAATGATAATTTAAATCGTTAACAATAGGTATTCCCCCTCCTCCACTTGATTCCATGTAAGAAATAGGTCTAAATACCGGAGGAATCACAGGAACTTTACTGATAAACCATTCTTTGGGGTGTACTCCCAATCTTTTTGCTGTTTTCAATAAAGCTAATTGTTCTACAACTGAATCTCTGTTTCTACCACTTGCTCCTCCGTGAATTCTTTGTCTTAACTTCTCAATTTCCGAATCTATGTCGATCTTAGATAATGCTTTTTGAATAGCTTGAGGACCTGTACCGAAGTTACCTAAATCTTTATTACCTTTCATTATTTCTTGAAATTCTTTTTCTGTTAAATTCAGTAATTTTCTAGTAGGTTCCTCCATAATCGGGTTCAACATTGGTACAGGTAATTCGATTGCAGACCATAATTTACCGTTATGTCCTCCGGTCAAACTCGGATCAAATAATCCCCCTTTGATAGGATTGAGTTTATCGTCAAAATTAACTGTACCGCCATTTCTTATAATTCTTCCTTCCGCTAACTTATCAATTTCTTTATCTGTCAAAGCTAACAAGTTAAGTTTATGTCCTTGTCTTTGAACGTTAATTCCAGCTGCTTTTAATTGATTTATGAATTTTTCATAAACAAATGGTACATTAGGTGGAGGCGGGTCGTAACCTCTCATGAAATTCAACCAATAATCTTCATTTTTTTGACCTCTAATCAAATTAATATCTTTCAAATTTTCTACAGCTCCGTGGGACAACAGAGCATTAATATCCATAATCGAGATGCGCTTGCTACCGCTTTCTCCACCTTTTGCTGGTGTGTTTTCGCTAGTATATGCTCCAGAACTTCGACCCTGCGCTTTCGATTCGGCCCGATGGTAAAGTCGCATGATAAATCGTTCACCGGTGTTAACACCTGTTATTTTCCGATTTGTAATAGGGTCTATTACATCCTCCACATCACTCAAATTGTGTTGTTTCAATAATTCTCGAGTCCAAGCGACTAAATCTTTTTGAGTATCAAAGTCAGATACATAAACAGGTTTTCCGGTCTTCCTGGCGACTTTACCTAACCAACCTTCAATAACTTGAGCTGGATTGGTACGAGAAATGATTCCTAGAGGACTCAAAAGAAGTTCAAACGGTTTTCCTTCTTGGTCACGAGGCATTTGATCATCGGGGATGATCGCTGCAATAACTCCTTTATCTCCGTAACGACCGGAAAGTTTATCTCCCACTTGGGGGGTTGTGTAGGTTTTGACAAAGACAATCGGACCGTCTTTACTCCAGGCAACATCGGTAACGATCCCAGGATCAGAATATTTCCAAACGACAGTGTCATCTTTAAACCCCGCTTGGTTTTTCTTGTGTACCTTATTGTAAGTTAATTCGTTTTGTTTACACGCCAAAATAAGAGGTTGACCATACTCTACTTTTTGCCCTACTTTTATAATACCATTATCGTCTAATTTCTCTAACTGTTCTTTACCATATTTTTGAGGGAACAGAGAAAGATAAAATTTTTTACCAAATTTATGGTTTTCTGTACTTACTAACGTCTCATTAAACATTTGCTCAGCAGTCAATTTTTTAGCTGCTGACTCCGAAATAACTACCGCATCTTTGAAGTTTAAATTTCTCCATGGTATGTATGCGGTACGCAAGTTAGTTCCGATAGCAATTTGCCCGTTACGGTCGGTGTAATTACTTTTCGCTAATAATTGATTTGCTTTAAATGTTTCCCCTACTTTTACAAGTGGTTCGTTGTGTATATAAGTTTCCCTGTTGAACGGATAATTATTATAAAGTGGAAAAGTTTTAGTGGTACCATCAACGTATTTTACAGTAATTTCATCCGGTTTCACATCAACAACCATGCCGTCTTTTTCAGCATGAACAGCTCCCAAATACCGACTATAATGTTTTTCAAAACTATCTTGGCTATCCTTTGACGGTATTCCTTGTACTAAAGGAGCTTCACTATTTACTAAAGGTATAGCTTGGGAAATGTAACGACTTCCCATAGCTAGACGGCCAGGTTTAGAGGCACTTTTCAGTGCGACCAAATTACCTAAAGGAGAAAAGGCATCTTCAAAACTCGGTAATATATAATCTATTTCACTTTTCTTTACATAATGAATTTTTCCTCTATTAAAAGCTGGTACAAACTCGCTGTCCCATTCCAATACATCGGAAGTAACAACATTTTTATCAAATAAATCTACCGGGTTTTTCCAAACCTCTTTCCCGGTTCTAGCATCTTTAAACTTACTGTAAACGTTACCATTAATGTCTTTACGTACATTTCTAGCAAACTGTAAATCTGTACCTACGTTCTGATTTTCTGGAACTCTTACTGGATCTAAAAATCCTAAATGACTGCCATGTACATTCCTAGATTCTTCAGCTATCGCTTCTGGACCTGGAATACCACCTTCACCGGAACGGGTGATTCGTGTTGCTCTGTCCAAAATTTCTGCTGGGTTTATTTCTTCAAGTGGTTGCCCCAAACCACTCCTCAATAAAGTAGCTTCTAACTGGGAAGTGAAAAACCCGCTAGGAATTACTTTCAAAGATTGTTTTGAATTTATTTTTTTTAATAATTCTTTTTGTTTTTTCTTAAAATCTCGGTCAATTCGTTCTCTAAACAACTCTTCTGGTCCACAGAAATAACTAAACGCTATATGATCACGATCGTCAGGTTCGTCTTCGTTTTTCAAAACTTTGATAAGTTTACTTGTAGCATCTAAAATTACATCCTTACTGAGATGGTCATATGGTTTACGCAACGTATAATTCATAACTTTGGGGTCTAATTTCATATTAGCAAAAGTTTCTGCTAATTTTTGTTTAATAACATTCGTGTTCGTTTCATTCGCAAATTGTCTAGGTAAAAATTTTGTCTTTAATTTATTAAGAATAGGTATTTCATTTATACCGTAATTTGCAGCAAATAATTCGTCACCCCAAACTTTTTTTATTTCTTCGTCTTTAGCTCCTATTGCTTTGAGAAGCGGATAGAGAGGAATTTCAGCCTGACCGACTTTGATTTTGAACACACCTCGGTCTGGGTCTAAAGTGTAGTGGTGAGACACCCCCTGACCAGGAAGTATATTGACGTGCGCTTCGACATCTCCGTTTGTTTTTTTACGAACATAAACTCCGGGTTTCAATCTTTGTTGATTGACTAATACGTATTCATTGCCTCTAAAAACAAATGTTCCTAGTTCTGTAAGATAAGGAACTGAAGCAACAATTTGTTTTCTTTCTTCAACTAATTGATTAGTAGCGTTATCGTATAATTGCCATTTACCTCTCAATCTTCTTGCTAAAGTTTGCCCGGCTAAAAGTTTTTCTTTTCTATCTTTTACCGTGTAATATTCCGGATCCATCCATTCTAAATCACTTAACTTTAATGTATATCTATCATTTTTAATTTGAAATTCTTTTAGACTGTTATATACATTATCAAAAATATTTTTTTTAGCTCTATCAAAGTCGAACAAACTGCGAGTGTTCGACATTATATAGTTTTCGTCTTCATCTTCTTGGTTTTTATTTGTTAATAAATTTATTTTGTTTTCGATATTTAATAAGTTAATTTGGTGACTTGGTGGCGTATTTTGATTATTTGTGTTAGTAGCGATAGTAACAGCAGCAGTGGTAGTAGTAGTAGTGGGCTGAGAAGCAAGGATAGTGGGGGAAAGAGCAGCAGTGGTAGTAGTATTACTTAATTTGTTAAAATTATTTAAATCTATGGCGAATTTATTTTGTAAATTTTCCTTCATAGTTACCCGTACCTTATAAATTATATGTTTTTTCTTTTTCGTTTTTTCTTTTCTTCCTGGTATTCTCTTAATGCTATGTCAACGTCTTCGGGTATTGTGTCAACTGAAAAATCACGTTGTAGTTGAATTTTATCAACAAGGTCTTGGATAGGTTCTTCTCGCTGTTTAGCTAATCTGTTAGCTGTTCTGTAAAATAACCACGCAGCAACTGCGCCAGGTACGAAATACCGTAAAGTCTTATGTGTTAAATCTATACCAGCAGCCGCTCGGTCGAATAAGCTGAAAATAGACCTCTTTTCTAAATTATTTTCTTTTCTATTTTCGCTACCAAATTTTAAATTCTTACCTCTATCATCATCGTCGTCATCATCGTTATCTACTGACCTCAAAACTTCTTTCAATTGTTTTCTATATCTTTCTCGGACTTCTTCATGGATAGCAGCTTGTTCTTCCCTATCCGTTTTCCTGAGAAAGTTAGTGCCGAATTGTTTACCGAGAAAGAGACCTAAGGCACCTCCTAACATATAAGTCGGATAAGCAAATACAGGGTCGCCGGAAATGTTATACATAAGCCTAGTGAAATTCGGAGTACCTGAGTTGTTGTTAGCTGATTTTTCAATATATCTTCTTTTTATTTCTTGCTTTAGTAGGTCGCCAGATGATTTACGGAAAGATAGGATCGGATTTGCTAAGTTAACTTCTTTCACGCCTGTTCTACTGCTGCTGTCAGTTGAAGTTTCATCGTCTTCTTCTTCATCTTCATCTTTTGTTTTCCACGATTGAGCAGTTGCTGTATAGCCAGAATTAGGTAAAGTTTTTCCGCGAATTATATCAGAAAGGACGGCAGTTTCCGGGTCTATGGTAAGTTGTGAAGGCTTACTTTTACCTAACAGGTTTCTTCTAAGAAATGAAGGTATAAGAACTCCCCCGGCTCCGAGCGTAGTTCCTAAAGCTGTAGCAATAAGAAAATTTTTCCAGAAGTTTGCATTATGCCTCTGCATTTCTTCGTGAGTCGGTTGTGCTTTTTTAACTAATTTTTTAATCAAATATTTTTTGTCTTTCATTTTTATAACCCACTACCATTATTGTTGTTATTACTTACAGAAGAATCCGTTCCTATGTGACCGCCATCGTATTGGACAAAGTTATTAACTTTTTTCGTGTCAAAAAATGGAGTTCTCGTTCCATCTTCCATATAAAATTCAACCCACTCAACATAATGTTTTGTGGTGTTGTTCCAAAATCTTTCTATATAAACACATTTGAACCAACCATTACAACAAGCATCCATTATTTCAATAAATTTTTTATTTTCTTCTTCATTACTTATATCAAAAAATCCATTTTTAAAATCTGCAATTCTTACAACATTTTGTTCATACTCTTCTTCATTAAAAATAGGAACGTGCCACCCCCGAAATGGGAAACCGTCAATATCCGCACGTTCCCAAAATAATTTTTTACCATCATTACTTTCATTTTTATGAAAAAACTTTACTAAGCTAGTAGCCATATCATAATATTATTCTGTCAGAATAAACATTATCCTCATCTTCATCTTCTTCGCCACTTCTCTTCTTTTTTAAATTACGAAGTTTCTTTCTTAAACTTTCCAATTCTTTTGTAGCTTTACTATAAGCAGCTAATGTTTCGAGTCTTCGTAAAGATTCTGGTTGTAAGTCCTTATTTGTGTAACCTTTACCAGCATTTAATAAATGAGCTAGACCGATTCCGGCGGTACCTAATGCTATTGTTGCTAACAAAGGTTTAGTGTATAAGTATAAACCTACTGGATAAGCAAGCCACGAAAGAAAACCGCGCTTCTCGAACATAACCTTTACATCCTAAAATCATTTAGTACAAATATCTTAGGTCTTCTCCTCAACAAATCTCTCCTAGCTGAGGGGTCTTCCGGCATACCCTGCTCTCTAGCTTGGCGACATATATCAATCATGTCTTCGACAAAGCGAAGATGTCTATCAAATTCCTCTAAAGCCATACTTTTATATTCTTTTAATTCTCTACGGCTATTGGACAGCATATCAGAAATAGCGTTTACTCTTTCAAGTGCTGTCCGTACAGAAATAATGTCATATCTTCCATTGCGTGTATCTTCGATATGAATAAGTCCTCTTTCTGCCCAAATTTTTAAATTACCAAAATTACAAACTTTAGGTTTTTGGCAAGAGGAAGAGGAATTAACATATATATCTTTTGTTGACATAATAAATTCGCCTCGAATTCAAATTACTTGTCAAATACCTTATCCAGCACACTTTCTACTAACTCGTTCAACAGTCTAGAAAGTAACTTTTTGAGTAAAAGATTTTTCAAGAAATTCGGAACGAAAGGAATTGGTAAATTTTCTACCAATTTTTCTGCTAACTTAGATACAACTTTCAAAACAAGATTCTTCTTTTCTTCAGGAGAAAGTTGACGAGACTTACCAACAACTTCTTTAACTTCCTTAACAAAACTCAAAAGTAAATCAAACAATTCCCGTGAAGTTAAAACACCGTCTTTCTTGTATTCCTTGTACTTTTCGTACAGTCTTAATAGACTAACTCCAATATCATCTTCCAACGAAGCATAATACGCTAAAAAAGAATATTCTCCAACATTTCTCTCAGTAACGCTTTTGCCGGACATAATTTTCCCTCCTTTTTATTAATAATTCATCATTTATTATAATCTAACTTTTTTACTTGTTAAGGTGAAAATATTTTAGAAATCGTTGATTGTAGTACTCCTAAACCTACTGCGCCTAAACCGTATTGAGGTGGAGTTATAGGGGTGCCGATAAGTTGGTTTAGTACGATACCTGCTAAATATCCTTTTGCATAATTACCCACGGCGTTTTCTGCTAACTGACCTAACTGATTAAAAGTAATTTTACCTGGCTCCTGCTTGGCGAACGGGTCTGGGAATTTAGAGGCCACATTCAGTGTATTCATAATTGCTGAAGTCAATTGTGGGGAAGCATTACTTTTCCACAAAACTTCACCGGTTGCAGTCATATCTACAGCAAAAGGTGAAGTAGGAGTTAATAATAAATTGTTGCCATCAAAACTAGAAGATTTGGTAATAAAAGCGAAGTCTTTATCGTTACCGCTACGTAAAACTAATATTTTTGGTTCTTCGCCATCTTCGCTAATAACAATTTCTTTCGGCACTAAATCAGATTCACGTTTTCCTATTCTATATAATTTTCTCATTTTATCTTCTAAATCTTTTTTATCTTTTATTATTTCCATATCGAGAGGGGTACCAGAAGATTTCGCATCATATTTACCTTCTAATAAAGAAGGATCATTAATTGATTTACCAGCAGCAACATTCGCAGCTATCCACAATAAAGCCGGTAACGAAGCTACTAATCCCCCCAAAATAGCCCCGGTACGAGGTAATTTATCCCCTACCTTATCGGGTAATAATAATTTTGTTAATTTAGCACCACCGTAACCAATACCAGCACCCACCAAAGCACTTGTTAATAAAGCAGCAAGAGGTGATGGAAAATTCGGTATAGTCCCAAAAAATTGCCCTGGAAAATAATTTAAATGCTCACCTATCACTCTAATGAGACGACTTTCAGCACATTTAACCCAATCACCATACGGATTTTCTAAATCTTCATATTCTAAAAATTTTATTTCATATTGCTTATCTGTCCCTTTTTTCGTCAAATTTAATAAATACTTTTTTTCTTTTTCAACAGCCAAGGGGGAATAAATTCCTATTTTATTATTGGTAGGATTATAGTAAAATAAAGTACGTATGGTAGAAATGATATTTTCAGAAGCTACTTTTTGTAAAAGTTTTGCCACTGGGCGAGTTTTTTCTGCCCATTCATCGACAACGTCAACAACGTCTTCCCAACCTAACTTGATCATTTTCTAACCACTATATATAAACAGGATTTTATTTATGTATAATAACAAAATAGAAACATTTAGCAATGGAGAATTAAAAGGACATATGTTGTACGATCAAGGAAGTTATAATTTATCTTCTTCTTCTTCTCCCTCTCCCATTGAAGGTTACACTGTACCTAAAGCTAATCAAGACGGAAGTTCGCCTAATTTAGGTAAATTAAATAAAATAAATGTTTTTGAAGGAAATCGAATGCATAAAGTTTTATCCTTAGATGTACCTGATTATAATTTTTCTTCCAATAAAAATTTTGCAACAAATTTCCAATATCAAATAGCAAAAATAATGGGCGGATTTCCTCCTACATTTATTGAAAATTCATCTTCTTCAGAACAAAAAACAGATACGGAAAATAATTTAATTTCATCTTTTCAAAAAGACCAACAATATGTATTATCTGATATTATAAATAATAATGATACTTATATAAATAACAATTTTCAACAAATTCATTTGAAAGAAAGTGAACTGCCGGCAACAGTAACGATAGAAGATAAATCAAAAAATACGAATAAAATTATAGAAAAAATAAAACAAAATATAGAATCATTAAAAATTGACTTTATAGGTATCGACGGACCTGTTAAAGCTAAAAAACAAATTATTTTTGAATTCGGACCGTCTGGCGGTAAATGCTTGGTAAGATACCATAGCATTATCGACAGTCAAAATTGCTTGATATTAGTTTATGATACTAGATATGAAGACGGAGTTCAGTTTTTGCCTCCTTCTACTAATGATAGGCCTATTAAAGTTTATTTGCCGGATGAAAATAAAACTTTAAACGTTTATTCATTAGATTTGACTTTTTCGTTAGGTAGTTTGGATTTTATAGTTTTGATTAAGGAAAGTGCATAAGTTATGAGTCATAAAATTTTTCCATCGTTTTCCGCATCTCCGCCTTCCGGTACTGCCCCTATTAGCCTTTCCCCTCTACCTGGGGGATCAACTGGCGGCAATAGTTTGTTTCAATTCCAAGGGCCGAATGTAACTGCAAATCCTAAAATTATTAATGTTAGAAATGTAAGAAATCCCCTAGCACCAGGAGGAGGCGGTCCTAATCGTAGAAACAAAAATACTCATTTTATTAACCCTTATTTAGCTTTTTTATTGAATTCAAAATCACCAATTATTCCTAACAGTCCTTCTTCTATTCCTCCTTCCCCTCCCCCACCACCGCAAACCATAAAAACTAGTAGTAGTCAAGAAAAGTTAGCAATGGCAGCAGCAGCAGCAGGAGCTGGTATGCCTCCTCTACCTCCTCCTCCTGGTGCTGCTATTCCTCCTCAATTTTTACCTTTACCTGACTTAGATAACCCTGATGGTCCAACTGCTGCCCCCGTACAACCTTCCTCCCCTGTATCATTTTTCCTACCTATACCTCCCCAAATTAATAATTATCAACTATTTGACCCCAAGAAATTAGAAATGTGGGACAAAATTAAGAAAGATTTGAGAGATATAAAAAGTCAAAAAGAAGATGATGAATCGAAGACAGTGGGAGGAGGAGCAGGTAAAGAGGTGGACCGCCTCCCTGAATTAAAATTACAACTAACGGGCGATAAAGTAAGAATTAAGAAAAGTAATGATGAAAATTTGCTGAAAGAAGCATCTATATGGAATGCTCTTAAGAATTTTTATAGGTTCATGGGGCGACATAAAGCTCTTATTGTACCTCCTTTGGCAGCGACTGGAATCGGTACCGCTGTAGCTGGAAGTTATTATTTATCAAAGGATAGAAACAAAGGAGAAGATGTAGTAGGCGCTAATACCAATAGCGGACAACCACCAACAGAAAGTCAAGAAAAGGGGTTATTATCAGGTATATATGATAGCGTACAGGATTTTCTTCAATCTACAATGTCATCCCCTCAAGTAAAAGATACATTAGGCAAAGTATTAGGTGTGACCGGTTTGGCTGGTATTGGTTATGGTATGTGGAGGTCTTTGTTTGGTGGTAAAAAAAAGAAAAAGAATAAAGACAAAGATAAAAGTGAAAAATATAGTAGTGATAGATATTACGAAAACAAAATCGAATTCGGTGAATGTAAGAATTTACTATCTTATCATAAATGGTTAGAAAAAATTGCTCAAAAGTATGACCGATTTGATGAATAAAAACATTTAAAGGTAAGTAAGTTGTAAATATAAAACTTGACACTAAAATAAAAAAAATTAATATTAGTAAAAGTATAGTAAAAATTGTCTTATAATGAAGGAGTAAAAAATGTCGTTGAAGAATCTTTTGGTTGGTCTTTTGTATCGTTATAAGTTAGTTAAGCAAGCTGTACTGAATGAGTACGTTAAAGAAGCTCGTCAGAGACAACTGCAATATCAGCAGCAAATACAACAGTTGATAAATTCACACAAAGCCGATTCTATGGTTAAGAAGGCTAATTTATTAAATAATTTATATCAGCAAGCTTTATTAGCAAAGTTAGCTGCTACTGCCCAAAATGAAGTAGCCGACGACGGAAAAGGTGCTCTTGTTGGTTTATTAGGGGATCCAGGTAGCGTATTAGGTAGCGGCGGTGTTGTAGGAGTTCCTCAACTCAATTCAGGAGAAGTAGATTTAGGTGTTAGAGGTGTTGTGCGTGATATATTGAAGGGTATGTTGAGCCGTGTCAATAGGGGAGAGCAGGCTTTACGCCAGGGATTACGTGACTTTGGCCGCAGTATTGCAGAAGCTGGCCGATCTAACGAAGGTAGCAGTGGCGGTGGTTTCTTTAGCGAAACAGCCAAGGCACTCGCGGAAAAAGCTAATGAAAATCAAGGCGGATTAGCCGGCCCCAGTGGTAGTGGTAAGGGTGACAGTGGTGGTGGAGGTGCTGCGGTTGATATGTTGAAAGGTGTATTGAGCGGTATCACTAGTGGAGCACAGCATGTCCGCCAGTCATTACGTAGCGCTAAAGGTGGTATAGTAGGTGACAACGAACTTAAGGACAGTGATCAGCGGCAGCAGCCTGACGACAGTGGATTGTGGAGTAAGGTTTTGAGTGCTCTTAATGAACATAAAGGTCAAATAGCTCTCGGCGCTGGTGGTGGGTTATTAGCTTTACTTGGTGGGGCGTTACTTGCTAAGAAATTGCGTGATAGAAAGAGGAAGAAGAATACCGCACAGAGTCCCTCTTCTGATGCTGCCGCCGCTGCTACTGCTGTTGAACAAGAATTGAAAGACCTTGTTACATCGACACAGCGGCAGCAGCAAAAGAAGAAGTAACAACGAAACTAAAATAATTTTCATACTAAGTAAAATACGACATAAACACAATATCACAATAATTTTGTGTGGTACAGAAGCTTCTGCCGCTACTACTGAATAAGAATTAAAGACTCTACTCGAATTAACATGACAACAGCGACAGTAACAAATAACACAGGTAGCGAGTAACTATGAACAACAGTAAATTACAACAAGTTTTCTACCGTATTATTTTAAATTCATTAAACGATAATAAAAAAGGATTACACAAAGAGGCTAATTTTCTTAGTTATATATTGCAGCCGTTTCGTTCTTTATGGGACTTTGGACGTGCTCTTAGAAATGTTTCCGGAATGCGCCAACAATTGAGGGATATAGGTGCTGCGTTGAGAAAAGGAAACAAAAACCCCATACCACAAGAAACTATTGACAGTTTAAAAGAATCGCTAAAGCAATTTGGATCGTACTTGGATGACCAAACAAGAAGAAGACTTGAAACATTTTTGAACTATCTCCCTAAAAATGACCCTAAGTATCGTGACGTGTTACGGAATACAGTACCAGCTTTGTATAGACGTATGAGCACTTGGCAATTAATTAAAGATAATCCATTCAAAACAACTGGTTTAGTTTTAGGTGTACCGGCAGTAGGCGTTGGCGGTTATTACGGGACACGAGGTTTAGTGCGCAATCTAACAGGTACCGACCCTGATACTACGCGGAGGACAATAGAGGAGGGTATATCCGAGGGATTGAAAAAAGCTTTACAAGACACCGGATTAGGAGAAAGCAGAGGAGCACAACAACCACAGCAGCCACCAAAGGTAATGCCTTCTACTATTCCTAATACTGTCAGTGCTGAACAATTAAATAAGTTAATGACAAGCTATCTTCTTCGATCAAATAAAACAGCTTCTGATATTTTCTCTGACAATATTACTCGTAATTCAGGTAATTTGTCACCCAATATTAAAAAAAAATCTTTTTTCAGCAAAAGTGCAGAAGGAAATCAAAATAAAAGTATTTTAGAAACAGTCGGATCTTTGATGGACCCTTTAGTATCGTTAACTGGTAAAGACCCGAATTCTATTTCTAATATCTCTAAGTTACTTTTGTTATCCGGATTAACAGCAGGAACCGCTAGCCTTTTCAAAAGAAAAAATAAATGGTTACCTTGGCTGGGTGGTGGTTTAGTGTTATCCGGGTTAGGTTCTTCTTACTTTTTAGATCCTAAGTCACAGCAAGAAGGTCAAAATGCTGTTGTTGCTACTGGCGGTGGTAACAGCAGTGGTGATAGTGTTACTATTAATCAACA